>Ga0209438_1000297_pt1 | contig 14549 bp, 11 predicted proteins | sample GraSoi_2013_20cm_FD_185825 | JGI IMG/M metagenome (GOLD analysis project Ga0209438, IMG submission 185825) | Grasslands soil microbial communities from the Angelo Coastal Reserve, California, USA - Sample 9_17_2013_20cm (SPAdes) (version 2) | ecosystem: Environmental > Terrestrial > Soil >...
GGCGGAAATGGATTCCGGGAATCGGAGTTCGGACAATTAGCCCCGCCTGGTCTTCCATCGTCATTCCGGGACGCGCCTTCGGTCGGCAATTGCCGACCTGAGGCGACAGGCCCGGAATCCATACTCCCGATGGTGGTTATGGATTCCAGGCTCGCTCGCCTTGCTCGCGCCCCGGAATGACGGTTTCCTACTTTGCCGCCACCGTCTTGGCGTCGGCCGAAAGGCTCGCCAGCAGTGCTTGCAGCGTGGTCAGCGTCGAACGATCGGCGATGCCGTCGACGCGGGCCGGGCGGAAGTGGCGCTGGAACGCAGTGACCACTTCCATGGTCGGACCGTCGTATTTTCCGTTGATCGGAACGCCGTAGCCGTATTTGGCCAGCGCCTGCTGCAGGTCGCGAACGTCGTCGCTGATGATGCCTGATTTGAGCGTTTCGCCGCGCACGATCGGCGCCGGATGCACCCAGTGTCCGACGCCGGAATTGGCCAGCGAGTGCCACGGAAATTTCTCGCCGGGGTCTTTCTTGCGCGCCGGGGCGACATCGGAATGTCCGAGCACGCGGTGCGGCGGCACCTTGCGGCGGAGCATGATGCCGCGGCACAGCGCGATCACAGCGGCGATCTGGCGCAGCGGGAATTCCGGATAGCCCCAGTCGTGGCCGCGATTGACGATCTCGATGCCGATCGAACAGGAATTGATGTCTTCTTCGCCGGCCCAGGACGCCACCCCGGCATGCCAGGCGCGCTTGGCCTCGGGGACGCATTGCACGATGCGGCCGTCTTCCAGGACGATGTAATGCGCCGACACGTCGGTGCCCGCCGTGCACAGCTGCGCGATCGCGCCTTCCACATCCGGCATGCCGGTGTAGTGCAGCACGATCATGTCGGGCAAACGGCCCTTGTTGCGCTCGCCGTAGTTGGCCGACGGGATGACGTCGGAGGCGATCGACGAATCGGGAGTGAATGTCTTCATGTTCGCGCTGGCCCTTGGGATCGGGAGGGCACGTTGACGCTTCGAATCAGGACCGACAGATGCGAACGAACCGAGCGCCATGGGAAAGGCCAAACCGGGCAGGAGAACGGCAACACTGCGTCGTCAACACGAACCTCATTTACTATTCCTTCACTGTGCCATCGGCGCAATGCGAGAGCCGGTTATCCCTTCGCATTTTAACCCGAGTGTGTGCAGGAAGCATCACCAAACAAAATTGTCCTGTCATTCCGGGATGGTGCGCTGGCACCAGACCTCAGATGTGCAATTGCACATCGGGGAATCTCGAGATTCCGGGTTCGCCGCTTCGCGTCGCCCCGGAATGACGCGACGCCTCGACGGTAGTCGCAGGTCGGGGACCCTTTGCTCGCAAGCAATTCTAATAGTCGCGGCAACGCTTTCTTAACGCTAACGGCCGTTACTAAGTGGTGAAGAGCCGAACCGTTTGAGGGGACGGCCGAGGCCCCTTTTTCACGCTCGAAGTCCCATGGCAGCCCACCAAGTTCCATCGGGAAATCAGGGTTTGCGAGCCGGGGCGCGCGGAATCGGCAATCGCGCCTTGCAAGGGCTTTTCGAGGCGAATAGCCCGGCGAAGCGCAGATATTTGAGGCGCAATGGGCCCGCTCGCGTCCAGTTTCCGCAACGTTGCCCGGACGCCGCCCGGAGCCGGGGCATGAATCCGGCCGGCCAGCGCCATATTCCCGTCCTCGGCCGCCAGGCGGTCGGGATGCTTCAGCCCCGTGCCGGCGGCATTTATATCGATGCCACCTTTGGTGCGGGCGGTTACAGCCGGACCATCCTCGACACCGCCGGTACCCGGGTCATCGGCATCGACCGCGACCGGTCGGCCGTGGCGGCCGGATTCGATCTGGTCGATCGATCGGACGGCCGGCTCACGCTGGTCGAGGACCGGTTTTCCAATCTTGCCGAAATTTGCGCCGCGCAGGGCGTCGACGCTGTCGATGGCGTGGTGATGGACGTCGGGGTCTCCTCGATGCAGCTTGACGAGGCCGAGCGCGGTTTCTCGTTTCGCCTCGGCGGCCCGCTCGACATGCGGATGGGCCATGCCGGCCCGACCGCGGCGGACGTGATCGCGAAAGCATCGGAAGCCGACCTCGCCAACATCATCTACATCTTCGGCGAAGAACGCCATTCGCGCAGCCTCGCCCGCGCCATCGTCGCCGCGCGCAGGCAAGCGCCGATTACGACGACGCGGGCACTCGCGGATATCGTCGCAAAGGTGGTGCGGTCGAAGCCAGGCGAGATCCACCCGGCGACGCGGACGTTTCAGGGTTTAAGAATTTTCGTCAATGAAGAACTCGACGAGCTGCATCTGGCGCTGTCGGCGGCCGAGCGCGTGCTGAAGCCGGGCGGCCGGCTGGCGGTGGTATCGTTTCATTCGCTGGAAGACCGCATCGTCAAGAATTTCCTGGTCGAGCGCGCCAGGGCCGGCGGCGGATCGCGGCATCTGCCCGTCATCGCGAAGGCCGCGCCGAGCTTTCACATCCTGACCAAGCGTCCGGTCACGCCCGATGAGGACGAGGTAGCAGCCAACCCGCGCGCGCGATCGGCAAAACTGCGCGCCGCCGAGCGTACCGAAGCGCCTGCGCAGCGCGCCGCCGCCTTGCCGGCGTGGCCGACGCTGGCTGCCGTGATGAGGGGAGGCTGACCATGCGGGTCATCCATCTCCTCGTGATCGGCGTTTTGGTGTTTGCCGCGGCCTACGTCTATCGGATCAAGATGGGATCCACCTTGCGCACCGAACGGGTGCTGCGGCTGCATGCGGAGATTCGCGAGCAGCGTGACGCCATCGCCGTGCTGCGGGCGGAATGGGCCAGGCTCGACGCGCCGCTGCGGCTGCAGGGCCTCGCCGAGCGCCATCTGGCGCTGAAGCCGCTCAACGCCACGCAATACGATTCATTGAAGAACCTGCCCGAGCGGCCGCCGCGCCTGGTCAGGCCAGGCGATCCCGACCCGATCGGCGCGATGATCCAGGCGATCGATTCCGTTGCCGTGACGGGTTCGGTGCCGGCGCCGGAGAATCGGCGATGATCGATCGCACGCGCAGGACCGTCAGGCCGGCAGAACCATGGCGACAGCGGCTGATCCGCTCGCTGCTGTACGGGCGCAACGTCGACCGCGCCGTGAAGGCGCGCGTCCGCGTCGGATTTGCGATGGTGGCGTTCCTGGCGATCTACGCGGTGATCGGCGGACGGCTGATCATGTTCGCCGTCGGCGGCGACAACCACGGCGCGCGCCGGACCGCGGCGCAGGACGCGATCGCGACCGCGCGGCCGGATATCGTCGATCGCAACGGCGAGGTGCTGGCCACCGACGTCAAGGCGCCCAGCCTGTTCGGCGAGCCGCGCCGGATCATCGACAAGGATGAGGCGATCGAGCTTCTGACCGCGACGCTGCCGGATCTCGACACCGGCGAAGTGCGCGACCGCCTGTCGTCGAAAAAAGGTTTTGTTTGGCTGAAGCGTGAAATCACGCCGCTGCAGCAGCAGGAGATTCACCGGCTCGGCATTCCCGGCATCGGCTTCCTGCGCGAGAACAAGCGGGTTTACCCCACCGGCAACGAAGTCGCGCATCTGATCGGCCTGGTCAACATCGACAACCAGGGCATCGCCGGGATGGAGAAATGGCTCGACAACAACGGCCTCGCCGATCTGCATCGCGCCGGCTTCGCGACCGACCGTCTGCAGCGGCCGGTGGAATTGTCGGTCGACCTGCGCGTCGAGCACGCGCTGCGCGATGAACTGCTCAAGGCCAAGGAGAAATACAAGGCCAGGGCGGCCTCCGGCCTCGTCTCCAATGTCAAGACCGGCGAGATCGTGGCGATGGTGTCGCTGCCTGACTTCGATCCGAATAATCCGCGCGAAGCCCACGATCCCGACCGCATCAACCGGCTCACCACCGGCGTCTACGAGATGGGCTCGACCTTCAAGGCGCTGACGCTGGCGATGGCGCTCGACTCCGGCAAGGCCAGTCTCGGCACCATGTTCGATGCCCGCGGCGCGCTGCATTACGGCAAATTCGCCATTCACGACACGCACCCGCTGGGCCGCTCGATCTCGCTGTCGGAAGTCTTCACCTTCTCCTCGAATGTCGGCGCGGCGAGGATCGCGCTGGCGCAGGGCGTCGAGGCACACAAGGCATTTCTGCGCAAGATGGGGCAGCTCGATCGGCTGCGCACCGAACTGCCCGAAAGCGCTTCGCCGATCGTGCCGAAGCGCTGGAGCGAGCTCAACACCATCACCATCGCCTTCGGTCACGGGCTTTCGGTGGCGCCGCTGCAGGCGGTGATGGGCATCAACGCGGTCATGAATGGCGGCTATCTGATCCCGCCGACTTTCCTCAAGCGGTCCGAAGAGGAAGCCAGGGCGCTTTCGAAGAAAGTGATCAAGTCGGAGACCAGCGAGAAAATGCGCTATCTGATGCGGCTCAATGCCGAGATCGGAACCGCCAAGCAGGCCGACGTGAAGGGCTATTATATCGGCGGCAAGACCGGCACCTCGGAAAAGGTGGTCAACGGGCGCTATTCCAAGAAGCAGGTGCTGAACTCGTTTACAGCGATCGTTCCGGCCGACAATCCCCAATTCCAGGTGCTGGTGATGCTGGACGAGCCGAAAGCCCTGCCCGAAACTCACGGTTTCATTACCTCCGGCTGGAACGCGGTGCCGACCGGTGGCAAGGTGATCGCCCGCATTGCGCCGCTGCTCGGGATCGAGCCGCGCTTCGATTTGCCGCCGTCCGACCGCCTTATTCTTGCGGCATCGAGGTCAACCCAGTAAGGCGTAGCTTGAGTGCCGCCGATTTCAGGTTCCTGCATCAGTTGCTGCGAGCTCGTATTGATGAAACTTCGCGACCTGTTCAGCGATGACGCCATGATCGATCCGCAGGCGGAAGCGGTTGCGGTCACCGGCCTCGCCGTGGACAGCCGCGCGGTGAAGCCCGGCGACCTGTTCTTCGCGCTCGCCGGCCACAAGACCGATGGCGCGCGCTTCATCGATGCTGCGGTTTTCTCCGGCGCGGTCGCGGTGGCGGCCGATCAACCGCCGCAAGGCGGCAGCCGGGTGCCGTTCGTCGTCACCCCCAATCCGCGCCGCGCGCTGGCGCTCGCCACAGCGAAATTTTATCCGCGACAGCCCGAAACCATCGCGGCTGTAACCGGAACCAGCGGCAAGACCTCGGTCGCGGCCTTTACGCGCCAGATCTGGCAGCGTCTCGGTCACGCCTCGGCCAGCATCGGCACCATCGGGCTGGTGTCGCCGAAACGCACACTCTACGGATCGCTGACCACGCCGGATCCGATTGCGCTGCATCGGCAGCTCGACGAAATCGCGCGCGACGGCGTTACGCATCTCGCCTTCGAGGCGTCGTCGCACGGGCTCGATCAGTTTCGGCTGGATGGCGTGCGCATCCGTGCCGCCGGCTTCACCAACCTGTCGCGCGATCACCTGGATTACCATCCGGACATTCTGCATTATCTTGCCGCCAAGCTGCGGCTGTTCCGCGATCTCATAGCGGCCGATGGCGCGGCGGTGATATCCGTCGACCATGATTGTTCGCAGGCCGTCATGGATGCGGCGCGTGCGAGAAACTTGCGGATCGTCGCGGTCGGCCGCAAGGGCGACGGCGCAGGCGAGGGCATTCGCCTGGTCGAGGCTGATATCGACGGCTTTGCGCAGAAGCTTGTGCTGGAACATCGCGGGCGCAAACATGCCGTCCGGCTGCCGCTGGTCGGCGAATTCCAGATCGAAAACGCGCTGGTCTCCGCAGGCCTCGCGATCGGCACCGGCAGCGCCCCGGATCAAGTGTTCGAATCCCTCCAGCATCTCGAAGGCGCAAAAGGCCGGCTGGAGCGGGTGGGCGAGCGCAACGGCGCGCCGATCTTCGTCGATTACGCCCACAAGCCCGACGCGCTGGCCAAGGCGCTGCAGGCGTTGCGGCCTTACGCCAAACGCAAGCTCGTCGTGGTGTTCGGCGCCGGCGGCGACCGCGATCCCGGCAAGCGTCCCTTGATGGGTGCGATCGCCGCCGAGAACGCCGACAGCGTCATCGTCACCGACGACAATCCGCGCAGCGAGAATCCGGATGCGATCCGCGCGGCGATCCTGAGCGCCGCGAAGAGCGCAAAGGAAATCGGCGACCGCACGGAAGCGATCAGGACGGCGATTGCCGGCCTGCAGCCGGGCGATGCGCTGTTGATTGCCGGCAAGGGCCACGAGACCGGACAGATCATCGGCGACCGCACCTTGCCGTTCAGCGATCACGATGCGGTTGCGGCCGCGCTCGCGCCGAGGGTCGCATGAGCGCGGCGCCGTTATGGACTTCTGCCGCGATGGCGGAAGCGATGCGCGCGTCGATCAACGGCGCGTTGCCGGACGCGGTCACCGGACTTTCCATCGACAGCCGCACCGTCGCGCCGGGAGAAGCTTATTTTGCCATCAAGGGCGAGGTCCATGACGGGCATGATTTCGTCGCCGCGGCCTTGAAGGCGGGCGCTGCGCTGGCGGTGATCGAAACCGCCCAACGGGAAAAATTCGCGCCGGATGCGCCGCTATTGGCGGTGGAGGACGTGCTCGCCGGTCTCGTCGATCTCGCCCGCGCCGCGCGCACGCGTCTGCAGGCGCAGGTGATCGCGGTCACCGGCTCGGTCGGCAAGACCTCGACCAAGGAGGCGCTGCGCCGCGTGCTCGGCGCGCAGGGCGAGACTCACGCCTCGGCCGCATCCTTCAACAATCACTGGGGCGTGCCGCTGTCGCTGGCGCGATGCCCGGCGACGGCGCGGTTTGCGATCTTCGAGATCGGCATGAACCATGCCGGCGAAATCGAGCCGCTGGTCAAAATGGTCCGGCCGCACGTCGCCGTCATCACCACCGTCGAGCCGGTACATCTGGAATTCTTTGCCGGCATCGCCGCGATTGCCGACGCCAAGGCGGAAATCTTTGCCGGCGTCGAGCCCGGCGGCGCGGCGGTGCTCAACCGCGACAACTCGCAATTTGCCCGGCTGCAGCGGCGCGCCAGCAAGCTCGGCATCTCCCGTATCGTTTCGTTCGGCGCTGACGAGAAATCCGACGCGCGGCTGCTCGATGTATCGCTGCACGCCGCGTGCTCGGCCGTGCACGCCAATATCCTCGGCCACGACGTGACCTACAAACTCGGCATGCCCGGCCGGCATATGGCGATGAACTCGCTGGCGGTGCTCGCTGCGGCCTCGCTGGTCGGCGCCGATCTCGCGCGCGCGGCGCTGGCGCTGTCGCAGATCGAGCCGGCGGCGGGCCGTGGCGTCCGCCGCGCGCTCGAAGTCGCCAATGGCGAAGCCTCGCTGATCGATGAAAGCTATAATGCCAATCCGGCGTCGATGGCGGCGGCGCTGCAGGTACTCGGCCGCGCCACGGTCGGCCCGCACGGCCGGCGCATCGCAATGCTCGGCGATATGCTCGAGCTCGGCCCGACCAGCGCCGCACTGCATCGCGGGCTCAACGAGGCCATCAAGGCCAATCACATCGATCTGGTGTATTGCTGCGGTCCGCTGATGCGAAACTTGTGGGACGCTCTTTCCCCGGGTAAACGGGGCGGCTATGCCGGGAGCGCGGCCGCGCTGGAAGCGCAGGCCGTTGCCGCGATACGCGCCGGCGACACCATCATGATCAAGGGCTCGCTCGGCTCGAAGATGAAAACCATCGTCAACGCGCTCGAAAAGCGCTTCCCCGGCAAAGCCGCGCACGACGAAGCCGCGGTACAGGCGGATTGAATGTTTTACTGGCTGATTGAGCTTTCCAACACCGTTCCCGGCATGGGCGTGTTCCGCACGTTCTTGAACGTGTTCCGCTACATCACCTTTCGCACCGGCGGGGCGATGGTGACCGGCGCGTTGTTCGTTTTCCTGTTCGGTCCCTGGATCATCGACCACCTTAGGCTTCGTCAGGGCAAGGGCCAGCCGATCCGCAGCGACGGCCCGCAATCGCACCTCGTCACCAAGATCGGCACGCCGACTATGGGCGGGCTGATGATCCTTTCCGGACTGGTGGTCTCGACGGTGCTGTGGGCCAATCCGCTCAATCCCTATGTCTGGATCGTGCTCGCGGTCACGCTCGGCTTCGGCTTCGTCGGCTTCTACGACGACTACCTGAAGGTGACAAAACAGAGCCATAGCGGGTTCGCCGGCCGCATCCGGCTCGCGATCGAAGCGGTGATCGCGCTGGTTGCGTGCTATGCGCTGGTCCGGCTCGGACGCGTGCCGTTCTCGACCTCGCTGGTGCTTCCGTTCTTCAAGGATGTGGCGCTGAATTTCGGCTGGTTCTTCGTGATCTTCGGCGCGTTCATCATGGTTGGCGCCGGCAACGCGGTCAACTTGACTGACGGTCTCGACGGGCTTGCCATCGTGCCGGTCATGATCGCGGCGGCGAGCTTTGGCATGATCGCCTATCTCACCGGCAACGCGGTGTTCTCGGATTACCTGCAGATCAATTACGTCGCCGGCACCGGTGAACTGGCGGTGCTGTGCGGCGCGGTGCTCGGCGCCGGACTGGGATTTTTGTGGTTCAACGCGCCGCCGGCGTCGATCTTCATGGGCGATACCGGCTCGCTCGCGCTCGGCGGCATGCTCGGCTCGATCGCGGTCGCGGTCAAACACGAGATCGTGCTGGCCGTGATCGGCGGCCTGTTCGCGCTGGAAGCGGTCTCGGTGATCGTGCAGGTGGTGTCGTTCAAGCTCACCGGCAAGCGCGTGTTCCGGATGGCGCCGCTGCATCATCATTTCGAACAGAAGGGCTGGACCGAACCGCAGATCGTGATCCGGTTCTGGATCATCTCGGTGATGCTGGCGCTGGCCGGCCTCTCCACCCTGAAGCTGCGGTGATGGTGTTGTATCCTTTCCGTCGTCATTCCGGGGCGTGCGAAGCACGAACCCGGAATCTCGAGATTCCGGATAACCGCGGAGCCTGTCATCGGGCCGCGCCTTGCGCGGACCCGTTGGCGGTTTCCGGAATGACGTGCTGATCATGATCCCCGTCACCTCCTTCGCCGGCAAGACGGTTGCGGTGTTCGGCCTCGGCGGCTCGGGCCTTGCGAGCTGTCACGCGCTCAGGGCCGGCGGCGCGGAGGTGATCGCCAGCGACGACAGCGCGGAAAAACTCACCGAGGCCGCGCAAGCGGGATTCATCACCGCGGATCTGCGAAAGGTCCCGTGGACGAATTTCGCAGCCCTGGTGCTGACACCGGGCGCGCCGCTCACCCACCCCAGTCCGCACTGGACCGTGCTGGCCGCGCAACAGGCCGGCGTCGAGGTGATCGGCGACATCGAACTGTTTTGCCGCGAACGCCGCCGTCACGCCCCGGATGCGCCGTTCGTCGCCATCACCGGCACCAACGGCAAATCGACCACCACGGCGCTGATCGCGCATCTGATGCGCTTCGCCGGCTACGACACCCAGATGGGCGGCAATATCGGCACCGCGATCCTGTCGCTCGAGCCGCCGCGGACCGGGCGGGTCCACGTCATCGAGATGTCGTCGTATCAAATCGATCTGTCGCCGTCGCTCGATCCGTCCGTCGGCATCCTGCTCAATGTCAGCGAGGACCACATCGATCGCCACGGCACGCTCGCGCACTATGCGGCCGTGAAGGAGCGCCTAGTCGCCGGCGTGCAGCCGCAGGGCACCGCGATCGTCGGCGTCGACGACGGCTGGAGCCGCAACACCGCCGACCGGATCGAACAGGCCGGCCGGCACGTGGTGCGGGTCTCGGTGAAAAATCCGCTGCCGGACGGCGTCTATGTCGAGCGCGAAATCATCTGGCGCGCCTCGGGCGGCGCGCGGAGCGAGATCGCGCGGATCGGCGGCATCGGTTCCTTGCGCGGGCTGCACAACGCGCAGAATGCGGCTTGCGCGGCCGCCTGCGCGCTGGCGATCGGCGTCAGTACCGAGACCCTGCAAAACGGCCTGCGCAGCTTTCCCGGTCTCGCGCACCGCATGGAGCAGGTCGGCCGCCGCGGCAACGTGCTGTTCGTCAACGATTCCAAAGGCACCAATGCCGACGCGGCGGCGCATGCGCTGTCGTCCTTTGCCGATATTTTCTGGATCGCCGGCGGCAAGCCGAAGCTCGGCGGCATCACCGGCCTGAGCGGGTATTTTCCGCGCATCCGAAAGGCCTATCTGATCGGGGAAGCCGCAAAGGAGTTTGCCGCAACGCTCGAGGGCAAGGTGACCTACGAGATCAGCGAGACACTCGATGTCGCCGTAGCCAGTTCCGCACGCGATGCCGAAGCCTCCGGGCTTTCCGACCCGGTGGTGCTGTTGTCCCCGGCCTGCGCCTCGTTCGACCAGTACCGCAATTTCGAAATCCGCGGCGCGAAATTCCGCGACCTCGTCACCGCGCTGCCCGGCGTCAAGCCAGTGGTGTGAGATTTATTTGAGCCCTGCAGCCGTGTCCCGGACGCGGTGCAGCGTTCTTCACGCTGCTCCGCAGAGCCGGGACCCACCCATGATGGGCCCCGGATCAGCAGCGCACCGCAAGAGCGCTGCGCTGCATCCGGGGCACGAGGCTGCAACCGTTCAAAACATTTCCAATTCATTAACCTCCTAGCAACCATCATGGGCGACCAATGAGGCCGACCTCTGCCATTTGGGGACGGCCATGATCTCCCGTGAACAACGCACCCCCTTCAGCGAATGGTGGTGGACGGTTGATCGCCCGCTGCTGGCGGCGATCATCGCGCTGATGCTGGGCGGCATCATCCTCTCGCTGGCGGCGAGTCCGCCGGTCGCGACCCGGATCGGGCTCGACCCGTTTCACTTCTTCAACCGCCACGTGTTGTTTCTGTTGCCGGCCTTCATCGTGCTGATCGGGGTCTCGTTCCTGTCGCCGCGGCAAATTCGCCGCACCGCGCTGATCGTGCTTGCGCTCTCAATCGCGCTGATCGTGGCAACGCTATTGTTCGGCCCCGAGGTCAAGGGCTCGCGCCGCTGGATTACCCTGATCGGCGTCAACATCCAGGCTTCCGAATCCGCCAAGCCGGCCTTTGTGGTGATGGCGGCGTGGCTGTTCGCGGAATCGGCGCGGCGGCCGGAAATGCCCGCGACCTCGATCGCGCTGGCGCTGTTGATGACGCTGGTGTCGCTGCTGGTGATGGAACCCGATTTCGGCCAGACCATGCTGATCCTGATGGTGTGGGGCGCGCTGTTCTTCATCGCCGGCATGCGGATGATCTGGGTGCTGGGGCTCGCGGGCGCCGCGACCGCCGGGCTGTTCGGCGCATACCTTTTCGTGCCGCATGTCGCAGGGCGCATCAAGCGCTTCATGAACCCGGCGTCGGGAGACACGTTTCAGGTCGATACCGCGATGGAAGCCTTTGCCAATGGCGGCTGGTTCGGGCTCGGGCCGGGCGAGGGCATCGCCAAGCGCAGCCTGCCCGACAGCCATACCGACTTCGTATTCGCGGTGGCGGCGGAGGAATTCGGCATCATCCTGTGCCTCGCGCTGCTCGCGCTGTTTGCCTTCGTCGTGATCCGCGCGCTGTCGCGGGCCTACGCCACTGAAGACATGTTCGCGCGGTTCGCCGCGTCGGGGCTGGCCATCCTGTTCGGTGTGCAGGCCGCAATCAACATGTCGGTCAATCTGCAGCTGATCCCCGCCAAGGGCATGACGCTGCCGTTCATCTCCTATGGCGGCTCCTCGATCATCTCGCTGGCTTACGGCGTCGGCATGATGCTGGCTCTGACACGGCAGCGGCCGCGCACCGAGATGGAATCGATCGGCGACGCCAACGCGGCGCGCAGCTACGCTTGACCTCACGGCGAAGACGCGCTTTTCGTCATCGCGAGGAATGAAATGACGAAGCCATCCGGTTGCTTGCGAAGATTGCCCCGATGACCGCTGCGCCCCTGATTCTCCTGGCCGCCGGCGGCACCGGCGGTCACCTGTTTCCCGCCGAGGCGCTCGGCATCGAACTGATCAGACGCGGCTTGCGCGTGCGCCTCGCCACCGATTCTCGGGCGCTGCGCTATGGCGGATTGTTCGCAAGCGAGATGATCGACGTGGTGCCGAGCGAGACCGTGCGCGGCCGCGCGCCCTGGTCGCTGGCCTATACCGGCGTGATGCTCGCCGCCGGCATCGCCGTGTCGCTCAACCTGATGCGCCGGTTGAAGCCTGCGGCCGTGGTCGGCTTCGGCGGCTATCCGACGCTGCCGCCGCTGTTGGCCGCGCGGCTGTCCGGCGTGCCCGGCATCGTGCACGAAGCCAATGCGGTGCTCGGCCGCGCCAACCGTTTTCTGTCAAACCGCGTCAGCGCGATCGCGACCTCGCTGCCGGGTGTGCTCGATCGCGACCCCGCGCTGTCAGGGAAAACGACCACCGTCGGCACCCCGATGCGTCCGGCGATCCTTGCTGCCGCCGCAGTGAAATTTGTGTCCCCGGCACCGACCGGGCAATTGCGGGTGCTGGTGGTCGGCGGCAGCCAGGGCGCGCGCGTGATGGCCGATATCGTCCCCGACGCGATCGAGCGGCTGGAGCCGGCGCTGTGGAACAGATTGATCCTCATCCAGCAGGTACGCGAAGAAGACATGGCGCGCGTCCGCGCGGTCTATGACCGGCTCAACATCAACGCCGAGCTGGCGCCGTTCTTCAGCGATTTGCCGGTGCGGCTGGCGTCGAGCCATCTCGTGGTCTCGCGATCCGGCGCCGGCACCGTGGCCGAGCTCGCCGCCATCGGCCGCCCGTCGATCCTGGTGCCGCTGCCCGGTTCGATCGACCAGGATCAGTTCGCCAATGCCGGCATCCTGGCGCAGGTGAATGGCGCGCTTCGGATTCCGCAAGCGGATTTTACGCCCGACCGGCTGGCCGCGGAAATCGCCGCGCTGGCCGCGGAACCTGAGCGGCTCACCGCCATGGCCGCCGCCGCTCGCAGCGTCGGAAGGCTGGATGCCGCCGAGCGGCTGGCCGATCTGGTGATGAAGGTGGCAGGAATTTGACGTCCGGTATTGACGGAAAAAACCCCTTGTCATGCGCCGCGAAAGCGGGGCATCCAGTACTCTGCGCAGCTGATTTTGTTCCAGGGCTTCGCGGTTACTGGATCGTCCGCCTTCGCGGACGATGACGGCGCAAGGAACCAACCATGAGACTGCCGCGCGAGATCGGACCTATTCACTTCGTCGGGATCGGCGGCATCGGCATGAGCGGCATCGCCGAGGTATTGTGCAATCTCGGCTATACCGTGCAGGGCTCGGATGCTTCCGAGAGCGCCAATGTCAGCCGCCTGCGCGACAAGGGCATCCCCATCACCGTCGGCCACAGGTCAGAAAACGTCGCCGGCGCCGATGTGCTGGTGGTGTCGACGGCGATCAAGCGCGACAATCCCGAACTGATGGCGGCACGCGCGCAGCGCATTCCGGTGGTGCGCCGCGCCGAAATGCTGGCCGAGCTGATGCGGCTGAAGAGCTGCGTCGCGATCGCGGGCACCCATGGCAAGACCACCACGACCTCGATGGTCGCGGCGCTGCTCGATGCCGGCGATCTCGATCCCACCGTGATCAACGGCGGCATCATCAATGCCTATGGCACCAACGCCCGGCTCGGCGCCGGCGACTGGATGGTGGTGGAGGCCGACGAGAGCGACGGCACCTTCCTGAAGCTGCCGGCCGATGTCGCCATCGTCACCAATGTCGATCCCGAGCATCTCGATCATTTCAAGACCTTCGATGCCGTGCAGGATGCGTTCCGCAGTTTTGTCGAGAACGTGCCGTTCTACGGCTTCGCGGTGATGTGCATCGACCATCCCGTAGTGCAGACCATCGTCGGCAAGATCGAGGATCGCCGCATCATCACCTACGGCGAAAACCCGCAGGCCGACGCGCGGCTCATCGATCTCACTCCAAACGGCGGCGGTTCCAGCTTCAAGGTCGCGTTTCGCGATCGCAAGACCGATGCCGCGCATGAGATCGCCGATCTCGTTTTGCCGATGCCGGGACGCCACAACGCGCTCAACGCCACGGCCGCGATCGCGGTTGCGCACGAACTTCGCCTTTCCGACGACACCATCCGAAAGGCGCTGGCAAGTTTCGGCGGCGTGCGGCGGCGCTTCACCAAAACCGGCGAATATAACGGCGTCACCATTATCGATGACTACGGCCATCATCCGGTTGAAATCGCGGCGGTGCTGAGAGCGGCTCGGGAATCCACCAACGGCAAGATCATTGCCGTGGTGCAGCCGCATCGCTTCACCCGGCTGCAATCGCTGTTCGAGGAATTTTGTACCTGTTTCAACGACGCCGACGCGGTCGTGGTCGCTGACGTCTATCCGGCGGGGGAGACGCCGATCGAGGGCATCGACCGCGATCATTTCGTCCTCGGCCTGCGCGCGCATGGCCACCGCGAGGTGATTCCGCTGGAGAAATCCGCCGATCTCGCAGGCGTGGTGCGCGAGGTCGCCGGCCGCGGCGATTTCGTCGTCTGCCTCGGCGCCGGCAGCATCACCCAATGGGCCTACGCGCTGCCCGGCGAATTGAAGGCGCTGGGGTAGCGGTGGCGGCCTTCCCCGACATCACGCCCGATCTCA
>Ga0209438_1000300_pt1 | contig 14512 bp, 9 predicted proteins | sample GraSoi_2013_20cm_FD_185825 | JGI IMG/M metagenome (GOLD analysis project Ga0209438, IMG submission 185825) | Grasslands soil microbial communities from the Angelo Coastal Reserve, California, USA - Sample 9_17_2013_20cm (SPAdes) (version 2) | ecosystem: Environmental > Terrestrial > Soil >...
CGAGCACCGCCTTCACCACTTCGACCGGGGAGAGCTTGCGGCGCTTGATGGCCGGAGCCATCTCGGAAGCGGGCATCCAGCAGAGGTCGTCGGCGTTCGCCATGGCCATCACCCCTCACCCTGCCCTCTCCCCTGAGGGGAGAGGGGCCGTTGCCAAGCCCGGTATTGTTAGGCGCCGCGGAGGCGCGGGTCGAGCGTGTCGCGGAGCGCGTCGCCGAGCAGGTTGGAGCCGAACACCGCGAGGCTGATGGCCAGGCCCGGGAACAGGACGAGCCACGGCGCCTTCTGCGCGTACTCCGCCGCGGAGACCGAGAGCATCCGGCCCCACGACGGATAGGGCTCGGGCACCCCGAGGCCCAGGAAGGACAGCGCGGCCTCCACCAGGATCGCGCTGCCGAGCTGCGCGGTGCAGAGCACGATGAACGGGCCCATGGTATTGGGCAGGACGTGGCGGAACGCGATGCGCACATGCCGGAGGCCGACCGCGCGCGCCGCCTCCACGTACTGCATCTCACGGATCGACAGCACGCTCGCCCGGATGACCCGCGCGGCCCTCGGAATGATCGGGATCGAGATCGCCAGCACCACGTTCGGGATCGACGGGCCGAGCGCCGCCGACATCACGAGCGCCAGCACGAGCAGCGGCAGCCCCTGCAGGATGTCCATCACCCGCTGGGTGATGAGGTCGGTCTTGCCGCCGACGTAGCCGGACAGGAGCCCGATGATCCCGCCGAACACCGAGCCGAGGAGCGTGGAGGCCAGGCCCACGATGAGCGAGACCCGGGCCCCGTGCACGACGCGCGAATAGATGTCGCGACCCAGGTGATCGGAGCCGAGCCAGTGGTCGGGGCCGGGCCGGGCCAGACTCTGCCCCGCGTCGGTGGCGATGGGATCGTGGGTCGCGAGCTGGTTGGCGAAGACCGCGGTGAGGAAGCCCGCCGATCGCGCCCAGGGGCTTCTTGCGGCAGAAGCGCGCGAGCACGGTCCAGGCCCCGGGCCGGCGCAGGCCGAGGCTCACCGACGCCGCCTCGACCCCGAGCGGTCTAGTGGCCATAGCGGACGCGCGGATCGAGGAAGCCGTAGAGCATGTCCACGACCAGGTTCGAGACGATGACCACGATCGCGATGAACATGACCAGGTTCTGGACGATCGGGTAGTCCCGCCAGAGGATCGCCTCCACCAGGAAGCGCGCGAGCCCGGGCAGGTTGAAGACGGTCTCGGTCACCACGAGCCCGCCGATGAGGAACGCGAACTCGATGCCGATCACGGTGACCACCGGCAGGATTGCGTTCTGCAGCGCGTGGCGCCAGATCACCACGCTCCCGGACTGGCCCTTGGCGCGCGCGGTGCGGATGTAGTCCTCGCGCATCACCTCGAGCAGCGACGAGCGGGTGATGCGCATGATGAGCGCGGACGAGCGGTAGCCCACCGCGAGGGACGGCAGCGCGAACTGCACCGCGTGCAGCCAGAAGTTCTCGGACGGCGACACGTAGGTCACCGGCGGGATCCACCCGATCCACGCCACCAGCCCGAGGATGATGACCATGCCCAGCCAGAACGAGGGCATGCTGAGGCCGGCGAGGCTGAAGACCCGCAGCGCGTAGTCGAGCGGGGTGTCCTGGCGGACCGCGCTGATGACCCCGAGCGGCACCCCCAGGGCCACCGACACGATCAGCGACAGGATCGCCAGCTCGAGGGTCACCGGGATGAGCGGGCGGATGATCTCCCAGGCGGGCAGGTCGTAGCGATAGGACTTGCCGAGATCGCCGGTCAGGATCTGGCGCATCCATTCGAGGTACTGCACCCACACCGGCCGATCGAGCCCCAGCTCCTTCTCGATGGCCACCCGCTCCACCGGGTTCACGTAGCCGCCGGTCGAGAAGAGGATGTCGACGATATCGCCGGGGGCCAGACGCAGCATGCCGAAAATCACGATCGACATGCCGAGCAGGGTCAGGAGACCGATGCCCAGCCGCTGGGCGATGTACGTCTTCACCGGATCGGGGGGCCTACTTGTCCCGCCACACGTCGGCCATGCGGCCGAAGTTGTAGATGTTGTCGTGCGGCACCATCCCCTTCACGTACGGCCACACCGTGAAGTAGTCGAGGCGCCAATCGAGCAGCGGCCGCGCCGCGTCCGCCTCCACCTTCTTCTGGAGCGCGGCCACGAGCGCCAGGCGCTTCTGCGGGTTCAGCTCCTGGGACTGCTGCTCGATCATCTTCATCACTTCCTCGCTGCAGTACTGGCTATAGTTCCGCGGCGAGCCGCACGCGTAGTTCTCGTAGTAGTTGGCGTCCGGCTCGTCCACCCCGAGGCCAGTGAGGTTGGCCCCGATCTGGTAGTCGCCCCGGGTGGCCATGGAGTGCCACTGGGCGGTCTCCACCTGCTTGAGGGTGGCCTCGATGCCCACCTGCTTCAGCTCGTTGATCACGAACGAGGCCATGTCCACGTACAGCGCGATCGCGCGCGTGCTCATCTCCACCTTGAGCGGATTCTGCGGGGTGATGCCCGCCTCGGCCAGGAGCTTCCTGGCCTGCGCGCGCATGTCCTCGATCTTGCCGTAGCCCGGCAGGGTGCCGAGGTCCTTCTCGAGCAGGCCCCAGACCCCGTAGGGCTTGGGCTGCTGGGAGGCGCCGGGGACCGCGCCGCCCTGGTGCACCGCGGAGATCAGGGCCTTCCGGTCGATGGCGTAGGAGACCGCGAGCCGCACCTTCAGGTTGTCGAAGGGCGGCTTCTTGGTGTTCATGATGATGTTGTCGCTCACCGCCTGGGCCACCGGGGTGATCACGAGGCCGGGCACCGCCTTCTTGAGCTGCTCGGCCGCGGTCTTGGTGGTCTCCCCCGGGAAGGACACGTCGAGCTGCCCGGCCTGGAGCGCGGCGGTGCGGGTGCCCCGCTCCTTGATCACGACGTAGCGCAGGCTGTCGAGATAGGGCCGGCCCTTCATGAAGTAGTCCGGGTTCTTCACGTAGTCCACGAACTCGCCCTTGCGCCATTCCTTCATCTTGAAGGGCCCGGTGCCGATGCAGCCGGTGCGGTAGGCCGCGGGATTGACGTGGGCCGCGTAGATCGGGGTGTAGCCGGAGGCCAGCATGACGAGCAGGCCCGGCTGGGGCCGCTTGAGACGGAACACCACGGTGTAGGGATCGGCGGCCTCGATGGCCTCGACGTTCGTGTACCAATCCTTCCGCGGATTGATGCGCAGCTTGGCCGGCGCGTCGGGAGCCTCGCGCAGCATGTCGAAGGTGAACTTCACGTCCTTCGAGGTGAACGGCTGCCCGTCGTGCCACTTCACGTTCCTGCGCAGGAAGAAGACGAGGTTCCGGTAGTTGTCCTGCCACGACCACTTCTCGGCGAGCTCGCCCACCAGATTCTCGACCGTCTCCGCGCGCTTGGTCTGATCGAACACGACCAGGTTGTTGAAGCAGGGCATGGAGGGAAACGAGGTCGCGATGGTCGAGGTCTCGTGCACCGCGAAGCCCTGCGAGAGATCCTCGCGCTGCATCAGGTTCAGGTGGCCGCCGGACTTCGGCGTCTCGGCCGATGCCAGCGACGCGGCGGCGAGCACGGCCAGGGCGGATAGCGCGGCGGCGACAATGCGGGAACGCCTCATTGTGTTCCTTTCCTATGAGCGCCGGCCCCGGGAGGTCGGCGGGATTCGCGACACGATGGTGGGGAAACCCGGCAAAAATATACGATATCGACCGCGGTCCGACAACTGTTCCGCGCCGCGCGCCAGGGGGTCTGGTCACGCGGCGCGTTAGTCGCCGATTGACGGGCCCGCGCTGACCGCGCGGGACGGGGCGGAGACTAGCGGGCGGTGTGCGGCTCCTGGAGGCCGCGCCGTACCTCGCGGCGCGTGAGCAGCTCCTCGAGCGCGATCGTGCGGGCTCCACCCCGGCGCCGGAGCTCGGGCCGCGCCAGGATCGGGCGCTGGCGGATCCGCGAGGCCAACCCGTTGCGCACCGCCCGGTCGGCGTAGAGGCTCCGCAGCGCGCGGCACATGAGCGGCCGGCCGCGATTGTACCCGAAGCGGTGCTTGTACTCGTCAGCGGTCAACCGGTGGCTCCGCAGATGGGTATTCGTGAGCTGGCGGAAGGCGCCGCCACAGACGAGGCAGTGGATCGAGTCCTGCTGCACGGCCTGTCGCGGATCGGCGCGCAGCCCGTTCAGCGTGCGGCGACTTCCTCCAGAGCCCACGACGTTGCTCGCGCGCCGGACCGCCGCGGCTGCGCGGATGCGATCACCCTGGATCGCCGGCGCACCATTGCTGATCGGGAAAGGTCGGAGCGGAGGGTAGGACGGCGTACCGTTCGCGGGCATGTCTAGCCTCCTTCGCGCGACGAGGAACAGCGGCGACCGAAGAAACATGCCCCTACACATCGCAAACCAAATGCCACAGAAAAGATCTATTTAATCGGTATTTTGAGCAATTAAGGTATTAGCGATCGGTGATCGACTGGTAAAAATCTTACCAGTGCCTTGACCAGTAAGGGCTTCTAGGCAATCCTTACCGCGCGATGGATCCCTGGAGCGAGCTCCTGGGTCGGAGCGCCCCGATGGAGGCCTTGCGGGAGACCGTACGGCGGCTTCCAGGACGCCAGCATCCCGGCCGGCGGCTCCCCGCGATCCTGCTCCAGGGTGAGACCGGGACGGGGAAAGGTCTCGTCGCTCGGCTCATCCACAGCCTGGGGCCGCGCGCCGGCGGGGAGTTCGTCGACGTGAACTGCGGGGCGATTCCCGAGACGCTGCTCGAGGCGGAGCTGTTTGGCTTCGAGCGCGGCGCGTTCACCGATGCCCGCAAGGCGAAGCCCGGCCTCTTCCAGACCGCGCACCACGGCACCATCTTCCTGGATGAGATCGGCGCGACCCCCGAGCCGCTGCAGGCGAAGCTCCTGACCGTCATCGAGGAGCGCGTGGTGCGGCGACTCGGCAGCACCCGTCCCGAGCCCGCGGACGCCTGGATCATCAGCGCCACGAACATGGATTTGCTGGCCAGCGTCCGGGAGCGGCGCTTCCGGGAGGATCTCTACCACCGACTCGCGGTCCTGACCCTGCGCCTGCCGCTGCTCCGGGAGCGCGGTCAGGACATCCTGCTCCTCGCCGAGCACTTCCTCGCGCGCGCCTGCTCCGACTACGGCCTGCCGGTGAAGACCCTGACCGCCGATGCGCGTGATCGCCTGCTGGTGTACCCGTGGCCGGGCAACGTGCGCGAGCTCTCGAACGTGATCGAGCGGGTCGCGCTCCTCACCGAGGAGAACGTCATCAAGGGCAAGCACCTGGGGCTGGACGAAGCAAACCCGCCGACCGGATCCGCCCCGGGCGGCCCGGGCGGAACCCCGTCCCCGCCGCCGGTCTCGTACGGGGACGCGATGCGCGCGCACCTGCGGGTCACCCTCGATCAGACCGGCTGGAACATCTCCCGCACCGCCACGATCCTGAACATCTCCCGCAACACGGTGCGCGCGCGCATGGAGAAGCTCGGGTTGCGCGAAGCCCCCGCCCCCGCGGCGAAGCGCGAGGCGCGCACGCCGGCGCCCGTCCGTCCCGCTCCGCCATCGTACCGATCCGCGGTGCCGGGCCCGGCGTCGCGCCCCGCGCTCCCGACGGTCCGCTGGGAGCGGCGCCCCATCGCCCTGATGCGCGTGGCGCTCTTGGTGCCGGAGACCGGCGACGTCCTCTCGGATGCCGCGCGCGCGCTCGAGACGCTCATCGAGAAGGTCCAGAGCTTCGGGGGGCGCGTGGAGGCGCTGGGGCAGCGCGCCCTCGACGCCGCCTTCGGGGTGGAGCCCATCGAGGACGCGCCGCGGCGCGCCGCGCACGCCGCGATGGCGATGCAGCGGGCCGTCGAGCGGATCCGCGAGGACTCCCCCGCCCCGCTCGCGACCCGGATCGCCATCCACGCGGCCCAGGCCCTGGTGGCTCAAGCGGGGCGCCTGATCCAGATCGACCAGGAGGCGAAGGAGCAGGGCGCCTTCGTGCTCGATGATCTGATCGCGGCCGCCGAGCCCGGCGGCATCCTCGCCAGCCCGGCCGCGGGCGCGCAGCTCGAGCGCCGCTTCGAGCTGGTCGCCGTCGAGGGGACGGACGATGCGCCGACCGCGTTCCGCCTCGTTGGACGCGAGGGACCGGGGCTGAGCGCGGCCGGGCGCATGGCGACCTTCGTCGGCCGCCACCAGGAGATGGCGGTGCTGCACAGCCGGCTGCTCGGCGCCCTCCGCGGGCGGGGACAGCTCGTCAGCATCGTGGGGGACGCCGGGATCGGGAAGTCGCGGCTGCTCTACGAGTTCAGCCAGAGCGTGAGCGCCGAGCAGGCCATCTACATCGAGGGGCGCTGCCTGTCCTACGGGAGCACGATCCCCTACCTGCCGGTGCTCGACCTGATTCGCGGCGTCTGCCACATCACCGAGGCCGACGACGCGGCGGCCGCCGGCGAGAAGATCCGGCAGACCCTCGCGCGGGCGGGCATGGATCCGGGCAAGCTCACCCCCTACCTGCTCGATCTCCTCGGGTACAAGGACGGCACCCGGGAGCTCGCGCTCGGCTCTCCCGATGCGATCAAGGCCGGCATCTCCGAAGCCCTCCGCCAGATCACGCTGGGAGCGAGCCATCACCAGCCGTTCCTCGTCGTGATCGAGGATCTCCACTGGATCGACCAGGCCTCGGAGGAGCTGCTCGCGTCCATGGTGGACGGGCTTCCCGGGGCGGCGGTGCTCTTCGTGGTGACCTACCGGCCGGGCTACGAGCCGCCGTGGGCCAACCGATCGTTCGCCACGCAGCTCTCGCTGCCCCCGCTCTCGAACGAGGACAGCCTCACCGTGACACGCTCGGTGCTGCCCGCCGCGGCGCTGCCGCGGGCGGTCGCCGAGATGATCCTGAGCCGCGCCGAGGGTAATCCGTTCTTCCTGGAGGAGCTGGCGCTGTCCATCCAGGATCACGGCGGCCTGGCCGGCGATCTCGCGGTGCCCGACACGGTGCAGGGCGTGTTGCTGAGTCGGATCGGACGCCTCGCCGAGACCGAGCAGGCCCTGCTCCAGTCCGCCTCGGTCATCGGCAAGGACGTTCCGCTTTCGATCCTGGCCGCGGTGAGCGAGCTGCCCGAAGAGCCGCTCGCCCAGGCGCTGCGCCACCTGAGCGCGGCGGAGTTCCTCTACGAGGTCGGCACCTTCCCCGAGGTCAAGTACCGCTTCCGGCACGCGCTCACCCACGAGGTGGCCTACGAGAGCCTCCGGCCGGAGCCTCGCCGGCAGCTCCACGCGCGCATCGTCCTCGCCATCGAGGCGAGTCACGCCGACCGTCTGCTCGAGGACATCGACCGGCTCGCCCACCACGCGACGAGAGGGGAGCTCTGGGACAAGGCGGTGGACTATTCGCGCCAGGCCGGTATCAAGGCCGCCGCGCGCTCCGCCCACCACCAGGCGGTCGCGTATCTCGAGCAGGCGCTGGACGCCCTCGGCCATCTGCCCGAAGACCGCGCGCAGATCGAGCAGGCCATCGACGTCCGGCTCGAGCTCCGCAACTCCCTGCACCCACTCGGAGATCCCGAGCGGATCGTCGCCCTGCTGCGGGAGGCGGAAGCGCTCGCCCGGATGCTCGACGATCCGCGACGGCTCGCCCGCGTCTTCTCGTTCATGACGCAGTACTTCCGGCTGGTCGGGCACCTCGATCTCGCGCTGGAATCAGCGGAGCGCGCGCTCGCGTTCGCCGATCGGCTGCGCGACACCCCCTTCTGGATCATCGCCAACACCTTCCTCGGCACCGCCCACGATGCCCGGGGCGAGTACCGCAAGGCGGCCGAGGTCCTCCGGAAGAGCGTGGAAGCGCTGCCCGACATCGCGATCGGCCAGGACGTGCGCGTCGCCGGACTCGTGCCGGTCTTCGCCCGGATCTACCTGGTCTACTGCCTGGCCGACATGGGCGAGTTCCGTGAGGGGCTGGCCTACGGCGACGAGGGCACCCGGCTCGCCGAGGCCGCGAACGACGCGTACAGCCTGATCTTCGCCTCGTGCGGCGTCGGTACGCTCCACCTCCTCCGGGGCGACGTGGGGGCGGCGATCGAGATGCTCGAGCGCGGGCTCACCCTCTGCCGGACCTTGACCGTGCCGGTGGCGCTGCCCCTGATCGCGTGCGCGCTGGGCGCCGCCTATTCCCTGGCCGGTCGATCGAGCGACGCGATCGCGCTGCTCGAGGAAGGGACCCGGGAAGGCCTCGCGATCGGCAGAATGGGCGGGCACTCCCTGCTCGTGGTCCGTCTGGGCGAGGCCTATCTCCGTGCCGGCCGCCTCGACGAGGCCGACGAGACGGCCCGGCGGGCCCTGCTGATGGCCCGCGAGAAGAGCGAGCGCGGGCACGAAGCGTACGCTCTGCACCTGCTGGGCGAGGTGGTGGCGCAGCGGACTCCCGGGGATCCGGAGGCGGCCGACGCCGCGCTCCGACAGGCCGCGGCCCTCGCCGAGGAGCTCTCGATGCGGCCCCTCGTCGCGCACTGCCAGGTGAGCCGGGCGCGCCTCGAGTCCCGGGCGGGCCGGACCGCGAGCGCCCGGCAGCTCCTCGACGCGGGAACCGCGGCCTTCCGCGAGCTCGAGATGCCGTTCTGGACCGAGCGGGCGGAGGCCTTTGCCCGCTCGCTAGCCTGACGCCCCGGTCTCGCGCGACCGCACCTCGATATCCACGAGATCCAGCCCGCACGCCCGGGCCAGCCGCCTGATCTCCAGGCGCACCGTCTCCAGGGCGTGCGAGCCGATCGGACCGGCCAGCTCGATACTGGCGACCTCGATGCTACCGGCGGCGGCGTCCGGCCTTGGCCGCCCGCTTCTTGGCCGCCTTGGCGTGCGCCTTCCACTTCTTTTCAATGGCCTTCACTCCCTTCTTGAACTGCGCGAGGAGGGCCCGCGTCTGCGCGCTCTTGGGCGTCGCCGCGATCCGGATCGTGGTGCGGCCCTTCCTCGTCGTCTGGCTCACCTGAATCATCATGGTGTCGGCTCCCCTGGGTGTGGGTTGTCCCATTGCGCCCGCCCGAAGCGGCGGACGTCCTCCACTCCGTCGAAGAACTCATCCGCGTGAAACACGCGCGGGGCGGCGTCGATGTCCCGCAGCATGTAGTGATCCTCGGTCCCCTCGTACTCCTCGGAGAGATCCACCGGCTCTCCCCGGGCCAGGTCCAGGTAGACCGCGGTCATGTTGTGCTTGCCGGTCAGGTCGAGCAGGTTGGTGCTGGAGGTGAAGCGGCCCGCGTTGATCTCGGTGACGCGCGCGATTCCGCCTGCGTCCTCCTTCAGGTCGACCGCGAAGACGCCGGAGGCCTTCCGGTCCGCCGCCCGGATCGCGCGCACCGCGGTCTCGAGCACGCCCGGCTCGCGGACGGTCTTGGTGAGGGCGCCGACCGCCGACACCTCGCTCGGCTGACTGGCGCTGCCGAGGTACGACAGGCGCTCGTACGTCTTCGCGAGAGCGAGACGTCCGTCCTTCCACACGCTCTGGCAGCCGAAATCGCGGCCGGGCAGGTACTCGGACAGGGTGAACGCGGAGACGGGCACGCCGCGCATGTCGCGCCAGTACGCGATCCAGCTCCTGGCCTGGTCCGGCCCCGCGACCGGCGCGGCGCCCCGCGAGCCCGCGCCCGCGCGGATGCGGCACCACGCGCGGGCCGGATTTCCCAGGCGCGCGAAGATGCGATCGAGCCGCCGCAGGTCCGTGACGCGATGAGTGGCCGGCGCGGGCACCCCGCGCGCCCGCAGCCACTCGGTGAGGCGGTACTTGTCGCGGCAACGCTCGACGGTGGCGGCCCGGGGCAGGAACAGACGATCGCCGAGCGCGCGCCGCGCGCGCGAGAGCGCGGCGACGTCGCCGTCGCTCGCCGGGATGACGAGGTCGATCCGCTCCGAGTCCACGATGCGGCGCAGCGAGCGGCCCCACGTCGGGTGCGAGAGCGGCGGGACCAGATAGTTGCGATCCGCGGTGGAGTTCTTGAGGATGAACTGGTCGTCGTGGCAACCCACGATGGTGAGCGAGGCGTTCCCCGCCCGGAGGCTCCGCACGAGGTTACCGCTCGCTCCGCTGCCCGCGCTCGTTACGAGCAACCGCGCGTTCATCCGGCGCGGAGACTAGACGATATCCGGAACGATCGCAAGTTTCGCACGCGACGCGGGACCGCGTGTGCTTACTGGGTCCGGGGACTTGCCCAAATCAGTTCGCGCGCTTCTCGTCGGCCGGAAAAAACAAAGGGCCGAGTCCGGGAGGACCCGGCCCGCGCCGCTTCGCGCCGGCCCGCGGCTACTTCGTGATGACCCCGCAGGCGATGCGGCCGCCGCTGTTGCCGGTGGGATCGGTCTTGTCGTCGTCCGGATTGGCGTGCACGACGAGCGCGGTCGGCTTGTCGCCGAGCACCGAGTTCGGCCCGGGGCTCAGGGTGATCGCCTTCGTGGTGATGTCGATGCCGCCCTCACCCGAAGCCGCCACCACCAGGTTGGGCAGGTCGCCCGCGTGCGGGCCCGCCGGGTTCATGCGCCCGTGCTGCTTGTTCCCCGGGTTGAAGTGCGCGCCCGCCGAGGTGAACTCGGGCGGCTCGCACAGCCCCACCGCGTGGACGTGCAGCCCGTGCCCGCCCGGGGGAAGCCGGTAGCCGGTCACGGCGAGGCGCAGGCCTTCCGGCGTCTCGATGAAGGTCGCCACGCCGACCTGCTTGCCCTCCTTGTCCTTGAGCATCGCCTCGGCCGACAGCGGTCCCCGGTCGGCCGGCGCGCTCGCGCATCCGGCCAGCATTGCGGCCACCCCGAGCAGCAGTAGTGCTCTCACCGTTGAGTGCCCTCCCGTTCAGTTGAGCTGCGCAATGAGCTGCTTGGCTTTGTCCCGGAACCGCGCCACCGCGTCGAGCTTGATGTGCTCGTATCCGCGGATCTCGTCGGGAAGCTCGGCCAGGGTCACCACCGCGCCGTGAGTGACGGGACTGAGCCGCACGAGCGTAGTCTCCACGATCTGCCGGTACTCGCCGATCAGCGCCCGCTCCACCCGCCGCACCTCCGCGTAGCCGAAGGGATCGAGCGTGGTGCCCCGCAGGCCCTTCATCGCCTTCAAGAGCTGGAAGGCGGGCGCGAACCACGAGCCGAGGCGGATCTTCTTCTTGAGGCCGAGCGCCCGCAGGAGCGGCGGGTGCAGGTGCCAGTAGGTGCGGACGGTCTGGCCGAACTTGGCCTGGACCTGCGCGGCCACCGCCGCGTCGAGATGCAGGCGCGCCACCTCGTACTCGTCCTTGTAGGCCATCAGCTTGTAGAGGTGCCGCGCGACCGCCTCCGCGAGCCCCCCGCTCCCCGGGGCGCGCTCCGCTTCCACCTGGGCGACGCGGCGGACGAAGTCCACGTACTCGCCCGCGTACGCCGCGTTCTGGTAGGCGATCAGCTCGGGCACGCGGATCTCGAGCAGGCGCCGGAGCTCCCCCGACGCTTCCACGCGGTCCACCAGCGCGCGCGCCTCCGCGCTCAGCCCGCGCGGGGCCTCGACCGCCTGCGCGGTGGCCTGGGCGACCGCGGCCTCCACCTGCGTGCGGTCGACCACCGCCATCCGTCCCCACCGGAAGGCGAGCACGTTCATGTCCACCGAGACGCCGTTGATGCGGATGGCGCGCTCGATCGCCGCCGCCGAGATCGGCAGGGCCCCCGCCTGGAAGGCCGCCCCCAGCATGATCGGGTTCACCGCCATGTGGTCGCCGAAGAGCGCCTCCGCGATGGCCTGGGCGTCGAGGTAGACGTTGGGATCCTTCCGGGTCACCCGGTCGATGCTCATCAGCATGCTGCTGAGTTCGGGGAAGTGCACCGCGGTGTCCACCACCATCTGGCCGGTGGGAATCTGGCTGGTGGACACCACCGCGATCGTGCGGCTCGATTCCGCCTTGTCCAGGTTGAGCGGATCGGTGGACACCAGGAGGTCGAAGCCCAGGTAGAGATCCGCCGCCCCCGCCGAGACCTTGTTGGCGCGCTCGATCGGCTCGGAGCCGATCTTGAGGTCGGAGACCACCGGCCCACCCTTCTGGCTGAGCCCGGTCTGGTCGAGCCCGCGCACCTGCCGGCCGTCCAGCATGGCCGCGGTGCCGAGGATCTGGTTCATGGTGACGACGCCGGTGCCCCCGATGCCCATCATGTGGAGCGCGAAGCCCTCGCTCGGCACCTTGAGCACCGGCTCGGGCAGCTCGGCCTCGAGCGGGGTGAGCCGGCGCTCGCGCTTCGGCGCGGGCACGGCGCCCTCGACGGTGAGGAACGACGGGCAGTCGCCGAGCAGGCACGAGTAGTCCTTGTTGCAGGACGACTGGTGGATCGCGGTCTTCCGCCCGAACTCGGTGTCGATGGGCTGCACGGACAGGCAGTTCGACTTCTTGCCGCAGTCGCCGCAGCCCTCGCACACCCGCTCGTTGATGAAGACGCGGGTCATCGGGTCGATCATCTTGCCGCGCTTGCGCAGCCGCCGCTTCTCCGCCGCGCAGTGCTGGTCGTGGATCAGCACGGTGACCCCGCTGATGCCCGCGAGCATCGACTGCGCCTCCAGCAGCCGGTCGCGATGCCAGACCTCCGCGTTGCCCGCGATCGACACCCCCGAGTACTTGGCGGGATCGTCGCTGGTGATGATGATGCGCTTGACCCCCTCCGCCTCGAGGCGGCGGCTCAGCGCGGGGATGGGCAGGGCCCCCGCCGCGTTCTGGCCGCCGGTCATCGCCACCGCGCCGTTGTAGAGGATCTTGTAGGTGATGTTCACCCCGGAGGCCACCGCGTAGTTCAGCGCGAGCCCGCCGGAGTGGAAGAACGTCCCGTCGCCGATGTTCTGGAAGAGGTGCGGCGTCTCGGTGAACGGCGCGATGCCGACCCACTGGGCGCCCTCCGCGCCCATGTGGGTGACCCCGATGATGCCCCGGTCCATCCCCATCGCCATCCCGTGACAGCCGATGCCCGCGGCGGCCACGCTGCCCTCGGGCACCACCGTCGACCGGTTGTGCGGGCAGCCCGAGCAGAAGAACGCGCTGCGGGCCAGGGTGAGCGTCTTCGGGCGGCGCTTGAGCTCGTCGAGGTGCTGGATGCGCGCCTCCACCGAGTCGATCTTGACCCGGCGGGCGAGCCGGCGGGCGATGGCCCGCGCGACGAGATCGGAGTCGAGCTCGCCGACCGGCGACACCAGCGGCCGGTCCTCCTCGTCGAGCTTGCCCACCACCTGGGGCCGATCGGTCGTGCCGTAGAGGACGTCCTTGCAGAACATCTCGAGGAACGAGCGCTTCTCCTCGACGACGAGGATCTCCTGCAGGCCGCGCGCGAACTCGCGCACGATGCGCGGCTCCATCGGGAACAGCATGCCGATCTTGAGGATGCGGATGCCGTAGCGGCGCAGCGCCCCGTCGTCGAGGCCGAGCTCGGCGAGGGCCTGGCGCACGTCGTAATAGGTCTTGCCGCTGGTGACGATGCCGAACCACGCGTTCGGCGACGGCACCGTGATCCGGTTGAGCTTGTTCTCGTACGCGTAGCGCCGCGCGAGCTCGAGACGCGCCCCGTGGATCGTGCGCTCCATGTCGAGGCCGTAGGGCGGGATCAGGTTCACGTTGATCTGGTGCTGGAACGGCTTGCCGTCCAGCTCGACCACCGGGATGATCGGGCTCACCCGCTCCGGGTCCACCTCGGCGGTGCCCGCCTCGTCCGCCACGTTCGTGACGATCTTGGCGCCGACCCAGAGCCCGGACGTGCGCGAGAGCATGAAGCCGTGCAGGCCGAAATCCAGGATCTCCTGCACGTTGCCCGGGTAGATCGTGGGCATCAGCGCGTCGTAGAGGGCGACCTCGGAGTGGCTCGGGAGCGTGGAGGACTTCGACAGCGGGTCGTCGCCGGCCAGCGCGAGCACGCCGCCGTTCTTGCCCACCCCCGCGTAGTTGGCGTGCTTGAAGACGTCACCGGTGCGGTCCACCCCCGGCGCCTTGCCGTACCACATGCCGAGCACCCCGTCGTACCTTGGATTCGGGAAGAGCCCGGCCATCTGGCTGCCGTAGACCGCGGTGGCGCCCAGATCCTCGTTCAGCCCGGAGGAGAACACCACGTCGTGGGCCCGCAGCAGCGTGGTCATCCGCTCCAGGGTCTGGTCGAGCCCACCGAGGGGCGAGCCGCGGTAGCCCGAGATGAATGTCGCCGTCCTGAGGCCGCGCCGGATGTCGGCGCGATGCTGGTCGAGCGGGAGCCGGGCCAGGGCCTGGATGCCGGACAGATACACGCGTCCGCGCTCCTGGGTGTACTTGGCCTCGAGCGAGAACTCTCCGGTCGGTGTGGTCATGAGCTCCCCTTGTGGGGTGGCGACGTTAGACATCGAACGACGGCCATATAGTAGTCGGGAAAGGCATTTCGAGCAATAGTGGGCGGACGACCGTTCACTTCTTTAAGCCCTCCATATGCGGGGGCCCAGACATGGCCCCCGCACTCCCCCAAGTCCGCGGACGACCGTTCACTTCTTTAAGCCCTCCATATGCGGGGGCCCAGACATGGCCCCCGCAC
>Ga0209438_1000303_pt1 | contig 14457 bp, 15 predicted proteins | sample GraSoi_2013_20cm_FD_185825 | JGI IMG/M metagenome (GOLD analysis project Ga0209438, IMG submission 185825) | Grasslands soil microbial communities from the Angelo Coastal Reserve, California, USA - Sample 9_17_2013_20cm (SPAdes) (version 2) | ecosystem: Environmental > Terrestrial > Soil >...
CCATTCCTTCTTCACAAAGCCTCCCGTTTTTTGATCAGTAATTCGCGCTCTCGAACGTTCTCGGTGAGCTCCGCCGCCCGCGCGAGCTCCGCGCGCGCTTCCTCGAAACGGCCGAGTTTGGCGAGCAGATCCCCCCGCACGCTCGGCAAAAGATGATAACCCGCCAGCGCCGGATCCGTCGTCAGCGAATCAACAACCTCGAGACCTGCCGCCGGGCCGAACGCCATCCCCAGCGCCACTGCCCGGTTCAACTCGACCACCGGTGACGGCAGCAGCTGCGCCAGGCCGTCATACAACGCGACGATGCGAGTCCAATCAGTCTCCTCCGGCGTACGCGCCCGCGCGTGGCACGCCGCGATCGCGGCCTGCAGTGTGTACGGTCCGTACGCCCCGCCCAGCGTCTCCGCGCGTTCCAGCGCCCCGAGCCCGCGCCGGATGAGGAGGTGATCCCAGCGCCCGCGATCCTGGTCGAGCAGCAGAATCGGCTCCCCGCCGGGCCCTACGCGCGCGCGCACGCGCGATGCCTGGATCTCCATCAGCGCGACGAGGCCGTGCACCTCCGCCTCGGCCGGCGCCAGCTCCGCGAGGATGCGGCCCAGGCGGAGCGCATCCTCGCACAGCGCCGGCCGCACCCACGCTTCGCCCGCCGTGGCCGAGTAGCCTTCGTTGAAGATGAGATAGATGACCTCGAGCACCGACTCGAGCCGCTGCGCGAGCTCGGCGCCGCGCGGCACCTCGAACGGCACGCGCGCCGCGGCGAGCGTGCGCTTGGCGCGCACGATGCGCTGCTGGATCGTGGCCTTCGGGACGAGGAAGGCCCGCGCGATCTCGTCGGTCGTCAGGCCGCCGAGCAGCCGCAGGGTGAGCGCGACGCGCGCTTCGGTGGTCAGGACCGGGTGACACGCGGTAAAGATCAGGCTCAGCAGATCGTCGCCCACGTGATCGTCGATCGCGGCCGCGAGTGCGGACTCCGGACTGACTTGCCGTTCCTCGAGCTCGCGGCCCAAATGTTCGTGCTTCTTGCCTTGCATCTTTTGGCGGCGCAGCTGATCGATGGCGCGATGTTTGAGCCAGGCACCGGGATTGTCCGGCACGCCCGACTCCGGCCACTGCTCCAGCGCGGCGACGAGCGCATCCTGGGCCAGGTCTTCCGCAACGCCGATGTCACCGACGATGCGGGCCAGCCCCGCGATGAGTCTGGCGGACTCGATCCGCCAGACCGCATCGATGGCGTCAGCAGCCTGCTGACGGGTCATCCATCATCTGCCGGACTTCGACTTCCAGGTCCTGCTCCCACAGCCCGATGTGGGCTTCCAGAAAGCGCTGGGTCCATTCGAGCGCTTCCTTCTTGGAGGGCACGTTGAAGATCGCGTACCCACCGATGATTTCCTTCGCCTCCGTGAACGGCCCATCCGTCACGGTGATCTTCCCGTTGGCCAGGCGGGCCCGTGCGCCGAGCTTCGTGGGCCCAAGGCCACCCATTCCGCCGAACACACCCTTCTTCACTGCGTCCTCGCTCAGCTTGTTGATCTTGTCGATGAGCGCCGGCGACGGCTGCGCGCCCGTCTCGCGAGATTTCACAATCGTCATGAAGCGCATGGCTATTTCCCCGAGCGTTGTTTGTTCTTGGTGATCGCCTCGCGCTGCCGCGCGTCCTGCTGCCGCAGCTCGGGCGTGAACTCCGCGCCGAAGTCCTCGGCCTCGAAGACCTGCCGGATCTCGACCTCCGTGCCGCCGTCGAACGGCGCGCGCTTCAGCCATTCGATCGCCTCCTCCTTCGACCGCACCTGCCACAGCCAGAATCCGGCGATCAGCTCCTTGGTCTCCGTGAACGGCCCGTCGCGCACGACCCGCTCCTTCCCCGAAAACTTGACCCGCACCCCTTTCGAGCTCGCCTGCAGTCCTTCGCCGGCCAGCATCACGCCGGCCTTCACCAGCTCGTCATTGAACTTGCCCATCGCCTCCAGGATCTTCTTGTCCGGCAGGACGCCGGCTTCGCTGTCCTTGTTGGCCTTCACGATCACCATGAATCGCATTGCCGTCTCGCTTCCATTAAGGGTTTTTCTTGACGCTTTTGCTTGACGCTTTTGCTTGACGCCTTTGCTCGACGCCTTTCTCATTCATGCGTCGAACGAGACTTCCAGAAATCGACATATTCCAATGTCGTTGTGGTAGCCCTGGTTACGGCCTTGGATCATGAGGAGCGAATATGTGCAGGAACATCAAGACGCTCGCGAACTTCGCGCCCCCCGCGACCGACGACGAGATTCGCGCGTCGGCGCTGCAGTTCGTACGCAAGTTGAGCGGCACGACGCACCCCTCGCACGCGAACGAGGCGGTGTTCAACCGCGCCGTCGACGACGTGACAACGATCGCCCGCCACCTGATCGACTCGCTGACGATCAAAGCGCCGGCGCGCAACCGGGAGGAAGAAGCGCGCAAAGCACGGGAGCGCGCGGCGAAGCGTTTTGGGTAGGCTGCCTGTACTTCAGCGCCGAACACCTCTATTTTCCTGACCTCGCCCTGGTGGTGAAACTGGTAGACACGCTGTCTTGAGGGGGCAGTGCCGCAAGGCGTCTCGGTTCGAATCCGAGCCAGGGCATCCAGTGACGGGCGTCCCGTTGTCGTGGTGACGCGGGGCTGCTCGCGCAAACTCGCACAGGGCATAGCTTTTCGGCATGGAGCTATGGGTGGCGTTCGGGTTCGGTGCGGCCGTCGGCGCACTGGTCGGTTACCTGCTGGGGCGGCAGAGGGAGTTGCCCGCGGCGGCTCGTGCGCGTCCCGCGCCCCCATCAACGCCACCATCCGCGAAATCCTCCACCGCCTCGCCGGAAGTGAAGCACGTCGTCCTCGACGAGGGCTCTGCCAACGTTCTCAATGCGCTGAACAATCGTCTCTCGGCCATCGGCGCGCTGGCCGACTTGCTGCATGGCAGTCCCCTCGATCCGGAACGTGCGCGCGCGCTCGTGCTCCTGCACGGCGAGGTGCGCCGCGCTGCCGAAATCACGAGCCACTTCCTGGAGCTGGCGGCTCATCCGGCAGGCGCCGCCGAGCCGTGTGATGCGGCCGTCGTGATCAGTGGCGTGTTTTCGGAGCGCGAATCGACGTTCCGCGAGCTCGGCGTGAAAGTCGTCCGGTCGGTCCCCGCTGACCTGCCGCTGGTCGCGTGCCCGATGCCGCAGCTCACCGAGATGCTGACGAAGCTCCTCGACTTCGCGCTGCGCCGGCTGCGCGCGTCGCAGCCGCCGCGCGAGCTGCGGCTCGACATAATCGCCACCGGTCCGTCGGTCGTGGCCTCGCTGTGGGATTCCGGCGCGCCGCTCGCCGTGGAAGCCGAGCAGCGGCTTACCTCGCCGTTCCGCTTTACGCAGACGGGCGGCGGCGGCGAGGTCGAGTTCGCGCTCGCGCGCGCGCTCGCGCAGTCGGCCGGTGGCAACCTGCGGCTGCGGCCGCGCGGCGGCAGCACCGGCGCCGAAGTCGTCGTGACGGCGCCGCTCTCGACGCCCGCCGAAAGCCTGCCCCGCATGCGCATCCTCGTCGTGGACGACGATGCGGTGAACCGCCAGGCGATGGTGCTGCTCCTCGAGCGGGAAGGACACCAGATCGTGGCGGTCGAGAATGGCCTCGAGGCGATGGAGCGGCTGGGCGATCACGACAACACCTTCGACGCGATCGTCACCGACCTGCAGATGCCGCGGCTCGGCGGACGTGCGATGTACGAGCAGCTCGTCAACAGCCGGCCGCTCGTCGCCAAGCGCTTTGTGTTCGTGACGGGAGATCAGGCCCGCGGCGAGACGCGCGCGTTTCTGGAGAGCTGCGGCCAGCCCTCGGTCACAAAACCCTACGATTTAGGCGATTTGATCAACGCGATCGGAACGGTTTCCCGGAAGAAATAACGTGGCTTGACGTCCTCTTGAGGGTCGCCGCCGACATTCACCCCGCAGTCATTCAACTTCTGCAAAGGGGTGACAATGAAGCGCGCAACCGCATTGATTCTCGTCATCGGCTTTTGTGCCGCATGTAACCTCGACTCCCTTTCCTCGGACTATTGTCCCCTGGCTCCGAATGGTCACTGTTCGTCCCAGGGGAGTCAGATCACCTACGTCCGGGAACAGGTGATGATCGACCGCGGCGGGGTCCTCGTGCCCGGCACTCTGAAGACCAGGGTGGGTGCGACCGTGAACCAGCGGCCGGCCGTGCAGTGGACGAATCAGGACACCGTGTCACATCATCTGGTGTTCGATGTGGCTGGGCATGACACGGGCGAAATCGCGCCGACCGCCATCGCGGAGCTCTCGTTCGACTCGAACGGGACGTTCGCGTACCACTGCGTCATCCATCCCCGGATGGCGGGCACCGTGGTGGTGCCGTGAACGGGCACCTAATTCGGCGCGTGCACCCTCGGTCCGCTGTAGTCCCGATCGCCGCCGATGCCCGGACCCGCCAGCTCGAGCCCCCCGCGGTCGTTGTTGATCCGCGCAATGAACTGACGAACTGATCCCGGGAAGGGCGCCGTGCGGCCGTTCTTGCCGAACGGGTCCGTATACCACACCTCGGGGCCGGCTGCGTTACTGACGAAGTTGGAATTGATGTCGACCACGCGGTCCGTGCCGTCGAACACCGAGCGCGGATCGTCGAAGGTGATCCCCGTAATCGTGCCGTTGCTGGTGGAGCGGGCGCAGGCCCCACCCCGCGCCGCGTTCCCCGCCGGGGTGACTTCGTAGCACACGTCGATCGGCCGCCCGGTGATTCCCGCCAGGGCCGGATCGTAGAAACGGCTCGGCAGCGAGACCTGGAAGTACGGATTGAAGAAGGCGAGCGTGTGGCCGTCCTCGCGCCGCACCGAGTTCGAGGTCTGCCACGTCTCGTGGAGCGCGCCAAAGTTGGAGAACTGGCCGGCGGGGACGAGAATCTCGCTGTCGACACAGGTGCGATCGGGAATGATCCGCACGCCGCCGCCATCAGGCGAGTTCGCGGGCGTCGCGGGCCCCACGACGACCGTGGTCCCGTCGCAGCTCCGCTCGAACTGTCCGGGCGTCCCGATCGCCGCGAGCATCGTGATGTGCATCTCGGTCCCGTCGGTGCAGCGGATATGGTAGGCCAGCTCGTGCAGATTGTTGGTGAATGCGTCTTTCGAGTGGGTGCCCTGGTGCAGCTTGACGAGGACATCGCACCGCACGGCGAACAGCGCGTCCGCTGCGTCGCTGCCGAAATGCATGGGGACGTCGTTCTCCCATTCGACCTTGTGCCCGAAGTGGTCCTCGTGCCGCGTCGTCAGGGGATCGTAGACATCGAGCTGCTCGTTCGCGTATCCAAACGGAATCGGTCCCACCTCACGGTACAGCGCCGAGCCGCGTGGATCGCGGCCGTGGTCGTGGCCGAAGGAGCAGCCCGTGACCGGATCGATCGGCGGATGCCACGTGGGATAGAGCTTATGATCGGGCCCGACGACCGAGTACGCATCGTGCTGCGCCTTGGTGCAGTCGTCGTTCGTACCAGGCGACCAGAGCCCGAAGGACGCGGCGTTGCCGGTGGCTGGTCCGTAGTCGGGGGCTGCCGGCATATCGTGACACGCTGCCGACACCATTACGCCAGCGGCGAGAAAGTGCAGCAGCGATGCGGGTTTCATGCTCGGAACGTCCAATGATCAATGTTCAATGATCATTGATCATTGAACATTGATCATTCGTGACGCGTGTCACTCGCCAATTGGCCACAGCAATTGAGTTATAGTGCGCCATGCACCGCACCAGAGTGATCCTGTTGACGCTTGTGCTCGCGAGCACGCACGACGCGGTGGGTCAGCGTAGTGCGGCCTCGGCGAGCCGAGGGGGTGGGGGTGGGGGTGGGGGTGGGGGGGGCCTGTGGTACAGCGTGGCCGTGGCACCCGGCTGGGCTCGGGTCACCTGCGACATCTGCGCGGGCCGCCGCCAGACGGGAGTGTCCGCATTCCTCGGAGTCGGTGTGAGCGCGAGCCGTGCGCTCCGCGTCGGTGCCGAGCTCGCCGGCTGGAGGCAGAGCGAGAGCGGTGTGACGCAGACGCTCATGTCGGTCGGCGCCGCCGCGTACTGGTATCCGAACCTCGCGCGGCGGTTTTACCTGCGCGGTGGCGCAGCGATCGTGATGCACCGCGCCAGCGACGGCACGGACGTCGTCACATCATCCGGAATCGGCCCGCTGCTTGGTGTGGGCTATGAGTATTTGCTGAGCCGGGCGTGGCGCATCGCGCCGTTCGCGCATTACTCGGTGGGTGTGGTTGGCGGCGACGTGAAGTTCAACGGCGGCCAGGCCGCGAGCGGCGCTACGGTGAGTTTTCTTCAGGTAGGTGCGTCGCTAACGCGACGAACGTCCAATAATCAATGATCAATCATCGTTGAACATTGATCATTCGACATTGATCATTCTGTAGCATGGGCCGACTCGGAATCGAACCGAGAACCTACTGATTAAGAGTCAGTTGCTCTACCAATTGAGCTATCGGCCCTCGTTTGGTGCGGCGGAAAAATCATCAGGGGCCGTCGGCGAGGCAAGGGAACGAGTCGGCAACCCAATCCTCGTCCCCCAGTCGTCGGTCAGCTTGAACGTCTCATTCATCGGAAACCGCAGCACCCACAGCCGCCGGGCCAGGTCCTTCAACGACCAAATCACCGTCCGCTGCACCTCTACTGACGCCCACTGGCCGAACTCGTTGTGGGCGAGATCGGTCCCTAACGCCTCGGCGATGCTGGCGGCCAGCTCCTCGTGCTCATGCTGCTGATGTCCCGGTGATGGAACCTTTTTGGTCCCCTTTTGGGGACCTGAACCTTCACCCCAAAGTACCCACTCAAGCGTAACGTCTGGGATCCCAAGCTCTTTCGCTTTCGTGACGATCAGCCGGGCCACGTCGGCGGGAAACTTCTCTCGATGCGGCCATTTCTTTATTGCTGCTTCAGTTACGGCACCGCCGAGCGCGGCGGCGAACTGGCGGTAGCTCAAGGAGATACCGTCCCACGGGCTGAACACGTCCAGCAGCACGGCGAGGCGACTCGCTACCGGGACTCGTTTCGGTCCAACTTCGGGCTTGACAGGTGACAAGATATGCCTACTTTCGGTGTCGTGGAGAGGCAGCAGTTAGGCCCATTCCGTCTCACAAACTGTCTCGCGTCCTCAATGCAGTCAAGCGCCCAGCCCTTGGAGCCCCTCATGAAGTTCGTTCGCCGCTCAATTCTGGTGTTCGCGCTGGCGCTGACTGTTGCGCGCTGCGCGGACCAACCCACAGCGGTGAAAGCGCCCGCGGGTCCCCAGTTCCTGCGCTGGGCTGAGACGCCGCAGTTCTCTGCCAGAACAACTGATCCTCGCGCGCGCCGCTCCGGAGCGATGGCGCTAACACCCCCCCTGAGTCTCGAGCTGTATGCGGTGTCGTTCTGGGCGGTGCGTGGCGAGTCCCGGTCGGTCCAGATCAACTACAGCAGCGCCATCGACAACAACGTGCACCCGTTCCTGCTGCTCACGACGACCGACCCGCAGTTCGTGCCGGGCGTCGGTGAGCTGGCCATGGGCGACTCCGTCCTCATCACCGTTACGGTCGATACCACCAAGATTGGCGTGAAGCTCGAGCCGAGTGGCCTGCAGTTCGGCGCACCGGCCCAGCTCAAGATCTGGTACGACGGCGCCGGTGGCGACTTGAACGGCGACGGCGTCGCCGACAGCACCGACGCGGCCATCGAGGCCCAGGTGCTCGGCCTCTGGTACCGCGAAGAGAGTAGCGATTCGTGGACGAAGCTCGAGGCCTCGCAGTCGCTCGACGAGAGGTCGTTCACGTATGCGTTGCCGCACTTCTGCGAGTACGACGTCGCAGAAGCACTGATGGAGTGGGCGGTTAACTACTAGGTCGGGGGCACACGCCAACTATGGCAACCGATAAAGCCCGCGACCAACGCCTGCCCGAGGCGTCACCCGTTGTCGCGAAAGCCCGCGCCCTCGCGGCCGCCGGCCACCATGCCGCGGTCGTAGAGCACCTGGGCGCCCGCGAGAGCGAGATCGCAGACAATCCGACTCTCGCCCTGCTGTACGGCATCGCCCAGGCACGGCTCGGCCGGCACGATCAAGGCATCCAGTGGATCGACCGCGCCCTCGTCCGGGCCCGTGAGCTCGGCGAACATGGCGTCGAGCGTCATGCGCTGAATACCCGCGGCGCGATCGCCCTCGTCAGCGGCAACCTCACCGAGGCCGCCGACTTCTGCACGCAGGCGCTGATGGCCGCAAGCCGCGATGGCGATCATACCACCACCGGCCGCGCGTCGAACAACCTCGGCATCATCAGTCATCTCCGTGGCCGTCACGCGGAAGCTATTTCGTCCTGGGAAATCGCCGCTGCCGCCTTCCATCGCGCCGGTATGCAATCGGGCGTGGCGGACTGCCAGCACAACCTGGCGAACGCCTATCGCGAGCAGGGCGCGTTGGACAAGGCCCTGAGCATCGCCGATCAGGCGATCAGCGCCGCCGAGGCAAGCAGCGACGAAACACTCTTTGCCATGACGCTGCGCGGGCGCGCCGAGATCCGCGCGATCCGCAGCGAGCCCGAGCTGGCCCGCCGCGATCTCGATCGCATCCGCGTCATTCGCAGCGAGATGCCCGATCCCGTGGCCGAAGCCGAGGACCTGCGGATCCAGGCGCTGGTGCTCGTCGCCGAAAATCAGATGGCGCGCGCCGAGAAGGCACTGCGTGAGGTCATGGGTCGCGCCGAGCTGCACGGGCGGTTGTTGCTGCAGGGCGAAGCCACCCGCGATCTCGCGGTGCTGCTCCGCCGCACCGACCGGCTGAGCGACGCCCAAGCCGAGGCCCAGGCCGCCAGGGCCATCTTCGCCGACATGGGCGCCGAGAGTGAGATTCGCAAACTCGCCGCTCAGGGGTGGGACGAGGCGTTTGCCGCCGAGCTCCGCGGCTCGCTCGCGCCGATCCACGTCGCACAGCAGTTCGCGGACGCAGGCAAATACGCCGAGCTGCTGACCTATCTCGAGCAGCGTTCGAAGGACGAGCTGGAAGAGTCCGCGCTGCTCACACTGCTGCTCGGTATCGCCCACAGCCGCCTCGGCCGTCTCGAGGTGGGACAGCAGTGGGCCATGGTCGCCCAGCTCCGCGCCCGGTCGCTGAAGGACCGGATGATGGAAGTGCGCGCCCTGAACGTCTGCGGCGCCATCGCGCTGGAGCGTGGTGGTATCGACGAAGCCACCTACTTCTTCACCCGCGCGCAGGAAGAGGCGACCGACAGCAACGACATGGCGACGGTCGGCCGGTGCGCCAACAACCTCGGCGTTATCGCCAACATGCAGGGCGACTATCGCCGCGCCGTCATCGCCTATACGCGCGCGATCGCCGCCTACGAGCAGGCGCACTTTGCCCGCGACAACCTCGGCATGGTGTGCCGCGCGCAGGGCCGGCTGGACCGCGCGATGGAGATCGCGCAGATCGCCATTCAGGAAGCGCAAGCCCTGAGCGACGGGCAGCTCACCGCCCAGGCGATCGCGGGGCTCGCCGAGATTCATGTGACGCGTGGGGAAGGCGACCGCGCGTTGGCCGAGATCGAGCGTGCTCTCGCCACCCACCGGGACCTCAAGGACCCCGTGCGCGAGGCGGAAGACCTGCGCATCAAGGCCGGCGCGCTTGGCCTCGCCGGTCGGCGTGAGGAAGCGGAGACCATGCTGCGCGACGTCATCGACCGCGCGACCGAGCACGGCCGTCCCCTGCTTCTCGCCATGGCGGAGCGCGATCTGGCACTGCTCTTGATCCAGGCGGGCGACGTCACCGCGGGCAAGGCGGCGGCCCACCGGGCACGCTCCTCGTTCCAGCGGCTCTCCGCACGGGCTGAGATCGACAAGCTCGACGACCTGCTGGAGACCGCATGAATTTCCAGCACCATACGCTCACGAACTATGCCATCGGCTGGTAACCCCGTGGACGAGCGCCGCACCGGGGTGGAGCGCCGGTCGGGCACGGAGCGCCGCGAGCCCGGCGCGGTCGAGGAAGCGGCGACGCTGCCCCTGCATCGCGTCTTCCCGCATGCGCGGCTCAGCGAAAGCGAAGCGACCAAGCGCGCCGCCGCGATCGAAGCGCATCGCCGTGAGCTCGGGTCCCGGCTGGGCCGCAACGTCGGCGCGGTCGTGGCCGCCGTCGACTACATGCTCAACATCAGCGGCGAGCTCGTCGCCCCGACGATTGTGGAGCACGAAGCGCTCGAGCTGCTGGAACACCGCTCCGTCACCGACCCGCTCACCGGCCTGTTCAATCGCTATCACTTCGACGCGACCATGGCACGGGAGATCGCGCGCTGCCGTCGCTACAACGTGCCGCTCTCGCTGCTGCTCGTCGACGTCGATCGGCTGAAGCTGTTGAACGATCGCTGGGGCCATCACGCCGGCGATCAGGCACTCGGCCGGGTCGCGGTGGCGATTCAGAAGAGTCTGCGCGGCACCGACATCGCCGCCCGCCTGGGAGGCGACGAGTTCGCGATCATCCTGCCTGACACGGATGCCGTTGCCGGATTGATCGTGGCCACGCGGATTCGCCGCAACCTCGTCGAGAACGCGTCGACGATGGTGACGGTCAGCGGAGGGTTGGTCGAGCTGCCGCGGGATGCGGAGGACGTCGCCGCGCCCCAGCTGATGCTGGTGGCGGACCTCGCCCTGTATTCCGCGAAGAACTCCGGCGGCAACTGCGTCGTGCAGCGGGAGTATCAGTCAGGCAAGTAGGGGCGCAGCATGCTGCGCCCGTGCCGTGCCCCCAAGGGGAATCGAACCCCTGTTCCCACCTTGAAAGAGTGGTGTCCTAGCCGTTAGACGATGGGGGCGGCGGGCGAGGTTATGGCAGTAGCGGTAACGGGATTCGAACCCGTGTTTGAGCCTTGAGAGGGCTCCGTCCTAGTCCCCTAGACGATACCGCCTGGGCGGCGTGAATATCGCCGGTCCGCGCGCATACGGTCAACCTGTTGACCTTCGGCTTCTGTTACGTACCGTTACTGGCCCGATGAAACGCATCCTCTCCAAACTGGTGCCCGAAGTTCTGATTCTCGTGGCGGCGGCGCTGCTCGTGACCCTGCCGTCGCTGCACGGCACCGCCTTAGCCCTTGCCACCGTCTTTCCCTTCACGGTCGTCGCCGCGGCCCTGCTGCTCGGCTGGCGCTTCAACCGGTCGCGGCTCGTCTTTTCCATCGCGCTCCTCGCGCTGACCGAATACCTCCTGCTGAAGGGCGTCGACAATCCGCGGGACCGCGTCCTTTTCCTCTCGCTGACGTTCCTGCTGCCGATCAACCTCGCGCTCGTGGCCCTGCTGCCCGAGCGCGGCACGCTCACGGCCGCCGGCCTGCTGCGCTGGGTGTTGCTCGGCGTGCAGGCCCTCGCAGTCGTCTTTATCGCACAGGCGTTTCCGGACAAGGCGCTCAAGTTCCTCACGACGCACATCGTGCCCGCGCGCTGGACTGCCTGGACGCCGGTCCAGCAGCCGGCGATCATCGCGTTCATTGGGATCGTCGTCCTGCTCATTCTGGCGTGGCTGCGCGAACCCCAGTCTCCGGTGCGCGGATACTTCTACGCCTTCCTGGCCGTCTTCGCCGCCCTGTCGTGGCCCGCCGCGGGACCCGGGCAGGAGATCTGGCTCGGGACCTCGGGGTTGATTCTCGTGATCGCGGTCATCGAAGCCTCGTACCTGATGGCGTATCGCGATGGCTTGACCGAGCTGCCTGGCCGGCGCGCCTTGAACGAAGCCCTGCCGCGGCTCTCGGGACAGTTCTCGGTCGCGATGGTCGACGTCGATCATTTCAAACGCTTCAACGACACCTACGGCCACGACGCCGGGGACCACGTGCTCAGGCTGGTCGCGGCGCGGCTGGCACAGGCACCCGGCGGTGGGACCGCCTATCGTTACGGCGGCGAAGAGTTCGCTGTCGTATTTCCGGGCAAAGGCCAGGACGAATGTCTTCCCCACCTCGAGGAGCTCCGGGAGATGGTGGAGACCCACCGCTTCACGATGCGCCGCCGCTTCCGGCCGCGGGTCAAGCCGAAAAACGAGAAGGAACGCAAAAGCCGTCAGGCAATCATGATCACGGTCAGTATCGGCGTCGCGGAGCGAAATCATCGCCACACCTCGCCGGATCAAGTGATCCAGGCGGCGGATAAAGCCCTGTACCGCGCCAAGGAGGCTGGCCGAAACCGCGTATCGACGTAGCTTCGCCCCATGCGGCTGAGCTGCTTCCTTCTTATATGTTGCTGCGCCAGCGCCACGGCCGTCGCCAGGGCACAAAGCCTATTTCGTGAACCGGCGGCCCCCCCCCTCACACTGCGGTTGGAGACCGATCTTCACGCCTTGACCCGAGACCGGGGCACCGAGCGTAAGGACCATCCGGCGGCGTTGCACTTTGAGGGCGGGGATACGGGCACCATCGCGGTGAAGCTCAAGACCCGTGGCATTTTCCGTCTGAAGAAATGTGCGTTTCCGCCGATCCGGCTCGATCTGCCATCACACAAGGTCGAAGGGACGCCGTTCGCCGGTGAGGACAGGCTCAAACTGGTCACGCATTGCCAGGGCGATCGCCTGTTTGAGCGCAATCTGCTGCGCGAGTACGCCCTGTACCGCGCGTTCAACACCGTCACCGACAGCAGTTTTCGCGTCCGGCTCGCGCACGTGACGTACATCGATTCCGCCCGGCACGACACCGTCACGCGCTACGGCTTCCTGATCGAATCCGAGGCCGCGCTCGGCCGGCGGATCTCGGCCAATCCGCTCGCCTTGGACAACCTCTACGATCCGATCATGGACCCATCGTACATGACGATGGTCTCTGTATTTCAATATCTGATCGGCAATAGCGACTGGTCCGTCTACAAGCGCCACAACATCGCGATCCTCCAGCAACTCGCCGAGCCCAAACCCCTGCTCGCGGTACCGTACGATTTCGACTTTTCCGGAGCGGTGAACGCGCCATATGCGACGCCGCCGGAACAGCTCAACATTCAGTCAGTCCGCCAACGCGTCTATCGCGGCTTTTGCCAGCCGGACAGCGTGCTGGCTCCCGTCCTCGCCCGGTTTCGCGGCGCGAAAGACTCGATGTACGCCGCCGTTCGCGCCGTTCCCGATCTTCCCGAGCGTGACGCTCGGGACGTGCTCCAGTACTTCGACGATTTCTACAAAGTGCTCGACAACCGAGGATCGCTGAACCGCGAATTCGTGCGCGGGTGCCGCGCGCAACCGCGTCCCCGATGAGCGAACGACGCGCGTTCGGATTGGTCATCCGGTTGGTGGGTTACTACGTCGCCCTGGCAGCGGTGGCATGGCTCGTCGGGCAAGGGATCCCGCGGTGGGGCCCCTACTTCGCCGAACGAACCCCGGGTGCGGCCGCCGTCGCCATGTTCGGGGGGCTCGCGCTGATTTGTCCGGTGGCGTGGCTGTACATGCGGACCAAACCGAAGATCCGCTACGACGCGTCCCTCGTGCAGACGGTGATCGTACTCCCGGTCGTCATCGCGGGCGTCGTGCTGATCGTGCGCGACAGCGTGGCGCTCGCCTTCAGCCTCGCCGGGATCGTCGCCGCCGTGCGCTTCCGCAACACGCTCAAGGACACAAAGGACGCCGTATACATCTTTCTGGCCATTGCGGTGGGACTCGCCGCCGGGGTCCAGTCATTCGCCGTCGCCTACGTCACCACCGTCATCTATCTCGGCGTCGTGCTGGTGCTCTGGCGCTTCGACGTGGGCGCGGAGCCACTGCGGGAATCCTTCCGCGGCCGATTGATCGTCGAAGCAGCGTGGGCGCCCGGCCTCGAGCCCGCGCTGGCGAGCATTCTCGACCGCTATGTGCGCCGCTGGAAGCTCATCCAGACCGGACCGACGGCCCTGACGTTCGCCGTGCAGCTGCGTCGCGAAGGAAGCTCCGAGGGCCTGGTCGCCGCGGTGCGTGAGGAGCCCAGCAAGCAGGTCACCGGCGCGCGGTTCGAGCCACTGCTTCCCCCGCCGTGACGCTGCGTTGGGATGCTCCGGACAAGGACACGCTCCGGCGCGTTCTGGCCGATTCGACCGGCGCGTTTGGGCCAGCGCGGTCGCTGTTCCTGCGCGACGTCTACTTCGACACGAGCGGGGGCGATCTGCGGCAACGCGGCGCGCGCTGCCGCATCAGGTTCGCGCCGGGTGGTGAGCAGTGGCTGCGGGTCTGGCTGCCGGACGGCTCCACCAGCGAATCGCGCCTCAAAGAACTCGACGTCGCGCGAGCGCTGGCCGGCGACTCCCCGCCCGCCCGCCGGCTGCGCGCGCTGACGGATCCGGGCCGGCTCGCCGCCTGGGTCGAGCGAGAGGTCGAGCGGACGTCGCGGACATTTCGTTTTACGCTGCTCTCCCTGCCCCTTGCCGACGTCGTCGCCGACGCTGTCACGGCGCGCCGCGCCGGGCTTACCGCTCGCCTCTTCGAGCTGGCGGTCCGGCCCCGGCCTTGGGG
>Ga0209438_1000306_pt1 | contig 14419 bp, 23 predicted proteins | sample GraSoi_2013_20cm_FD_185825 | JGI IMG/M metagenome (GOLD analysis project Ga0209438, IMG submission 185825) | Grasslands soil microbial communities from the Angelo Coastal Reserve, California, USA - Sample 9_17_2013_20cm (SPAdes) (version 2) | ecosystem: Environmental > Terrestrial > Soil >...
TTATTAGGAAGTCTAATTACTTCTAACCCACAGGTAGAATAATAATCTAGAAGAGGGACATATGTTGAATTACAATCTATAATAGTAATTTCATGATTTTCATTTGCAAATTTCTCAATCATGGTCTTAGGCCATGTCACTAAATTACGGTTTGTCATGAAAATTTTCATTATGCAATATTTAACCCGCCACTAAGTTGAAGATTAACGCCCGTAAAATAAGGAGAATTAAAAATAAATCTAATGGCTGTAATTAGATCTTCTCCATTTCCTAATCTACCCATAGGAATTTTGTTAATCACTTTTGTTAAAATATCCTGCGGAACTTTGTAAGTTAGTCCGGCATTAAAATAACCCAACTGTAAACTATTGGCCGTTATACCATATTTTGAATTTTCCAATGCACAAGTTCTTACAATATTATCATTAAATGCTTTAGTCGCTGCATAAACACCGGTGCCAGGAATTGGTCGCTCAGAAAGAATTGAAGAGATATAAATAATTCGCCCATATTTATTTTCTCTCATTGGTGGCAATCCATACTTCAAAACATTTAAAAATCCTCTAATATTAACTTCTATTTGTTGTGTAACTTTATCTGTTTCTAATTTATGTAAAACAGAATCGTGATTACATACAGCCATATAGATTATATTAGGAATATAAGTTTCTCGATTAAAAAATCCTTCAACCATTCTCTCATCAACAACATTAAGAATTGATCGGCCTATTTGTAGCACAGAAAAATCCTGTTCTAATAAAGGGGCTATTGCTTGTCCTAATCCACCCGTACCACCAAATAATGCTAATTTAGAGTTTGAAGCCAGCAAAATACAAATCCTTTGGTAGATCATTTAAATAAAGAAAATATTTATAAAAATTCTTATCAGGTTCTAATGCAGATTTTACATCTTCAGTAGTAATGTTCTTATAATAATCGGCCCATCCAGGCAAATCGCTACAAGGATGCCAATGACCAAATTTAGTAGTACCATGTTCTTCTCTACCGGGAGCCGCGCAAGTTATCAATAAAAGACCATCAGGTTTTATTAAACGTAACATATTCTGAAGAGACTTAAACCACTCTTTGTCATGTTCCAACATTTCTGTACTTATAACTAAATCATAAGTTCCATCTGGGGCATCATATTCGTGAGCCAAACATACGATGTCAATATTCTTTCCTGGACCAGCATCTAATCCAACATATTCACAATCCGTAAATAAGAATCTGTTATTACCATTCACATCCCATGCCCCCACATCTAATACTTTTTTATTAACAAAGTATTCTGGAAATGTATTCTTAACAAATAAACACCAATCCTGCTCGGCCGTATGTGCCAAAATTACTTTCCTCCATGAATTAAAGTATAATCAGATTCAACTTTGACTGGCACAAAATGTAATAAATCGCGCCATTTATTTAAAAAAATTCTCTCTGCTTCTTTATAAACAATGAGATCCAAATTGGTTTCTTCTTTAAATTCAATTCTCTTACTAGTAAGCCATTTTCTATAAAGTTCATTTCTATTTAGAACTCCTAATTCTGGACCCTCATGTGGAACTTTGCATAGTCCTGTTCCACCACCAAAATGATCGGCGTCTAATCCTAATAAAGCTATATGCCAGCCTTTATTAAGTATTTCACATGAAAGAATTCGATCATAAAAATGATGTGGCGCATATCCAGATTCTTCTTGGGGAGGAAGTTGTTTAAGTTTTTCAATAGGAAAAGCCATAAGTAAATGGTCTACAACTGCAGCAGGTTCTTTTCCTTTTACTCTTCTACCATGTATTTCTGCTTTACTGGCCCAACCAGTATTGTATTCTCCTCCAATAAAGCTACTTGCAGTTCCTAATCCTCGTCCTCCAGCAGCATCAATTTCATTAGACCCTAACAAACCTACTAACGCAAGTTTTGAATCTGTATCAAAAGCAAAAAGTAAATATTCGTCCCAGTTTTTCTCTCTAATCATTACATCACAATGCATATGTGCTACATGAGTTAATTCTAATTCTTCTAGATAGGGAATTGTTCTATGAAATACAGCATTTACTCCAATATTTTCAGGAAACGGCATAAAAATATTTGCCATTGATTTAATATTATCAGGACACGGAACATAACTACCATTATCTATTAAAATTATATCACTTAATTCTGGAGTTGTATTCTCTTTTAAATAATGTAAACATTCTTCTGCAAGAGGCCAGGAATCAACACAAGTCATTACAATAGCTAGTCTTTTTGCCATTCATTCCTCAATACGCTCATCATTAAATAATTATGATACTTTCCGTTTCTATATATAGCTTCTCTTTGACTACCTTCTAATCGAAATCCCATTTTGCTATATAAATTTATAGCTGCGTCATTGAAATCTAATACTAATAACCAAACTCTATGCATGTTTAATTCATTAAAACAATATCTTAAAAGTAAATTATATAATCTAGTTCCAAATCCTTGATTTCTAAAAGCTGGAATAATATCTGCTCCAATTCGTATACTTTTATTTACATGGTCAATCTCGTCCATTCTAACAAAACCAATTCTTATTCCATCTGGTTGACAAAAAATAAAGTTTGCTTTTGATTTATCTAAGCTAAAGCTTTTCCACCAATCAAGTTGTTTTATATTATTAGTAAAATCTATTGTTCCTAAATAAAACCATGTTGAGGGATCATTACGACATTCAGCCAAGAAGGGCAAATCTTTTTCTTCAATAGCTCTAATATAAATTCCCTCATAAACAAACATTATTTAAGCCATTCTTTTCTTTGGAGGGTCCATTCTACAGTTTTCACAAGACTGTCTTGAAAAGCAACTGGTGGTTTCCAGCCCAGTTCTTTTAATAACGTACCATCTAAAGCATAACGACGATCATGCCCTGGGCGCGCAGCATGGAAATCTACGAACTTATATTTAAGAGGTTTTCCTATTATCTTTGCTATTAATGCAGCTAAGTCATAATTATTCATTTCCACTTCCCCAACTACATTATACTTTGCCGGGCGATCTATTATAGCTTCTTTATATTTAGGAATAATTAAATTATTTAAAATAAACAATAGAGCATCTGCATGATTTCTTGCATGTAAATAAAATCTACTACCACAATCACTGGGGCCGCGACCATGAATAACAACTTGTTCACCTGCCAAAATTCTAGCAATCAACATAGGAACATATTTTTCTGGGTCCTGCATTTCTCCTATGTTATTCATAGTATTTGTTATTATTACCGGAACTCCATAAGTTCTCCAATAACTAATAGCAATTGCTTCTTGCGCGGCTTTACTAGCAGAATAAGGATTACTTGGTAATATAGTTGACCATTCTTTATGGTATTGCCCGGTTATAGCTGGTCCATAAACTTCATCAGTACTTATTTGTATAAATGCTTCCGGGTTAATAGCTCTAGCATATTCCAACATATTTAAAGCTACATCCACATTATTTTTTACAAAAGGAACTGGGTCAGTAATAGAACGATCTACATGACTTTCTGCAGCCATATTAACTACAATATCTATAACTCCTATACGATCTTGTAATTGAGTAGAAATAGGAGCTACTAAGTCATGAGTTATAACTTTAATACGAGATCGCCATTCTGGATGAGATTCAATCATTTCAGTAATACGATCTGTTTTACCCTTATGTCTAAATGAATCTAGTCCTATTAATTCCCAATCTGTATTATGCATCACATGAGCAATTGTGTGACACCCAATGAAGCCACCTGCACCCGTTAATAACAACCGTTTCATTTAATCTCCTTTGAAATTATGCTCTTGATAGGACTCGAACCTACACTTTATAGTCCCTCAAACTATTGCCTCTGCCGTTTGGGCTACAAGAGCTTTAATTACATCCATAATAATCAATTGCAAGTATATTTACTATCATTCCAAATATAAAAGCTATTATAAAAATCAATAATACTTTTAAAACTTTTTTCACTTAATCAATCCGGTTTTTAAAGCTTTAGCCATCTCAACTTGTCCTGCCGAAGTTACTGCTACAGGAACCATTGGAATTTTCTTATCTATACTGTTTTTAAATACAGTGTCAAATTGCTTCGCCACACTCTCCCATCTATATTCTGGTCGTTGGGTAACTTCATAACATTTTTTTCCTATTTCTTCTCTTAATGCTGGGTTATCATGCAACTCATTAAGTATATTTACCAAACTATGTGTATCTACAACAGCTTGCATTGTATTTATTTGATGAGGTTCGTGTCTAACTGAAGCTATATCAATTAGTTTTCCTGAATTTTCCCAAAGCTCTTTAGTTGCGGACCAATTAGGAACAACTTGAGGAACACCCACAGCAGCAGATTCAAAATTAGGTAATCCCCATCCTTCTCCTCCGCTAGTATTAATATGAACATCAAATGTATTATATAATAAATTCAATTGGTCAATACTAGCAGCCATATCTTTAAACATTACATGAGTAAAAATTACCTTATCTCTTACTCCATAATACTGGGCTAATTGTTCCAGGTCCCATCCTTGAACATCTGTCTTAACACAATGCAATAATAAGTAAGCATCTGAATGAATTTTAGAAAAATCAGCAAAAGCTCTTATAGCTAAATCCTGTCTTTTTCTTGATTGGTTTCTACCTACGTAGCCTACAAAAAATCCATTTAAAGGAAGTCCAAGAATTTTTCTGGCTCCTTTTTTACTTACAGGATTAAAAGCCTGAACATCAACTCCGTGAGGAATTACAAAATGACCTTCTTTAGTTTTCATCTGTTTAAGTCTATAGGCAGAAATAGCAACTTGTCTAGGAGCAATAGGAACACCAGTAATAGGAGAAATACCACCACCTACGGTAACAAATACTCTATCCAATATGTCTTTCTTATTTTCTATAGCAGCAGCTTTAAGTTGCTCCCATGCTTCTGCAGATCCGCGCATGGCTTCTTCTCGCCCAAATTCCGTATAACAAATGGTAGAATTTATTCCTGCCATTGAAAGCATATAAGCACCTTTTATATTAGGTGCATCCACTGGAAAATAAGCAACTGATCCTGTAAAATTTTCAGGTAATCTAGAAACAAACATAGGTATATTCCAGAAATCTTGGAACATTAAAAAAACATTGGGCTTAAATTCATTAACAAGTTGACTAATCAAGCCAACTCCTAATAAATCTCCGCCCAATCGTGCGGGCCACATATCAATATATTTAGCCCATTCATTATCAGTTTTACCATCATAATTAATGGCAATAACTTTTATTTGATATTCTCCAGTAGCTTGTAATTGTTTTATTAAGTTATGAGTTACTGTAGCAAATCCTGTTTCAACACCACAATCTCCAATAATTCCCAGCCTTATCTTTTCTGCCATAAAATTTAAACCCCGTATTTAAAACACGTAAACGCGACATCCTTTCAAGAATGCTGATAGTAGGATTTGAACCTACACTGTTCCGCTTTTGAGACGGTTGCCTCCTACCGTTGGGCTATACCAGCTTAATGCTCTCCAAGAGATTCGAACTCTTACTGTACAGATCTTAAGTCTGTCGCCTCCTGCCAATTGGGCTACGAGAGCAACTTTTTTATTTTGACATCATTACGCTCAGAGCATTGATAGCTTTATCTGAAGGCAACGGTCCAAATGCTGGACGTCCATTACCTACATTAACGCTTACGTAATGTTCAGCAAATAGAAAACCAATTAATACCGCAACTGCTACAAATGCTTTTGCTGAACCACCGAACGGAAGTCCGGCCAAAATTAACCACCCAACTAATCCTACAACTTCAATAGCCGTAAATAATATAACTCCCTTAAGTGCTTTACTCATAACATTCTCCTTTAATTATCTAGTATTACAATTCATACAACAAGAATGTTCATCTTCTCCATGCCAACGATATTCAATAAAATCACTTGAACCACAACGTTCACATTTACATCTTTTAATTTTTACAATTTCAATTCCATAATCTTTAATACCATTTACCCCATAATAATTTTTTAATCTATCCATCGGATCGTCTTTATCTGTCAATAACATTTCTTTTTCTTCTTTAACAGTATAAGTAAGTATTCGACTCACTTGCGCATCCTTTCTAATTTCTTAGCTTTCGCACGCATAATACTTTGCCATTTTTGATTACAGGCTTCGCATCCCCTACCATTATTACACTTAGGAGGATAAATTGCTTTATAGGTTTTATAATTCTTACAAGCTAACATATAAGTTATCCTCATACTGGGTGATGCATAACTATTTTACTTTTATTTTCTGGAATAAATTCTAAATTCTCAGCAATATAATAACCTGATAATTCTGCTACAAATTCTCGAATCTTTTCTTTGAGAACTACTTTATCGGCCTCGTCCCAATATTCACCATCTAATGTAAATCTCCATGATCCTTTTTCCATTATACCACCGGAGAAATATCTACATAATATTCTTTACCTATTTCAAATCCATCTAGAATAGCGATATTGGTGGCTTTAAAATCCACATTCGCAGTGGGTGTAGAATTGAAAAAAAGATCATTTTCCACCGAACCTCCTGTTACAGCACTAAACCTCAATTCCCCTAGACGACCGCTTTTATCTTTAGTATACCAACCAGAACCAACTCTGCGCTCGACAATTTCCTGACACGTAACTTTTAATCGTACCGTCATTTGAATCTCCCAGTTAAAAACTGTAAATGCCCTCGAAGGGACTCGAACCCCCAGTATTCTGATCCGTAGTCAGATGTTTTTTCCAATTAGACTACGAGGGCTTATTTTTCTATCGTTACAACTTTACTTCCACCACAATTACAATTTGTACTAAAACAATCACCGCAGTAATATTGTGGACTTCCTTCGTCATCAAGTAAGTTCATCATGTTCTTACTCTGGCAACAATCGCAATGTCTTTCTGCTATCGACAAGGCGCCATGTAAAGTGACTTTTGCTTCTGCTTTCATATTATCCTCTATCCATGTACATCTTCAAAAGGTACTGTATAAACAACTATTCCATATATTACATCATTAGCATACATACTAGGTTCCATTACTTGTATTGCATTAACAGTAGGTATTTCAGTAAGCCGTTCAATTAATTCTTTACTAGAAGACTTTTTATTAATTTGTTCTCTAACGAAATCTTCTATAATTTTAATTTGCTCAAAATCATTAGGAATATCATTAGTATTAATCCATAAACGAATAGTCCTATTACTTGATATATCAGTTATATCTAATGTACTTTCAATACAAGGAAATTTTTTCATATCTTTTATTTTTCATAAGTAGCTTTTGTTTTTATTCTATGACAATTTGCACATCTAATTTCACACTTTGCTATTTCTTTTAAAATAGTAATCCAAGAATAAGATAGAGATACCATCATTGATATAGCTTTAAACTTCTTTCCTCTTACATGGTCGAATTCTAATACTCTAATATCTGAATTTCCACAATCTACACATGGATGATTTAATAAATATTCAGCAATTTTTTGTTTAATTTCTTTACGATTTTTAATATTTCTAGTCTTAATTCTATTTCTGTGAAGATGCTTATGTTTTATCCACCATTTTTTAAAATATTCTTTTTTATTCATAAGTCCGTCCACCAGGATTTGAACCTAGAATTTAGAGATATAAGCTCCATTTGATAACCGGATTTCAACATGGACGGTAAATGTAGGGCTGAGTAATCGGAATTCTGTTTTAACTATTATCTGTCTATGCCTCCTACCCTCCACTCAAATGAACCGAGCAGGTTCGTCGTGGTATATTTGGAGTTGCTACATCAGGAGTTTACCACCAAACTATGTTACCATAATTTGTTTGGGATTCTTAGGCCCCAACTTTTCACCCTTACCTAATCGCTTAGGCGGTATAGTCTCTGTGGCACTTTTCGACTATTACTAGTCACCTCTCCGTAGGCCTGATCGCTCTATATAGTTCCGAATTTCCTCACTTAACAAAGCGGTGGCGTTGTTAAGCGCAATAGTTCTGAACCCTACAAATGCCCTTGGTGGGATTCGAACCCACAACCTAGATTTTAGGAGAATCTTACTCTTCCAATTGAGCTTACAAGGACTATAAATCTGATAGATCAAGTTCTTTTTTAGTTATACAATCTGTTACTGTAATAAAAGTACCAATACTTGTCGGAGTAAATGAATACGTAAATCTTCCTCCAACAGCACCAGTATAAACATCTGGTAAAGTTTCTGACCACTCATTTAACTTCTTAATCTGTTCTACATTTAAAATAAATTCTGTTTCCATAGTGCCCCCAATGGGAATTAAACCCACAGCCTAAAGTTTCGGAAAACTATTGCTCTATTCAATTGAGCTATGGAGGCAATAGGGAATGCCAGACTCGAACTGGCGTGATTTCGCTCCCAAAGCGAACGCGTGGCCTCTACGCTAATTCCCTTTAAATTAATAACGCTTTTTTGGTTTCATAAAATCTCCTTTAAAAAAATCACAGGAACAGTCAACAACAGTTATTGTATCTATCAATTAGAAGTAGCTGTTATTTACACCATGTAATTTTTAATAGCCCCAAAGGGAATCGAACCCTCCTTCTCGCCTTGAAAGGGCGGAGTCCTGAACCAATAGACGATGAGGCCATACCCGGTGTAGGATTCGAACCCACGACCTTCTGCGTGTAAAGCAGACACTCTATACCACTGAGTTAACCGGGCTGAGATTCCTAATTAAGGTGTTTTAGGAGTCTTTATAACAATATTACCAGAATCAACTACTGTTGCATTAGTATTATTAATTATAACAGTTTCATTCACAGGAGGCATAGCACTAGTAGTTGTTGAACCAACCATACCACCAGTCTCACCAAAATAAGAATCGGAACTAGTTAATCCTCTTTTTCTTCCACCAAAATAACTACCCATACTATTAGCCGAAACTGTAAACGCATTAGCAGTACCAATTGGATTGCTCTCAAAACTATAAGTATTCTGAAAAGGTATATATAATGCCTGACTAACTTTGGCTATATCTTGGTTAGACCCCACATATACAAATGTCCAACGACCTGTTTCTTGTTTTCTTTTAATCATAGCAGGCAAAGTAAATTTAAATTCTTTAGAAAAATTTTCTACACCATCGCTTACAATTATTACTAAGAAAGCCGAATTCCATACATCTTCTGCTGTATATTCTAATCTATTAATTGCGTGACCAACCGCATCATATAATGCTGTCCAACCATTTGGTCTATAATTTTCTCTAGTCAATTTGGTTAAATAACTAGGTGGTTGATTTACAAAAACTGGTTCTACTTGGCTGCTAAACGTAATAAGTGATAAATAAACTTTACCAACTGCTTCTCTAACAATACTATCCACTTGTTTATTAAATCCATCAATGGTAGCATCTTTAATTTTCTCCATCGAGCCGCTTTTATCAAGTACTATTGCTATATATGTTCTTAGTGTTTCCTTATTTACTTCTAGTGGTATAAACACACTTTGCTCTGCATTACCATGCAACATCATAATAATACTCCTTTTTATTGGTTTAAACTAAAACAATTTGTTTAGTACTGTCCAAATTGTCCAATGGAGCCGAAGGGAATCGAACCCTTGTCTGAATAAAATACTTATTTAAGTGTCTACCGGAATAGTTTACTTAAGCGTAAACAACTTCCTGCTTGTGAGAAATCTGTCCATATCCTGCGAAATAATTTCTAATTCCTTTTCGTACATAGACTGCTTTCGAAACTGCGCCAATATGATTGACATTTAATTTTGTGCCATTGTAAAGCTCATGGCTTTCTATCCGGCTGCTATTAACTTTTTTCTATCCATCGAATACCAGTGCGACCCCGATAAATATAATATAATCAAAATCTTAATAAAAAAACAATAGGCAATACAGGTCTCGAACCTGTGACCTTCTGCATGTCGAGCAGATACTCTACCAACTGAGCTAATTGCCTAAAGTGGAGGATGGGGGATTTGAACCCCCAAATTCGCGGTGCAAACGCGACAGTTTCCCAATTAGCTTAATCCCCCAAAATGAAATGATGGGCAATCAGCCACATGCTTTTCAATTTAAGTAACATTATTCGGGCCATTAGTCTCTGTTCGCCGCGCCGCAAACTTCAACGACTAAGCCGGATTTTCACCAGCATTGGAGCGTCTTCTGAGTAAGGTTGTTACCACCCCAATCAAACTTATCTAACCCTGTCAAGTAGTTAAACTTCTTTGTCCCTTATGTATCCTAAATTTACTAAGACAGCCTCAGACTATTTGGCTTACCTTCGTCCCCGAAGAACGGGTTGTCTCAGTCACATTTCACTTTTTATGATTCTAACGGAATTCGAATCCGTGTTCTAACTTTGAGAAAGTTATGTCCTTACCACTAGACGATAGAATCTTATTTTGCTACCCATCCTGTTTTATCAGTTGCTGATTCTTTAACATATAAAGTTGTACTTGCTCCACCATCTGATCTTAACCAAAGAGTTCCAGGGTTAGCCTTTACAGTATTTGTAGGATCTCCTGGCCCAACCATAATTAATCCACCCAACAAAACTGCTGTAATTTGTTTAACCAAATTTATAACTGTTCCAGCAGATTGTACACTAGCTCCAGTATTGTCAATAGCCGCTATTGTATAGGTGTAACTTCCCCCATCAGCTAATCCAGTATCTGCATAAGAAAGAGGGTCAGAATCTTTAACTGTTGCTAATAAACTTCCATCTCTAAAAATCAAATATCTCATCTGGCCTGCATTATTTTGTTGAAAATTTTGTACTCTACGCCATGAAAGATTAACAGAATTATAACCTGATTGGGCTACTAATGGAGCCCCTGGAATTGGTGCTGACATATTTTTTAATCTCCTAATAATTCAATGAGAACATCTCCATGGCAAGGCAACGGAGCACAATAACATCCAAGTCTTTTTCCTTTTAATTCATGCAAATCTTTTAATTTATAAATACCTTCCAATAAAATCCATTTACGATATTTTTCTATAACTTCTTGTCTATTGCCATCTTTTCCAATTATAAAAGGATTGCCCCATTTTCCTGGTCTACCTATAAAAACATCGCAATCTTCTTTTCTAATATTAACTACTCTAGTAATCATTTATGGGCCTCTTCTTTGGCCTAATCTCCATCCTTTTATACAAACATAATTATGACCTGGTCTTGGTTGACTTATATCTGGAAAATCTAATATACAAGCATAATCTCCGGATTCTATAATACTTCCGGGGGTATACATATCATCATTCGGACGATACCATTGGCTTGCTCTCCATTTATATACATCTACAAAATCCCAAACTTTAGTTATAGGTTTACTATCTTTATCTGTTATTCTAGGTTCGGACTTATAAGGGCCTCCACCAAGAAAACAAGCTGTTAATAACAAACTTACAATTAAAAGGAATTTCATAAATATACTCACAAAAAATAATATGGTAGCGGTAAGAATCGAACTTACAAGCCGAGGCGGCAGTTTTACAGACTGTTGATTTAGCCAATTTATCATCACTACCTTAGTGCCCTTGGAGAGACTTGAACTCTCATAGATTCGCTTAGAAGGCGAGTGCCTGATCCGGTTAGACTACAAGGACAGATGTATCTAGTAACAAAATCACGTTTTAAGTTTTACAACCAGACGTACTCCCAAACTTTACTGGTAATAATAAGACTCGACTGTAACTCTAGATACATTCCCATTTATAAACTTCCAAAGGGTACTAATCAGTCTATCTTATTAATGCGGATTACGAGAATTGAACTCGTGTCTTAACATTGGCAATGTTATATAATAATCCACTATACCAAATCCGCAAGGGTGATTGAAGGGGATTGAACCCTCAATTTAAGCGCCACAGGCTTACGTGTTGCCATTACACTACAACCACCATAAGGTGATAGAATAAATACCCTTCTTATTCTCTTAGGCATTCCTGCGGTCGAGTACCACCTAGGAAATATTCTATCACCAATGCGGTAAGCGGGAATCGAACCCGCGAGATTAGTTTGGAAGACTAACATTTTGCCATTAAATTACTACCGCTTATTCCACCTTTTTCGCGCCCATAGGTGGACACACGGGACCCCTTGGGATAATAGCGGGGGATGGATTCGAACCACCGGCCTCCTGGTTATGAGCCAGGCGAGCTACCAGACTGCTCCACCCCGCGTCGATGCGCCTACTGGGAGTCGAACCCAGAACTTACGGTTTAAAAGACCGATGCGATAACCATTTCGCCATAGACGCTAAAAATTACCTATTTAATGTTTTTCTAATTTGTTTTTGGCGCCTTTTTGAAAATAAACTATATAAAGTTAGCATTACTCCTCTGGCTCTAGCACCAAAAATTCTCCATTCCCATATACCATCTTTACTTGTTTTCCAAGCAATTGTTCCACCAAATATCTCTCTAAGTTCAATCAATGGTTCTTTATTTTTCTGAGCAGCATGAATTCTATCAGAACTTCCATTAGAAGAAAAAGAACCTTCTCCTTCTAAAAATCCAGCAGCCCATTCCAAATCTCGTAGAGTTGGAGTTCTAATTGCTTTCTTAGTATTTTTATTCTCAATTCCTAAATGTCTAGTCATAATGCTTCAAGTGGGTCTCGAACCCACGCGCTATCCTTTAAGAGAGGAGTGCTCTTCCAACTGAGCTATTGAAGCTATTTTTATGCTCCGTGATAGATTCGAACTACCAACCTTGGATGTATCAGATCCCTGCGCCAACCGATTGCGCCAACGGAGCTATATTCCTAAAGCCCACCAATCCATTACACTTGTTTTCAAAATTGGATTCGGACTAATCATTGGCCTAACTGCTCTAACCAAAGCTTCTCCCTCATCCCAAGTTTTATTATGATACAACATTAAAGTTAATATTGTAAAAGTAGAAGCTCTACTTACTCCCGCCCCACAATGAATTAATACAGTTTTTTGTTCTAAAGCATAAACTTTATCCATAAAAGTTCTAAATGTTTCTAAACGATCAAATGGAATAGGAGCACCATCTGGTTGATCTAATCTTATATAAGGTACTTTGTCTTTAAATTCTTGGGTCCAATTATCCGTTTCTTGTGTTGCATTAAATACTGCAGTAATACCATTAGCAGTTATTAATTGCATATTTCTACCATCAGCCGCATCACCTACCCACAAATGGTCTAATACTTTATCCATAATTTCTCCTCTAGGGATTGAACCTAGAATCTTTAGGGCCAGAACCTAACGTGTTGCCAGTTACACTAAGGAGAAGCACGGAAAGTGTGAGAATCGAACTCACATGGGATTAATCGTCTCCCCCTAATTTTCGAAATTAAGTAACTTAACCAATTCGTTTTACTTTCCTTTATTCCTGAACTAAGAACTCTGACAACTTATCAGCCGGATGCATTGCTAAATCTTCCTCAGTTAACAACCCAGCAATTATAAATGTTTCATCCAAAATGTCAAGTTCTTTTTCACTTACTCCATACCATTGGGCCGTAGCTTGTTTAGTTTCTCCAATAGCAGCCATATGCTTACGCAAATGAGCTTTAACTTCTAAACTAGATTGTTCTCCTGACCTAGCTCCATTGGCTGCCGCCCACGCGGAATGTAGTCCGCCTTTATGCAAATATAATGTACCCGTACCATATACACCATCTTCTTCGTCGGTAATTTTTCCACCTTGAACCCAATGATGTGGGAATTTCCAAGTAGAATGTTTATCCTCATTTCCTGTTTCAGCAAAAGCTATTTGAGGTAACAGGTTTTTATTAACTGCCCCCCAAGTAGGTTCATTTTTTGCTAAAGTAGAATTATGTACAAATCCTACTACTAATCCTAAACTATCTAAAGCATCAGCCATAAAAATTTCTGGATCTTCGGAAGCCATCTTTTTAAACTTATCTGGTCCTTCTATTGCAATTCCCTGCTTTATAGCTTTCTTTTTAGCACCAGGACCTGTATAACAGTGCCCAGAATCTCCCCACTTCCACCCACTTTTACCACCGCTTGTACATGTTTTTAGAGGCATATAATTTATCCTTTTTTAACTGGCATATAAAAATTCCTTTTTAACGAGGAGTATAGGTGCTGATCCTATCATGATGAATTTTGGAGATTCTTCTGTGCCTGGCACACTCCCCTATTTTTACTCATTTACTAAAGGAAAAGCCGGAACAGCTGGTACTCCACCATTAGAAGTACTCTCTTCCATATTTTTCCTTGGCGGATAAACATAAGGATCGCTTGGTTTCTCCGGTTTATTCGCCGGATTTTTTACATCATCTAAATCGCTCATAAATTGTTTGTCCATAAAAACTCTCCTTTAAAATTACGGAAAATACAGGACTCGAACCTGCAAGGGTCTTCACCCCGATTGCTTTCCAAGCAATTTCCTTTCCATTCGGATATTTTCCTTAAC
>Ga0209438_1000307_pt1 | contig 14392 bp, 12 predicted proteins | sample GraSoi_2013_20cm_FD_185825 | JGI IMG/M metagenome (GOLD analysis project Ga0209438, IMG submission 185825) | Grasslands soil microbial communities from the Angelo Coastal Reserve, California, USA - Sample 9_17_2013_20cm (SPAdes) (version 2) | ecosystem: Environmental > Terrestrial > Soil >...
TGAATCGGCGCGGCGCACTGGCAATTTGGGACTACGGTCGTAGTCCCGCCACATGGTTATCTCAAGCGGTTAAGATGGTGGCTTTGCGAATAATTTTAGCGATTCTCCTGGGAGAAGCGGTGCTAGTGTGGGTGCCGCCGGGACCACCCCTCAGCGCATGACGGATGACTTTATGCACGCCCTCTTCATCGGACAAACCTATATCGACGTTACCTTCATTACCGACCACATGCCGACCGGCGACGAGAAGCACGTGGCGTCGGCCTACGCCGTCTCGTTCGGCGGCAATGCCGTCACGGCGGCATTCTGCTGCGCCAAGCTTGGGATCGTGCCGGACCTGATCGCGACCGTGGCCAACGACTGGCTGGGGCGGATGTTTCAGGACATGAGCGCGAAGTACGGAATCTCGATCCATCCGCGCAAGGTCAATTCCTCCTCGCTCTCCTTCATCATGCCGAAGGACGGCAAGCGGGCGATCGTACGCTGTCGCGACGACGACCATATCCACCCCTTCCCGCTCCTGAACCTCGCCGGTTGCCGCGCGCTGCATATCGACGGCCACCAGCCGGACGCCGCGATCCATTATGCCAAACTGTGCCGCGAGGACGGCATCCTGACATCGCTCGATGGCGGTGGACTCCGGACCAACACCCACGAGCTGCTGGAATTCATCGACGTTGCCATCGTCGCCGAGCGGCTGTGCGAGCAGATGGACCTTACGCCTGAAAAAATGCTGGATTACCTCAAGAGCCGCGGCTGCCGGGTCGGCGGCGTCACCATGGGCGAACGCGGCCTGCTCTGGTATGACGAGACCGGCGCGGTTCGTACCATGCCCGCTCTGCCGATCGCGCCCGAGCGCGTGCTCGACACCAACGGCGCCGGTGACGTGTTTCATGGCGCTTACGTGTTTTCGTATCTTAACAATCCCGGGAAAGGCTGGCACGACCATTTCGAGTTTGCTCGCGCGGCCTCGACCTACAAGATCCAGCGCCTCGGCAATGAGGCCGGACTGCCGACACTTACCGATATCGATGCCGTCAAGCAGGAGTTTCAAATCGGGCGCAAGAAAGAATTTTGGGATTAGGCATGGGCCGCGTTTTCGTTGCCGGAAGCATCAATATGGATGTGGTGGCGACGGCCGACCGGCATCCCCGCATCGGCGAGACGGTCGCGGGAAGCGCGGTGCTTTACTTTCCCGGTGGCAAGGGCGCGAACCAGGCGGTCGCCGCAGCGAAACTGGGTACCCCGACGACGCTGATCGGCCGGCTTGGCAAGGATGCGTTCGGCGATCAATTGAAGGCGTTCCTCGCAGCCGAGGGAATAGATCTCAGCTTTGTGCAGCAGACGTCGCAAGCCCACACCGGAACGGCCATCATTACCGTCGCCAATGCCGACAACACCATTGTCGTCATTCCCGGCGCCAATGCGCTGGTCAGTGCCGCCGATGTCGAGGCGCCCGTTCTCGCGAAGGGCGACATCGCCGTCAGCCAGTTCGAAATTCCCCTGCCCGCCATCAGCGCCTTCTTCAAACGCGCCCGCGCGGCGGGTGCGACGACGATCCTCAATCCGGCGCCAGCGATCGAATTCAGCCGCGAACTACTCGATCTCGTCGATATTCTGATCCTCAATGAAACCGAGCTCGGCTTCCTGACCAAGACCGAGCTCCGCGACACCGACGACTATCCGCGCTTCATCGAGGCGGCGCGATCGTTACAGATCAACAAAGACAAGACCATCTGCGTCACGCTCGGCAAGCGCGGCGTGCTGGCGCTGGTGAACGGCCAACCGCTCGTTATCGATGGCCGCGCCGTCAAGGCCTTCGATACCACGGGCGCCGGCGATTGTTTTGTCGGCGCCGTCGCAGCACAACTCGCCGGCGGAAAACCAATCCATGACGCGCTGCACTACGCCAACATGGCGGCCTCGATTTGCGTGCAACGAATGGGCGCCGCGCCGTCGATGCCGACGGTGGCGGAAGTGGAAATGACCCGCTCCACGAGTCGTCCCGGCGAACGCCGGGACCCATAACCCCTAACGCTGATGGTGAAAAAAGGCATTTGCCACAGTGCCAAAATGAAAGTCCGCAGCGCCGCGGTGAGCGCAATTGCGCACATCGCTGGGGTCCCGGCGTTCGCCGGGACGACGAAAAACGACTGACGCAAAACTATCTCAACATTCCCATCTGCCGCGGCAACCACAGCGTCAGTTCGGGAATCAGCGTAATCGCAATCAGCGACATCAACAGTGGGATCAGCCACGGCAGGATAGCCATGGTGGTGCGTTCGATCGACAGCTTTGCAATTCTCGCCAACACGAACAGCACCATGCCGAGCGGCGGGTGCAACAGGCCGATCATCAAGTTGAGCGTCATCACCACGCCGAAATGAACGGGGTGGATGCCGACCTTGAGGATGATCGGCATCAGCACCGGCACCAGGATGCTGATCGAGGCGATCGGCTCGAGGAAGCAGCCCACGATCAGCAGCAGCACGTTGATCAGCAGCAGGATGATGTATTTGTTGTCGGTCAGTTGCAGGAGCGCCTCGGCGCCGGCTTCCGTCAACCGCGTCGTCGTCAGCACCCAGCCGAACAATGAAGCCGCGGCAACAATCAGAAGCACGCCCGCCGTAGTCTCGATGGTGTCCATCGAGACCTTGTAAAACTGCTTCAGCGACAGCGAGCGGTACAGGAAGATACCGAGGATCAACGCCCAGGCGCAGGCGGCGATCGCAGCTTCCGTCGGCGTGAACCAGCCGAAGGTCATGCCGCCGATAATGATCGCCGGCGTCATCAGGGCCGGCAGCGCCGCAAGAAAGGTGCGGCCGAGTACGTTCCAGTGGAACGCCTGATCGCGGCCCATCCCGTAACGACGTGCGCAATAACTCACATACAGCATCATGAAGATGGTCATGACGGCGCCGGGAATGAACCCGCCGAGAAACAGCGCGCCGATCGAGACATTGCCCATCATGCCGTAGATCACGAACGGCAGCGACGGCGGGATGATCGGACCGAGCGTGGCGGAGGCCGCGGTGACGCCCACCGAAAACTCGGTATCGTAGCCATGGTCCTGCATGGCCTTGATTTCGATGGTGCCAAGCCCCGCCGCGTCGGCGATTGCGGTGCCGGACATGCCGGCGAAAATCACCGAGCCGAAGATGTTGACGTGCGCAAGGCCACCGCGCATCCAGCCGCAGGTTGCCACAGCGAAATCATAGATGCGGTTGGTGATCCCAGCCGAATTCATCAAATTGCCGGCGAGGATGAAAAACGGCACCGCCAGCAGCGGAAAGCTGTCGAGCCCGCCGGCCATCCGGTGCAGGATCACGAAGTCCGGAATCCCGGCGATGAAATGCGTGTAGAGCAGCGACGAGAACGCCAGCGCGATGAATACGGGTATGCCGGCCAGCAGCGTTGCAAAGAAGACGAAAATCAGGATCGGCATCGGTCGGCCCAGCTCTCAATCGGCGTGAATTTGGTCGGTGACGTCGGGCGCCCGCCGCCAGCCCTCGCGCGCATTGCGCCAGACTACCTGGAGCTGGCGCGCCAGCATAATGAAGCAGCCGAGGCCGACGACGCCGTAGACGATGCTCATCGGGAGTTCGAACACCGTCATACGCTGCGAGTGCATGCGCTCGACGATCGTCACCGAGAAAAACGCCAGCAGGCCCATGAAGCCGAGCGTGATGAAATCGACCAGCGCCAGCAGCGCACACTGCATCGGTCCGGGCCCCATCAGGTTCGACACTAGTTCGACCGCGATGTGCGCCTTCTTGCGTGTCACCACGGCGCCGCCGATGAACGCCAGCGACATCAGCCCGTAGCGCGCGATCTCCTCGGTCCAGGACAGACTGTCGTTCATGATGTAGCGCGTGAAGAACTGCAGGAAGACAATAATGGCCAGCGCCCAGAACAGCACGAAAGCGATCCAGTCTTCTGGATGATGCTCGATGATCACTTCCTCGTCCTTGGCGACGATCAGATGGACGTCGTCGGATGGAGCAGCGTTGGTGGATTTGGGATTGGTGTTCATGATGGAGAGTCCGTTTCGATCTCGCACAATTTTTGCGCCGTCGTCCCGGCGAATGCCGGGACTCATAACCCCCGGCGGCTATGTGACAGAAAGTTTCTGCCACACGGCGCAACGGAAACAACACGGCGTATGGGTCCCGGCGTTCGCCGGGACGACTCGTTGAAAGGTTGCCCTGCTATTTCAGCGCTTGCAATTCGTCGTACTGGGCCTGGCTCCAGCCGGCGCCGGCCGAAGCGTCGTTGTGCAGCGGGACCGCCGCCTTGCGGAATGCTTCGCGGTCGACCTGGACCACGGTCTTGCCGAGCTTGCGCAGCTCATCCGCGATCTTCTGCTCGGACTCACGAATTTGATCCGAAGATTTGGCGGCCGCCTGCACCAGTACCTCATCGAACACTTTCTTCTCGTCATCCGACAGCTTCGACCAGACATGCGAGCCGGTGATGGTGAGCAGCGACTCGATGATGTGGCCGGTGAGCATGACGTGGCTCTGCACCTCGTAGAACTTCTTGGCCATGATAGTCGGCAGCGGGTTCTCCTGACCGTCCACGGTGCCTTGCTGCAAGGCCAGGTACACCTCGGCGAAGGCGATTGGCGTGGCGTTGGCGCCGACCGATTTCGCCAGCATCAGATAGAGCGGCGCCGGCGGCACGCGCAGCTTCATGCCCTTCATGTCCTCGGGCTTCTTGATTTCCTTGTTGGCGGTCACCATGCGCTCGCCGTAGTAGGTGAGCGCGATAACCTTGTGCTTGGTCTTGTCCTCATAGCCTTTGGCGATGTCGCGGAATAGTTTGCTGTCGCGGTAGGCTTTCCAGTGGCTGAAGTCGCGCAGCATGAACGGCGCGCCGGAGATGGCGAGCGGCTTGTGAATCGAGCCGGCGAACGAGGTGCCGGTGTAGATCATGTCCACGGTGCCGAGACCGAGCCCTTCATTGATCTGGTTCTCGTTGCCGAGCTGGGACGCCGGAAACACCTGGATCTCATATTTGCCGTTGGTGCGCTTCTTGATTTCGTCAGCCGCCCACAGCGCCTGAGTATGGTACGGCTCGCTGATCTCGTAGACATGCGCCCATTTCAATTTGGTCTGGGCCGAAGCCGGTCCGGCGGTTGCCGCGGTAATGACAAATGCTGACAACACGAGACATCGTGTCCAGATGGACATGGTACCCTCCCCTCAAAATTATTGGCTGAGACCTCATTGATGGGCCTCGTGGCCGACAACGTCGCCGATATGATGGGTGGATGCAAGTGGCGGCAGAACCAACTTAAGTCAGGGCAGCCTTCAAATCGAAGCTGGTATCGGCGGCCTGTTCCGGTTCGATCGAGCGGTTCATGCCCAGAATTTTCCGTCCGAACACGTGATCCGACCCACGATTGACGGACTCGACGCCGACGAGCTGGCCCGATTTGTAGCAGAATGCCGAGAACGATCCCTGCCCCGGATCGCCGCGCACCACGACGCGGTCATATCCAGTGGTCAGGCCCGCGATCTGGAGCTTGTCGTCGCGCTGATCGCTCCAGAACCACGGCTGGCCATCGTAGCTCTTGGTATCGCCGGTCAGTCGCGCCGCCACGCAGCGCGCGTGATCGGTGGCGTTCTGCACGGATTCAAGCCGCAGCGACCCGCCGAAGCGATGGCTTGCGAACAACGCGCAGTCGCCGATCGCCGAGATGTTCGGATCCGACGTCAGCAATTGCTCGTTGACGATAATCCCCGCCGCGACCGGCAGGCCGGCTTCGTCAGCCAATTCGACATTGGGCAACACGCCGACGCCGACCACCACGAGATCCGCCGGCACATGCCGGCCGTCGCTGAGGCTGACACCGGTGACATGGGTGCCGTCGCTTTCGATGCTGGTGGCCTGCACGCCGAGATGAATGCGAATACCCGCCGCGGTGTGCCGACTTTGAAAAAAATCCGAGATTTCCGCGGTCACCGCGCGCGCCATGACGCGCGCTCCGAGTTCGACCACATCCACCTCGAGGCCCTTGGCGCGCGCGGTGGCGGCGAATTCCAGGCCGATGAACCCCGCACCGATCACGACGACACGTCGTGCCGACGCGATCCGCAGCCGCAATGCCTCGCTTTCATCGAGCGTTCGCAGATAGAGCACGTCTTCGAGATTGGCGTTGGGGATGTCGAGCAGGCGATTGCGTGCGCCGGTGGCCAGCACCAGGTGCCCGTAGTCGAGCGACGAGCCGGATGCGAGCAGCAGCCGGCGCGCGCCGCGATCGATCGAGGCGGCGCGGTCGGCGATCAACTCGATGTTCTGGTCGCGGTAAAATTTGTCGGGCCGGAACATCAGGCTATCCGCGCCGCCCGCGCCTTTCAGATAGGCCTTGGACAAGGGCGGGCGCTGATACGGCAGATGCGCCTCGTCGTTGATCAGGCGGATCGGCTCGCTATAGCCATGCTGACGCAACGATGCCGCGAGCTGGAAACCCGCGTGGCCGGCGCCGGCGATGAGAACCGGTCCCTGCGTCATCGGGGCAACTCAGCTGCAGGCGCACGGGAATTACCCATGTTGTCTCCTGTCTCTGCCGATTTTGGCTTGCTCGCCTCGTCGTTTAAGCAGCGGCGCTCGTGGCCGCGTCCCGAACGATGGCGACACTATTTGACCTCAGGGTTCAAGGAGGCGCAAGAGCGCCTCTGCCCAAGAGGAAGGTAAGGCCGCATTTTGCAGACTTGGCTGGGATTGTCACCTCTTCCCTTCTGCTATTTAAATGGCGGCCGACCTTGTCCCATTCCGAGGCTTCAAATGCCGGCACCCGATCATACCGCCACCCCAACCAGCGATCCGGCACTGCTCCGAATCGAAGGCCCGATCGCCACCATCACGCTCAATCGGCCGGCTGCCTTCAACGCCATCGATCTTTCGATCGCGAAGAAGCTCGAGCAGCTCGGTGCGGAGGTCGAGGCCTCAGACGATATCCGGGTGCTCGTGATTGAAGGCCAAGGCCGCGCGTTCTGCGCCGGCGGCGATCTGCAAACCATTGGTGCCGCCGCCGCTGCCGATACCGTCGCACCCGTGATTGGCGAGCTGCTGCATCATTACCACGCCTTCATCACGACGCTGCGGCGAATGCCCAAGATCGTGCTGGCCAGCGTGCACGGCTCGGCCGCCGGTGCCGGCCTGTCGCTCGCCTTTGTCGCGGATCTCTGCATCGCCACCGAAGACGCCCGCTTCACGCCGGCCTATGCCAAGCTCGGCGTATCGCCTGATGGCGGCGGCACCGTCGGCGTGGTCGCGAGCGTCGGCGCGCGCCGCGCGCTGCAGATATTTCTGGCCGAAGACAGCTTTTCGGCGGCGCAAGCCTATGACTGGGGTCTGGTCGTCAAGGTCGTGCCGGCGGCAGAACTGAAAGCCGCGACCCGCGAACTGGCGCATCGCCTGGCGCAGAACGCGCCGGCAGCACTGGCCGTAACCAAGGCGCTGATCCATCGCGCCCATGTCACCCCGGTCGAGCGGCAGCTCGACGCCGAGCGAGACGCCATCATCGACTGCATGCACACGGAGGAGTTCCGCGTCGCGGTGAAGAAGTTCACGAGCAAGAAGGCCACGTGAAGCAGTTGGCGGCGCCGTCTCGTTCCTTTCTCTGTATTCGCCACGGCGTCACCGACTGGAACCGGCGGGCCAAGGTAACGGACCTCATCCTGAGGAGCGCGCCGTTGCGCGCGTCTCGAAGGATGAAGACCGTGGCTCATGGTTCGAGACGGCGCAAGAGCGCCTCCTCACCATGAGGACTCCTGGGTCAATTCGGGCAAATATATCCCGTCCCGGCCGGCGACTTGAAGCAGCCGACCGATTCCGGGATCACCTGCTTCGGCAGCCACAGCACCACCTTCGGGAAATAGATCGTAAAGGTGATGGTGACCAGGAACACGAGATAGATCGGCAGCGCCGCGCGCAGCGCTTTGGCAAAACTGACGCCGACGAATTTCGACGCCATCAGCAGCACCAGTCCGTAGGGCGGCGTGATCAATCCGAACGCCAATGTGGCGATCAACACCACGCCCATGTGCACGCCGTTGATGTCGCCGGCCTGCGTCAGCGCATTCACCAGCGGCATGAAGATGATGATGGTCGGCACCGGCTCGATGAAATCGCCAACCACGGTGAACAACAGCACCAAGAGCAGCATCATGATATGCGGGTCGCTGCCGGCGATCGAGGTGATCCAGTCGGCGATGACGATGGCGCCGCGCAGATAGGCCAGCATCCAGCCGAAGGCATTGGCGGCGCCGATGGTGATCAACGGCAGCGAGAAGATCAGCCCGGCCAGGCAGAAGTCATAGGGAATTTTCCGCAAATGCCCGCGATTGAGCGCGGGGATCACCACCGCGATGATCCAGATCACCGCGACGACGCCGGCTTCCGTCGGCGTGAACCACCCGGTCAGAATGCCGCCGAGCAGGATCACGGGGATCATCAGCGGCAGCGCGGCATCTCCGGCGGCAAACACGACCTGGCGCAACGGCGCCCGCGACTTGCGCATGCCGGAAGGGCCGAAAAAATAGCAATAGATCATCAGGCCGAAGCCGATCATCATTCCCGGCACCACGCCGGCCATGAACAATCCTGCGATCGAAACATTGCCGACCGCGCCATAGACCACGGCGGTGATGCTCGGCGGCACCAGTGCCGCGATGGTGGAAGCCGACGCGATGATCGCGGCGATGAAAGCCGGACTGTAGCCCTCGCGCTTCATCGGGCCGCCCAACGCGCGGCTCATGACCGCGACATCGGCGGTGGTCGATCCCGACATTTCCGAGAAGAACATGCTGAAGACGACGACCACCTGCGACAGCCCGCCCCTGATATGCCCGACCAGCGACAGCGACAGATTGGCGATCCGCACCACGACATTCGCCGAACTCATGAGTTCGCCGACCAGCAGAAAAAACGGAATCGCCAGCAGCGCTTCGGAATCCATGCCGTCGAAAATCTTCTGGATGATGGCCGCAAGCGAGACATCCGTGAGCAGCGCCCCGACGAAAACCCCCGCCATCAGCGAAAATGGCACGGGCACGCCGAGATAGCCGAAAAACAGAAAGCAGAACGACATCAGCGCGAGGATGACCGGCGCGCTCACAGGCCCACCCTCGGCTGGATGCTGGTATCGATCGCTGGAATATCCCGGTCTGCCTCCGGCGGCTCGGGATGATCGAATCCCCTTGTGATGCCGTTAACCAGTTGCTCGATCGTGAACAGGCCGATCAGCACCCCGGCCAGAGGAATCGCGGCATAGAGCGATGCGATCGGCGTACCCGACGGCAGCCGGAAACTGCCGAACCCCCTGAGATAGTTGATGTAGCCGAACCAGATCAGGCAAAACGCAACGCCGAGAACCACGAGGCGGATGATGATCTCGACAATCTGCCGCGGCGTCCCGTGCAAGGCCTCGGAGATCGCGGTCAAATATAGATGATCATTACGGCGGGTGGCGACCGCAGCGCCAATGAAAATCGCATAAATAAACAGCGTGGAAGTGACTTCCTGCAGCCACAGCCAGGGATGGCCGATGGTGCGCGTGACGATGTCGAACATCACGGACAGCGAGAAGCCGAAGCACAACACCCCGCAAAGCATCATCAGGATCATTTCGAGCCTGTCGAACGATCGCCATTTCAGGTGATGCTGCCGCTGCAGCACCAGTTTGTCCGCGATGGTCATTCGTCACTCTTTCCGTCGTCCCAGATCAAACTCGCGTCGTCCCGGCGAACGCCGGGACCCATAACCACCGGCGTTTATTGTTTGCAAAAGGTGGCTACCTGATCGCCCCACTGAGAAGCCAGGGCGTATGGGTCCCGGCGTTTGCCGGGACGACGCCTTGGAAATCTCGTCGCGCGCGACCTAGTTGATCGCCCGGATCAGATTCTTGATCTTTTCGGCGTGCGGGCCGAGTTCCTTGGCGAGCTTGTCGAGATAAGGATCCGCAATTTTGGTGAAACCGGACTTGTCGACATCGGTGACGACCTTCACGCCGATCGACTTCAGCTTGTCCTGCGATTGATGTTCGAGCTCGATTGCCTTGGCGGGCTGGTTCTTGTTGACTTCATCGGCTGCCGCCTGCACCCATCCCTGCTGCTCCGGCGTCAGGCTGTTCCACAGCTTGTCGCTGACCCAGACAAGACTGTTATTGGCCTCGTGTTCGGTCATCGACAGCACCGGAGCTACTTCGTAGTGCTTGTTGGCGAGATAGACGTTGACGCCATTTTCCGCGACATCGACGACGCCGGTCTGCAGCGATGTATAGACGCTGCCGAACGGCATATGCACGATCTGCGCGCCATAGGCTGGAAACATGGTGTCCTCGGTGGGCGTCGCCTGCACCCGCACCTTGAGACCCTTCATGTCGCCGATGTTCTTGATCTCGCGCTTGGAGTACATGTTGCGAAGGCCGAGCGTGGCAAGCGCGATCACGCGCGCGCCCTGCACGGTGTCCGCGATCATGGCCTTGACGGCCTTCGACACCTCGGGGTCCGCCATCGCCTTGACGAGGTGCGTTTCGGAGCGGAACAGGAAGTGCATCGACATCACGCCGGCCTGCGGCGACAGGGTCGCGGCATTCGCCGATGAGGAAATGCAGAACTCCACGTCGCCTGATTTCACCAGTTGCAGGACCTGAGGCTCCTGCCCGAGCTGGGCGCCGGGATACTGGTCGATCAGCATGGTGCCTTTACTCAGCTCCTTCAGCTTGTCGCTGAAGATATCGCCGAGGATTCCGTAGCCGGTCGGCTTCGGCTGATCGTAGGCGAAGCGATAGTGCTTCACCTCCTGCGCGGCCGCAGTCGCGGCCATCACGATCGCGGATACGGCCACGACCGCACCGACAATTCTCCTCAGCCTGTCCATCGTCTCCCCCTTTGGATGTTTTCTTTCATCATCCCATCGGGGTTGTTTGAATGTCAATTGGACATCGGCCGTCAAAGGCCGCAACGCATCTGCGAGATGGGGGGCTATGGCCGTTCAAGTGACCGGTTGCGCCGCTTACCCCGGCGTCATCATCCGCGACAGCAGATGATCCAGTACGCCGCAGCTCATCGGCTCTATCTCGCCGCTCTGGAATACGGGATGCGCGCTGGAGCCTGTCATCGGGCGGCCATTCGGCCGGCCCGTTGGCGGGCATGACGGCTGTTTGTAGGCAATGCCGCCTACTCCTTCCCCTTGGCCCGCATGAAATCGAAATCGCAGCCTTCGTCGGCTTGCAGGATGGTCTCGTTGAACAGATGCGCGTAACCGCGCTTCGCCCATTTCGGCGTCAAGACCGGCGCCAGCGCCGCGCGTCGCTTTTCAAGCTCGGCGGTATCGACCAGGAGATCAATGCTCCGCCTGACGACATCAAGCCGGATCATGTCGCCATTCTTCACCAGCCCAAGCGGACCGCCGACGGCGGCTTCGGGCGTGATGTGCAGCACGATGGTGCCGAACGCGGTGCCGCTCATCCGCGCATCCGAAATCCGCACCATGTCCTTGACGCCGGCACGCGCGAGCTTCATCGGGATCGGCAAATAGCCCGCTTCCGGCATCCCCGGCGCGCCCTTGGGACCGGCATTGCGCAGCACCAGCACATCGTCGGCGGTGACGTCGAGATCGGGGCTATCGACCCGCAGCGTCATGTCTTCCACCGAATCGAACACCACGGCACGGCCGGTGTGCTGCAGCAATTTCGGGCTCGCCGCCGAATGCTTGATCACGGCGCCGCGCGGCGCGAGATTGCCATGCAGCACCGCCATCGCGCCTTCCGGCTTGATCGGACTTTTTCGCGCGCGGATGACATCCTGTCCCGGCACCTCCTCGGCGGCGGCGACGACGTCACGCAGCGTCGCGCCGGTGATGGTCTTGGCATCGAGGTCGATCAGATCGCCGAGCTGCGCCATCAATTTCGGCACCCCCCCAGCATGATGGAAATGCTCCATGTAGTGCGCGCCCGACGGCTTCAGGTCGATCAGGACAGGCACTTCGCGGCCGAGCTTGTCAAAGGCTTCGAGATCGATGCGATGTTCGGTGCGGTTGGCAATCGCGGTCAGGTGAATAAGACCGTTGGTCGATCCCCCGATCGCCTGCAGCACCACCTGCGCGTTGCGGAATGCCCCCGGCGTCAGCAATTCACTCGGGCGCGGTCCCTTCGCCATCGCCATCGCGGCGGCAACCTTGCCGCTGGCTTCCGCGGAACGAAAGCGCTCCGCATGCGGCGCCGGAATCGTCGCACTCATCGGCAGCGACAGGCCGAGCGCTTCGGTGATGCAGGCCATGGTAGAGGCAGTGCCCATCACCATGCAGGTTCCGACCGACGGCGCGAGCCGGCCGTTGACGGCATCGATCTCCGCCTCGTCGATTTCGCCGGCGCGGAATTTTGCCCACAGGCGGCGGCAATCGGTGCAGGCCCCCAACACCTCGCCCTTGTGATGCCCGACCACCATCGGCCCCACCGGAATAACCACAGTCGGCAGATCGGCGCTGACCGCGGCCATGATCTGCGCCGGCAAGGTCTTGTCGCAGCCGCCGACCACCACCACGGAGTCCATTGGCTGGGCGCGGATCATCTCCTCGGTATCCATCGCCATCAGATTGCGCAGATACATCGAGGTCGGGAACGCAAAGCTTTCGGCGATCGAGATGGTCGGGAACACCATCGGCATCGCGCCCGCCAGCATCACGCCGCGCTTCACCGCTTCGATAATCTGCGGCACGTTGCCGTGGCAAGGATTGTAGTCGCTGTGGGTGTTGGCAATGCCGACGATGGGACGGTTCAGCGCGTCATCGGAATAGCCCATCGCCTTGATGAAGGCCTTGCGCAGGAACAAAGAGAATCCAGCGTCGCCATAACTCGTCAAACCCTTGCGCAGTCCGTCGGCCATCTTGCGTGTCCTTTATTCGCGGCGATCTTACGTCGGCGCCCTTCCAACATGTAGTCGTCATTCCGGGGCGGGAGCGAAGCGAGCGAACCCGGAATCTCGAGATTCCGGGTTCGCCATCCAAGTCGGCTGTTGCCGACTTGGACACTAATCTTTGCCGAACTCGGGTAGACCCCGAGTTCGGTTGCGCGCGCCCCGGAATGACGTCGTCCCATTAGCACACCGCCATGACGTGGCCAGCTATTTCCAGTCGACGATCCTGCTCCTGTCGCCGTCGAACTCCATGCCGCAGAACGCCCCGCCCTGATAGAAATCGCCGACCGGATCCGGCGGCAGCTTCGCCTGCTCGGCAAAGGCATGCTCGCGAAAGTCCTCGGCGCGGCCGGTAGGCCGATAGCCGAGGTCGTAGGCGCGGTGATTGTCCCACCACCCGCGCTCGTTGTGCGACGCGCCGTAGAAAATCTCGAAATGGATATCGGGATGATCGAGCCCGATCCGACAGAGCTGCACCAGGTCTTCCGGCTTGAGCCAGATCGACAGCCGGCGACGATCCAGCGGCTTGTCGCCGAAATTGCCGATCCGGATACAGGTGACCTTAAGCCCGTGCTTGTCGGCATACAACGCGCCGACCGCCTCGCCGAACACCTTGCTGACACCGTAGCGGCTGTCCGGCCGCGCCGTTACGTCGGTTCCGATGTGGTGATGACGCGGATAAAAGCCCACGGCGTGATTCGATGACGCGAACACGATGCGCTTGACACCCTTCTTGCGCGCGGCCTCGAACAGATTATAGCCGCCGATGATATTGGACTGCAGGATGTCATCCCAGGGGCCTTCGACCGAATAGCCGCCGAAATGCAGGATGCCGTCAACGCCGTCGCAGATCGCCTCGACCTGCGCCAGATCGGACAGCTCGGCCGCCTTGAATTTTTCGTTGGCGCCGAGATCGGCCGGCGCTTTCAGGTCGCTCAGCAGCAGATCCGGATAGATCGGCGGCAACAATTTGCGCAAGCTCGTGCCGATTCCACCGCAAGCGCCGGTCATCAATATGCGTGGCATTTCATCCCTCTGTTTCGATCGCGCGGTGACGAGTATGACGCGGCGGCGGCAGTGCGGCAAGCGATGGCGCGCAACACAAATACGACCGTCATACCCCGCGAAAGCGGGGGTATCCAGCAATCGCCGACGTCAGTGTCTACTGGATCATCCGCTTTCGCGGATAGATGACATCCATAAAAGCGGACTTGCTTGCCGTTATGCAATGGCAATGATAGCAGACGCAGACTTGTGAGGAATTCAAAAACAACGAGAACAGCAAATGTCCGAAGCAACACCCCATTCCCCCGGCTGGCGGCCGGCGACGTATTATCCCGATCCGGCCATCCATGCGCTCGATCCGCGGTTCGAGAAGTATTGGCTGAAACTGTCGGCGGTGGAGCGGCTGACCACCGGCCTGCGCTGGGCCGAGGGTCCGGTGTGGTTCGGCGATGGACGCTATCTGT
>Ga0209438_1000308_pt1 | contig 14383 bp, 11 predicted proteins | sample GraSoi_2013_20cm_FD_185825 | JGI IMG/M metagenome (GOLD analysis project Ga0209438, IMG submission 185825) | Grasslands soil microbial communities from the Angelo Coastal Reserve, California, USA - Sample 9_17_2013_20cm (SPAdes) (version 2) | ecosystem: Environmental > Terrestrial > Soil >...
GGAAACGCTTTATGCGCAGGCGACGCAGGGCCACGATCTGGCGCAGGGCGATGTCGAGGGCGCGATCCGCGCCGTGATCGCGCAAGGCTCGCTGTTCGAATTCGACGCCAAGACCGTCAAATCGGCATTCGAGACCATCAATTTGCGCAAGCGTCCGGTGCGGGCGCGCACGGCGGCCCAGGACTCCTACATTCGCGCGCTCAAGCGCCACGAACTGGTGTTCGGCGTCGGCCCGGCGGGTACCGGCAAGACCTGGCTTGCGGTAGCGCACGCCGCGCAATTGTTTGAACGCAAGGAAGTCGATCGCATTATCCTTTCGCGGCCCGCGGTCGAGGCTGGTGAGCGGCTTGGTTTCCTGCCCGGCGATTTGCGGGAAAAGGTCGATCCTTACTTACGGCCGATTTATGATGCGCTGTACGACCTGATGGATTCGCGGATCGTGGAGCGGGCGCTGCAAGCTGGCGAAATCGAGATCGCGCCGCTGGCTTTCATGCGCGGCCGGACCCTGACCAACGCCGCCATCATTCTGGACGAAGCGCAAAACACCACCGCGATGCAGATGAAGATGTTTTTGACCCGGCTTGGCGAAAACAGCCGCATGATCATTACCGGCGATCCCAGCCAGGTCGATCTGCCGCATGGCCAGACTTCGGGTCTCGCGGAAGCCACCAAACTGCTCGACGGCGTCGAGGGCATTGCGCAAGTGAAATTCACGGCTGATGACGTGATCCGCCATGAACTGGTGGCGCGGATCGTCGCCGCTTACGAAGGATTGCCGCAGCGGCCGGCAACCAGCAAGCCCTGATGCGAAACCCTTTCGCCGAGCGCGCGCCGGAGGCGATTTCCGGCCGCAACAGAAATGCCGGACCGATGGCGCGATTTGCCCTTCCCATTACCGAGGTTCTCGTTGTCGCCGACTGCTGGCAGACCGAGCCGGACGCCGAGGCCGTCATCCAGCGCGCCGTCGCTGTTGCGGCCGAGATCGCCGATGCGGATACCGGCGAAGCCGAAATCGCGGTCATGCTGACCGACGACGCCGGCATTCGCACCCTGAACAGCAATTGGCGTGGCATCGACAAGCCGACCAACGTGCTGTCGTTTCCGGCGCTGCAGGTCAGCCCAGGCGGGCCCGACGATGCGCCGCGCATGCTCGGCGACATCGCCATCGCCTATGAAACGACGCGCAAGGAAGCCGACGACGAACAAAAGCCGTTCGAACATCATCTCAGCCATCTGGCGGTCCATGGTTTCCTGCACTTGATCGGCTACGATCACGAAAAAGACGATGACGCCGAAGCGATGGAAACCCTTGAGCAGGAGATCCTGGCGCAACTCGGCATTCCCGATCCGTATGCGGATCGAGATCCCTGCGGGAAGCGGGAGCGGATGGACTGAGATGGCGGACTCCGAACCGACTCACGACAATCCGCGCAATACGCGCAACCTCCCGGCGGTGGTGCCGCAGGGCGAAGTCGAGCGTCCCGCCGCCGAAAACTGGCTGACGCGTGCGATCCGCACGCTGTTTGGATGGAAGCCGGGATCGGTGCGCGACGATCTGCAGGTCGTGCTCGATGCCTCAACCCCGGACGAGGTGGGCTTTTCCGCCATCGAGCGCACCATGCTGCGCAATATCCTCAGCCTGCATGAACGGCGCATTGCCGACGTGATGGTGCATCGCGCCGATATCGTCGCGGTCAAGCGCGACATTCCGCTCGGCGAATTGATGAGCCTGTTCGAAAGCGCGGCGCATTCGCGCCTGGTGGTCTACAACGAAACCCTCGACGATCCCGAAGGCATCGTCCACATCCGCGATCTCCTGGCGTTCATGACCGCGAAAGCGCGTGTATCGGATTCAAGCAAGGCCAAGCGCAAGAAGCCCTTCCCCGCCGGTCTCGATCTGCGTGCGGTCGATCTGGCGCTACCGCTGTCGGAGGCCAACATCATCCGGAAACTGCTTTTCGTGCCGCCATCGATGCGCGCGATCGATCTGTTGGCGCAGATGCAGGCCTCGCGCATCCATTTGGCGCTGGTGGTGGATGAATATGGCGGCACCGACGGCCTGGTGTCGATCGAGGACATCGTCGAACAGATCGTCGGCGAGATCGACGACGAGCACGACAGCGACGAGCCGCCGGCAATCATGCGGCAGGCGGATAATTCCTTCATCGCCGACGCGCGCGCCAGCCTCGACGACGTCCGCTCCGTGATCGGCGAGGATTTCGTCACCGGCGAGGCCGGAGAGGAAGTCGAGACGCTTGGAGGCTATCTCGTGACCCATGTCGGCCGCCTGCCGGTGCGCGGCGAAGTTATTTCAGGCCCCGGCAATTTCGAAATCGAAGTGCTTGACGCCGATCCGAGGCGCGTCAAGCGCCTGCGCATCGCACCGCGCAAGGAACGCCCGCCGGCGCGCACGCAGCGCGAGAGCCGCCGTCGCGAAGCCCCGCCAGAGCCGGGTCCCGCACAGGCCAATGATAATGCGAGCCCGCCGACGGGCGATGGAGCCGGTTCGCAGTGAAAGCCATGAACAAACTTCGCGCGGTCGGTCTTGCGATCATCCTGTCATGGGGCTGGAAACGCGCCGCCATTGCGCTGGTCGCCGGGGCGCTGTCGTCGCTCGCGATGGCGCCGTTCAATGCATGGCCCGTGTTGTTCCTGACTTTTCCGGTAATGGTCTGGCTGATCGACGGCGCGGGCGGCGGACGCATGCACGGCCTGCCCGCGGCGGCGATGGCTGGCTGGTGGTTTGGCCTTGGTTATTTCGTGCCGGGACTCTACTGGATCGGCTACGCTTTCCTGGTCGACGCGCCGACCTTCGCCTGGCTGATGCCGTTCGCCGTGCTGGGTCTGCCCGCTTATCTGGCGCTGTTTCCAGCCTTCGGCTTCGGCCTTGCGCGCCTGATCTGGAGCAAGGATGGTTCGCGGGTCATCGCGCTTGCCGCAAGCCTGACGGCAAGCGAATGGCTGCGCGGTCATGTCCTGACCGGCTTTCCATGGAATGCGTTCGGCTACGCGCTGACCAACCCGCTGGCGCTGGCGCAGGTGGCGTCGCTGATCGGCCTGTGGGGCCTGACATTTCTGAGCGTCGCGATTTTTGCCAGCCCGGCCGTGTTGATCGACGGTAATTCACGCGGGCGAAGGCCTTGGGTCGCGCCGGTGGTGGCGCTGCTCGTGCTCATGGCGATGGGCATTTTCGGCGCTGTTCGCTTAGGTCTGCAGCCGACCACCACCGTTGCGAATGTAAAATTGCGGATCATGCAGCCCAATCTGCAGCAGGACGTCAGGTTCAATTACGCCGCCAAGGCGGAGGTGATGCGGAAATATCTGACGCTCTCCGATCGCGCGTCCGGACCGCAATCCACCGGCGTGCGCGACGCCAGCATCCTGATCTGGCCGGAATCGGCCTTCCCGTTTTTCCTGACGCGCGAGGCCGATGCGATGGCGCAGATCGACGATCTGTTGCCCAAGGGCACCATCCTGATCACCGGCTCGGTGCGCGCGCCCGATTTGCCGCCGGGCACCAGGATCACGCGCGCCTACAATTCGATTTACGCCATCGACCATGACGGCAGCGTGCTGTCGATTTACGACAAGCTTCACCTGGTGCCGTTCGGCGAATTTCTGCCATTCCAGGACTGGATGGAAAAGCTCGGCTTTGCGCAGCTGACCAAGGTTCAAGGCGGATTCATTCCGGGCACGGGGCGCCGCGCGATGGAGATACCCAACGCGCCCCGCGCGCTGCCCTTGATCTGTTATGAGGCGATCTTTCCCGATGAAGTTGCGGCGCGCGGCGATCGCCCCGGCTGGATCATCAACCTGACCAATGACGGCTGGTTTGGAATCTCAACCGGCCCCTACCAGCACTTGCAACAGGCGCGGCTGCGCGCGATCGAGCAAGGCCTGCCGGTGGTTCGTGCGGCGAACACCGGCATCTCGGCCGTGATCGATCCGACGGGACGGATCGTCGCGCGGCTCGGCCTCGGCGTCGAAGGTGTATTGGATTCGAGCCTGCCGGCTGCAATTGCGCCGACCGTTTACGCGCGCAGCGGCGACATTCCCGCACCGATGCTGGTCGCCGCCGCCTTGATACTCGTGATTCGCCGGCGCGTCACCAAACGGAGCAGGCTTTGACGCTACCCGCGCCTGAGGCATACTCGGTTTTCGTTTTGCCTCACCCCCGGAGCGTAATCCCAAGGAGTGTTGGAGATGTCGACCAAAGCGCCCAACCCTGTTGACAAATATGTCGGCAGTCGTGTGCGCATGCGCCGGATCATGCTCGGCATGAGCCAGGAGAAGCTTGGCGAAGCGTTGGGTCTCACCTTCCAGCAGGTTCAGAAGTACGAGAAAGGCACCAACCGGGTCGGAGCAAGCCGCATCCAGCAGATCTCCGAAATACTCCAGGTGCCGGTATCGTTCCTGTTCGAGGGAGGACCCAGCGGCACCACGCGCGCTGACGGCGCCAGCGCAGTCACTTCGCCGGCTTACGTGTCCGATTTCCTGGCAACCACGGAGGGCTTGGCGTTAACGCGGGCGTTCACGCGCATTACCGATGCCAAGCTCCGGCGCTGCATTGTCGAGATGGTCGAGCAGATCGCCGCGCGCGAAGGGCCTGACAAGCGCTAAAACAGGTCGTCATTCCGGGGCGCGCGCGAGCGCGAACCCGGAATCTCGAGATTCGGGTCTGCGCCAAAAATGGCGGATCCCGGAATGACAATGACAGGCAACAACATGCTGAAAACCTCCAACCCCTTCGATGCCAAAACCATCCTCGACGGGATCCGCCGCTGGGTCGAGATCGAAACGCCGACGGAAGCACCCGGGCAGGTCAACAAGCTCGCGACCATGGTCGCAGAGGGCTATCGCGATCTCCCTGCCACCATCGAGCGCGTCGCAGGACATTCCGGCTGCGGCGATCACATCCTGGCGCGTTCGTCGTGGGGCCAGGATGCGCCGGGAATCCTGGTGCTGAGCCACCTCGATACGGTTCATCCCCTCGGATTCATCCAGCGCCTGCCGTTCCGAATCGAGGGCGACAGCGCCTTCGGCCCAGGCATCTACGACATGAAGGGCGGTGCCTATCTCGCTTACCACGCGTTTGCGCAGCTTTGTGCGACGCCTGAGCGTTCGCCGCTTGGCGTGACCCAGCTTTACGTCTCCGACGAGGAGATCGGCAGCCCGACCTCGCGCGCGCTGATCGAGGAGGAGGGACGCAAGGCGAAGTATGTGCTGGTCACCGAGCCCGCCCGCGACGGCGGAAAAATCGTCACCGGGCGCAAGGGCGTCGGGCGCTTCGAAATTTTCGTCAAAGGCCTCCCCGCCCACGCCGGCACGCGGCCCGAGGACGGCCGCAGCGCGATCCGCGAACTCGCCAATATCATTCAGTCGCTCGAAGCCATGAACGACCTGAAGCGCGGCGTGACCGTGAATGTCGGAGTTGTGAGGGGCGGCACAAGACCGAACGTCATTGCGGAAGAAGCTTATGCCGAGGTCGATCTTCGCGTTCCCTCGATCGCGGACGGCGACGATCTCGTTGCGAAAATCCTGAGCCTGAAATCGCGCACCGAAGGCGTCAGCGTGAAGGTCGTGGGCGGTTTGAACCGGCCTCCTTACGAGAAGGGCAATGCCGGCGCGGCGCTGTACGAACATGCGAGGACGCTTGCCGCCGAAATCGGCTTCGATCTGGTGGATACATCGACCGGCGGCGGTTCCGACGGCAATTTCACCGCACCGCATACGGCGACGCTCGACGGCCTCGGCGTTGATGGCCAGGGCGCCCATACCCATTATGAGCAGCTGTACATTTCGTCGATCGAGCCGCGGGCGCGGCTATTACACCGGCTGTATCAGACGCTGCGATGAGTGTTGCAACCGGCGATGGAGCGAAACGCGATGCGCCGTCCGACGGCGGCGTCGCCGCGCAACCGCGCGGTGCATTGTTCGGGCGACGCAAGGGCCACAAGCTCCGCGCGCATCAGGCCGATCTGATCGAACATTTGCTGCCGCGGCTTTCGCTCGACATCGCCGGCCCCAGGCCGCCCGATCTCGCTGACCTGTTCGATCCGCGGGCCGATGAAATCAGGCTCGAAATCGGTTTCGGCGGCGGCGAACACTTGATCGCGGAAGCGTGCGCCTTCGCCAAGGTCGCCTTCATCGGCTGCGAGCCCTACGTCAACGGCATGGCGAAGATCCTGACGCAGATCGAGGCGCGCAACATCGGCAATGTCAGGCTCTTCGCCGGCGATGCCACCGAGCTGCTGGCCTGGCTGCCACCACATTCGCTGTCACGGATCGATCTGATCCATCCCGATCCCTGGCCGAAGCGGCGGCACTGGAAGCGACGCTTCGTGCGGGACGCTACCGTCAGCGCCATGGCGCGCGTTCTAAAACCGGATGGTGAGTTTCGCTTCGTCAGCGACATCGACGATTATTGCGCATGGACGCTCGCCCATCTGGCGCGGTCGCCCGATTTCGTCTGGACCGCGGAGCGGGCAGACGACTGGCGCCTTCCCTGGGCCGATTACACGATGACGCGCTACGGACGTAAAGCCGAGCGCGAAGGCCGCCATGAGGCGTATTTGAGATTCCGGAGGGTGGGCTAAACCGCCCCGTCATTCCGGGGCGATGCGAAGCATCGAACCCGGAATCTCGAGGTTCCGGGTTCATCGCTGCGCGCTGCCCCGGAACGACGATCCAAGAACCATCACGCCGATTGGCGGGTCTGCCAGAAATTCACCACCCGCTGCGCGGTCGAAGGCATCAGGCGGGCGAAATTCACTCGCGCGCTCTCGATGTCCGTTGGAGACGGCACCCGGTGTGCGCCCAACCGGAGCAGGATCAGGGCGCGCACGGTAGCCCATTCGAGGCCGACCACCTTGCCAACGATCAGGATCGGATCGTAGCGCTCCCCCGTGATCAGGCGATCGAGGGTTCCGATTCTCACCCCTGACATCGCGGCAAGTGCTGCAATCGATTCCTCGTATTTGAAGGCCTTGGCAAAGCCGAGCAGCGCGGCCTCGTTCAGCTCACCGGCGCTACGCAGCGCCAGGATCGTCCGCAGCGCCGGCGCGAAGTCGCGGCGGCTCTCGACCGGCTCGGGGACGCCGGAAATTTCGCTCATCGCCTGCTTGATCGCAGCCTGCCTGGCGGGCTTGACCACCTCGAACAGGCGGCGGCGGATGATATCGATCGAGCCAGCCAGAAGGTCCTTCAACTGCTGGTCCGAGAGATCGTCGCGCTGGCCGACCTTCAGCGTCAGCACCCCGTCCTGGCTGGCGCGCGTGATCAGCACCGAATATCCGGTTGGTGAGAAAAGCGCTCCTGCATTGCCGGCGGCACGCCTGACCACGTCGCGATCGCCGCGCCGAACGATGACGTCGGTGACACCGGGAGAAAGCGCCGGCCGCTCTGACATTGCCAGCAGATGACCCTGACCCTTGATTCGTGCAATGTCGATCAAGGCGCCCTCATCGATGACAGGCGATCGGCGAAGCAGCGGCCCCGCAATCAATATCTCGTCCTCGCGAGCGAGTTGCCCGACCAGTCCGCGCGGCGCATTGGCAATGACCGCCAGCCGCTCTGCCAGCTCAACACGCGAGGCAGTTTCGGTGGCCGGAACGAGGTTGATCAGGGCACCGTCAAACAGATCGACGTGATCGGACCGCAGAGTAGCGGCCTCCTCGAAGTACAGCTCGGTTATCCGGCGCGCCGCCTCGGCGCGGCGATCGGGATCGCCGTGTTTGATGATTTCATCGAGCCCGGGGATCAGCGAGGTTGCGACTGCCATCAAAACATACCTGAGCCCGCCACAGCGACGAGCTTCCCGGCAATTTAGGTGGGCTTGGTGAAGGAAGGGTTAGGTCCGAAATCCAACCCAAAATGTCCCAAAATGCCTGCTGCCGCGCCTGACGGGCCTTGCCGGATCGCGGGAAAATCGCTATATCACCGGGAACTTATGGTTCTCATACGATCGCGTATTGAGAGTGGGCCCCCCGGGACCCGCTCTTTTTTATTACCTGATCGAGCCCGGCGCAGATGACGGCGCCGGGTCCGGCCCAGGCAGCCCTGCCGGAGCTCTTTCCGGCCCGGCCTCACCCAACGCAAGTTAGACAGCCTTTTGACCTTGGATATGACCGATCCAACTTCTGGTTCTATAGATACCGATCTGCTTGCCGAGCCGCGCCTGGTTGTCGAGCCGGGCATGGCGGCGCGGGTGTCGGCGGTCGCAGGGCCGGTGCTGCAGGGCATGGGCTATCGGCTGGTGCGGATCAAGATATCCGGAGAATCCGGCTGCACGGTGCAGATCATGGCGGAGCGGCCCGACGGATCGATGCAGATCGAGGATTGCGAGGCGATCTCGAGGGCGCTGTCGCCGGTGCTCGACGTCGCCGATCCGATCGACCGGGCCTATCGGCTGGAGATTTCCTCGCCGGGGATCGATCGGCCACTGGTGCGCCGCTCCGATTTCGAACGCTATGCCGGCCATCTCGTGAAGATCGAGATGGCGGTCACGGTATCCGGCCGCAAGCGTTTTCGCGGCACGCTCGGAGGCATCGAGGGCAATGCCGTGCGGCTACATCGCGATGACACGCCCGCCGGAGAAGATGCCGATATGATGCTCGTGATGGAGGATATCGCGGACGCAAGGCTGGTTCTGACCGACGAGTTGATCGCGGAATCGATGCGGCGCGGCAAGGCGGCGGAGCGCGAGCTGCGCCGCAATCTCGGCCTCGAGCCACCGCCGCCGCCCCATGCCAGGAAAAGCGACCCTTCGAAAAGCAACAAACCGAAGCCGAAACTGAAGCCCGAAAGCGTTCGCAAGAACGCCCCGAAGAACACCAAGCAACACCGCCTCGCCGCCGAAAGAGAGCGCAGGGGCGAAATCGATCCCACCAGAGGAGACTAAGGCCATGGCAGCTGTCAGCGCCAATAAACTCGAATTGCTGCAGATCGCGGACGCGGTCGCGCGCGAAAAATCCATCGACCGCGGCATCGTGATCGCGGCAATGGAGGACGCCATCGCCAAGGCCGCCCGCGCCCGCTACGGCAGCGAGACCGACGTTCACGCCGAGATCGACGCCAAGAAGGGCGAGCTGCGGCTGTCGCGCCACATGCTGGTGGTCGAGCAGGTCGAGAATTCGGCGAACCAGATTTCGCTGGAAGACGCCCGGCGCGCCAATCCCGGCGCCCAGATCGGCGACACCATCGCCGACACCCTGCCGCCGCTGGAATATGGCCGGATCGCCGCGCAATCAGCCAAGCAGGTGATCGTGCAGAAGGTGCGCGAGGCCGAGCGCGACCGGCAATATCAGGAATTCAAGGACCGGATCGGCGATATCGTCAACGGCATCGTCAAGCGCGTCGAATATGGCAGCGTCATTGTCGATCTCGGCCGCGGCGAGGCCATCGTGCGTCGCGACGAGATGCTGCCGCGCGAGGTATTCCGCAACGGCGACCGGGTCCGCGCCTACATTTTCGACGTGCGGCGCGAAACCAGGGGCCCGCAGATTTTCCTCTCCCGCACCCATCCGCAATTCATGGCGAAACTGTTCGCGCAGGAAGTGCCGGAAATCTATGACGGTATCGTCGAGATCAAGGCGGTGGCCCGCGATCCCGGCTCACGCGCGAAAATCGGCGTGATTTCGCGGGATTCATCGGTCGATCCGGTCGGCGCCTGCGTCGGCATGCGCGGCTCGCGCGTGCAGGCCGTGGTCAATGAATTGCAGGGCGAAAAGATCGACATCATTCCCTGGTCGCCCGATATCGCGACCTTTGTCGTCAACGCGCTGGCGCCCGCCGAAGTCGCCAAGGTCGTGATCGACGAGGACCGCGAGCGGATCGAAGTCGTGGTGCCCGATACCAACAACCAGTTGTCGCTGGCGATCGGCCGGCGCGGACAGAACGTGCGTCTCGCCTCGCAATTGACCGGCTGGGATATCGATATTCTCACCGAGCAGGAAGAATCCGAGCGCCGTCAGGCCGATTTCGAGAATTCCACGCGCGTGTTCATGGAATCGCTGAACGTTGACGAAGTGGTCGGCCAACTGCTGGCCTCGGAAGGTTTTACCTCGGTGGAGGAACTGGCGCTGGTCGACGTCAAGGAACTGGCCGGCATCGAAGGTTTCGACGACGAAACCGCGAACGAACTGCAGAGCCGGGCCCGCGAATATCTGGAACAGCTCGAAAGCGAGCTCGAAAACAAACGTAAGGAACTCGGTGTGGATGATGCCTTGAAGACGGTGCCCGGCGTGACCTCGAAGATGCTGGTGAAATTCGGCGAGAACGACATCAAGACGGTGGAGGATCTCGCCGGCTGCGCCACCGATGACCTGGTCGGCTGGACCGAACGCAAGGAAGGCAGCGAGCCGACCAAGCATCCCGGCATTCTCGATCCCAACGAAATCTCGCGCGACGATGCGGAGGGCATCATCATGCAGGCGCGCGTCATCGCCGGCTGGATCACCGAGGCCGATCTCGCCAAAAAGACCGAGGAGGCCGAGGCCTCCGAAGAGCAGCCGGTCTAGGGAGCCATGTCACGCGCATGCTTGCCTTGGCTGATCCCGACCTCGACAATGGACCGCGGACCGACAGGTCCGCGACCATGCGGATGTGCGCGGTCACGCGGCAGGTGCGGCCAATCGACGAGCTGATCCGGTTTGTGGTGTCGCCCCAGGGCGGGGTGATCCCGGATCTGAAGCGCAAGCTTCCCGGCCGCGGCCTGTGGGTTTCAGCCTCGCATCAGGCGGTTGCGGAAGCCGTCCGGCGTAACCAGTTTAGCAAGGGCTTCAAGCGCGACCTCCGCGTTGCGCCGACGCTTGCCGCAGATACGGAACGCTTGCTGGTACAAAGCGTCATCGACGCGCTCGCCATGGCCGCCAAGGCCAGGCAGGTCGTGTCCGGCTTCAGCAAGGTGGAGGGCGCCCTCGAGCAGGGCCACGTCGAGGCGCTGATCCATGCTTCCGACGGGGCAGTGGACGGAATCCGGAAATTGGACGCCATCGCCCGGCAAAACGCCGGGATTAACGATGAATCGCACAAATTTCCCGTTGTCACGGTGCTGACCTCGGAGCAATTGGATTTGGCACTGGGCCGGTCAAATGTGATACATGCTGCGCTGCTCGCGGGCCCGGCGAGCAAGACGTTGCTGTCGCGCAGCCAAGTCCTGGTCCGATACCGGATGGCGGATGACGACGGGACAGCCGGCAATGCGGCCAAGAATTCGCCGATACAGACCGTGCGGACACGCACGACTTAAACAGGATTAGGACTGCTGAATGGTCGATACGAAATCTCCTGGCGACAAGACACTTAGTGTGCCGACCAAGACCTTGACGCTCAAGCCGCGCGTCGAGACCGGCACCGTGCGCCAGAGCTTCAGCCATGGCCGGACCAAGCAGGTGGTGGTCGAAAAGCGCGGCAAGCGCCGCATCCCCGGCGAGGCACCCGCGACTGAAACGCCTGCGGCCGAGCCGGCCGCCAAGGCGGCGCCAGCCAAGGCGCCGCTGACCCGTGCCGCGACCCCGTCGGCCCCGCCGCGCGCCGGTTCGGGCGTGGTGCTGCGGACGCTGACCGAGGACGAGCGTACCGCGCGCGCCAGCGCGCTGGCCGACGCCAAGATGCGCGACGTCGAAGAGCGGCGTCTGGCGGAAGAGGAAGCCAAGCGCCGCAACAGCAAGGAAGGCATTGAGCAAGCCGAGCGCGAGGCCGCCGAAGGCCGCCGCAAGGCCGAAGAAGAGCGCCACCGCCAGGACGAAGAGGCCAAGCGCAAGGCCGAACTCGAAGCCAAGAAGCGTTTTGGCGAAGCCGAAGCTCGCGCCGCGACCGCGGCTCGTGCGATGCCCGCCGCGCGGGCGCCCGGCATCGCCGCCGACATCTCCGACGAGGACGAAGGTCCGCGCCAGATCCGTCGCGGCCCCGGCGGCGCTCTCCGTCCGGCGGCGGCGCCAAAGACCACCGCCAAGCCCGCGCCGCAAAAGCAGCGCGGACGACTGACGCTGGTCACCGCGCTCAATGCCGATGACGTGCGCGAACGCTCGATCGCCTCGTTCCGCCGCCGCACCCAGCGCCTGAAGGGGCATCAGTCGAACGAGCCGAAAGAAAAGCTCATTCGCGAGGTGATCATCCCGGAAGTCATCAATATCCAGGAACTCGCCAACCGCATGTCCGAGCGCGCGGTCGACGTCATCCGCCTGCTGATGAAGCAGGGCGCGATGCACAAGATCACCGACGTGATCGATGCCGACACCGCGCAGTTGATCGCCGAGGAAATGGGCCACACCGTCAAGCGCGTGGCCGCGGCAGACGTCGAGGAAGGCCTGTTCGATACCGTTGACGATTCGACCGATACCGAACCGCGTTCGCCTGTCGTGACGGTGATGGGTCACGTCGATCACGGCAAGACCTCGCTGCTCGACGCGCTTCGCCATGCCAACGTGGTTTCAGGCGAAGCCGGCGGGATCACCCAGCATATCGGCGCCTATCAGGTGACCTCACCGGAAAGCGGCAAGAAGATCACCTTCATTGACACCCCGGGCCACGCCGCGTTCACGGCGATGCGCGCCCGCGGCGCCAAGGTGACCGATATCGTGATCCTCGTGGTCGCAGCCGATGATGGCGTGATGCCGCAGACCGTCGAGGCGATCCATCACGCCAAGGCGGCGAAGGTTCCGATGATCGTGGCGATCAACAAGATCGATAAGCCCGACGCCAGGCCGGAGCGCGTGCGCACCGAACTGCTGCAGCACGAGGTTCAGGTCGAATCCCTCGGCGGCGACGTCGTCGATGTCGAGGTTTCTGCCAAGAACAAGACCAACCTCGACAAGCTGCTGGAGATGATTGCGCTGCAGGCCGAATTGCTCGACCTCAAGACCAATGCGGCGCGTCCCGCCGAAGGCACCGTGATCGAAGCCAAGCTCGACCGCGGCCGCGGTCCGGTCGCGACCGTGCTGGTGCAGCGTGGAACGCTGCGCGTCGGCGACATCGTGGTGGCCGGCGCCGAGATGGGCCGCGTCCGCGCGCTGATATCCGATCAGGGCGAAACCATCGACGAAGCCGGGCCCTCCGTGCCGGTCGAGGTGCTCGGCTTCAACGGGCCGCCGGAAGCCGGCGACCGCCTCGCCGTGGTCGAAAACGAAGCCCGCGCCCGCCAGGTGACGAGCTACCGCGCCCACCAGAAGCGCGAGAACGCCGCCGCCAGCATCTCCGGCATGCGCGGCTCGCTCGAGCAGATGATGTCGCAGCTGAAAACCTCGGGCCGCAAGGATTTCCCGCTGATCGTCAAGGCCGACGTGCAGGGCTCGCTGGAAGCGATCCTGGGGTCCTTGGAAAAACTCGGCACCGAAGAAGTCGCGGCGCGCATCCTGCATGCGGGCGTCGGCGGCATCTCGGAATCCGACGTGACGCTGGCGGAAGGTTTCAATGCCGCCATCATCGGCTTCAACGTCCGCGCCCACAAGGAGGCCGCCGCCGCCGCCAAGCGCAACGGCATCGAAATCCGCTACTACAACATCATCTACGATCTGGTGGATGACGTGAAGAAGGCGATGTCCGGCCTGCTGGCGCCGACGCTGCGCGAGACCATGCTGGGCAATGCCCTGATCCTGGAAGTGTTCAATATTTCCAAGGTCGGCAAGGTCGCCGGTTGCCGCGTCACCGACGGCACGGTGGAACGCGGCGCCAATGTCCGCCTGATTCGCGACAACGTCGTCGTGCATGAAGGCAAGCTGTCGACGCTGAAGCGTTTCAAGGACGAAGTGAAGGAAGTGCAGTCCGGCCAGGAATGCGGCATGGCGTTCGAGAATTACGGCGACATGCGGGTCGGCGACGTCATCGAATGTTATCGCGTGGAGACGATCCAGCGCTCGCTGTGAGTCCAAGTCTCACAAAGCGCTGCTCTTGTAACTGAAAAACGGCGCCATGGCCGGGCTTGTCCCGGCCATCAACGTCTCACCTGATTCAACAAGAAAGACGTGAATGCCTGCGACGAGCGCGGGCATGAGGATTTTGAGAAAGCGACAATGCCGCGCCACCACAGCAAAAGTTCCGCCGCCGGCGGCTCGCAGCGTCAGTTGCGGGTCGGCGAAACCGTGCGTCACGCGGTTGCGGATATTCTTGTCGACGGCAGCGTGCACGACGCGGACCTCGAGGGTCACATCATCACGGTGCCTGAGGTTCGAATGTCGCCGGACCTGAAGCTTGCGACCATCTATGTAATGCCGCTCGGCGGACGCGATACCGAGATCGTGATCGCGGCGCTGGAGCGCAACAAGAAGTTCCTGCGCGGCGAGGTGGCGCGGCGGGTTAATCTAAAATTTGCGCCTGACCTTCGCTTCCGTGTTGACGATCGATTCGATGAGGCGGAACGAATTGAGAAATTGCTGCGAACGCCTGC
>Ga0209438_1000309_pt1 | contig 14378 bp, 10 predicted proteins | sample GraSoi_2013_20cm_FD_185825 | JGI IMG/M metagenome (GOLD analysis project Ga0209438, IMG submission 185825) | Grasslands soil microbial communities from the Angelo Coastal Reserve, California, USA - Sample 9_17_2013_20cm (SPAdes) (version 2) | ecosystem: Environmental > Terrestrial > Soil >...
TGTTCGAGTACGGAGAGTCGCTCGCCGATTTTCTGGCGACGTTCCCGGCATCGCGGCACCTGGCTTATCTCCCAGACGTCGCCCGGCTCGAGTGGGCTCTCAATCACGCGCTCCACGCCGAGGACGCCGCCACCTTCGACCCGGGATGGCTGGCCGCGCTCCGGCCGGACGAGGTCGGCGGGGTGCGACTGCGGCTCCATCCGTCGGTGTCGCTCCTCGAGTCGCCGTGGCCGATCGACCGCATCTGGCGCGCGAATCAGCCGGGCTCCAATCCGGACGCGACGGTGAGCCTCGACCAGGGCGGAGCGCGTCTCGAGGTCTATCGTCTCGAGGACGGCGTGATGTTCCGGACGATCGCGGCGGATACGTACGCCTTCCGGAGTGCCTTGGCGTCTGATCTCGATCTGCAGGGCGCGGTGGGTGCGGCGCGCCGCGCCGACCCGAGCTTCGACCTGACCGACGCGCTGCGTGAGCTGCTGGACGACGGGCTCATCGTCGGCGCGATCTCGCCGACCCAGCGTCCATGCTGAGCGCCACACGCGGACGGAGTCGCATCGTGGCGACGACCGAGCTCCTCGGCCGCTTCCCGATCGCGATCGTTCAGTGTATGTTTCGTCTGGCGATCGCCAGCATCTTCCTGAGAGCCGGACTCAACAAGATCGCCAGCTGGGAGCTGACGATGCAGCTCTTCGCCGACGAGTACAAGGTGCCCGTCCTGGCGCCCGAGATTGCGGCTCGCATGGCGGCGACGTTCGAGATCGGCTGCTCGCTCCTCCTCATTGCCGGCCTGGCGACGCGGCTGGCGACCCTGCCGCTCCTCGGCATGATCATGACGATCCAGCTTTTCGTCTACCCGAGCGCCTACGCCGAGCATCTCACCTGGGCGTCGATCCTGATCTTCCTGCTCACGCGTGGAGCGGGCCCGTGGTCGCTCGATCGACTGCTCGGGCTCGAGCCTGGAGAAGCCGGGAGGTAATGACGGTAGAGCCGGGACGGAACATCGGCGCATCGGAGAAACTCACGGCGCCGGCGCTTCGTCCCTGGCAACGCCTCGGCGCCAAGCTCGCGCTGGCCTTTGCGCTGCTGACCCTGGTCACGGTCGGTCTGGTCGGCGCGCTGGTCTACGAGCGCCAGAAGCGCGAGGTCGAGGACACGGTCGGCACCCAGCTCCTCAACATCGCGCGGACCGCCGTCCTCCTCGTCGATCCGGCGGTTCACGCGCAAGCCCAGGCGGCAATGTCGCGCGACTCGCCTGCGTACGCGCGCATCAAGAAAGCGCTGATCGCGGTCGAGACCGAGACCTTGCTCACCACTCCCATCAGGACCTTGACCGACTTCGATCCCGCGCGCCGCTCGGCCAAGCTCGTCGTCGTGAGCGACGAGTCAGCTTCGGCGGGTGACATGGTGGCGGTCGCTCCGGAGATGATCGAGCCGCTCGGCTGGACGTTCGAGGACGGTGTGGCACGCTACACGCGTATCTACCGCAACGCGAGCGGCGCGTGGATCACCGCGATCGCTCCGATCGTGGACAAGAAGGGCCGCACGACCGCCGTGCTCAGCATGGACTACCCGGTCGATCTCTATTTCGAGCGTCTGCGCGAGCTCCAGATCACGATCGTGCAAGCCTCGGTCGCCGGGGCCGTCGCCGCGCTGCTCCTGGGCCTGCTCGTCGCGCGCCGCCTGACGCGCCCGATCAGCGCGCTCACCGGCGGGGTCGCGCGCGTCGCCGCAGGTGATCTCGGCCAGGAGCTTGCCGTGCGCTCACGCGACGAGATCGGCCAGCTGACGCGCGCGTTCAACGAGATGGTCGGCGGACTGCGCCAGCGCGATTTCATCCGGAACGCGTTCGGCCGGTACGTCTCGCCGGAAGTCGCGAAGACCTTGCTCGAGTCGCCGGAAGGGCTGCGGCTCGGCGGACACAAGCGCGAGGTCACCGTGCTCATGTCCGACCTGCGCGGCTACACCCGGTTCGCCGAGCAGGGCGACCCGACGCGCGTCATGGAGGTGCTGAACGGCTACCTGGCGCGGATGGCTGATCTCGTGATCGCCCACGGGGGAACGATCAACGAGTTCATCGGCGACGCGATCTTCGCGGTGTTCGGCGCGCCGCTGGACCAGCCCGATCACGCCGAGCGCGCGGCCGCCGCGGCGCTCGCGATGCAGGGCGCGATGGACGAGCTCAACCGCGAGCACGCGGCCCGGGGCTGGCCGCGCTTCGAGATGGGGATCGGCGTCAATACCGGCGAGGCGGTCGTCGGTAACATCGGCTCCGAGCAGCGCGCGAAATACGCCGTGGTCGGCGCGGCGGTGAACCTCGCGGCGCGGGTCGAGGGGTGTACCGTGGGTGGTCAGATCTTCGTGACCACCTCGACCCTCGAGCGCATCCGCGATCTCGCCGAGGTCGGCGAGCCCGTCCGCGTCGAGCTCAAGGGCATCGCCGAGCCGGTGCTCCTCTACGAGCTGCGCGCGATCGGCGGACGGTTCGCGCAGCGCCTCGCCGCCTCGGACATGACCGGCGATCCGCGCGTCGACACGCGGCTGCCGCTCCGGGGCTGGATCGTCGAGGGCAAGCAGCTCGGCGGCGAGTTCTCGGGCACGGTGACCCGTCTCGGCCGCCGCTCGCTCGACGCGCTCCTCGCGGCCGATCTGGCGCCGCTCACGAACGTGAAGGTTCGCGTCAACGTGCCCGACCTCGGCCAGGAGTCGGGCGATCTGTACGGTAAGGTCGTCGGCGTCACCGGCGGGTCCGCCGCGCGCGTCACGAGCATCAGGCTGACGTCGGTGGACCCGGCCGACCAGCAGCTTCTCGAGAAGCTCTGTTTGCCTTAGCGGTATCCTTGTTGGCGGGCGCGTGCCCGCACCATGGCGACGACCAGCGACCCTCTGGCGACACTCGCGGCGCACGCCCTCGGCTTCGTCAAGGCCGGTGACGTCGTCGGTCTCGGCTCCGGCCGCGCGGCCGGCGCGTTCGTCCGCGCCCTGGCGGCGCGGGTGCGCGACGGCCTCAGGGTCCGAGCCGTGGCGACATCCGAGCAGACGGCGCGGCTCGCCCGCGAGCTCGGCATCGAGATCGTCGGCCTCGAGGCCGAGATCGAGCTGACCGTCGACGGCGCCGACGAGGTCGACGGCCGGTTGGATCTCATCAAGGGCCACGGCGGAGCGCTGGTGCGAGAACGGATCGTGGCCGCGGCGTCGCGGCGCCAGATCATCCTCGTCACGTCGGAGAAGCTGGTCGAGACGCTCGGGACCCGCGGCCCGCTTCCGGTCGAGGTCATGCCGTTTGCGGTCCCCTTCTGCCGGCGACGCCTGGAGGATCTCGAGCTGAAGCCGGCCTTGCGGTTGGAGGACGAGCGCCCGTTCGTGACCGACAACTTCAACGTGATCTTCGACTGTGACACGGGTCCGATCGACGATCCGGCTGTGCTCGAGCAGAAGATCCGCGCCATCCCCGGCGTCATCGATACCGGGCTCTTCCTCGGCACCGCGCACCTGGTCGTCGTCGCCGACGGCGACTCGATTCGCGAGCTCGTCAGGAGAGCGCGGTGACCACTCCGCGTGCATCTCGGGAGCGACGTGAAAGCGGGCCTGGCGCTGCGCCGGGCCGTTGAGGCCAGTAGATAGGAGGACCGCATGCAGCTCGGGATAGTGGGGCTCGGCCGGATGGGCGGGAACATGGCGCGTCGCCTGATGAAGGGCGGCCACGAGATCGTCGGCTACGCCGCGGACCCGGCCGGGGTCAAGGAGATCGGGCGCGAGGGCGGAACCGGCACGACCACGCTCGACGATTTCGTGCGCGCGCTCCGGCCGCCGCGTGTCGCATGGGTGATGGTGCCGGCCGGCGCCGCCACCGAGCAAGTCGTGACGGATCTGGCCAAGCGCATGGCGCCGGGCGACACGATCGTCGACGGCGGCAACTCCTTCTACAAGGACGACGTGCGGCGGATGAAGATGCTGCGACCGCAGCAGATCCATTACGTCGACGTCGGGACGAGCGGCGGCGTCTGGGGGCTCGAGCGCGGCTACTGCTTGATGATCGGCGGTGAGCGCGACGTCGTCGAGCGTCTGGCGCCGATCTTCAGGACGCTCTCGCCCGGGACCGGAAATATTCCGCGCACTCCCGGGCGCGAGACGATGAGCGGCACGGCCGAGCACGGCTTTCTCTACTGCGGCCCGTCGGGCGCCGGCCACTTCGTGAAGATGATCCACAACGGCATCGAGTACGGCCTGATGCAGGCGTACGCCGAGGGGCTCGATATTCTGAAGAATGCGAGCGCGAAGACGCTCGATCCCGATCTGCGGTACGACCTGAACATCGCGGACGTCACCGAGGTCTGGCGCCGCGGCTCCGTCGTGAGCTCCTGGCTCCTGGACCTGACCGCGCACGCGCTCGCGGAGAATCCGACGCTCTCGAACTACGAGGGCGTGGTCGCCGACTCGGGAGAGGGCCGGTGGACGGTGATGGCGGCGGTCGAGGAGGGCGTGCCGGCCGACGTGCTCTCGGCGTCGCTCTACGCGCGATTCCGCTCGCGTCAGGAGCACACCTTCGCCGAAAAGGTACTTTCGGCCATGCGGCAGAAGTTCGGCGGCCACGTCGAGCAAAAGTCCGGGTGATCCTCGCGGGCGACGTCGGCGGTACGAAGACGGCGCTGGCGCTCTTCGACGTACGGCGGCGCGGGGTGGCGGTCGTCCGCGAGGGCCCGCGGGCCTCGATCGACGCGGCGTGCGTTGGCGTCGCCGGCCCGGTGATCGACGGGCGCTGCGCGGCGACGAACCTGCCGTGGGTGGTCGACGAAGCCTCGCTGGCGGCGTGCTTGTCGACGACGCGAGTCAAGCTCATCAACGATCTCGAGGCGGCCGGACACGGCGTGCTCGGACTCAAGCGCACGTCGCTCGCGACGCTCCAGGCCGGCCAGCCGCGCAAGGGCACGATGGCGCTGATCGCGGCCGGCACGGGGCTGGGTGAAGTTCTCCTCGTCTGGGACGGCCGTCGCCACCACGTGGTCAGCTCGGAAGGCGGCCACGCCGACTTCGCGCCGCGGACCGACCTCGAGATCGAGCTCTTCCGGTTTCTGCGGAAAGAATTCGGGCGGGTCAGCTACGAGCGCGTCGTCTCCGGGCCCGGGCTCTACAACATCTATCGGTTCCTGCTCTCGATCGGCGGGGCCCCCGAGGCCGACTGGCTCCACGCGCGCATGGAGACCGGCGATCCGAGCGCGGTGGTCGCCGAGGCGGCGCTCGGCCAGCGTGACCCGAGGGCCGTCCAGGCGCTCGACATGTTCGTGTCGATCTACGGCGCCGAGGCCGGCAATCTCGCCCTCAAGGCACTCGCCGTCGAAGGCCTTCTGATCGGCGGGGGGATCGCGCCGAAGATCCGGTCCAAGCTCGAAGACGGCACGTTCATGAGCGCCTTCCGCGAGAAGGGAAGGCTCAGCGGGATGATGGCCGCGATCCCCGTGCACCTGGTGCTCGAGCCCCGCGCGGCCCTCCTCGGGGCCGCGGCCGTGGCCAGATCGCTCCTGTCCGGTCCGGCCCCGAAGCCCCTTGCACGCGGAAAACCATGACCCAGGAAGAGCTGAGGCTGCAGGAATCTCAGGCGCGGACGGCTCACTGGAAACGGTGGGGACCCTACCTGGCCGAACGCCAGTGGGGCACGGTCCGTGAAGACTACAGTCCCGGCGGGACCGCCTGGGACTACTTCCCCCACGACCACGCCCGCTCACGAGCCTACCGATGGGGCGAGGACGGAATCGGCGGCATCTGCGACAACCACGCCCGGCTCTGTCTCGCGCTGGCGCTCTGGAACGGCCGCGATCCTATCTTCGGGCTTACCGGCAACGAGGGCAACCACGGCGAGGACGTGAAGGAGTACTACTTCTATCTCGACTCGACGCCGACCCACTCGTACATGAAGTATCTCTACAAGTACCCTCAGGCGGCATTTCCCTATGACGCGCTGGTGGCGGAGAACCGCCGGCGCGATCGCCGCGCACCCGAGTTCGAGCTGATCGACACCGGCGTCTTCGACGCCGACCGGTACTTCGACGTCGTCGTCGAATACGCGAAGTGCTCGCCCGACGACGTCCTCGTTCGCATCACCGCGACGAATCGCGGCCCCGACGCGGCCGAGCTTCATCTGCTGCCGACCCTCTGGTATCGCAACACGTGGTCCTGGGACCTTCCGGCGCCCGCGCGGCCGACGTTGCGTGCCGGCGCGGTCGGCGGGCACGCGGTGATCGAGGGCGAGCACGACTCACTCGGCGTGCGGTGGCTCTACTGCGAGGGCGCGCCGGCCCTCCTGTTCACCGAGAACGACACGAACGCCGAGCGGATCTTCGGTACGCCGAACGCCACCCCGTACGTGAAGGACTCGATCAACGACTACGTGATCGCGGGAAAGCGGCAGGGCCTCAATCCCGAGCAACGCGGGACGAAGGCCGCCGCGCACTATCGCCTGACGCTCGGGCCCGGGCAGAGCGTCGTCAGGCGGCTCCGGCTGGTCAACACGCCGCTTCCGGCCGGGGCGTTCGGCGAGGACTTCGAGGTCGTTTGCGCTCGCCGCATCCGTGAGGCCGACGAGTTTTACGACTCGGTCATTCCCCGGCGACTGTCGGACGACGGCAAGCGCGTCATGCGCCAGGCGCTCGCCGGGCTACTGTGGACCAAACAGTTCTATCAATACGACGTTCGACGCTGGCTCGAGGGCGATCCGGCGTGTCCACCGCCGCCGCCGGAGCGGCGCTACGGGCGGAATCACGAGTGGGGGCACCTCTACAACGAAGACGTGATCTCGATGCCGGACAAGTGGGAGTACCCGTGGTATGCGGCGTGGGATCTCGCGTTCCACATGATCCCGTTCGCGCTGATCGACCCCGACTTCGCGAAGGCCCAGCTCGTCCTGTTCCTGCGCGAGTGGTACATGCATCCGAACGGGCAGATCCCCGCCTACGAGTGGGCGTTCGGCGACGTGAACCCGCCGGTGCACGCGTGGGCCGCGCTGCGCGTGTACCGGATCGAGCTGCGTCTGCGCGGCAAGGGCGACCGCGAATTCCTCGAGAAGATCTTCCACAAGCTCCTGCTCAATTTCACCTGGTGGGTGAATCGCAAGGACACCGACGGCAAGAACGTCTTCCAGGGCGGCTTCCTCGGCCTCGACAACATCGGCGTCTTCGATCGGTCGGCGCCGCTGCCGACCGGAGCCCACATCGAGCAATCCGACGGCACCTCCTGGATGGGGATGTACTGCCTGAACATGCTCGCGATCGCGCTCGAGCTGGCCAAGCACGATCCGGCCTACGAGGACGTCGCCTCGAAGTTCTTCGAGCACTTCGTCTTCATCGCTCATGCGACCCGGAATCTCGGCGAGGAAGGCATCAACCTCTGGGACGAGGCCGACGGCTTCTACTACGACGTGCTGCACAGCGACGGCGCGGTCTATCCGATGAAGGTGCGCTCGATGGTCGGGCTCGTGCCGCTCTTCGCGGTCGAGACGCTCGAGCCCGAGATCGTCGACCGGCTCCCGGGCTTCAAGCGCCGGATGCAGTGGTTCATCGACAACCATCCCGAGTTTCGCGAGCACGTCGAGATGGTCACGAAGCCCGGCGTGGGAGTGCGGCGGCTCCTGGCGATCGTCGCCCGCGAGCAGCTCCCGCGCGTGCTCCGATTCATGCTGGACGAGGCGGAGTTTCTGTCGCCCCACGGCGTGCGCGCGCTGTCGCGCTATCACCGGGACCATCCGTACACGCTGCACCTCGACGGCGTCGATCACCGCGTCGACTACGAGCCCGCGGAGTCGTCGAGCGGTCTCTTCGGCGGCAACTCGAACTGGCGCGGGCCCGTCTGGTTCCCCATGAACTATCTCCTGATCGAGTCGCTGCAGAAGTTCCACTACTTCTACGGCGACACCCTGAAGGTACCGTTTCCGACGGGCTCGACGACCACGCTCAACCTCTGGCAGGTCGCGACCGAGCTGTCGAGGCGGCTGACGCGTATCTTCCTGCGCGGCGCCGATGGGCGGCGCCCGGTCTACGGCGGGACCGAGAAGTTCCAGCGCGATCCGCACTGGCGCGACCTGCTGCTCTTCTACGAATACTTCAACGGCGACAACGGCGCGGGTATCGGCGCCGGCCACCAGACCGGCTGGACGGGGATCGTCGCCAAGCTCTTGCAGCAGAGCGGGGAGCGATGAGGTGCACTACCTGCAGATCGTGTTGTTCCCGCTGGCGGCGCTGGCCCTGATGCGCCTCGTCCGCGGGCGCCTGGGTCCGCTGCAAGTCGCCCGGCTAGATTTTCGCGTCAGACCTTGCCCTCGAGCGCGCGCTTGAGCTGATCGAGGTGGTTGTCGTCGTGCCACGCCATCAACGTGACGAAGTCGTTGATGGTGATCGGGCCGCGCGTGGCGTGGACGCCCGCGCGCTTCCACTGCTCGGGCGTGAGCGTGCGGAGCAGGGCCAGCGCCTCGTCGCGCCGTGCGCGGAACGCGGCCAGCGCGAGCTGCGCGTCGTTGCGGAGATACTGCCGCTCCTCGGCCCAGCGATCCGGCATGGTGGGATCGAACGCGAGCTTTGGATTGTCCATCGCCAGGATCATCCCGAACCGGCCGGTGAACATCTCCTCGACGTCGCGCAGGTGGCAGATCGCTTCCTTCGCCGCCCAGTTCTTGCCGTCCGGCCGGCGCGACAACAGCGCGTCGTCGCGGCCGCGGATCGCCGCGGCGAGCTCGTCGGCGGTGCGGGCGAGGCGCCGCATCCGTTCGTCGGCCGGTAGCTTCGCGTATTCCTCCATTGTCGGCATCGTGACTCTCCCCCTGGTCTCGGGCACCAGCTGATGGAACAGGCTCGACTCGCGCTTGTAGAACCCCTGCGTATGATACGACTCCGGCAATCGCAGCCCGGTGTAGTCCACGTGATGCCCGACCTCGTGCAGCAAGGTCCGCAGGTAGGATCGGAACGCGACGACGCGCTTCTTCTTGGCCGTGCGCATCCACAGCTGGATCTTCGGCTTGCGGCCCCGCTCCAACGTGTAGAGGCCGTGCAGCTCGCCCCAGCGCGAGTGAGGACGTGCGGCGAGCACCTCGACGCGCACGTCCGGCAGGCCCATCGCCTCGGTGAGGCCGGCGACCAGCTCGTGGCTCGCCCGCTCCGTCGCCGCCCGCTCCTCGGTGTTGAGCGCGGCTTCGAGCGCCGCGACCCGCGGATGGAGTGAGGCCGGGTCTTGGAGACGAATCTCGATGAGGGCGTCGCTCTTGCGGTAGACGGCCTGCTGCGAGCGCGTGAGCCGTCCATAGTAGGCGAACGGCGCCACTACTGGCCGGTGAAGCGGGGCTTTCTCTTTTCGAGAAACGCCTTCGCGCCCTCGAGGCGGTCCTCGGTCGTCCTGAGGAGCGTGGCCAGGTCGTTCTCGAGGCGGAGCCCATCCTCGAGGGGCAGGCCGAGTCCCTTCACGACCGCTTCCTTCGCGTAACGCATAGCGATCGGCGCCCGTTCGGCGAGCGTCTTCGCCAGAGCCTGCGCGGCCGAATGCGCCTCGCCCGCCGGGACCACGCGCTCGACGAGCCCGATCCGGAGCGCCTCGCGCGCATCGATACGGGCGCCGGTCAGGATCATCTCGAGGGCCTTGCCGCGGCCGACGAGCCGAGGCAACCGCTGCGTGCCGCCGCCGCCCGGGATGATCGCGAGGTTCACCTCGGTGAGCCCGAGCAGGGAGTCCTCGCTCGCGATCCGGATGTCGCACGCGAGCGCCAGCTCGAGGCCGCCGCCCAGCGCGAATCCGCGAATCGCGGCGATGATCGGCTGGCCGCAGCGATCCATCGCGGCACGGAAGTCGACGCGCCGCCGGGCGTCCCTGAACTTGACAGGCACCTGCGGCGAGACGAACTCGCGGATGTCGGCGCCGGCCGAGAACGCCCGGTCGCCCGCGCCGGTGACCACGACGACGCGCGCGTCACCGCCCTGCGCGATCTCGCCGAAGCAGGCGGTGAGCTCCTCGCGCATGCGCTCGTTCATCGCGTTGTGCACGTTGGGCCGGTTGAGCGTGATCGTCGCGATGCCGTCGGTCAGCTCGTAGCGAATCGCCTCGTAGGTCACTTGGCGCCTCCCGCCCGGCGGCACACGCCGCGCGCGGCGAGCCCGGCGATCTCGTCGTCGGTGTAGCCGAGCTCGTGGAGCACGGCGTCGGTGTGCTGGCCCAAGGTCGGCGCGGGGCCGGGATCTTGCGTGGGCGTCCCCCGAAAGGCGATCGGCTGTCCCATCATGCGCAGGCGCCCGACCTCGGGATGCTCGTACTCGCGGACCATGTCGTGGTGACGCACCGCCGGGTGATCGAGGAAGTCGAGCACGGTCTGGACCGGCGCCGCCGGGATGTCGTGCTTGCCGAGCAGCTCGAGCCAGTGCTCGCGCGGCTTGGACTTGAACTTGGCCTCGATCCTGGTTGTTCTCGAGCCGCGCGATCCACGAGGCAAAGCGCGGATCGTCAGCCAGATGGTCGAGCTCGAGCGCCTTGCAGAGCTTCACCCAGAACGCCTGGTTGCCGACCGCGAGGAAGAACCAGGCGTCGTCGCCCGCCTGATAGAGGCGATAGGTCGGGTTGTCGCGGATCAGCGTCGGCTTGCTTGGATAGTCGATGGCCACGCCTGCCTGGAGCGCCAGCACCCCGCGCAGCAGCGAGGTCTCCACCCGCTGGCCCCGCCCCGTCCGCTCGCGCGCGAAGAGCGCCGACAGGATGCCCTGGGTCGCCAGAGCCGCCGTGTAGTAGTCGGCCGGAGCGGTCCGCAGATAGACCGGCGGACCGCCGAAGCCCTGCAGGGTCATCAGACCGCCCAGCGCCTGAAAGACCGGATCGAAGCCGGGCCGGTCGGAGTCGGGTCCGCTCGAGCCGAACGCCGTAACCGAGGAATAGATGAGCCGCGGGTTGATCACGCTCAGTCGGTCGTAGCCGACCCCCAGACGCTCGGCGACACCGGGCCGCATGTTCTCCATGACGACGTCGGCGCGCTCGGCGAGCTTGTGGACGATCTGGCGGCCTTCGGGTGTCTTGAGGTTGACGGCGAGCGAGCGTTTGCCGCGATTCCAGCCGAAGAAGCCGGGCAGCTCGCGGAACGAATCTCCCTCGAGCGCCTCGACCTTGATGACCGCCGCCCCGAGGTCGGCCAGCTGCATCGCGGCGTAGGAGCCGGCGATGTAGCTGGTCAGGTCGACGATCTTGACACCGTCGAGCGGCGGCGGGGGCGTGGACACTGGACGGTTCTCGCCCCGGCTACCTCGCGGCGCGCCGGACGATCTGCTCGCGGTGGTAGTCGACGTCGCCGTACATCGACTCGAGCGCCTTGGCGCGCTTGAAGTAGATGTGCAGGTCGTACTCCCAGGTGAAGCCGATGCCGCCGTGCACCTGGATCGCGTCGCCGCAGACCTTGCGCGACGCATCGGCGACGTAGGCCTTCGCGACGGACGCCGCGAGCTCGTGATCTTCCGCATTCGCGTCGAGCGCCCAGGCCGCGTAGTACACGGCCGAGTAGGAGTTCTCGACTTCGAGGAGCATCTCGGAGCATTTGTGGCGGATCGCCTGGAAGGAGCCGATCGGCTGGCCGAACTGCTCGCGCACCTTGGCGTAGCCGACCGCCATGTCCAGGCACCGGCGCGCGGCGCCCAGCATCTCCGCCGCCGCGCCGACCGCGCCGCGACGCAGCAGAACACTCAGGAGCGGCGCGGCCTGACCGGGAGCGCCGAGCACGGCGTCGCTGGCCACCGGCACCTTGTCCAGCTCGACATGAACCCAGCGCGTCGCCAGATCCATGCCCTGGACCGGCGAGAGCTTGAGCCCTGCCGCCGAGGGATCGACGAGGAACAGCGACGGGCCTTCGGGAGCGCGTGCCGGGACCAGCAGCACGTTGGCCACGTGGGCCCACGGCACGAAGCGCTTCGTCCCGGACAGGGTCCAGCCCTTCGACGACTTCTCGGCTCGCGTCGTCACCGCCGCCGGATCCCAGTCGAGATCACTATCGAGAAACGCCAGGGTCGCACGCGCGTCGCCGGTCGCGATCGCCGAGAGCCAGCGCTTCTTCTGAGCGTCGGTGCCGGCGGCCTCGACGGCGGCGGCAGCCAGGACGGTCGGGAAGTACGGGCCGGGATAGGCAGCGCGGCCGAGCTCCTCGAGCAGGATCGCGGTCTCGACCATGCCGAGCCCGCTGCCGCCGTACGCCTCGGGCAGGGAGAGCCCGAGCCAGCCGAGCTGGGCCATCTCCTTCCACATCGATTCGCTCTCGCCGCGCGGATCGTCCCACAGCAGGCGAACGGTCGCCGGCTTGCAGTGCTCGTCGAGGAACGCGCGGGCCGAGTTCTTCAGAAGCTGCTGGTCGGAGCTGAATGAGAAGTCCATGGCGTCAGGCCTTCAGCCGGTCGGCGCGCACTTCTTTGGGCAGGCCGAGCACGCGCTCTCCGATGATGTTCTTCTGGATCTCGGACGAGCCCGAGTAGATCGTTCCCGCGCGCGACCAGAGAAACGCGGTCGCGAAGGTGCCGGGCTCGCCGGACGAGGTATCGACTTCCTCGAACTCCTCGCGCGCGACCATGAGCTGGCCGAACGGGCCGAGGATCTCGAGCGCGAGCTCGTAATAGCGCTTCTCGAACTCGGTGTACGAAAGCTTCGTGATCGACGACGCGGCGCCCGGCGCGTCACCCTTCTGCAGCGCCGAGAGCACGCGCAGCGCCGCGTAGCGCTGCACCTCGAGGTCGGCGAAGATGCGTCCCATTCGGGCGCGCACCGCCGGGTCCTCGATCAGCGGCTTGCCGCCACGCTTGAGCTCCTTCGTGGCCTTCACGAGCTGGGCGAACGCGGTGACGTACCGCGTGACCCGCCCGAGCGCATTGCCGCCGCGCTCGAAGCCGAGCGTGGTCTGCGCGATCGCCCAGCCTTCGTTGATGTTCCCGATCAGATCGGACTTGTCGGCGCGCGCGTTGGTCATGAAGACTTCGGAGAAGAGCGAGCTTCCGGTGATCTGCTTCAGCGGCCGCACCTCGACCCCGGGCTGGCGCATGTTGAGGAGCACGCACGAGATGCCGCGGTGCTTGGCGACCTTCGCGTCCGTGCGGGCGAGCAGGATGCCCCAGTCGGCGATCGGGCCGCTCGAGGTCCAGATCTTCTGGCCGTTGACGACGAAGTGATCGCCCTGATCCTCGGCGCGCGTCTTGAGGCTCGCGAGGTCCGATCCGGCGTTCGGCTCCGAGTAGAGCTGGCACCAGATCTCCTCGGCGGTCAGCATCTTTTTCAGATAGCGCTTCTTCTGCGCCTCGGTGCCGTGCACGATGATCGTCGGGCCGATGAAGCCGATGCCGAGGCCGTTGATGGCCGGCGGCGAGCTCACGCGCGCCATCTCGTCCTGGACGATCGCCTGCTGCATCGGCGTGGCGCCCCAGCCCCCGTACTCCTTGGGCCACAGCATCCCGACGTAGCCGGCTTCGTAGAGCTTCCGGTGCCACGCCTTCCGATTGTCGAGAGTCTTCAGCTCCTGCGTCGGAATGTTGCTCTCGAGCCAGCGACGGGTCGTGGCGCGGAATTCGCGATCTTCAGGGGAGTAGTTCAGATCCATCGGGTCGGCCTCCGCAGTGCGCGCTGCAGGCCGTCGCGGGGCTGGGGCCCCGCCGGCCGAGGCCGCGCTTTATACATTCGAAGCGCGGCTGTCACGAACGAATGCACGTTTCTAGCACGCCGGCCCACGCGAATCAACGCGCGGGGGCCGGCAGCCGGTAGATCGCGGTGTGGAGCACGTGGGCGATCGGGCGCCGCTCGCCGGCGACCAGGACCAGGTCGGCCTCGACGAACTGTTTGCCCTTCTTCTCGAAGAGCGAGCGCACCTTGCCGCGCGTCGACAGGATCTCGCCGACCCTGGCGCCGCCGAGGTGGCGCACGACGCTGCCGACGTGGATCCACGGGCTCATAAGGACGTTCTGCGAGAGCGCCTTGTTGGCCTGGTCCAGGAAGAATCCAGGATGGGCCCAGCCCCGTGTGCCGCGATAGACCGCGAGCCCGTCGCTGACCCGGTCGAGGTACTCGGTCGCGCGCTCGTCGTCGTACGGATTGACCGGCGTGCCGAGCGCCGCGAGCCCGGCGAGATGCTCACGGGTCGCCGGCGGCCGATCCGCCGGCAGCGGCGCCACCGGGTACATGGCGAGGTTGACCGGCACCGGCGTGCCCGACGGCAGGGTCGCGGTCAAGGTCGCGCACTCGCCACCCACGGCGGTGGTCGCCGTGACCGTGGCGATGAGGCGCTTGGCGTCGCGCTCCGTCACCACGCCGGCCAGGCGCACTTCTTCCCCGTCGTGGATCGGCTTCGCGAACCGCACGTTGGCGGTCCCGCGCTCGAGCCACGCCGCGCCGAACGCCTCGAC
>Ga0209438_1000311_pt1 | contig 14367 bp, 16 predicted proteins | sample GraSoi_2013_20cm_FD_185825 | JGI IMG/M metagenome (GOLD analysis project Ga0209438, IMG submission 185825) | Grasslands soil microbial communities from the Angelo Coastal Reserve, California, USA - Sample 9_17_2013_20cm (SPAdes) (version 2) | ecosystem: Environmental > Terrestrial > Soil >...
CCGTCCCGTCGGGGGACGTCTGGCGCCATCTCTGGCGCACCCAGCTCCTCGAGCTGATCGCCAACACGCTGCTGCTCCTCCTGGGGGTGGGGATGGGCACGCTGCTCGTCGGCGGCGGCCTCGCCTGGCTCGTCGTGTTCCACCGGTTTCCCGGGCGCTCGGTGCTGGAGTGGGCGCTGATCTTGCCGCTCGCGGTGCCGGCCTACGTCATCGGCTTCACCTTCCTCGGCCTCTTCGAGTACGCGGGACCGATCCAGGGCGCGCTGCGCGGAGCGCTCGGCGCGGGCGCGCGGCTGCCCGAGCTCCGCTCCTATGGCGGCGTGGTGGCCATGATGACCCTGGTCTTCTACCCGTACGTCTACCTCCTGGCCCGGATCGCCTTCCGCGAGCAGGGCACCGCGGCGGTGGAGATCGCGCGCACCCTCGGTCGCTCGCGCCCGGCCGCGTTCCTCGCGGTGACGGTGCCGATGGCGCGGCCCGCCCTCGCGGCGGGGGTGGCGCTCGCGATGATGGAAGCGCTCGCCGATTTCGGGACCGTCGCCACCTTCGGCTATCGCACGTTGACCGAGGCCATCTATCGCGTCTGGTACGGCATGTTCGATCGGATCGCGGCCACCCAGCTCGCGAGCGTGCTGCTGCTGTTTGCCCTGGCGCTGCTCCTGCTCGAGCACCGCTCGCGCGGCCGGGCCCGGTTCATCCAGCGCGGCCGACCGAGCCGCGCGCTGGAGCCGGAGCCACTCCGGGGCCTCCGGGCGGCGGCCGCCACCGCGGTGTGCGTGGGCGTGCTCGGTCCGGCCTTCGTCCTGCCGGTGGGTCAGCTGGCGTGGTGGGCCCTCGCGGCGGTGCGTGGCGGGCGCGTCGCGCCCGACTTCCTCGCGCTCCTCGAGCACACCGCGCTGCTCGCCGCCGCCGCCGCGGGGCTCGCGTGCGCCCTGGCCGTGCTCCTCGCCTACGCGGGACGGCTCCGGGGCACCCTCGCGGTCCGGCTCGCGGCCCGGCTCGCGTCCATGGGCTACGCGCTGCCCGGCGCGGTCATCGCGGTGGGGGTGCTCCTGCCGCTCGCCTGGGCCGATCACGTCCTGGTGCCCCCGCTCGAGCGCGCACTCGATCGCCCGCTCGGCCTGCTCCTCACCGGGTCCGCGGCGGGGCTGATCCTCGCCTACGTCGTCCGCTTCCTCGCGGTGGGGCTGCAGTCGGTGGAGGCGAGCCTGGGCCGCATCCCTCCGAGCCTCGACGACGCGGCGCGGACGCTCGGAGCGCGCGCGGGCGTTGCCCTGCGCCGCGTCCACCTGCCGCTCATCCGAGGCGGCCTCCTGACCGCGCTGGTCCTGGTGTTCGTCGAGGCCATGAAGGAGATGCCGGCCACCCTGCTGCTCCGGCCGTTCAGGCTCAACACGCTCGCGATCGAGATCTGGGAGCGGACGTCGGAGGCCATGTGGCAGGAGGCGGCGGTGCCGGCGCTGGCCCTGGTCGGAGTGGGGCTGCTGCCGGTGGTGCTGCTGATCCGGCTGACGTCTCGCCGCTAGGCGTCGCCGGCCGGGAACGCCACCACGTGGAGCACGTGAGACGAGACCCGGACCCGCATGCCGGCCGGCAGGATCGAGGCCGAGGGCTGGGAGGAATGCACCCGGTGGCCCGACGGCAGGCGGATGCAGTACACCGTCTCCGACCCCCGGAAATAGCGGCGGGTGATGGTGCCGGCCCCGTCCGTCCCCGGGACGAACGTGATGTCGTCGGGCCGGATCATCACGTCGACCCGGGCGCCGAGGGCGAGCTGCTCGACGTTGGCGAACGTGCCGACCTCGGTGACGATGCCGAGGCCGGTGACGACCCCGGGCAGGAAGTCGGCCGCCCCCACGAACGAGGCGACGAAGCGCGTGGCCGGGCGGTGGTAGATCTGCGACGGGGTCGCGAGCTGCTCGACGCAGCCGGCCCGCAGGACGCCGACCCGGTCGGCCAGGGTGAACGCCTCCTCCTGGTCGTGGGTCACGAAGATCGCGGTGGTGGCGCTCGACCGGAGGATCCGCTCCACCTCGTCGCGCATCTGGGCCCGGAGATCGGCGTCCAGGTTCGAGAACGGCTCGTCGAGAAGCATGACCGCGGGTGCGGGGGCGAGGGCGCGCGCGAGCGCCACGCGCTGCTGCTGGCCGCCGGAGAGCTCGTGCGGATAGCGAGCGGCGAGGCCTCCGAGCCCGACCAGGTCGATGACGTCGCCGACCCGGTCGCGGCGGGCGGCCCGGGCCAGACCGAAGCCCACGTTGTCGCCCACGGTCAGGTGCGGGAACAGCGCGTAGTCCTGGAACACGATGCCGACGCCGCGCTCCTCGGGAGGCACCGCGTGGTCCGGCCCGGCCACCGGCCGGCCGCGCAGCGTGATGGTGCCCGCATCCGGGGTCTCGAGGCCCGCGATGAGGCGCAGCGTGGTGGTCTTGCCGCAGCCCGATGGGCCGAGCAGGGCCAGGATCTCGCCCTCGGCCACCCGGAGCGACCGCCCGTCGACCGCCGGGGATACGTCCGGCCCGAAGCGCTTGCTGACCCGATCGAGGACCAGCAGGTCCACGGCTATCGGCGCTTCAGCACCTCGGGATTGACCGGCGTGGGCGGCGTCTTGCCCTCGAGCACGGCGAGGCAGTTCTCGACCGCCAGGGTGGCCATCTTGAGCCGCGTCTCGGACGAGCCGCTGGCGATGTGCGGGGCCAGCACCACGTTCGACAGGCCGATCAGACCCGGATGCACCTTCGGCTCCTCCTCGAAGACGTCGAGGCCGGCGCCCGCGATCCATCCCTCCCGGAGCGCCTGGACCAGAGCCGCCTCGTCCACCACCGGTCCTCGGGCCGCGTTGATCAGGTACGCGGTCTTCTTCATGGTGCGGAGCGACTGCGCGTTGATCAGGTGGCGGGTCTCGGGGATGAGCGGGGTGTGGAGCGTGACGAAGTCGGATTCGCGGAGCAGGGTCGCGAGGTCGGCCCGCGTCGCGCGGAGCTCACGCTCGGCCGCCGCGTCCGCGGCCACCGCGTCCTGATAGAGGACACGCATCCCGAAGCCCTGGGCCCGCCGGGCCACCGCGCGGCCGATCCGGCCGAAGCCGACCACGCCCAGGGTCTTGCCGTGCACGTCGCCGCCCAGCAGCAGCATGTACTCCCACTGCTCGAACCGGCCGTCACGCAGGTAGCGGTCGGCTTCGACCACCCGGCGGGCGGTGGCCATCAGCAGCGCCCACGCGAAGTCGGCGGTGGTGTCGGTCAGCACGTCGGGGGGGTTGGTGACCACGACCCCGCGCCGAGTGCAGGCCGCGACGTCGACGTTGTTGTAGCCCACCGCCACGTTCGACACGACGCGAAGGTCGGGGCAGGCGTCGAGCAGCGCCTGGTCGATGGCCTCGCTGATGACGCAAATCAGCCCTTGCTTGTCTCGCAAGCGCGCGAGCAGCTCCGCCCGGGGCATGGCCGCGTCGACGGCATACGCATCGATCTCGGCCCGGCTCCGGGCGAGCTCGATGGCCGGCTGGGGCAGTTGACGGGAGATGAGGACCGCCGGCCTACCGGAGCGAGGCGTCATGGTCACCTTGTGGGGGATTGTAGCTCAAGTAGCTTTGAATAAAGGCGTATTTAGATTTGACAACAGCCAGGCCGACGACTATATTAGCACTCGCCTTGGTTGAGTGCTAACGCGCCAAGGGCGGCATTCGCCGCAAGGCCCAACATCTTACTATCTGGAGGCACGTTGACCATGAAGATTCGTCCGTTGCACGACCGAATTCTCGTCAAGCGGGAGGAGGAGAAGGAGGTCAAGAAGGGCGGCATCATCATCCCGGACACCGCGAAGGAAAAGCCCCAGGAGGGCAAGGTCATCGCGGTAGGGAACGGGAAGGTGAACGACGAGGGCAAGAAGGTCCCGCTCGACGTGAAGGCCGGCGATAAGATCCTCTTCGGCAAGTACTCCGGTTCCGAGGTCAAGCTGGACGACGAGGAGTACCTGATCCTGCGTGAAGAGGACGTGCTTGCCATCATCGAGTAGGCGGCCGTCACATCATCCGAGCGTACCAAGCCCGGCGAGCGTACCGAGCCCGGCGAGCGTACTAAACCCGGCCGGTCTCCCCATGCGGGAGAGCGCGGTCAATTCCATCGAGTGAGCCAGGAGGAGAACGAGAGATGCCGAAGCAGGTCATGTTCAGTGATGAGGGACGGGCGGCCCTGCTGCGCGGGGTCAACATCATGGCGGCGGCCGTCAAGGCGACCATGGGCCCGAAGGGCCGCAACGTGGTCATCGACAAGAAGTTCGGTAGCCCGACCATCACCAAGGACGGGGTGACGGTCGCGAAGGAGATCGAGCTCAAGGACAACTACGAGGACATGGGCGCCCAGATGGTCAAGGAAGTGGCATCCAAGACCTCCGATATCGCCGGCGACGGGACCACCACCGCGACCGTGCTGGCCCAGGCCATCGTCCGCGATGGGATGAAGAACGTCACCGCCGGCGCCAACCCCATGGGGCTCAAGCGCGGGATCGACAAGGCGGTGGACGCGGTGGTCGAGGATCTGAAGAGGATGTCCAAGTCGACCAAGGACAAGAAGGAGATCGCCCAGGTCGCCACCATCGCCTCCAACAACGACAAGACCATCGGCAGCCTGATCGCCGAGGCCATGGAGAAGGTGGGCAAGGACGGCGTCATCACCGTCGAGGAGTCGAAGTCGGCGGACACGGTGCTGGACGTGGTCGAGGGTATGCAGTTCGACCGCGGCTACCTCTCGCCCTACTTCGTGACCGACGCGGAGCGCATGGAGGTCGTGCTCGAGGACGCGCTGGTCCTGATCCACGAGAAGAAGATCAGCGTCATGAAGGACATGCTGCCGCTGCTCGAGCAGGTGGCCCGCTCGGGGAAGCCGTTCCTCATCATCGCGGAAGACATCGAGGGCGAGGCCCTGGCCACCCTGGTCGTGAACAAGCTCCGCGGCACGCTGCACACCGCCGCGGTGAAGGCCCCCGGCTTCGGCGACCGCCGCAAGGCCATGCTGGAGGACATCGCGATCCTGACCGGTGGCAAGGCCATCACCGAGGATCTCGGCATCAAGCTCGAGAACATCAAGCTGGAAGACCTGGGCAAGGCCAAGAAGATCGTGGTCGACAAGGACAACACCACGCTCGTCGAGGGGTCCGGCAAGACCGCGGCGATCGAGGGACGCATCAAGCAGATCCGGGCTCAGATCGAGGAGACCACCTCGGACTACGACCGGGAGAAGCTGCAGGAGCGGCTGGCCAAGCTGGCCGGCGGTGTGGCGGTCATCAAGGTGGGCGCCGCGACCGAGACCGCGATGAAGGAGAAGAAGGCCCGCGTGGAGGATGCGCTCAACGCGACCCGCGCGGCGGTGGAGGAAGGTATCGTGCCGGGCGGCGGCGTGGCCCTGCTGCGGGCCTCCAGCGCCATCGACAGCCTGAAGCTGGAAGGCGACGAGAAGGTCGGCGCGATGATCGTCAAGCGTGCACTCGAGGAGCCCATCCGCCAGATCGTGGAGAACGCGGGGCTCGAGGGCAGCGTGATCGTGGAGAAGGTCAAGGCCGAGAAGGTGGTGACCCGCGGCTTCGACGCGGAGTCGCTCGAGTTCGTGGACATGATCCAGGCCGGCATCATCGACCCCACCAAGGTGGAGCGGGTGGCGCTGCAGAACGCGGCGTCGGTGGCCTCGCTGCTGCTGACGACGGAGGCGCTGATCACCGATCTGCCCGAGGAGAAGCCGGCCGCGGCCCCGCCGATGCCGCACGGGGACTTCTAGACCCGCTTCGGAAACGACCAGGCGGCCCTTGCCGGCGACGGCAAGGGCCGTGCTATTTTGTCCACTCTTGACGCGAGGTTGTCTTTCGAGACAGGCTCTGGTAACGTAAAGCGCTTCCAATCACGACGCTTCCAATAAAGTAACTGAGTAACTGGGGGAGGTGAGTCGTCTGTACCCGTACGAAATCCTGGTAATCATCGATCCACGACCCACCGAAGAGGACGTGACCGCCCTGCTGACCAAGCTGCAGGACACGCTCAAGTCGCTCGGAGGTGAGGTCACGAAGGCCGAGAGCTGGGGCAAGCGCCGGCTGGCCTATGAGATCCGGAAGCAGCGAGAGGGAACCTACGCGGTCATCGAGTGCAAGGCCGAGCCGGCCGTCGTCAAGGAATACGAGCGGCAGCTGACGCTCAACGAGCAGGTCCTCCGGCACTTCACGACCCGCATTCCCGCTCCCAAGCGGATCCGGTCCGCCCCGAAGCCGCAGACCCCGGCGGTGGAGGAGGTCGTCTGATGGCGAGTCTCAATCGAGTGTTCCTGATCGGAAACCTCACCCGTACCCCGGAGCTCCGGTACACGCCCAGCGGCACCGCGGTGGCCGATCTCCGGCTCGCCGTCAACCGCAACTACACGACCCAGGGCGGGGAGAAGCGAGAGGAGACCTGCTTCCTCACCTGCGTGGTGTGGGGCAAGCAGGCGGAGAGCTGCGGCGAGTACCTCGACAAGGGGAGCCCGGTGATGGTCGAGGGCCGGCTGCAGACGCGGGACTGGGAAACGAAGGATGGTCAGAAGCGCAGCGTCGTCGAGGTCGTCGCCGAGCGGGTGCAGTTCATGGGACGGAGCAAGTCCGCCGCCGCCGCGACCCCCGGAGTCCCCGAGCCGGTCGAGGCAGGCAGCGAGGGCGGCGACGACGAGGTGCCGTTCTAGCACGGTCGGTTCCAAGAGGAGGAACAAGCCATTCCGCCAGCTTCGAAGCCCGTCAAGCGGCGCCGGTTCGGACGCCGCAAGGTTTGCAAATTCTGCGTCGATCGGGTGGGCCTGATCGACCACAAGGATATTCGCCGGCTCCGGAACTTCGTCTCGGAGCGCGGCAAGATCACCCCCCGCCGCATCTCGGGGAGCTGCGCCCGGCACCAACGCCAGCTCACGCGCGCGGTCCGGCGGGCGCGCACCGTCGCCCTGCTGGCCCAGACGTCAGAGTGAGCGGGCGAGCGAGGAGCCGATCATGAAGATCATCCTGATGGACGACATCCCGACCCTGGGACGCCGCGGCGAGGTGCGCGACGTCTCGGACGGCTACGCGCGCAACTTCCTGCTGCCCCAGAAGCTGGCCCTGCATGCCACCCCGGCGAACATGAAGAACCTGGCCCAGATCAAGGCCAGCCAGGACGCCCAGGCCGCCAAGCTCAAGTCGGACGCCGAGAGCCAGGCCCAGGCGATCGGAGCCCTGCACTTCGCGCAGCGCCGGCAGGCCTCCGACGAGGGCCGCCTCTTCGGCTCGGTGGGCCGCGCCGACCTGGCTGCGTTCCTGGCCCAGCACGGGATCGAGCTCGAGCGGCGCCGCATCGGGCTCGACGAGCCCATCAAGAGTCTCGGCGAGTTCTCGGTGCCGGTTCGCCTGCACGGGGACGTGACCGCCCAGTTGAAGGTGTCCGTCAGCCGGGAGTAGCCGTGGCCACGCTCACCGACCTGCTCACCTCCAAGATCCCTCCCCACAGCCTGGAGGCGGAGCGGGCCGTCCTGGGGGCGATCCTGCTGGAGCGCGAGAGCCTGCCCAAGGCGATCGAGCTGCTCAAGCCGGCCGACTTCTACAAGGAAGGCCACCGCAAGATCTTCGACGCCACCCTCGCGCTCTTCGAGCGCAACGATCCGGTGGACCTCCTCACCGTCTCGGAGGAGCTGAAGCGTCGCGCGGAGCTGGAGGAGGTCGGGGGGGCCGCCGCCCTCGCGAGCCTGGTGGAGGAGGCGACCACCGCCGCCCACCTCCTCTCCTACGGGGCCATCGTCCGGGAGAAGGCGCTCCTGCGCGACCTCATCCGCATCGCCACCGACATCATCGGGCAGAGCTACGAGGCCCGGGACGACGTGGACAAGCTGCTCGACGACGCGGAGCGGCTGATCTTCCAGGTCTCCGAGCGGCGGATGCAAGGCGCGGCCTTCCCGGTGCGGGCCATCCTCAAGGACACCTTCGAGCACATCGAGAAGCTCTACGACCGCAAGGAGCACATCACCGGGCTCGCCACCGGTTTCGACGATCTCGACCGGATGACGTCGGGCTTCCAGCCCAGCGACTTCATCATCATCGCGGGGCGCCCCTCGATGGGCAAGACCGCCTTCGCGCTGAACGTCGCCAAGTACGCGGGGGTGGAGGACCACAAGCGGGTGCTGGTACTGAGCCTCGAGATGTCCAAGGAGCAGCTCGTGCAGCGGTTGCTCTGCTCCGAGGCCAAGGTGGACTCCCACAAGGTGCGCACCGGCTACCTCGACCCGCGCGACTGGACCCGCCTCACCAATGCGGCGGGCCGGCTGGCGGAGGCGCCGATCTACATCGACGATTCGCCCGCTCTCACCGTGCTGGAGGCGCGGGCCAAGGCCCGGCGCATGAAGGCGGAGCACGGGCTCGACCTGATCGTGATCGACTACCTCCAGCTCATGCGCGGGCGCCACCAGCAGGAGAACCGGCAGCAGGAGATCTCCGAGATCTCGCGCTCCCTGAAGGCGCTGGCCAAGGAGCTGCACGTGCCGGTGGTGGCGCTCTCCCAGCTCTCGCGTGCGGTGGAGACCCGCGAGCGTAAGGAGCCCCAGCTGTCGGACCTGCGGGAGTCGGGTGCGCTCGAGCAGGACGCCGACGTCATCCTCTTCCTATCGCCCGGAGCGCTACGGGCTGCAGTCGGAGGACGGCGACCGGGTCGCGGACGTGGTCATCGGCAAGCAGCGCAATGGCCCCACCGGGGCAAGGTGCAGGTGACCTTCATCCCCGAGTACGCCTCCTTCGAGCGCCTCGCCAAGCGCGAGGCGCAGCCCTTCTAGCCGCGCCGACGGGACGGTGACCAAGGTCGTCATCGTCGGGGCGGGCAAGGGTGGCCGCGCCCTGCTCGAGATGTTCAGCGGCGATCCCACCGTGACCATCGTGGGCGTCGTCGACGTGAACCCGTGGGCGCCCGGCCTCGAGCTGGCCCGCCGCCTCAACGTCCAGGTGAGCACCGACCTGCGCGAGCTCATCGCGGATCCACACCTCGACCTGATCATCGACGTGACCGGCAATCCGGAGGTGCAGGCCGCCATCCAGCGGTTGAAGCCGGCGAGCACCGAGGTCATGGGCGGAGCGAGCGCCAAGTTCATGTGGGACCTGCTGGCCGAGCGCAAGCGGACCGAGGAGCTGGAGGACCGCTACTCCCTGATGCTCCGGGAGCTGCAGGCGAAGTCGGACGGCGACTTCATCATCGGGCAGAACCCGAAGATGCGGGAGCTCGCCGAGCAGATCGTCCGGGTGGCCCAGACCCCGACCACGGTGCTCATCCGCGGAGAATCCGGCACCGGCAAGGAGCTGGTGGCCCGCGCCATCCATCGGTACTCGAATCTGCGCGACAAGCCGCTCGTCACCGTCAACTGCACCGCCCTGACCCCGACCCTCATGGAGTCCGAGCTCTTCGGGCACAAGCGTGGGTCGTTCACCGGAGCGGTGGCGGACAAGGTCGGCCTGTTCGAGAAGGCGGACGGGGCGACCATCTTCCTGGACGAGGTCGGCGACATGCCGCCCGAGATGCAGGGGAAGCTGCTCCGGGTCCTGCAGGCCGGGGAGGTGAAGCCGGTCGGTGACGTGGTGACCCGCAAGGTACGAGTGCGGGTCATCGCGGCCACCAACCGCGACCTCGAGAAGGCGCTCGCCACCTCCGAGTTCCGGGAGGATCTCTTCTACCGCTTCAACGCCTTCACGGTGGTCCTGCCGCCGCTGCGGGAGCGGAGCGAGGACATCCCGGTCCTGGCCTATCACTTCCTCCGCAAGGCCGAGGCGAAGGTGAACAAAAAGGTCGACCGCTTCTCGCAGGATGCCCTCGACCTCCTGCGGAGCTACGGCTGGCCCGGCAACCTCCGCGAGCTCGAGAACATCATCGAGCGGGCCGTGGTGCTGTCCTCGAATCAGCAGGTGGAGGTGGCCCACCTCCCGCTCTATCTTCGGGACGCGAGCCCGATCCAGGTCACCACCCAGGAGGGGTTCGTCCAGGCCAAGGAGCGCGTGGTCGCGATGTTCGAGAAGGAGGCCGTCGCCCGCTTCCTGTCCGAGGCCCGCGGGAACATCTCGGTTGCCGCTCAGAAGGCCGGTATCACCCGGAGAAACTTCCACCGGCTCCTGTCCAAGTACTCGATAAACACGAAGAAGTTCAAGGTAGGGTCGTAGTTGACTCATATATGAGTCGTGTGTAACTCATGCTGGCCATGCTGCAATAGCTCATATCTATCTGGTAGTTTGGCCTCTGTACGCAAGCTTGTCCCGCGGCTGAGTGAGACACTGCTGTCACATCTCGTATGGCAATCGGCTGCATATAGCCTGTTGAAACAATAGCTTCGGGCCCGCGGCCCGGTGGAACGGTTCTTGTCTCTCCTTGAAGCATCTCTGGCTCAAGGAGGAGCTCCATGGGGAGCCGTTGCCGCTGTGGGACCGAAATCCACTTCGCCTTCAATCACCTGGGATGCATCGAGTGCGGGGCGGCATGCTGCCCGGCGTGCTCCTACCAGCTCGAGTCGACGACCTACTGCTCGAGCTGCGCCGGTAGCCTCCTGGAGCTGCCGTGGGCGTGGCCGGTGGCCGTTCCTCAACCCGCGGGCGGGCAGGCTTGAGTCCGTCGGGGAGCATCGGGACCATGGCCATCCGCTCCCGCGGCCGGATCGAAGCCGGCTCGGACACCTCTTGCCGCGGGCGCGCCGCCGGACTGTCGCCCGCGCTCGGCGCCTAGAAGGAGGCTCATCATGGAATCCAAGGGCAGAACGTTCCGCCGGCTCCTCGACGAGGAGCCCTATCTTTTCACCGGCGGTATCTACTCGCCGCTCGACGCGCAGATCGCGGAGCAGGCCGGGATGAAGTCGATCTACCTGAGCGGCTACTCGCTGGCCATGCTCAACGGCTGGCCCGACATGGGCCTCCTCACCATGACCGAGGTGACCAAGGCCGCCTCGATGGTGGCGAGCGCGGTGAACCTGCCGATCATCGCGGACGCGGACGACGGCTACGGCAACGCGCTGTCGACCATGCGCACGGTGCAGGAGTTCGTCAAGACCGGCGTCGCGGGGATCCACCTGGAGGACCAGCGCTTCCCGAAGCGCTGCGGCCACATCGCGGGCAAGACCATCGTGTCGCGCGAGGAGGCCCTCGGCAAGTATCGGGCCGCGATCGCGGAGCGTGACCGGCTCGACCGCGACTTCGTGATCATCGCCCGCACCGACGCGTACGGCGCGGTCGGGGGGAGCATGGACGAGGCGATCTGGCGGGGTCGCGCCTACGCCGACGCGGGGGTCGACCTGGTGTGGGCCGAGCTGTCGAACTCGGAGCGCGAGCCGGCCATCGAGTTCGCCCGCGCGATGAAGCAGTCGCACCCGAACCTGCCGCTGGCCTTCAACTACTCGTCGTCCTTCCGCTGGCACAAGGATCCGAACCCGCTCACGTTCCGCGAGCTCGGTGAGCTGGGCTACCGCTTCATCTTCATCACCCTCTTCGGCGCCCACGCCGCGATGTACTCGGTGTGGAACTTCATGCAGGAGCTGGTGAAGAACGAGGAGCAGGCCCAGTGGACCCTCGAGCGGCAGAAGGTGGGCCACCCCACCGAGAGCCATCACGTGATGGCCCGGGTGTCGCACTTCCAGGAGCTGGAGCGCCGGTACATCCCGGGCACCGACGAGCGCCTCAAGGGCTCGGACGGCTTCGGGGAGGCGAAGAGCCACTGATCGATCCGGTCTCCGCGGCGGCCGGGCGCTCTCCGCGTCCGGTCGCCGCGGTCTCAGTCCGTCTTGCGCTGGCGGACGGCCTGCGCGATCCGGAGCGCGACCAGGGCCAGGATGCCCACCAGCACCAGGAGCAGGACGGTCCGCTCCACCTCGCCGACCACGTAGCGCATCTGCTCCACGTAGGCGCCGAAGCCGTAGCCCACCGCCAGCCCCGCGCCCACGACCACCGGCACGTAGAGCACCGCTCCCGCCACGTTGGCGAGCAGGAACGAAGAGAACCGCAGGCCGAGGGCCCCCGCGAGCGGGCCGGCGGTGAAGCGCACCCCGGGGACGAAGCGGGCCACGAACACGGCCAGGGGGCCCCGGCGCGCCACGAACGCCTTCATGGTCTCGAGCCGCTCCGGATGGCCGAGGACCCAGCGGGCGTAGCGAGGCAGCGCGGTCTGGCCGTACCGGCGGCCGAGCCAGTAGCCGATGTTGTCGCCGACCACCGCGCTCACGATGCCGACCACCAGCACCAGGGAGAGGCGCAGCTTGCCCCGCCAGACCAGGTAGCCGGCGAGGGCCAGGATGGTCTCCTCGGGCACCGGGAGCCCGACGTTGCCGAGCACGACGACCACGAAGATGGCGGCATAGCCCCAGTGCCCGACGAACTGGTGGAGATCGCTCACGAAGCGGGTATGGAGGCGGCGGCTCAGCCGCCGCGCGGACGCCCGGTGATGACGCTCACGTGCCCGTCCTCCTCGAGGAAGGCATAGCGGATGTCCCGGATCGAGACCACCCCGTGATGCCGCAGGGCGGCGCGGAGATCCCGAGGGCCCAGGCGCTCGCGCCGCAGGTTGTCGCGCAGGATGCGGCCGTGCCGGACGAGCACGGTCGGGGAGTGCTCGATCACGCGGTCGGCCCGCCGGAAGCGAAAGGTCACGTACGCGACCAGCAGGTTGAGGAGGAGGATGGTGGTGGCGCCGATGAGCCCGCCCCCGAGGGAGTTGTCGTTGCCGATCACCGCGTTCTGCACCACGTTGCTGATGATGAGGAGCACCACGAGGTCGAAGGCGCTCAGCTGGCCGAGCTGCCGCTTGCCGCACAGGCGAAAGGCGATGAGGAGGAACGTGTACACCGCCACCGAGCGGAGCAGCTTCTCCGCGATGCTGATGTCGGGTACCAGGATGTTCATGTCCGCCTCCGGCTCCTTGCCCACAGCATCGCACCGGCCCCGACGGTTCGACGCCGAATTTGACACGCGGACCCCGCGGCCGTAGGCTCGGCGCCATGCTCGGAGCGCGCACCCTGGTGGCGGTGCTGGTGCTGTTCCACGTGGGGCTGCTCACGGTCGCCGCCGTCCAGTCGGCCGACTTCGCGTGGGTCCCGAGCTACTTCGACGACGACGACGGCGACTTCCTGCCGCTCCTCCTCTCCGAGCAGATGTCGGCGCTGGTCGAGCCCGCCCGCGGGTGGATGCCCGCGCTGATCGTGCTCGCGGTGGTCCTCGGGTGGCGGCCGCGGCCGCGCCCCTACCTCGTCGCCGCGCCCGCCCGCTTCCGGGCTCCCCCCTGTCCATAGCCTCCTCCCCACGCAATGCACGCGGCCGGCCCGCCGGTCGCACGGTGGTGGACTCTCGATTCGAGGAGGATGCACATGTTCGGACTGGGTGCTCAGGAGCTGATGCTGATCCTGCTCATCGCGCTGGTGCTGTTCGGTGGATCGAAGATTCCCGACCTGGGCCGGTCGCTGGGGCAGGCGATCCGCGAGTTCAAGAAGGGCGTGGAGACGCCGGACGCGGCCGCCGAGCCCAAGGAGGGCGCGGAGCGCCCGAAGGATTCCGGCCCCGCCCGATAGCGCGCGCCGCCTGGTGGCCGCGCGACTGCTTGACACCCGGGCGCCGCCGCCTCTAGCGTTGATGATCCAGAGGCGGCCCGGGTGAAGATCAGCGCGGTCAAGAAGCTGTTCGTCGGGTCGCCGCTGGCCACGGCCCAGGCGCGGCACGAGCGGCTGTCGCGGACGTCCGCCCTCGCGGTCTTCTCGTCCGACGCACTCTCCTCGGTGGCGTACGCCACCGAGGAGATCCTCCTGGTGTTGATTCTCGCCGGCACCGCCGCGCTCAGCTTCTCGATCCCGATCGGGATCGCGATCGCCCTCCTCATCGCGGTGGTGGTGAGCTCGTATCGCCAGACGATCCTCGCCTACCCGCAGGGGGGCGGCGCCTACATCGTCACCAAGGACAACCTGGGCACGCTGCCCGCGCTCGTGGCGGCGGGGGCCCTGCTCATCGACTACGTGCTCACGGTGGCGGTGAGCGTCGCGGCCGGAGTCGCCGCGATCACCTCCGCGTTTCCCCTCCTCTACGACTACCGCATCCTCATCGGGGTGCTCTTCATCGCGGGGATCGCGACGGTGAACCTGCGCGGCCTGCGCGAGTCGGGCAGCCTCTTCGCGGTGCCGACGTACCTGTTCGTGATGAGCTTCGCGAGCATGCTCGCCTACGGCTTCGTGCGCTGGCTGTTCGGGTGGGAGGGCGTCCCTCCGCCTGCCGCGACCCCCGCCGCGATGAGCCAGGACCTCACGATCTTCCTCGTGCTCCGCGCCTTCGCGTCCGGCTGCGCGGCGCTGACCGGCGTGGAGGCGGTGTCCGACGGGGTACCCGCGTTCCATCCGC
>Ga0209438_1000312_pt1 | contig 14332 bp, 12 predicted proteins | sample GraSoi_2013_20cm_FD_185825 | JGI IMG/M metagenome (GOLD analysis project Ga0209438, IMG submission 185825) | Grasslands soil microbial communities from the Angelo Coastal Reserve, California, USA - Sample 9_17_2013_20cm (SPAdes) (version 2) | ecosystem: Environmental > Terrestrial > Soil >...
TGTCGTTTTTTCTGACGCCTGAACTGGTGGAGACGATCGGCGACGGAGCGGAAATCTGGCAAGTCGGCGCCGCGCCGCCGCTGCCTGAATTGATGGTGCTTGGCGAGCTTGCGCAGGCGGCGGCCGATGGCCGCAGCGATGTCGGCCTCGACGAGGTCGGACAGGTCTTCGCAAGCCGTTTCGTCGAGGTGGTCTCCGGGCGGGCGCGCGAGCCTGTCTCGGCCGCGGCCCGGGATCGCCGCCGCGCGGTGGAAACAGCGCTGTGGATCGACGCGCATTCGCACCAGCAGATCGATCTGGAAGACGCCGCCGGTCAGGCCGATATCAGCCCGTTCCACTTCCTGCGGCTGTTCGGAAGCGTATTGGGAGTGACCCCGCACCAGTATCTGGTGCGCTCGCGGCTGCGCCATGCGGCGCGGCTGTTGGCTGACCATGGAAGATCCGTCACCGACGTCGCCTATGACGTCGGATTCGGCGATCTCTCCAACTTTGTCCGCACCTTCCACCGCGCCGCCGGCGTTTCGCCGCGCAGGTTCCGCGAGGCCTCGCGCGGAATGCGCAAGATTTTCCAAGAACGCCTGGCCCTGCACTGACTAGGTTGATCCCCTGACCGCGCGTTGCTCGAACGCGCAGGATTAAGGAGATCATCATGTACGACCACATCGGATTGAAGGTTAAGAGTCTCGACGCCAGCGTGGGCTTCTACACCGCCGCACTGGCGCCGCTCGGATATGTGTTGAGTTCGCGCGACGACAGCGGCGCGGGTTTCGGGCCCAAAGACGAGCCGGCGCTGTGGCTTTATGCACATAACGGACCTGCCGCTGCAGGCGCCCACATCGCGTTCCGCGCGCCCGATCACGCGGCGATCAAGAAATTTCACAGCGAAGGCGTGAAGGCCGGAGGCCGCGATAATGGCGGCGCCGGGCCACGCGCCGACTACAGCCCGACCTACTTCGCCGCGTTCCTGATCGATCCCGATGGCAACAATGTCGAGGCGGTTTGTACGTAGCTCCGCGTTGGATCGAACCAACGCGGACGTCATTCCACGATGTGCAATTGCACATCCGGGATGCGCAGGCCCGGAAGCCATACTCCCGGTCGTGGTTATGGATTCCGGGCTCGCTCGCCCAGCGCAAAATTGATGCTCGCATCAATTTTGCCGCAAGGCTCGCGCCCCGGAATGACGGCGTTGTTGACCGTATCACCGCAAACTGAATTCCCTCCAACACAGGATCATGTCACATGGCTTCCATCCACAAAGGCATCCCAATCGATGCGCAGCCTGCCGACGTCTGGGCCGCGGTGCGGGATTTCGGCGCCGTGCATCAGCGGCTGGCGCCGGGCTTCGTGATCGACGCGCGGCTCGATGGCGACGCGCGGATCGTGACGTTTGCCAACGGCAATGTCGCGCGCGAGCAGCTGGTCGATTGCGACGAGGCGCGGCGGCGGCTCGTCTATGCGATCGCGAACGAGCGGGTGAGCCATTATAGCGCGTCGGTGCAAGTCGTCGCCGATGGCGAGACGCGTACCCGGCTGATCTGGATCGTCGATGTGTTGCCCCATGAAATCGCTGCCCATATCGACGCGCAGATGGATCAGGCAGCGCTTGCGATGCAGAAGGCGCTCGGGCGCCACGCCGCATGACCACTTCCCGATTCCTTGAGGCGCTCGGCGCCGACGGTCCTTCGGCCGACCGTGCCGGCAAGATGGAGCTTTACGGACGCTTCGTCGGGTCCTGGGACCTCGACGTCACGCAATTTCGCGAAGACGGTGTGAGGCGCCAGCGCAAAGGCGAATGGCATTTCGGGTGGGCACTGGAAGGCCGCGCTGTCCAGGACATTTGGATTGTCCCGCCGCGCGGCGAATTGCGCCACGGCGACGCCGCGGCCAACGTCAATTCCTACGGCACGACGCTGCGGGTCTACGACCCCAGGATCGATGCATGGCAAATCCAGTGGACCGATCCGGTCACGCAAAATTTTCTCCACATGATCGGCCGCGCGCAAGGTGACGATATCGTTCAGCTTGGGAACCGGCCCGACGGGAAGTTGCTCCGATGGAGCTTTTCGGAGATCACGACCAATTCCTTTCGTTGGACCGGCGAAATCTCGGACGACGAGGGAGCGAGCTGGCGTCTCAACGTCGAATTCTCCGCCCGGCGTGTCGCGTAGTCTCTGCCTCTGCTCATCGAACGTGATCTTGCTCACGGAGCCGGTTGCGCGCTCCCACTAGCCTCGCCGCGTGCGTCCGGTTTGCACCGCTTCCGCGGAGCTTGCGCACGCGAGGAGCAGAACCATGACTCGAGCTGACAGACTGGCGTGCTGGGCAGCCACGCTGCTGCTGCTGTTTACCCTCTCGACTGTGCCCGCCAAGGCCCAGTTCGGCGGCGGCGGTGGCGGTGAGGACATGATGACCCAGATGGCGCCGATGCTCAACATGATGAAGGCCAAGATGGGCAAGCGCCGGTTCGGCATGATGATGCAAACCATGGGGCCGATGATGAGCCGGATGATGCAAAACGGCGGCGGCGGCTTTGGCGGAATGCTCGGCGGCGGCGGAATTCCCGGCGGTTTCGGCGGCGGCACAACCTACGCGGCGGACAGTTACGGGACCAGCATGGGTGGCGGAGGCTTCGCGGGCATGCTCGGCAGCGGCGGCGGCGAATTGATGAGCATGATTCCGCAGGTGATGCAGATGGCCAATTTCGGCGGTGGACACCGCCGCAGGCATCGGCGGCGCTAGAGCGGGATGACTTTTCTTCGAATCGTCATCCCGCTCTATCCTTTTGTTTGAGCATGATCTTTTCGGAAAACCGGTACCCACTTTTCCGGATCATGCTCTAGTCGACGATGCCCGACAATGCGGGGCGAATTTCCCGAACGGCGCCCCTTGGGCTCCCATCGGGTCAGAAAAACGCTCGAGGCCGACAGCACACCGAGCACGACCATCGAGGTTGCCGCCAATGCGAAGTAGTTCGTGGCGCATTGTGCGTCGACAGCCACCAGCCGCCGCCGCCGATGAACAACAGCCGCGCGCTTTGCGCCAGCACCGGCCCGACAACCTTGGCCGCGCCCTGCGATGAAAAATACATCGATATCGCGAGCCCGATGAACGCGTACATCGGCGCAGCGGTCGACAGATATTGCCGGCTGGCGGCGCGCACCCCGGCATCACCAGTGAAAATGTTGACCCAGAGGTCGGGGAAGATCGCAACCAGCGTGCCGATCAAGCCCACTGAAACGAAGGAAACCAGGCCCGCGGTCCAGGCGATCCGCCGCGCACGCGCGATCCGCCCGGCCCCGATCGCCATGCCGATCATCGGCACCGACGCAATGCCGGTCGCGAAGGCGACCGAGGTCAGCATGAATTCGAGCCGCGCACCGATGCCGTAGCCGGCCAGGATTGCGGTGCCAAACCCTGCCAGCATGTGGGTGAAGATGCTGATGGTCAGCACCGACTGCAGCGGCGACAAACAGGAGACCGCGCCGACTTTCAGGATGTCGATGAACATCGACCGCTTGATCCGAAGTCCCCTGATCTTGGGAACGACGCGCGCCCGCCCCGAGAACAGATACCACGCCATCACCGAAAGGCTGATCGAGTAGGCGATCAGCGAACCCGCAGCGACGCCGCGCATGCCGAATTGCGGGACCGGGCCGAGACCGAGGCCGAGCGTGCCGCCGAGAATGATCTGACAGACCGCGGAGGAGAGCATCATCAGCGACGGCAGTTTCATGTTGCCGGTGCCGCGCAGGATTCCCGTCATCGAATTCATCAGCCAGGGCAACACCGCGCCGCCGAAAAAAATCTGCGAATAGCCGACGGCGTCAGCCAGAACCTTGCCGCGGCCGCCGAGCAATTCCAGCAATGCCGGCCCGAAGATCAGCATGCCCAGCATGAAGGTCAGTCCAAAGCAGATACCGATCAGCATGGCGTGGGCGGCCAGTGTCGATGCGCGGTCGACGTTGCCGGCGCCGAGCGCGCGCGCAACCGCGGAGGCCACGCCACCGCCCATCGCGCCGCCCGACATCGTCATGGTCAGGATCACAAACGGAAACACCAGCGCCATCGCCGCCAGCGACTCGACGCCGAGCCGGCCGATATAGGAGGTCTCGGCGATGACCACGCAGGTGCCGGCGCTGAGCGCGACCACGTTGGGCCAGGCCAGCCACAGCAGCGTGCGCAGAATCGGGCCGTCGACCAGCGCGTTTCTTATCGGCGTCTCGGGCGGCGGAAGCGGACGCTCGTCCTCATCGACAGGTATTTCGGCGACGCCGATATCAGACATTTCTCACCCCTTGGGCGCGATCTAGCCGCCGCGCCGAGCCGCTTCCTAGCACGGTCAAGGCCGATTCCACGTGCATCAGGCGCAATGGCCCTGTGCGGGATTGCAGGCGCGTACCAGCAACGAGGATTTAGCCGATCGACCACACAAACGGCGGGACACCGCCGGCGGCGGCTCTCATCTCGACGGCGATGCGGCGGCCACAGCCTGCCGCCAGGCCTTCGAACAATCCCTCAAGTACCCTCGCGCAGGCCGGGTGGTAATCGCCTACGTTCGCCATCAGCTTCCATGTCTGCTGCCTGATTTCGAATGCGCCGCCGGACTCGCTGATATCTGCAACATCGTCCTGCGCATCGAACAGCGCACGCAGGAAGGCGACAAAATCGCTTGCGACTCCGCGACCCAAACCGAAGCTGCGCGCGATTTCATCGAAATACTGCATGCCGATCAGTTTGCCGGTGAGGTGCAGGAGATAGCCGGCATCTTCGGGATCAAAGAGTTGCACCAGCACGGGTGCGGCGGTCCGCACATATTCCATCGCGTAATTCCGATAGGCTTTTTCCAGCCGCGGCTTCGGCCAGCTTGCAACCGGCAGAGCCGGCGCGGTTGCGGGATCGAACATCGGTGCTTCGAGGTGGCGGGCGAATACCAAGCGCGCATCGATATCGAGCGCATGATCGTATTCACAGTAGTAACCCTCTAACCCGTCCTGGCCGTCGACGCTCTGCTTGGTGCAGACAAAGCCGAGGTTGGGATTGCCGACCGCAATGCCGTTGTTGGCGTGCCAGCCTCGCAGCATCGCGCGCGACACTTCGCCGGGCACGCCGCAGATCGCGGTGCCGCGCCAGATCCAGCGCGGCGGTGGGTAGCGGATCCAGGCCTTGCGGTCGGTCTCGTACATGTACTCGACCGACACGCCGCCGATCCAGTTCGAGAGATAATGATATTGCGCCGCCGCCACCGCCGGCGGCAAATGGCTGAGGCCGAGTTTTTCCAGGCCGGGCAGGAAACGCTCTTGCTGCTGGCGGCGAAAAACCCGGAACACGAATTCCGCGGCATCGGCGGTCCCGCGCCGCGTCACAACGGTGAGGATCAAGCCGGTGAAAAACGCGTGATAGAGGTCGGCGACACCGCGCCATCGCAGCCATTTCGCCTCGTCCGCAGCTCCGCCCGCCTCGGTCGTCGCCATCCCCAAACCCCTTAGTTTCCGCTGTTCTATACCGCCTTTGTCCATTCACACGAAATTCATAGCAGAGGCCGCGAACATCGGCCGGTTTTCCGCATTGTCAGGCCGACTTGCAGGGAGCCATCATGCGCGACCGGATACTGCTGGCAATGTGGGTTGGAGCGCTGGCGCTGCCGCTCGCCGCCTGTAACGAGCCTTCCACCCCTGCCATCGCCGAACAGACCTTCGGACCTTCTCCCACCCTGCCGGCTCCGCAACATTCCTGGATACCAACCATCGATATCGCCGCCGCCACCGGCTGGCCAGCCGGCGGCAAGCCCACAGCGGCCAACGGAATGGCGGTGAATGCATTTGCCACCGGGCTCGATCATCCGCGCACGGTCTATGTGCTACCCAACGGCGACGTGCTGGTGGCCGAGACCAATGCGCCACCGAAGCCCGACGATGGCACAGGCATCAAGGCCTGGGCAACGCACTTGGCGATGGGCCGCGCCGGGGCCACTACACCCAGCGCCAACCGCATCACGCTGCTGCGGGACGCCGATGGCGATGGCGTCGCCGAGACCCGGAATGTCTTCATCGAAGGCCTGCATTCACCGTTCGGCATGGTGCTGGTCGGCGAGGACTTCTATGTCGCCGACTCCGACGCGATCATGAAATTTCCCTATCACGAGGGCGACACCAGGATCACCGCGCCCGGCGTGAAGCTGGCCGACCTGCCCGCCGGCACCATCAATCATCACTGGACCAAGGATCTCACCGCCAGCCCCGATGGATCAAAGCTTTACGCCACCGTCGGCTCCAACAGCAATGTCGGCGAGAACCGCATCGAGGCCGAGACCAATCGCGCGGCGGTGCTCGAGGTCGATCGTGCCAGCGGCAAGTGGCGCGTGTTTGCCTCCGGCCTTCGCAATCCGAACGGGCCTTCGTGGCAGCCGCAGAGCGGCGCGCTGTGGGTCACCGTCAATGAGCGCGACGAACTCGGCAACGATCTGGTGCCGGACTACATGACCTCGGTAAAGGACGGCGGCTTCTATGGCTGGCCCTACAGCTATTACGGTCAGCATGTCGACGACCGCGTCAGTCCGCAGCGGCCCGATCTGGTGGCAAAGGCGATTGCGCCGGACTACGCGCTCGGCGCCCACACCGCTTCGCTCGGGCTGACGTTCAACACCGGCAATCTGTTTCCGCCCGAAATGGCCGGCGGCGCCTTCGTCGGCCAGCACGGCTCCTGGAATCGCAAACCCCGCGCCGGCTACAAGGTCATCTTCGTGCCGTTCGCCGACGGCAAACCCGCAGGGAAACCGCGGGACGTCCTGACCGGTTTCCTCAGCGATAACGGCGAAGCCCAAGGACGCCCGGTCGGCGTCAGGATCGACAAGCACGGCGCGCTGCTGGTGGCCGACGATGTCGGCAACACGGTGTGGCGCGTGACGCCATCGGAAAAGTCGGTGTCGCGGTAGGTTGTGTCATGCCATCTTGCACTGCCGCGCCCCCTCTCCCGCTTGCGGCACGGCTGTCCCGGGAAACATTTCCGAGTCGTAACAAGTGCTTGCAGCAGAGACGTCTTTGGAAATTCCTGGCACGCTCGACTCGAGATTGCGAACTTGAGTCATTTGAATCACTTGAGTCCTTTCCCGGGACAGCCGTGCGCTTGCAGGGGAGGGTTGGGGAGATGTTGGAGTTTTCCCCCACCCGCCGCGCTCTTGCGAGCGCAGCGACCTCCCCCGCAAGCGGGAGAGGTAAGAAGGCTGCGCTGCGTCCGGGATACGAGAGCGTTACACCCGAAAATGCTTGCTCAGCTTCAGGCCCTGCGCCTGATAGTTCGAGCCGATGCGCTGGCCGTACATGGCTTGGGGCCGCGCCAGCATTTTCTCATATACCAGCCGGCCGACGATCTGGCCGTGCTCGAGGATGAACGGCACTTCGCGCGACCGCACTTCCAGCACCGCGCGGGAGCCCTTCCCACCGGCGCCGGCGTAGCCGAAGCCGGGATCGAAGAAGCCGGCATAATGCACGCGGAATTCGCCGACCAGTGGGTCGAACGGCACCATCTCCGCGGCATAGTCCGGCGGGATCTGCACGGCTTCTTTCGAGGCCAGAATGTAGAACTCGCCGGGATCGAGAATGAGGCTGCCGGCGGGCCGCGCCGCGATCGCCTCCCAGAATTCATCGACCTGGTAGCCGCCGCGGCGGTCGATATCGATCACGCCGGTGTGGCGCTTGGCGCGATAGCCGACGAAGCCGCTGGTATTCTCGCCGGAAAGATCGACGCTCAGCGCCACGCCGTTGATGAGATCGGCATCGTCGCAATCGACCAGCCGCTCCCGGTCATGCAGCGCCTCGAGTTCGTCCGATGCGAGGACGGCATCACCGGTGCGAAAGCGAACCTGGCTGAGCCGCGATCCCTCGCGCAGCAGCACCGGAAACGTCTTCGGACTGATCTCCGCATAGAGCGGCCCGTGGTAACCGGCGCCGATCATGTCGAACCGCCGGGTGCCGTCCGCGATCACCCGGGTGAACACGTCGAGCCGTCCGGTCGAGCTTTTCGGATTGGCGGCGGCGACGATTTGCGGCGGCAGCGCGAGGCTCTCCAATAACGGCACGATGTAGACGCAGTTGGTCTCCAACACCGCGCCATCGGTCAGATCGATTTCATGCAGCTTGAGCTCGTCGATGCGCTCCGCCACCGTCGCGCCCGGCCCCGGCAAGAAGCTGGCGCGCACCCGATAGGCGACGTCGCCGAGCCGCAGATCGAGGCTCGCCGGCTGGATCTGGCTTTCGACAAACGGGTAGGCCGGCAGAATAAGGCCAGCGTCCGCCATCGCCGCGATCATGCGATCGGGCAGAATGCCATTGGCGTCGGGTTGAAGCGTAAACGGCACGTGGCGGTCCCCGGGATGACATCGCCGCCATCCAGACGCTGAAAATATGGACTTTTATGCGTTATCCGATAGCCGGCTTGACGGAAAGGGCATGACGGAATATCAGCATGATTATCCCGTGGTGATTTGAGCCGGCCGGCTTGCAGCCACGTTAAATAAGTCGCTAAACAGGCCGGGGACATGTGTGATCCCGGCCTGTGGAATTTTTCCAGGCCGGTTTTTTGTGACCATTTCAAAGGTGGTCACGATGGAGGTCACATGTCTGAGGCTAAGTCACCCGTATCGTCAACTGCCCATTATCGTGCCGAAACCCGGCTGGTCCATTCCGGCACGCTGCGCTCGCAATTCGGCGAAACGTCCGAAGCGCTGTTCCTGACCCAGGGCTTTGTCTACGACACCGCCGAACAATGCGAAGCACGGTTCAAGGGCGAGGATTCCGGCTTTCTCTATTCGCGCTTTTCCAATCCCAACGTCTCGATGTTCGAGCGCCGCATGATCGAGCTCGAAGGCGCGGAAGCGGCGCGCGCCACCGCCACCGGCATGGCGGCGGTGACCACCGCCGTTCTGGCGCCGTTGAAGGCCGGCGACCACGTGGTGGCTGCGAAAGCGATGTTCGGCTCGTGCCGCTATGTGGTGGAAGATCTGCTGCCGCGCTACGGCATCGGGTCCACTTTGGTCGACGGCCTCGATCTCGACCAGTGGAAACGCGCGATGCGGCCGAACACGAAAAGCTGCTTTCTGGAAAGCCCGACCAACCCGACGCTCGACGTGCTCGACATTGGCGCGATTGCCGAAATCGCCCATCAAGGCGGCGCGCGGCTGATCGTCGACAATGTGTTTGCGACGCCGATCTGGCAAAGTCCGCTGACGTTGGGCGCCGATGTCGTGGTGTATTCCGCCACCAAGCACATCGACGGCCAGGGCCGCTGCCTCGGCGGAATCATTCTCTCGTCGGAAGCGTTCATTGCCGAGCACATCCATACTTTCATGCGCCAGACCGGCCCGTCGATGTCGCCGTTCAACGCCTGGGTGCTGCTGAAGGGGCTGGAGACGCTGGCGATCCGCGTGCGCGCGCAGACCGAAACCGCTGGCGCCGTTGCCGACGCGCTGGCGCAGCATCCGAAAATCTCACGGCTGATCTATCCCGGCCGCGCCGATCATCCGCAGGCCGCCCTGGTCAAGAAGCAGATGCGCGCCGGATCGACGCTGGTTGGCTTCGAGGTCAAAGGCGGCAAGGCGGCGGCGTTCCGTTGTCTCAACGCGCTGAAGCTGTCGCGGATTTCAAACAATCTCGGCGATGCCAAGAGCCTCGTGACCCATCCCTCGACCACCACCCATCAGCGGCTGACGCCGGAGGCCAGAGCCGAACTCGGGATCAGCGAGGGCTTTGTCCGGTTCTCCGCCGGCCTCGAGCACCGCGACGACCTGATCGAGGATTTGCAGGCGGCGCTGGAGAAGGCGTGAGACGATTCGAAATACCATCGTCGTCCCGGCGAACGCCGGGACCCATAACCACCAGCATTTGTTGATGGCAGAAGGCATCTGCCACACTGCCCAAACGAGAGTCCTGGGCGTATGGGTCCCGGCTCGCGCTTCGCTTGGCCGGGACGACGCTGAAATTGGTGTGACGCCTTTCTAAGGGCCCGTCCGCGAACAAGTGAATCGGGTGGGGTCGGATTTTGTTGGCGGCGGGATTCCCTCTGGAGTCGCGAGGCTATATCGTTTTGGCGTGATCGACGAATCGGCCATACGCCAGCGCTTCGAGGCCCTCGCTCCGGTGCTCGACGAGCGCGGTCGGCGGCGTTTTGCGGCAGCCGAGGCGACATCGGCCGGGCACGGTGGGATCATTGCGGTGATGCGTGCCACCGGTATCGCGCGCAGCACGATCGGACGCGGGCTGGCCGAATTGCGTGCGGGCGAGACGCCTGACTTGGAACGGGTACGCCGGGTGGGCGGCGGTCGTAGGCCTCTGAGCGAGACGGATGCGAATTTGCTCGATGATCTGCGCGCGCTGGTCGAGCCAGAGACGCGAGGCGATCCGCAATCGCCGCTGCTGTGGACTTCCAAGAGCCTTCGCAAGCTCAGCCAAAGCCTGCGCGACATGGGCCATACGATTGGCCGGACGCTCGTCGGCGAACTCCTGCACAGGCTCGATTACCGCCTGCAAGCCAACCGCAAGACCCGCGAGGGATCCCACAATCCCGATCGTGACGCGCAATTCCACTACATCAACGATCGGGTGAAAGAAGCGCTCGCGGCAGGTGAGCCGGCGATCTCGGTCGATACCAAGAAGAAGGAGCTTGTCGGCGATTTCAAGAACGCCGGACGCGAATGGCGACCGAAGGGTTCGCCCGAGGAAGTTCGCGTGCACGATTTCGTCATTCCCGAACTCGGGCGCGCCGCACCCTATGGTGTCTACGATATCGCCAACAACGTCGGATGGGTCAGTGTGGGCATCGACCACGACACTGCGGCTTTCGCGGCCAACGCCATTCGAAGCTGGTGGAAGCTCATGGGGCGCGAGCGCTATCCCAGCGCCCGCAGCCTCCTGATCACCGCCGATGGCGGCGGCAGCAACGGTTCGCGCGTCCGATTGTGGAAGATCGAGCTACAAAAGCTGGCCGACGAACTCGGCGTTCCCATCACCGTGTGTCACTTGCCGCCCGGCACCAGCAAATGGAACAAGATCGAGCATCGCCTCTTCTCGTTCATCACCGGAAACTGGCGCGGCAAACCCCTCGTCAGCCATCAGGTCATCGTCCAGCTGATCGCAGCTACGACGACCAAGACCGGTCTCAAGGTTCGCTGCGAACTCGATCAAAACACCTATCCGGCCGGCATCAAGGTGTCCGACGCCGACATCGAAGCCGTCAACCTCACACGTCACGACTTCCACGGCGAATGGAACTATACTGTCAGCCCCAACGCCCTCGCCCTGAAGCGATAGCTCCCGGACGGGTCCTAAGCGCACAGGCGAATCACATCGGCCGGTAAGTCTGCACGTTGGACGGTACGTTGACGCCGAGCTTGATCTGGCCGACCGATTTGATGATGTCGTCGCCCAGCAACTGGGCGAAGCAGGCGTAGCCCCAGTCGGTCATGTGCAGGCCGTCGGCGATGACGAAATTGTCGATCGGGATCGCCTGCTTCTCGTGCCATTCGCGCATCACCTCGAAGCGCGGAAAAAAGCCGACATGGCGGAGCTCGGCGACCTTGCCGAGCAGCTTCACCATCTGGCTTGCGCTTTCCGCGCGCTCGTTGATCCTTGGCGAATATTGCGGATCGACCAGCACGAGATCGGCGCCCGCAGCCTGAATGCGCGCGATGCCGTCCTCGACCAGCTTTGCGGTCTCGGCGGGATCGAGGTTGCGCAGCACGGCGTTGGTGCCGACCTGCCAGATCACAAGATCGGGCTTCATATCGAGCACCGCTACCTGCAGCCGCTTCATCATTTCGGGCGCGTCTTCGCCGCCCTGGCCGCGATTGACGACGGTAATGTCGGCGCTCGGATATTGTCGATGCAGCTGCGCCGCCAACCGGTTGGGATAGGTGAATTCGGGTGACGTCGTGCCGTAACCGACCGTCGAGGACGATCCGAATGCGACGATCACCACCGGCTCGCCCGAGGCGAGCTTGCCGGCCACATGCGGCAGCGATCCCATCGATTTGGCGCCGCCCTTCGGCGGCAGGCACGGAACGCGGTTAAAAATGTCGCCGGCCGATTTCGCGACCGCTTTCACCTTTTCGATCGCCTTGCTGGTGAGGCTCTTTTGCTGCGGTGGATTGGCCTGATCGACCGCCGCAACATTGCCCGCGCCGGTCTTCTGTGACGCGGGCGGCTTGGCGCCGTATTTGGTGACGTCGGATAGAGTAGCCTGCTGGGCAGCTTGGGCGGCCTGGGCGCGCACCGGCGCAACCTGCGCCGGCATCAGCAGCACGAGTGCCGCGACTGCGGCTGCGGCCAGCGATGTATTTCGACAAAAAGGGCGGTGGCAACTCATTAAGACTAATTCCTCAATTCTGCTGGGCCGGGTGAGCCGCGTCGATCACAAACTTCGACAGCGCCCGGCCGAGGCAGTCGTGGACGCGCTTGGCGAGTTCCAGGCCATGCGATGCGCTGAACAGGTCGAAATCCCCGGCGTCGTGCCAATGACGCATGATGGCAAACCGGTCGAACAGCGGAACGTCGTGCTGCTGCGCCACCACGCGCATATTATCTAGGTACGGAGGCGCAGAAATCATGGTTTCGGTGCGCGGGCTATATTGCAGATTCATCAAAATCACGTCGGTTCCCGCATTTTGCAGCGCAGCAACTCCCTCGTCGACGGCGCCGCGAAAATCATCGGGATCGATGGATCGCATAGCATCGTAGGTGCCGGTCTGCCAGATGACCAAAGTAGGCCTTTTTCCTTCCACCAGCTTAACGAGCCCGCCGGCTACTTCTTCGGCGGTTTTCTTGACCTGTAGTTCTACGGACACGTTAACCGCTACCGAGGGTAGCCTTTCGCGAAGCACCGCCTGCAACCGGCCAGGATAGGCGCTGCCGTCCGAGGTATTGATGGTCGATGATCGGCTGCCCACCACCAGAATATCGAGCGGATGGCCTGTTTTCAGGGCGTCTGCGACCTTTGGAAGCGCGCTCTCGGTTGTGAGCAGGTAACCCGGAACGTCGCAGGCCGGGGCCGCATCGTCGGCGCGCGCCGGCGCCGCGGCCAAAAGACCCGCCAGCAATGTCAGGCTCAGCACGGCCGCTGAGTTGGACTTCATCATCCCCCTCCCGCCATATCGGCGTTGCCGCCGGTGCTTTTGGTCCGGGATGCACTCTTGTCGGCGGAGTGTTTGTACCACGAAATTACCCACGCCATCCCGGACATAATGACGATTCCGGAAATACTGATAATGAAATGTAGCCCTGCGCCGCCGGAAATCTCGGCCAGCACGAAGTGCCCCGCGAACGCCAGGAACACGCCGAGGCAGAAAATCTCGAGCGAATGCTGCCCGCACAGGATCAGAGGCTTCAGCCAGGGCGACTTCAATCCGGGCCAGTCCTTCGGCAGGAAGCGCACGGTAATGGCCGCCAGCGCCAGAAAATGCGCGAACCGGAGCACGTCGAGATCGGTCTTGTTGATGGGATACATCCATTGCTCGACCCGCCGCGGCATCAGGTGATTCAACTGCGGGATATACCAGGTGAGCGTGACGCAGAATGCCGCGAACAGATAGGCGAACGAAATCCCCAGCGTGATCCGCGACGAGAGAATCCGCGACATTCGCCGGGCGCCCCCCAGCGCGCACCATGCGCCGAACACGAACAGCAATTGCCAGGCGAACGGATTGAACGCCCAGAAACCGTTCGGATAGGCCGACAGGTACAGGTCGTATTGCCAGGTGACGGCATAGAGCGCGACCGACAGCGCCAGCGTGACATCGGCTCTCCACTTCATCAGCCACAGGATCAAAGGCAGAAAAAGCATCAGCACGATATAGAGCGGCAGCACGTCCATGTTGACGGGACGAAATCTCAGCAGCAGCGCCTGGACGATGGTGACGTCCGGCTGCTTGAGAAAATCCATGATTCCCATTTCTTCCGAATACAGCGGGTTCTCGAAGCTGGTGGCGACGTAGGAAATCTCCGCGAGGAAGATCGTGAACAGAAACACGTGCGCGACATAGATCTGCCAGACCCGCCGCAGGATCCGCGCGGTCGCCACCACGACACCGGCCTCGAGCATCGCGCGGCCGTAAACGAACGCCGCGGTATAGCCCGAGATGAAAATGAAGATCTCGGTGGCGTCGCTGAATCCGTAATTGCGGATCGTCAGCCACGTCAGCAGATTGGGCGGCAGATGGTCGATGAAGATCAGCCACAGCGCCATGCCGCGGAACAGATCGAGCCGCAGCTCGCGCTCGCCGCCGACGGGGAGCGAAATAGCCGGCGCCGAGGCAGCCGCCGCCGGCGCGATCGCATCCGCGGGC
>Ga0209438_1000313_pt1 | contig 14329 bp, 13 predicted proteins | sample GraSoi_2013_20cm_FD_185825 | JGI IMG/M metagenome (GOLD analysis project Ga0209438, IMG submission 185825) | Grasslands soil microbial communities from the Angelo Coastal Reserve, California, USA - Sample 9_17_2013_20cm (SPAdes) (version 2) | ecosystem: Environmental > Terrestrial > Soil >...
TATTGCTGATGTGCAAATTTTTCTTAAGGCCCACAACGAACGAAACCTTGCAGAATATGAGGGCCGCACGGAAATTGACGAAGGTCTATTGGCCTATCTGATCCGCTGCACGAAGAAATTGGAGACGGCGTTAGCAAGGCTCGATCCCCCTGCCGACGAATGAAGGGGTTACCGGTGCGGTCATCGGTAAAATGCCGCACGGAAAGCGGTGCCGGGTTCCCAAGGGAACAATGCGCTGACCTGTCCGTTGATCCCGCCAATGAGATGCGGTGAACGATATGTCTTCCGACGACAGGAAACGCGCTTACAGGATGGATATGCTGCTCGCATGCGCATTAATCGTGTCGGGGCTTGCTGTATCCGGCCTTTCGCTGGCCCAGCTCAACGCCAGCAATCTGCAAATGGCGCAGGCGACGCAACCGTTGCAGTCGACGCCAGGTGCAGAAACCAAACCGTCCGCGCCCCCCGAGCCAACGACGACCGGTGCGCGACCAAGCGAGGTTCCGCCACAACCTGCACGGCCCGATGCCGAGGCGCAGAAGGCCGGTGCCGCGACCGTGTTGCCGCCGGCTCCGGCCGAAAAGACCGCAGCCCCGATCAAGGAAAGATAACCGCTGCATCGCCCCATCCTCATCCTGAAGAGCGCTCCGTGAGGAGCGCGTCTCGAAGGATCGGCCGCGTACTCGCCATGGTTAGAGACGCCCGCAAGGGCGCGCTCCTCACCATGAGGCCGGCGTGACGGCACGATGACGTCTGACGACGGCATGGTCCGCGCTGCCAATTTTACAGCCTCGATTGTTGCCATCAGCCGCCGCATAATGTCTTAAAGCGCGGGTCGCGCTGATGAGACATGAGGCTGATCATGAAAATCGACGACGTCAGGCGAACTGCCTATTCGATGCCGCTGACCAACCCATCGTTCCCGCCGGGACCTTACCGGTTCTTCAATCGGGAATATTTCGTCATCACCTATCGCACCGATCCGGAAGCGCTTGCCGCCGTGGTGCCGGAGCCGCTCGAAGTTATAGAGCCCGTGGTCAAATACGAATTCATCCGGATGCCGGATTCGACCGGCTTCGGCGATTACACCGAAACCGGGCAGGTGATACCGGTCCGGCTCGACGGCGAGGAGGGCGCCTATACCCACGCGATGTATCTCGACGACGATGCGCCGATCGCCGGTGGCCGCGAGCTATGGGGATTTCCCAAGAAGCGGGCGACGCCGAAAATCGAGGTCGAGAGCGACGTGCTGGTGGGAACGCTGCATTACGGCTCGGTGCTCTGCGCCTCCGCCACCATGGGCTACAAGCACCGCCCCGTCGATCATGACGCCGTGCTGAAGAGCATGAAGGCGCCGAATTTTATTCTCAAAATCGTTCCGCATGTCGATGGGTCGCCGCGGATCTGCGAACTGGTGCGCTTCCATCTCGAGGACATCACCTTGAAAGAAGCCTGGACCGGGCCCGCGGCGCTCGGGCTGTTTCCGCATGCGCTTGCGGACGTGGCGCGGCTGCCGGTGCGCGAGGTGGTCTCCGCGCTGCACTTCAAGGCGGACCTGACGCTGGGGCTTGGGAGCGTCGCGTTCGATTATTTGAAGAAGTGACGCAGTCGTCACTCGCGCTCCCGTTCCATGACCGTCATGCCCCGCGAAGGCGGGGCATCCAGTATTCCGTGACGGCCATGAGAATCGAGACGTCGGCGTTTACTGGATCACCCGCCTTCGCGGGTGATGACGGCGAACTGTGTGGGACGCACTCGGAATGACGTCGAGCGCTCACCGCACCAGCACGTTCCGGAACTGCCAGGGATCTGAGGTGTCGATATCCTCCGGAAACAGCCCGGGCCGGTCGGTCAATGGTGTCCAGTCGGTATAAAAACCCTTTACCGGGCCGAGATAGGGCCGCTGGATTTCGAGGCAGCGGTGGAAATCCATCTCGTCGGCCTCGACAATCCCAGCGGTCGGATTTTCCAGCGCCCACACCATGCCGGCGAGAACCGCCGACGACACCTGCATGCCGGTGGCGTTCTGGTACGGCGCGATAGCCCGCGTTTCCTCGATCGAGAGCTGCGACCCGAACCAGTAGGCGTTCCTGGCATGGCCGTAGAGCAGCACGCCGAGTTCGTCGATGCCGTCCTCGATCTCGTTTTCATCCAGGATGTGCCACTTCGGCTGCATCTTGCCGGTGGCACCGAAGATCTCGTGCAGCGACAGCACCGCGTCGTTGGCGGGGTGATAGGCGTAATGGCAGGTCGGGCGATAGATCACCTTGCCGCCGTCGCGAACGGTGAAATAGTCCGCGATCGAGATCGACTCATTGTGGGTGACAAGAAAACCGTATTGCGCGCCCGGCGTCGGACACCAGGAGCGCACGCGGGTGTTGGCGCCGGGTTGCAGCAGATAGATCGCGGCGCCGCAGCCCTCGGTGTGGGCGCGGCCATTATCCGGCATCCACGTCTCATGCGTGCCCCAGCCGAGTTCGGCCGGCTGCATGCCCTCGGAAACAAAGCCCTCCACCGACCAGGTGTTGACGAAGACGTTCATCGGCTTCGGCTTCTTCGAGCGCTGGGTGTCGCGTTCGGCGATATGGATGCCCTTGACGCCGAGCTTGTGGGCAAGCTGGCCCCAGCCCTCCCGGCTTTTCGGCTCGTTGAACTCGGTGTTGGTGTCGCGGGCGATGTCGAGCAGCGCCTGCTTGACGAACCAGGACACCATGCCGGGATTGGCGCCGCAGGTCGAGACGGCGGTGGTGCCGCCCGGGCTCTTGTGCTTTGCCGCCAGCAGGGTTTCGCGCAACGCGTAATTCGAGCGTTTTTCGGGGCCGATATTCTTGTCGAAGTAAAAGCCGAGCCACGGCTCGACGACGGTGTCGACGTAGAGCGCGCCGATCTCGCGGCATAGGGTCATGATATCGACCGACGAGGTGTCCACCGACAGGTTGACGCAAAACCCCTGGCCGCCGCCGGCGGTCAGAAGCGGCACCAGCACCTCGCGATAATTGTCACGTGTCACGGCCTGCTTGATGAAGCGCACGCCGTGCTGTTTTGCCAGTTCGCCGTCCTCATGCGGGTCGATAATCACAAAGCGCGATTTGTCATAGGCAAAATGCCGTTCGATCAGCGGCAAGGTGCCTTTGCCGATCGAGCCGAAGCCGATCATTACAATGGGGCCGGAAATTTTCGCGTGGATTGGCGCGGCGGGCGGGCTCATGGATTGGTCTCCGGGGAATAAGGATGCGCTTGGCGCAAACGGGAATGATCAGGCGGTGCGCCGCTTGGCGGTGACTTCGATCTCGACCTTCATCTCGGGCTTGTAGAGGCCTACGACGACCAGGATCGTTGCTGCGGGGCGGATATCGCCAAGCACTTCGCCGCAGACCGCGAGCACGGTGTCGGCATCCTTGGCGTCGGTGACGTAATAGGTGGCGCGGACGATGTCGGCCATCGCGAAACCGGCACCCTGCAACGTCTCTTCGATGGTCTTGAAGCAATTTCGTGCCTGGCTTGTAACATCCGCCGGCATCGTCATGGTGGTGTAATCGTAGCCGGTGGTGCCGGCGACGAAGGCGAAATCGCCATCGATGACGGCGCGGCTGTAGCCGGCGGTCTTTTCGAATGGCGAGCCGGTGGAGATGAGACGGCGTGTCATCGGGACCTCGATCAAGGATTTTCTTGCGGTTTACGGGTTTTTTCAGGGTTCGCGCAACCCCTCGCTATATCAGGACGAAGGCTGTGTCACGTTGGCAACGGCGAACGCGGCCGCGGCCCGCCGGCGCGCAAATATGTCCCTGACGATCATGATGATGAGCATGATCAACAGGATCGTGGTGATGGTCCGGCCGCGTGGGTTCGACGCGTCGCGCGCCGTCGGTTGGTTTGGCGCCATGATATTGAGCGGTCAGGCGGCGTGCGGCACGGATCGCAGCATTTTAGGCCGACGAGCCTTTGTTGGCGACGCCGAGGCGCCGGCCGGCGCGATCATTCCCCAGGCGCCATCAAGCGCACCTTCGCGCAGTTCGAGGCCAAGCAGGCGGTCGCGCTCGAACGGGCCCGGCAGCGACAGTTCGCCGGTCTTGAGGCCCGAGAAGCCGAAGCGGGCGTAGTAGGGAGCGTCGCCCAGCAGAACCACCGCACCATGGCCGCGCGCCTTGGCGGCGGCCATGGCGTGGTTCATCAGCGCGGCGCCGACACCAAGCTTGCGGCATGACGGATCGACCGCCAGCGGACCGAGCACCAGCGCTCGCACGCCGCCGGCGCTGACGTGCCACAACCGCAGCGTTCCGACCAGCCGGCCCTGGCGTACGGCCGAAAGCGCAAGGCCTTCGGCGGGCGCGCGTCCGTCGCGCAGGCGCTGGCAGGTGCGCAGATGGCGGTTTTCGCCAAAGCAGGCATCGAGCAGCGCCTCACGCGCCACGACGTCCGATGCTCGTTCCGCACGGATCGCGAACGGAGCGGCGTCGGGGTCAAGGGCAATCTGGGTCTTCCGCAAAGCAGTCATGGCACGTCAGTCCCCGCTTCCATTGGCCACCTGGCCACGGAGCGTTGTCAGCAAATCGCATGTGAAGGGGAGGGAGCCGGCGCACCGGCTCCCGATTTTCTTCTCCCTCTCCCGCTTGCGGGGCGCTTGCGGGGGAGGGCCGGGGTGGGGGTGTCGGACCGGAACAGGCCGTTAAAGTTTCCCCCACCCGGCGCTTCGCGCCGACCTCCCCCGCAAGCGGGAGAGGTGAAGTGAAGCCCACGCTACCGCGTCAGATGTGGTAGGTCCGCAACGGCGGGAAGCCGTTGAAGGCCACCGACGAGTAAGTCGACGTATACGCCCCGGTGCCTTCGATCAGCAGCTTGTCGCCGATCTCGAGCGTCACCGGCAGCGGGTACGGCAGCTTCTCGTACATCACGTCGGCGGAATCGCAGGTCGGGCCCGCGAGCACGCATGGCGTCATTTCCGCGCCGTCATGCGGGGTGCGGATGGCGTAGCGGATCGACTCGTCCATGGTCTCGGCGAGACCGCCGAACTTGCCGATGTCGAGATACACCCAGCGCACCTCGTCCTCGTCGCTCTTCTTGGAGATCAGAACGACTTCGGTCTCGATGATGCCCGCATTGCCGACCATGCCGCGGCCCGGCTCGATGATGGTCTCCGGGATCTGGTTGCCGAAATGCTTGCGCAGCGCGCGGAAGATCGACCGGCCGTATTGCACGACAGGAGGAACGTCCCTGAGGTATTTGGTCGGGAATCCGCCACCCATGTTGACCATGGAGAGGTTGATGCCACGCTCGGCACAGTCACGGAATACCGTCGAGGCCATCGCCAGTGCGCGATCCCACGCCTTCACCTTGCGCTGCTGCGAGCCGACATGGAACGAGATTCCATAGGGCTCGAGGCCCAGCCGCTTGGCGAGATCGAGCACATCGACAGCCATCTCCGGATCGCAGCCGAACTTGCGCGACAGCGGCCACTCGGCGCCGGCGCAGTCGTAGAGGATGCGGCAGAACACCTTGGCGCCGGGCGCGGCGCGGGCGATCTTCTCGACCTCCGCGGAGCAATCGACCGAGAACAGGCGAATGCCGAGCGCGAAGGCGCGCGCGATGTCACGCTCCTTCTTGATCGTATTGCCATAGGAGACCCGCTCCGGGCTCGCACCAGCGGCCAGCGCCATCTCGATTTCGGCCACCGAGGCGCAGTCGAAGCATGAGCCCATCGAGGCCAGCAGCGACAGCACTTCCGGCGCCGGGTTTGCCTTCACCGCGTAGAACACGCGGCTGTCCGGCAGCGCCTTCGAGAAGGTCTGATAGTTGTCGCGCACGACTTCGAGGTCGACGACGAGGCACGGCTCGACGTCCTGGCCCTCGTTACGGCGGTTGCGCAGGAATTCCTGAATACGTTCGGTCATAGTAGCACCCTCCCAAACGGCCCAGCGACGGGATCCGTTCAAAAATGATCTCGGATCAAAGCGCTTCAGCCACGTCACGCGATGGAGGCGCGAGGGGGCCAAAAGCTCAGACCGAATTGTGCTGCCGTGGATTGGTTGGGAATGATCCCGCCCGCACACCTGGCAATGAAGGACAAGCCTCTTCGGTATTCGCGCCGGCTGGTGGAAAGCCGGCAGAGACCAAAAAAGCCCGATCCGTCGTTGCTTTAAGTCGCGTCCCCCGTTGAGAACGAGGTGCGCCGGTTCGCCTCCGGCTGCCAGTCACGGTTGCAAGGGGTGAAGGGACCTTCAACGGCATCTCTTGAGAGAGATGCTGGCCTCTCAAGTCAGATGACCTGAGCGACCCTCGGTTCTTAATCCCTTGGCGGCTGTCCGGCCTCTTGTCCGGATACCTACCGACTGACACACGACCACAGGCACGTGCGAAATTGGGCAACTCTGCAAATAGGGTGTTTGAGTCCGCTACGCAACATTTTTTTTATGTCAGGGACAAATTTCCCCAACGCGTGCTCGCAGCGCCGCTCTCAGCGTGCGTAGGCGGCGTTGAAAGTGAACAGACGTTAAGTTTGTTTAACGAAGTGTGAGCATTCAACGCAGGCGGTGCGCGGCTTTGTTGCTCAGCCGACTTACGCGCGACGCGTAAACGGCTCGACGCGCTGCGCGGCGCGGATGAACGTCACCATGATGAAGACGCCGATCGCAAACAGCACGGCTTGCAGGATGTGCGCGCCGGTGTCGTCGAGACCGAACAGGATCGCGAGCGCCCAGCCGCCGGCGAACGCCGCGCCGAACACTTCGGCGCCGATCAGGATCGCGGCACTGATGACGGTGACGACGCTCGGCCAGACAATCTGGCGGGCGCTGGTCGGGGAGGGCTGCGAGCTCATGTTTCTGTATCCTGTCAGGGGGCGCAATCTCTCTGAAAAGGCCCCCGCTATCAAGCGCAAAAGGCCCAAAAAAGCCCAACGGCGTGATATAGATTGCGCCATTCATTTGGGGCGTAAACGGGAATTGTCATGTCAGAAACCTTGGAAACATTGGTCCCCCCGCCCGCCTCGGTAAACCCGCTGCTGAAGGCGTGGCAGACGCCGTTCGAGACGCCGCCATTCGCCGAGATCGCGCCGGAACATTTCCTTCCCGCGTTCGAGCAGGCCTTCGCCGATCATACCGCCGAGATCACCGCGATCACCTACGATCCCTCCGTGCCGGACTTCGCCAACACCGTCACCGCGCTGGAGCGCGCGGGCAAGCTGCTCTCCAAGGTTTCGGCGGTGTTCTACGATCTGGTGTCGGCGCATTCCAACCCGGCGCTGCTTGAGATCGACAAGGAGGTGTCGTTGCGGATGGCGCGGCACTGGAACCCGATCATGATGAATGCGGTGCTGTTCGGCCGGATCGCGATGCTGCACGATAACCGCACCATGCTCGAACTGTCGCCCGAGCAGAACCGGCTGCTGGAGCGCACCTACACGCGCTTCCATCGCGCCGGCGCCGGCCTCGACGAGGCGGCGAAGAGCCGGATGGCCGAGATCAACGAGCGGCTGGCGCATCTCGGCACCGCGTTCAGCCATCATCTGCTCGGCGACGAGCAGGAGTGGTTCCTGGAGCTCGGCGAGGCCGACTGCGACGGCCTTTCGGACAGCTTCATCGCCACGGCGAAGGCGGCGGCCAGCGAGCGCGGCATGGCCGGCAAGGCGATCATGACGCTGTCGCGCTCCTTCGTGGAGCCGTTCCTGAAGACGTCCACCCGCCGCGACCTGCGCGAAAAGGTGTTCAAGGCCTTCACCGCGCGCGGCGACAACAACAACGACAATGACAATAACGCCGTTATTGTCGAGATCCTGAGCCTGCGCGAGGAGAGCGCCAAACTATTGGGCTTCCCGACCTTCGCCGCCTACCGGCTGGAGGATTCGATGGCCAAGACGCCCGAGGCGGTGCGCGGGCTGCTGGAGCGGGTCTGGAAGCCGGCGCGGGCGCGTGCGCTGGCCGATCGCGATGCCCTGCAGGGGCTGGTGGCCGAGGAGGGCGGCAACTTCGCGCTGGCGCCGTGGGACTGGCGCTACTACGCCGAAAAGCTGCGGCAGCGCCGCGCCAATTTCGACGACGCCGCGATCAAGCCTTATCTCGTGCTCGACCACATGATCGACGCCGCCTTCGACTGCGCGCACCGGCTGTTCGGCCTCAGCTTCTCCGAGCGCAAGGATATCCCGGTCTGGCATCCGGACGTCCGGGTCTGGGAAGTGACCGACAGCACCGGGCAGCACAAGGCGCTGTTCTATGGCGACTACTTCGCCCGGGCCTCGAAGCGCTCGGGAGCGTGGATGACCTCGCTACGCGACCAGCAGAAGCTCGATGGCGCCGTCGCACCGCAGATCATCAATGTCTGCAATTTCTCCAAGGGCGCCGATGGCGAGCCGTCGCTGCTGTCGCCAGACGACGCCCGGACGCTGTTCCACGAATTCGGCCATGGCCTGCACGGGATGCTGTCGGACGTGACCTATCCCTCGCTGTCCGGCACCAGCGTGTTCACCGATTTCGTCGAGCTGCCGTCGCAGCTATACGAGCACTGGCAGGAGCAGCCGCAGGTGCTGCGGCAATTCGCCCGGCACTACCAGACCGGCGAGCCGCTGCCGGACGACCTGCTGAAGCGCTTCATTGCCGCGCGCAAATTCAACCAGGGGTTTGCCACCGTGGAATTCGTCTCCTCGGCGCTGATCGATCTCGAATTCCACACCCAGCCGGCGTCCGCGAGCCGGGATGTGCGGGCGTTCGAGCGCAATGAACTGGAGAAAATCGGCATGCCGGCGGAAATCTCGCTGCGGCACCGGCCGCAGCAGTTCGGTCACATCTTTTCCGGCGATCACTATGCGGCGGGCTATTACAGCTACATGTGGTCCGAGGTGATGGATGCCGACGCGTTCGGCGCTTTCGAGGAGGCCGGCAACATTTTCGATCCCGCGGTCGCCAAGCGTCTGCACGACGACATCTATTCGTCGGGCGGCTCGCGCGATCCCGAAGACGCCTATATCGCCTTCCGCGGCCGTGAGCCCGAGCCCGACGCGCTGCTGCGCCGGCGCGGTCTGCTGGAAACGCCCGAAGCTGCCTGACGTGAAAGGGCTGCCTAACGTGAACATTGCGATGCGCTGCTTGCTGGGCCTGCTGTGGCTTGCCGGAGCTCTTGCCTTTGGCGCCAACACCGCGCAGGCGCATCCGCATGTCTGGATCACGGCGACCAGCGAGTTGATCTATGCCCCCGACGGCGCGATCACCGGCGTGCGTCACGCCTGGACCTTCGACGACATGTTCTCGACCTACGCGCTGCAGGGCATCGAGACCAAGACCAAGGGCGTCTATAGCCGCGAAGAACTTGGCTCGCTGGCGCAGACCAATGTCGAATCGCTCAAGGAATTCGGTTTCTTCACTTTCGCGAGAGCCGACGGCAAGAAGGAGAAATTTCAGGAGCCAACCGACTATTACCTCGAATACAAGGATGCGGCGCTGACGCTGCACTTCATCCTGCCGCTGAAGACGCCGGTGAAACCGAAGGAGCTCGCGGTGGAGGTGTTCGATCCGGCGTTCTTCATCGACTTCAAGTTCGCCGACAAGAACCCGGTCAAGCTGGTCGGGGCCCCCGCCACCTGTCAGATGAAATTCCAGCGGCCGAATGACGGTACCGCCAATGCCCAGAAACTCGGCGAACAGAATTTCCTGAGCGGCGAGAATTCGAACTTTGGCATGATGTTCGCCAACAAGATCACGGTGGAATGTCCGTGAGCCCCGGATCGCGCCAAACCCTGGCGCATGGCCTGGCGGTCTGTGCCACGGCGGCGATGGCCATTCTGCTGCTCGACGCCGCCACCCACGTCCTGTTGGCGCAGACCCCGTTCGGCGGTCCGCGCCCGAGCGCCGAACCGCAGGTCGGCGGCATTGTCGGATGGCTGCTGTCAAAACAATCGGAATTCTATCGCGAGATGTCCTCGACCATTCGCGCCGCCAAGTCCGACGGGTCGGCGGTCTGGACGCTGCTCGGCATCTCGTTTGCCTATGGCATCTTTCACGCCGCCGGCCCCGGCCACGGCAAGGCGGTGATTTCGTCCTATCTGGTCGCCAATCAGGAGACCGCCCGGCGTGGCATCGTGCTGTCGTTTGCCTCCGCGCTGATGCAGTCGCTGGTGGCGGTCGTGATTGTCGGGATCTGCGCCTGGCTGCTCAACGCCACCGCCAAAACCATGTGCGGCGCCGAGAAGGCGATCGAAATTGTCAGCTACGCCCTGATCGCGGCTTTCGGCGCCCGGCTGGTCTGGACCAAGGGCGGCGGATTCATCCGTGCGCTGCAGGCGCCGCGGCCGGTGCCGGCGATGGCCTTCGCTGCGGCTGGACACCACGATCATGCCGGTCATGGGCACGACCATCATGACCACGGCCATGCTCACGTCCAAGAACACGCTCATGTGGTGCATGGCGACCATGAGCATCGTCACGATGACCACGGGCACGATCACGGCCATGTCCACGACGAGCATTGCGGCCACTCCCACGGTCCGGCTCCGAGCGAACTCGCCGGTCCCGGCGGCTGGCAGCGCGGTTTGGGTGCGATTCTCGCCGTCGGCATCCGGCCCTGTTCGGGCGCCATCCTGGTTCTGGTGTTCGCGCTGGCGCAGGGGTTGTTCTGGGCCGGCATCGCCGCGACCTTTGTGATGGGGCTCGGCACCGCGATCACGGTCGCGACCATTGCTGTTGTCGCGGTGTCGGCGAAGGACCTGGCGCGGCGCTTGAGCGGCACAAAAGAAGGCGGCGGCGCGCTGTTCATGCGCGGCGTGGAGTTCGGCGCGGCAGGACTGGTGCTGCTGTTCGGCGTCGGCCTGCTGTTCGGTTATCTCGCCGCCGAGCGGGTGACGTGCTTCTAGCGGCGTGTCGATCCGGCTTCCACCTCGGCTTGAACGGAAGTGCCGGTGCTTCTCGATCACTTCCGATGCCTATTTCTGAATCATGCAGTTGCGCGCATATGGCTCGGCGGCATCGGATGGTAGCGTCCCCAGGCGCGGCGGAACTGGCGCGGCGACGCGAATCCCGCTCGCTCTGCCACATGCTCCATGTCCAGCCGCGTTTGTTTTAGCAATTCGTCGGCAAGAGCAATCCTGACACGATTGGTGTAGTCAGCAAGGCTCATTCCAGTCTGATCGTTGAACAACCGGGAAAGGTGGCGTGAGCTCATGTTCGCGATGGCGGCAATGTCCCTGAGCTTCCAGCCGCGCGCAGGATTGGCCGCGATGGCGTCCTGAACACGATGCACGACGGGATGAATGTGATTACGTCCCTCCAACCAAGGCGATAACTGCGGATCGGCGCCGGCACGGCGGAGGTAAATCACAAGTGCGCGCGCGATCCGCACTGCACAGGCGTCATCAATCAGGCGGCTCACCAGATGAAGCATGAGATCGATGCCCGAAGCAACACCAGCGCTGGTCAAGCGTTCGCGGTCCTCCACATAGAGACGGTTTTCAAGAACGTTTGCGCCCGATGCCAGCTCAGCAAGCTTGGCACACCAGGCATGATGCGTCGTACAAGCATGACCATCAAGTAAGCCGGCCCGTCCTGCGAGCAGTGCGCCGGTGCAGATCGAGATCAGTGTATGACCCGGCTCGATCGTTCGTTTGAGCCACGCGACGATTCTCTCCTCGGTATTATTGGACGAACTCTCCTTTGAACCGCAGCGCGTATCGCCGGCTTCGATTGCGCCGGTCAGGATGACAAAAGCAGTCGAGGGCAATTTGTCCGGCAATGGTTCGATATTTGACAGCGTTAGCCCGATTGAACTCACAATCGCGGACATCGGCCCGACATATCGTGTGTCGAATCGAATGTCGTGCTGTTCTTCGTTGGCCTTGCGGAGAACCTCCAGCGGTCCCGCTACATCGAGCAGCAGCGTTCGGGGCGCAAGAACCACGTACACCGGAATTCTGCGTTGCCCCGCCGCGCTCATGACGCAAGCTTTGATGCGGGACCGGCAAGCGCCTGCTCGACAGTGGCGATACGCGCGAAGCGTTGATCAAGAACCAGTTCCGAGCGGGCTTTGATTTCGTCGGAACTCCAGGTACGCCCCCGCGCATCTGTCATGGCGAAGGTCAGCGTCGCCTCGGAAACATAATCGACGGCATAACCGATGTCGGACGCATGGCGCGCCGTCGTCTCGCAGCATTGCTCTGTGCGGATACCGCTGACAAGAATACGGCGGATTCCGTTTTGAACGAGCCATACGTCAAGACCGCTGCCAACGAGCGCGCTGTGTTTGCGCTTGTAGAACACAGCATCAGGCTCAATCGACAGTGGGGAGAGCGTCTTCACAAAGCCGGAGGCGACCGAATATGGTCCCGCATCGGCGATATGAAAAATTTGGAGAACCGGAATGCTTTGGGCATTGGCTCCATGGATCAGTTTCTGCAGCCGCTTAATGAACGTAGGGCAGTCTGCATCGCTCCAGAACGGGCGTTGTCGAAAGGATTCCTGGACGTCGATCACCATCAGCACGGTATCGGATGCGGACATTATATGCCTCCAAAAAAATCGAATGCATTAACGATATCCGCGATTGATTGCGAGCGAAAGGCGCGGGAAAGACAAGAAGCGGACAAAAAAGGCCATCGATGTTCCAGCGTGACCTGACGGCCGGGCTATGCAAGTGCTAACTGGGACGGCGTTGCTGCTTTGAAGTGACATGCATGCTGCGGACACCAAAGTCCGTTCTGGGTCAGCAGGCGACATTGTGATAATCAAGGTGGAAGTTGCTGGGCCCGCGCGGAGCCTTAGTTGACGAATGGCTAAAATCTACGAATCTACTTTCGTTCTGGCAATACAACGCAGGAAGCCGAAGATGCTGACACCTGACATGAAGCGGATTATTGAAGAGCAACTCCTTGGGTTTGTTGCAACGACCGCTCCCGATGGCACGCCCAACGTGTCGCCGAAGGGCACTTTCTTCGTGGTGGACGACGAGACGATTGCGTTCGGCGAAATCCGCTCGCCCGGCACAATCCGGAATCTGCGAACGAACTCGCGCATCGAGATCAACTTCGTCGATCCTTTCGCGCGCAAGGGCTATCGATTCGCCGGCACTGCAATTGTGGTTGAGCGTGGGGCCGACACCTTCGATACACTACTAGGCCGTTACCGCGGCGCGCTCGGACCGCGAATGCGCGCTATTGTGGCGATCACAGTGACCAAGGCACTCCCCCTTACATCGCCGGCCTATGACGACGGGAAAGCGGAGCCGGACGTCAGAAGAGCGTGGACAACCCGATTCCGCAAGCTTCAGCCGAACGAGCGATTTATGGAATGACGCCTTTGAATGCCCGACTGGGCGCCACGAGCAGCAAGTGCGACGCTGAATTGTGGCCTCGACCGTCGGAGCGGGTGCCTCCCGCCGAGGCGGTTCAGTGCAATATTTATTTTGCGACACCAATATTTTGCGACATGAGAGTGACCGTTCGTCAAAAGGCGCGAAGGCCGTTTAGGGTCAATGAACGAACCCGCTCGCGCGGTAGGGCGCTGCGGCTGGCGGCATCCGCATCGCGCGATACGCGATAGAGGTGCCACCGGGTGATGAGACCCAGGAGCGGCCCAACACGACAAATTTTGAGAATGCTATTCATCAATCATCGATCTTTTGCCGGTGGTGAGCGTACGACCGGTAGCGATTGACCCAACCCCGACACCGCCTTTGCATTGCCCCTCGCCAGAAGGGGCATCGACCCAGCCAATTGCTTGCGGTCGGCAAGAACTTATTTTATTTTTGTCGCTGCCGCGATCAGCTCTTTACCTTCCGCGGTCCTGATCGTCAGCTGTACCTGGTCGCCGCTGCCGTCGGCAGGAATCGTCGCGGAAATGCGATTTCCGTTTTTTGGGTCGGCTGTCACGGCGTCATTGAACAATACCGCGTCGCCGCGTTTCAGCGTTACGCGCAACGGCGTGGCCGGTTCGATACTGAAGAACTGAAGGGTCACGCCGGACGCCTCGGCCGCCAGATTGATCAGGATGTTCTCGTTCGCATGCGTCACGTTGCTCATGCCGACGGCCGGGCTATAGGTTTCCGGAATCGACACTTCGCCCAGTGCGGGAAACTCAGCGCTGTGGAAAAACTGGTCCGACACGCCCGCCCACAATTCGATGTAAGGCCGCGCTTCGTTCGGGTCTTTGCGTGCGTCGGTCTGGTTCGTAAACGACGGAAATCCCCACGTCCACATTTTCAAGCCCGGCGTGACCGTATTGTCGGCGATGCGGATGATCCCCTCTTCGTTGTCGTGGTTGATTACGCCCCAGAAATTCCCGCCCTGCATATCGGGCGCCGCGTACGCGATGCCCATCGTCGGCCAGTTCTTGAAGTAGCGCAGTTTTTCGAAACGGCT
>Ga0209438_1000314_pt1 | contig 14322 bp, 15 predicted proteins | sample GraSoi_2013_20cm_FD_185825 | JGI IMG/M metagenome (GOLD analysis project Ga0209438, IMG submission 185825) | Grasslands soil microbial communities from the Angelo Coastal Reserve, California, USA - Sample 9_17_2013_20cm (SPAdes) (version 2) | ecosystem: Environmental > Terrestrial > Soil >...
TGGGTCAGATTAGCTATGGCTGCCGCTTGTTGAGCTAGTCCAGCAGTACCGCCTGTTATATCGACTCCGAGTCGCTTGAGAACAGTCTCGTCGAACTGCCACATTCGACCAAAGGATTGCTGCAGAAGGTTGTGCGGCTGCGCTTGGTAGTAGGCATCGTGCGCAATCTTCGCTAAGTCGGACGTTTCCTGCGGTTGCGTTTCTGGAATCGGTTCGCCGTACTCGCCTCGGTCAAGTGGCTCGCTAGCGGGTCCTGAATAGTAGCCTTCCGGTAACGCTTCACCCGAAGGAGTCGTGCTAACGGCTTGTTTTGCAGCTAATTCCAGCTCTGCGTCCGTAGGCATTTACTATTCGTCCATTGACAACGGCTCATCCATTGCCGGCTAGCGAGAGAAGATTAATTGTTGTGGCATACTTTACACCGGGGATATATAGGTCTGCCGTCCTTTTATCTCGCTCGGCTTAACGCCGTAGGTCGGAGCGATTGTCTCTCCATTACGATTAACTATCTTGTATCCCAACTGCCGTGCGCCTCTGGTCTGGAACAATTTGCTAGCTCCGTAGGTCAACTCAAGCCCCCGTGCGTTTTGGTCGGTATTAACATCGACAATAGGCATCTGAACAACCGTTCCATCAGGAGTCGCAACCAGCACCTGATACTCGCCTCTGGCTATTTCGCTGCTTGTCACAGACTTTCGATCAGCCGCGTCCAAGCCCATAACCTGTTCCAAATCGGTGATGGGAATCCTCGCTCCTACAAGCTTAGAATCTCTGACGTCGTATGGTTTGCCAGTAGCGGGGTTAGTGTAAAAGCCTTTACCACTTTCACTTTTGTCTATTGTGCCGTCGTCATGCCTGCCGAATGTCCCAGCTACGTCGAAACTGTAATCTCCAAAATCAACCGTAGTCGGATCTGTGGTAACGAGCCTCGGCCTTGGGGCGTTTTGGCTTTGCAAGCCGTACCTTTGGTCTTCGCCGAGCCCACCTTCGACTCCGGGTTGGTAGCTTACTAGCCGGATCGCAGACCCTTCGGGCACCATTCTGCGGTTGCCCTCTTGTGGGGCAATAGCAGAGGCTTGCGGTGCTCCTAGCTGCTCCTGAGTACTCGCAAGCTGCCGGTCGTGGGTCAGCGCCCAGTGCATCTCGCGGGTCACGCGCGCAGCATTGTTGGTCCGCTCCCAGATCGGCAGACGCAGCTCTGAATAGCGTCGAATCGCCTCCGCTGGATCCATCGCATTTACCGCTGGGTAGCCGCCCATCCGCTCGATAATTCTGCGTGCCGCTTCGCCGCCCACGTGTTGGGAATCGGCAATCACCATTTCCTGCAGGCCCGGACTGTTGAGGTCCCATGGCCTGGACTGGCTCAGAAATGCCTGGGTCCATGCGCTAGTGACGGCGTTGTAAGCCGGTAGCGAATCCGGCCCATGTTCACGCACCGCGCGATAAGCCGCGCTCTCAACGCCTGGCGCATCGGCCCAGAGACCGAAAACCGAATCATGCGAACCGTCCTTGCCAAATTCCCGGCCTTCCTCGCTCATTACGTTGGCCCAGACGTTGCGATCAATGCCCATCACATCGGGTGCCCCGCTCGGGAACTTGTAATCGTTATTGGACGTCGCAAGTTGGTCCTCCGTGCCGGCTCTGCCGGTTTGCGTGGTACCGGGCTTTGCTTCAGGCTGCGGGAGCCTTTTCCTAATTTCTTCGGTTACCTTGCTCCAGTCGCCCGTGCGAGCGGCTTCCTTCGCCATATCCATCAATTTTGAATCGCTCTGGTACAATTTTGCAACATCGCTGGTTAGCTGTACTTGCTTATTCGCCTGCACGCCAGCCGCTTCTTGAGCCCGTTGTTCAGGAGACTTGAGCGCCTCCTGCATCTGGCGTGTGACCTCGGCCTCGCGTCCAGCCGGAACGTTCTCAACTCTTATTTCAGAAGGGTTAACAGGCTCAATACCCTTGACTGAGATGGTGGTTGACATCGGTTTGGCCAAGCCCTGTTTGACGCGCTCCTGTGCGTAGGTTTGTATGCCAGCGATATCGGCTTCAAGTCCTGGATTGAGTCTTCCGTTGGTGTCGAAAAATTGCGACCAAGCCCCGCTAATAATCTGGTTCGTCCCGTCCGGCGCTCCGAGGATGGTAGACAAACGGTTCTGGGCGTTCTGCAGTTCGCCTACTTGTCGCTGCAATTCCGGTGGCGGAGTAGGCCCGATTGCGCTGAGTATCTCGCTGATTCGTCTTTGGGTTGCCGTTACGTTTCCATTGACGATAGTCTGGTGAGCTAAAACGGGATTCTTCTTAAGAGCATCTACATCCGTGGAGCCTGGCAAGTCGCCTGTGGCTTTCATTGCCATGATGGTCTTAGCGTTATTGTTCGCTTCCTGGACGCTGGACAATTGGTTACGCGCATTTTCTATCGCCTGCATGCGCAAGTTGATCATCGCCGAAGTCTTTGGGTTTGTAGCAGCGGCGGGATGGTTTTTATAAAACGTCACCAACTTGTCTTCGAAATCAGGGTCCGAAGGGTCCGTCGGAATATCGGCCAAAGCCATTGGCAACTCGTCTAACGCAGCCCTGTCGCGTTGCTGCTGGCTCTTCATGTCCTCAGTGAGAATCTGAGCCTGCGACAGCTTCTGGTGCCCTTCCTCTTCGATGATCGGATTGTAGTTCTCGGAATGGCGGAGATTCTCCTGATCCTGCTTCGTCGCGATTTTGGCCTTCTGAATCTGGTCCTCTATCGTGGCGTTGGAGACCTTGGCTCTGTTGTCATTAATGATGTTCTCAAGATCCAAAGCCTTGAGTCGCGCCTGAAGGGATTGGTTGTTATAAGCCGTCTGGCTATCGATGTTGCCGGCCCGCGCTAGCGTCTCTTTGATCTGCGCCTGGCTCGCCTGCCACTTCATCTGATTATTGTAGTTCTCGTCGACCAGACTCGTCAGCGCCTGGATGTTCTTGGTGATCATCGGCAGGGGCGAAAACATGTTCTCACGGTTGTACCCGAGGCGGGCTAGCGCATCCATGTACTCGGTGCCGGTAACGATCTTGGGCTGTCCGAGTGGATCGCTTAAGTCGACCTGACTGGATATATCGGCCATTGTGGGACTGGAGCCTCCTTCTGGCTCCCGTCGAGAAGGTGTTGCCACCGACCGTTGTTGTGCCACCGCCACCGCCGCCACCGCCAAAAAGACCGCCGAAGAGGTTGCTAAACATGCTTTGGCCGGTCTGCGGATCTTTCCGAGTCAGCGCGCTTGCGAGTCCGGCAACATCGCCTCCAATACTCGAAAACAGTGACTGTGACGGCGCGCCCACCCCGGCCGCAGCCGCATTAGCCTTAGCCGTATAGGCGGCTTCGTTGGCCTTGAAAACGGCTTCCTTGCTCCATTGTTCGCCGGCTACGAGGTCACTCAAGGGCAACAGCGACATCGGATTTATCGGCTGCGGCATTAGATACTGACGCGCGAAACCAAGCAGGTTTGTCCCTGACGTTAAGAGGTTCGATCCTGACGTTAAGAGGTTACCGGCCATCGCTTGGCCTTTCTCCGTAAGGTCCAGGCTCGTTAACCCCAGATCGCGCGCAGTGATCGCGCCTGTTGCCCCGGTGCCGGCTGCGGCGCTTCCGCCCATCAGCGACGTGAACGCCGCGTTGCGCCTGATCTGATCCTGGACATCCTGCGGCACTTGGCCCGCGAGCATCGAAGTGACGTTTGGCCGCATCTGGCCCCAGATGTCCTGCATCTGGCCCAAGGTGCCTTGCATCCCGCTAAAGAATTGTTGCCAGCCCGGCATCGCATTGTTCAACAGCATCTGGAGCTGCTGCTGCTGGAATTGGTTGATTACCGGCGCTTTTTCCATTCCGAACTGGATCGACTGCTGGGCCGCCCCGGGTATATCCAGCGCCCACTTGCTCGGGTCAGTAAACGGCAGGATGTACTTGTTGGCCGCTTCGTTCAGGCGGCTCGAGTATTGAGCGAGATTAGGGCCGCCGCCACCACCTCCGCTGGTAGCGCCTCCGATGGCACTGCCTGCGATGCTAGCTACCGCCCCGATTATTGCTCCCCAACCGATGGTATTACCCTCCGTTTCATTTTCTGTAGATTTGATCAGCCGCGATCTTTGACCATGCATTTAGACGCGCTGCGATAAAGAAATAAGGTGCCAGTTCGGCCGGAAGAGCTAGCGCCAGAGCCACCGACGCTGTATAAGCGCTCGGATTAGGATAAATCAGCTTTCCGTTTTGGTGCAGTCGTTCGGTAACCGACTCGAGCTTCTGGCTGAGTGCCGGGTAAAGTCGCTTCAGGGTCAGCTTGACATCTTCCCAGATCGGATCGGGCTTATCTTTCTGAAACGTTCCTCCCCATCCAGGGACTTTCCATCCCACCTTGAGGAACTCCGGAACTCTAAGGCCAGGGTCCGGCTCGTTAAGAAACGCATAGGTCTGCACCAGGGGCGCGTGTTTGGTTCCAATGGTCATGAGACCAGCGGCTATGGCTTTGCTGAGTTCTCCTGATCCGGACGCTGCATTGGCTACCGTGACGCTAGACGCGTTATTGCGGAAGGAGCTGTAATGGTGAGCTTCGAACAGGCAGTTCAGAAGCCCCATTTCCTCTGGGTTAAGAGGATCGGTTCGCCACCATGCCTGGGTGATCATCATCGGTCCTTTTATGTTACCTCGCTACAGTTCAGCTCCTTCCTTACCCAGGCCAGAAATTTGGCATAAGGCTTTTCCGGGGCCGGCTGCGCCGCACTGTAACCGATTTTGCATGAATGGAACAAGCCCCATCGATCGGCATCGAATGGAACCATGGGCAGACAGAATTCCCAGAGTTCCCTGCAGGTGTCCATACGTTCGAGATCCTTGAAATCGATCATCAGATCGAAATGGGCCCAGTGAGCGTCCCGCAGCGCAATCAATGTCCTGGCTGACTGCTCCGTAAATGGCATCTTTGCCGCTTTCATGGATTTGGCGACCTCCACAATCGGCCGCGCGATCCAGACGACCCTTGTCAACGGCCTCTCAGCCAACAGCGCCGGCAGAACAAAGGTATTTGCCGAGTCGCTGTTCCCGTAGATCTGGACGCCGCTAGCGCGACAGGAACATTCGGCATTGTGCCAGAACTCCGCTGCGTTTCCGGCAAACTCAGTCGCCTCATGGGTGCAGGTCGATACTCCTGGAACGCTCAAGAACTGCGATAGCCACATCGTCCGGCTCCGTGGAAAGGCGCAGATCAAAAAGGAATCTTTTATCTCAAGCTCCAAATGTCTCCTCCTGTGAAGCTTTCTTGGATTTGTAGGGTAGCCGAATAATCGCTGTCGTAGTCCTTGTCTTCGGTATCGAGGACCTGAAAGGCCGTTTTCCAGGCTGCTGTTGCTTGGTCGTAAGCGCCAGCTTTCTCGTACTTCATTGCCATGAGCGCGTTTTGCAGAGCGCCGATGTTCGTGATGAGAAGATCCGAGTAGGGGCTGGTCGTCCAGATAAAGCGGCGTTTGCAAAGCGTCGTCAGGACTGCCGGCGAGGTGTCGCCAACCCAGGAGACGAGATAGCGGCGGTAATCCGGGTTGAGCTCGTCGGGTTCATAGACCGCTAGCGGCTCTTGGGTTCCATCCGCTTCAACGCCGAACAGTCTCAAGCGGCCTACCGTCTGCGGCTTGGTCACCGAAATGATCTGAGAGACCTTCTGTACGGAATCAACGTAATTGGTCCCTTGCACCGGGATCGGAAGTATGATGCCCGGAATATACTGATTGTTGTCATAGCTGATGACGTGGTTGCCGTCAGCGTCTAGGGCGTTGACAACGAGATTTCCCTCGCTTGATGTTTGTGGCAGATCCGCGTAAAGCCGCAAGGTCATCGGTGCCTCGGAAGTGCAATCCTCAAAAGTGCTGAAGCCTGTTCCGAGATCGATGAGCACGTTGGGCGCACACGCCACAAACCCTACCGGGCCGCCAGGCAGGAACTCGTACCAGCGCCCTTTGACGTCGTAGATGGTCGTGCAGCCTGGCCCGCAATGACCTCCCGTACAAGCCTCGTAGTTCGCGCTAGCTGCTAGCACAGTCTTCACTTCCCGAGGAGTGGTGATCTGCTGGTTACTGTTGATGTCGAATTGGTACCGCCCGATTGTCTTTTCAGGGTTTAACGCCGGCAAAAGGCGTTCAATCGCCAAGTTGATTCCCTTGGTGACACGCGAATCGGTCGAGCACATCCCGTATTCGACGTACTCGGCTAGCAGCTCCTGGGCCTGTGAAAGGATGAGTCTCATCGTTACTGGTATCCGACAAACATGATCATGGCCATGGCAATGAATGGAGGAAATGGCAACGGCTGCTGGTTAACTCCGTCCACCGCGACACCTGCGCCGTCGACAACCGGATAGTAAACCGCAAGCGGAGTAGTACCGGTCTGGCCAAGGCTAATGCGTCCGGCTCCTGGTTGGGCGTCTAGGTTGCCGTGAGTCTCAGTCGAGAGCTTCGGCAGTTGCCTTGAGCCTATGAAGTGCGGTCCCCTCGCGCCGCCGACGTTCCTATTGGCGACGCCATCAGTCCCAGTTATCCACTCGCTGCCACTCCAAGTTGCCCCGCACGGGAAATAACCTTCTAGGTTTGCCGTTCCGTTGCCGCCGTTGCAGAGCGCCCACCCGTCCGCGTCACCACCAATGATGCCGCGGCCGGTGCCGTCAAAAACCCCATTATAACCGCCAACGTACATCCTGATTTCGCCGTAGACCACGCCGGTGTAAACCTTGCGCCAGTTGCCGTTGTAGAACATGTAGACGCCCAGAGGACGACCTGCGCCGTCCGTCTTGAACCAAACTTTGTTCGTTAACGCGCTAGACGGTGCTGAAGAACCGACAAAGACACCTCCACCGGCCGTGTCGGGTATCGTCCCGGACATTCCGCCGCCGGTTGTCAGCATGTCAAGCAATCCGTTGACGTCGGACGGGTAGCAGGCCGGTGCCGGCTGATGGTTCGGAGTGAAAGAGACGTTTGCCATTGGTTATGCCGCTTTGAAGAACTCACCGAAATATTCGCGAGCCGCTTTATTGTAGGCGCTTCCCGCTTCTTTTGCCGTGCGCCAATACCCAAGAAAAATCCTTTTGGCGTGGACTCGGATAACGGTCATCCAGAGTTGCTTGCCTTTGTGGAAGGTCACGCCCTTGAAACCACTGGTATTCCTCAGAGTTGCTCCACGGTTGGCTTGATTCTCGCTAGCCGTCGCCAAGCGTAGGTTCGTAATTCTGTTGTCACTGCGGTCTCGGTTGACATGATCCAATTCGTTAGGAGGCCATTCTCCATAGGTGTAAAACCAAGCCAGCCTATGCGCCCCGTAATTGTGACGATCAAATCGAATCATGACATATCCGTTGTCGATGAATCCGGCAGCTTGACCGACTTTTATGGAGTGTGACTTTGCTTTTTTCCATGTAAAAAGGCCCGTTGCAGTATCATAAGAAAGGCACTCCTTAAGCTTGTCTAAATCTGGAATTGGAGCTCGGTTTTTCATGGACATTCGCCGTTCGGGCTTTCAACGAGTTCTTCGGCGTGTAAAAGTATCATGATCAGGTCCGAAGGGCCCTTCCACGTGATGCGCAACTGAAAATAATATCCGTTTCTTATCAGTTTGCCGACGATCGGATCACAAACAGCTGGCGGTGTCGGAAGTGGTTTCTTGAACCAATAACCTCCGCTAGCTGGCGTATTTGGCTCCGGTCCCGGAACGCAAAACCCTGGTATTGTGCACGGCGGGATATTGCACAGACTGCTCGGCGGTGGCGTGCCCGAGTCGGGAGGCGGAGCGGCCCCTTGGCCGGTAATCGTGAATGTGACCCAGGAGACCCAGCCCATGAATCCATCGCTGCGGTAGTCTACGCTCACCTCGGTGGTTGCTAGCACCGTGTTGAAATACAGGTAGGCTGTCCTGAGCATCTTAAGCGAGTCGGGCAGCTTGAAATCGAATGCACGCGTTTCTATCTGGCTCGCGATGGGCGCCTGACCTTCGTCGAAATTTCCGTCGAGCAATTCCCAGATCTCGGTCTGGTTAGTCGTCGTATTCAGAGCGAAAACGAAACAGCGTTCGACATGGGCAAAGACGCCTGCGAGGACCTGGAGGATGCGGTAGCCGTCCGGCATCGCCCAACGTCCGTCATAGGCCGGCGATCCACGCTGGTTGAAGTACGGACTGAATTCGTACGCGAGATTGCTTTTGTTGATAACCGAGGAGATGACATCCAGATCCAGAGCAATTAATCCACCGAATGAGGCACCCCCAGCGCTCTTGTATGGAAGCGGCTCAGCCGTTACGAATACGCGATTTTTGAAGAGCGCTGAGCTCGCATAGTCCAGCAGTTGCAGGCTGTCGTTTGCCATCACTCGGTTCATTTCCCGGCTGATCGGCGCGCCGCCCCAACCCCACTGCTCATTGCGCGCGGTGCGATAGGTGCGCAGGCCGTCTTTGGCCCTGAAAAAAACGTCCGAATTGACATTGATGATATTCCGCCAGCCGGTTCCTCCGATATTCGTGAGCGCGACCCGCTGCATTCCAGGTGTGCCCTGCCAGCCGGGCGTCACACCTGCGACAGCTTGCCGCGGTACGCCAGTCTGGATTGAATACGCCGCGTTACGCGCAAAGATAAGGAGCTCGCCCTGGCCGGTTGCCGTGTCGCCTTGCTCGACAAAGGTCATGCCGACGATGGTTCCGCTAGCGAGCGGGACACCGAAAAAAGCGGCGGAGGAAAGATAAGTCTGTTCAGTGAACTGAATTACGCTAGTGCCTCCTCCGAGGATGTCTCCTGCGACCACCTGGCGATTCTGCGCTAGCCAGAGCCGGCCCTGACCATAAGCCATTGATTGGCCAACAGGCACCTCGCTGGCGACACCTGTTGATCCAGAGCGGTGGATGCTCTGCAAACCCTGCATAACGATTGCCGTAGAAGTGCCGTCCTGGATGACAAAGTAAACGTCCGGCTGGCAGAACCAGCACTGGGGCGCGTTCGGGTTGCTAACGCCGTCGTTAAGGACCTGCTTCACCGTGAGACCCGGGCCCGCGATGGTGATCTGGTAGAGCGCGCCAGCGACCATCGCCATGATATAATCCTGGCCGTCGTCGATGTCGTAGATTGCCGCGCCCTGGAATAGGCCTGATTGAAAAGCAGCTAGCTGGCCGGCGTCGGTCAGTGCTCGCTTCTGAAATATCTGGCGGTTAGATGGGAATCCGCCGCGAAAAGTGACATTGTTCGAGTAGGAGCATTCCTGGGGAGAAAGCAGAGTCGGATCCCGGCCAGAGTTCATCCCTCCTTCCAGAGTTCGCTGGCCGTCCTTCCTGAGCTCTGTCTTGTCCTTGATCACTTCTTAACATCTATTGCGTCCGCAGGTCACCAACTTTGGCGAAGTGATCCACATAGCTGCGCGGTTTGAGCTTCACGCTCGGCAGCATGTCGCCTGACCCTGGGTAATGGTCTACGTAGGTTTTAGGCGTGACCTTCTGAACCATGTCCCCAGGAGCATGAGATTTATGATCTACAAAACTGTGAAGCTTTGGTGGATTTGTCATAGCTTTTACTTCGGCGGATTAGCGACAAAATCGGCAATCACCTGCGGCAACGTTGAGTTAACTACAAACTGCACGTCGGAATCTTGGACGCTTTGTCCGCTTGGGTCAGCCTGAACGCTGGCCTGGATCGTCGAATTCATCGCGACCGGCCAGGCGAACGGGTTCCATGCGACGCTTGAATTTTTATTAGCCCATGAGGCCCAATTCCAGCGATTGGTATGATCGGGCGTTGAAGCGGCTTCGTTGAAAATGTCTTCGGCGGCGCGAATAACTGCCACCTCAATTTGTTGTTGGACGCTCGGGATCTGGTACCGGAGCGCATAGCTTGAAGTGTAGGGAGTGCTCATAGGATTTTCACCAGCCGGTGTCGGCGGTATAATGCCAAGTGTAAATGGCTTGCGCAGAATTTACGGACCCTCCTGGCAAGACCGGATATCCTGGCGCTGTTTCGCCCGGCCCGGACCACGTAGTCGGTCCAGCGTCAACGGCCCGATAACTATCCCTGACCGCGTTTGCAGTGCCTGTCACTGGGCTATACGAAATAAGAACAGTCGGCGTCCTTGCTAAGTTCCTCTTAAAAGGCGTAGGCAGGATCGGGCTTCCATTTGGGAGCACCGGACCGTTTATCGCACCTGCCGCTGTTGCAGTACCTGGCACAACTCCGTAATTATATGTTTTCTGATAGTACCGCAGACAATCGTCGTAATTCTGCGTAAACGGACAATCGATCAGGGTCGAGCATTGATTCAGTGGCTCGTGTTGCAGAAATGCTAGGTCCACAGTTGAGCTGGTAGTCTTGGAAACGAACGAATCCTGACCTAATGCTCCGACCACATTGGCATTTTGCCAGGTGTCGTTGGCTGCCACGGTTCTACTGGTTCCAGCCGCTAAAGTAATATAGAGGAAATATCCTAATACTCCAGGACTCGAAGAGAAAGTTCCGGCACTTGGAAAAATCGGCAGGTTCGGCAACGTTATAAGTTGCCAGACATTGCTTGAAGTAATGGTGCAAAGCTTAGCCAAACTCCTGGAGGCGGTCGGATCTTGCAGCGAAACGCCGAATTTAAGCCCGGACACGCTCGAGCGAACTAGTAGTTGGAGCGAATGCACATCATACTGCAGCTCGCGAAACTTGGCCCCTTCTAATGACTGATAAAGATACATGGAATCAGTCGCCCCAAGCGTTGCCTGTGCCGTGGTAAGCGTCAGCCGCAAAAACGAGCGACTGATCGCGAAATTAGTCCCCTGCACCACCAGCTCCGAACCAACCGCTGGCTTCTGTTGACTGCTCACTCCCCAAGTACCTGCGCCGGTAACCGTCCATCGGTCAATACAAGGCGTGTTAACTCCAGTCGCGACACTGTTACCGCAGTTCTTTTGGTCAACCTCAAACGTCGGATTGCCGGCTGCGTTGAAAGATCGAAGCCGCACGCTCCAGATCGTCGGCTGCACGGCAGCGGCGAGATTTTGGAAAGCGTTCGTGCCGTCTAGAAAATCGGTCGTGTTGCCAGTTAGCTTGTTAATCGACCCGATTTTGGTCGTGGTCGCTAGCGCGGTAGCCGGAACGTAAAGCTTGCTATCGCTCCCGAGCATTGCGGTGTTACCAGCGTCACCGCTGACTGCGGTTGGGCCTGGAGGCCCAGTCGCGCCTGTCGGACCTTGGGGTCCTGGTACGGTTGATGCGGGACCTGTCGGACCCTGTGGACCAGTAGTTCCAGGCGGTCCCGTAATATTGCCTATCTGTGACCAAGCCATTTTTTTAACTCAGTTGATACACATCTCCGGTCGTAGTATTCAGGTAAAGGTCGTTCGGGACTGACCCTGCTACCGTACCTGGGGCACCAGCTCCAACGAACCACATGCTGCCTCTTGGCCCGGTGGACCCTGTCGGTCCTTGAGGTCCGGTATTTCCAGTCGGGCCTGTAGATCCTGTCAATCCAGTCGCTCCCTGCGGTCCTTTGATATTAGATACTACTGTCCATGCCATAGTCTTGTCAGCTTATCAGCTTAACTTGTAGATATTGCCAGTGCTCGTATCCAGATAGATGTCTCCCGGCCTGGAACCCTGTATCGTAGCTGGTGGAGGACCGGTTCCAGTAAACCAAAATGTTCCGGCTGCCGCAATCATCTGCCAGAAAGTCGGGTTAACATCGGGCGGTGCATTCGTGTTATTAGCTAGGGCGACCCAACTAGACCCGTTGTAGGTAATTGCATCGTAGGGGTTGTATGTCGCCGCCGGGCTCCAGTTCCCGCGCCAGTTAGCTCCAGTTCCAGGAACTCCCTGGGAGCCTTGTGGACCAGTGGGACCGGTCGCTCCGCTAGGTCCGGTTGTTCCTTGTGGGCCCGTCGCACCCGTGGGCCCGGGAGGACCGACTACACCTGGAGCGCCTGTTGCACCATCAGCTCCTCCTGGCCCTTGCGGTCCGGGCACTCCTTGTACTCCGGGAGGTCCCTGCGGGCCTGTGGCACCGGCAGGACCCTGCGGTCCCTGGATTCCTACGCTGGAATAAACCGCCCAGTCCTGCGGATGAGTGTCTGGCTGCGCGTTCTGGCTGGCACGCAAAGCGATATAGATGAGGTTGTTCCAAGTTACCAGGTCACCTTGGGCGTAGACCGCAGTCGCGTTCCAATAACCTTGTGCCGAAACGGCAGGTCCTGGCGGACCCTGTGGACCGACTGCTCCAGGAGATCCCGTCGCGCCTACAGGACCTTGTGGACCTGAAATTCCCTGTATGCCTTGAATGCCGGAGGGTCCTTGATCACCTCTAGGGCCAGTAGGACCTTGCGACCCGATCGGCCCCGTGGCTCCAGCAGCCCCGGTCGCACCGACTGCACCTTGTGCACCGGATGGACCCTGAGGACCAGTCAGACCTGCAGTTCCAGCCTGCCCGCTTGGACCTTGCAATCCCTGTGGTCCTTGCGGACCGCTAGGTCCAGGCGGCCCTTGTGTGCCACCGGTACCGGTGGAGCCAGCTAGACCGGGAAACCCGGAAGCTGATACCATCGTGCCGCTCGGTATATTGTACGGCGGAGTTCCAATGTCGGTTTTGAGCGGCAACAGGGTTAGTATCCTGTTTGTCGTGTCTACGGCCGAAACAGAAAAACTTCCGACGTAGGGAATAAAAACCGGCGCCGTCACCGCGACCCAGCTAACATTTTGGACCGTGACGTTTAGCGTTGCTTTGCCGTCATAACCACTGATTAGAGCGGAGGTAAACGTGTACGCAGGCGTTCCGGCAGGACCCTGCGGACCAGGACCGCCAATAGTCGCACTGGGTGAGGGAGGCGAGGAAAGAACCGGCATGGTTACGTGTGTCTAACTGCCAAATAGACTGGGTTGGAATTCCACGTTAGGGAAATTTCGCTGGAGCTGACAGCTATTGAGAAAATTTCTCCTGGCGGAACACTCAGGGCCGAGGTCATCGCCTCGTAGTAAGCGTGATTGTGCGCGTAAACACGAATCGGAAAAGTCGGCTGCATGCCTGGCTGAGCACCCGTTGGGCTTATGACGATATAGACCCAGACATCGTAATCGGTCGGGTTGTAGCAGGCGACATCCAAAAGATCGGCGCCCTGAGGGATCGTGTAAGAGATTCCGTAGACGTAGTTTGTGAGCGCGACATCGCCGCCTCCCGGCTTGGCAAGGGCCGCCAGCGTGGCGCTTATACGGCTCTGCAGGGCGTTGATCTTTAGCAGGCTGCGCCGTTCGGCATCCCCGCATTCAGGATCAAAAGTCGGGAAAATGACTGGCCCTGACATCTTTTGGGTTTTACCTCCTTCCGGTCGCCTTTCGGAACTTCTGTCCCATCTGGCTAGCAAACCCGCCAACCTGGTTTTGCGGACCGCCGGCCTGGTCCTCGCTCTGGTTGGGCATGGTCGCGCCTCCGGTTGCGTTGCTAGCGCCCTGAACGGCCGCTAGCGCGTTCGCCTGGTCCACCTCTTTAGCGGCCTCGGTGTCGCCCTCGGTATCTTCCTGACCGATTTGGTAGCCTTCGATATCAACCAGCTCGAGTTGGCCATCGCTCACGACCTTGAAGGTTGCCATCGCCTGGAAGGTGTCGTCACTGTCCAGGTGCTCAGGCGGTTGAAAACCGTCCGGCGTTGGAAAAGTCAGGTCTGGCATTCTTGCTCCTCCGAGAAATTCGGCTGTATAAAGGTCGTAAGTTTTCGTTCCTTCACAGCAATATCGAAAGCGAGCGCAGCCTGCTTCGGATCCGCAAAGTACCCAAGGAATAGGTCTAGCCCACGATTACGAAGCCTGGCTACCCATTGCTTTCGCGCCGCGTTCCAATGAACTCCGCGAAATCCAGCAGTGTTTCTCACGTCGAGCTTCGAGTTATGACGATTATGTGAGTATGGAACCAGCCGAAGATTTCCGCGGCGGTTGTCTAGCGTGTCGCGATTGATATGATCGCAGACAACACGACTCTGATTTAACACTTCTAAAAGCTGCGGAAACATTCTCTCAATGATGATTCGATGGATGTAGACTTTAGGAGACTTTCTCCCAGGCTGCTTTCTACGTCCCACATAGGTGTACTGGCCGTATTTGGTCCTGAATGTGTACGCGGTCCAGTTTCTCTCAGCTAGATCGGCGTCAATTTCGCTTATCGTGAACTTGACGCCGTTTCCTGTTTCAAGTACAATGTCATGCATTTGCCACGGTAACACATCCATTAGGACGGGCAACCCTGGAGCGCAAGATCGACTCCGCAGTTGGCGTGCATAATCGCGTAACCAAGCTCGGGGTGAATCGGCTCGAAAGCATCCTTCATTATGGCTCG
>Ga0209438_1000319_pt1 | contig 14225 bp, 13 predicted proteins | sample GraSoi_2013_20cm_FD_185825 | JGI IMG/M metagenome (GOLD analysis project Ga0209438, IMG submission 185825) | Grasslands soil microbial communities from the Angelo Coastal Reserve, California, USA - Sample 9_17_2013_20cm (SPAdes) (version 2) | ecosystem: Environmental > Terrestrial > Soil >...
CGTCGTGCACGAGCTTGCCGTATTCGTACAGCGCGGCACGCAGGGTGAATACGCCGGTGTTCACTTCCACCGGCCGAATCCAGATCTGGAAAATCTGCTGCTGGCGCGCGAGGTTCGGATCCGGCGTGAACTGGAACATCCCGCGCGGGAAGTATTCGACGTACGCGTAGTCCCCGTAGTTGAGCCCGCGCGCCTCGCGCAGCCGCCCGTACAGGTAACTGTTGGACGACCGGTGCTGGCCGAAATAGGACGCGACGACCGCGAGCGCCGGCCAGTCGGGCGACGAGCGGTTCACGTCGATCGGGAAGCCCATCGAGATCGCCGTCGATCGCGTGTCGCGCGTCACGATGGCCAGCGTGGAAGCGGCTGGCGCGCCCGGAGCGTCGAACGTCTTCCTGTCCGCGCTCCCCGCCGGCAGCTTCGCGAAATCCGATTCGACCTTCGCGTCGAAGCCCTTGGGATAGCCGCCGGCGAGTCCGACGACGAGGTTGGCGCGCGTGAAGTGCTCGCGATAGAACGCTCGCACGTCGTCGATCGTCAGCTTCTGCAGCGAGGTGATCGTTCCACCGTTGTGGTGACCGTAGGGATGCCCCGCATAGATCACGTTGTAGAGATATTCCTTGCCGAGCTCTTCGTCGTTGCTCTCGCGCAGCGACACCTTCAGGAAGTTGACCTCATCGTCGCGGACGCGGGTGAAGTCGTCCTGGTGGAAGCCCGGATCGAGGAGCATGTCCCTCATCAGTGCGTAGAACCCGTCCAGGTTCTCGACGTGGGTGGTGCCGGTGAATACGGTCATTTCCTTGTCGACCTGCCAGTTCACCGACGTCGCCATCGGATACATAGCCTCGACGATCTGCTGGTAGGTCCTGGACCGCGAGCCGCCTTCGGCGAGCACCGCCGCCGTCAACGACGCGAGACCTTCCTTCCCCGCGGGATCGAACGCCGAGCCGGTCGTGAACAGGATGCGGAAGACGATCAGCGGCGAGGTGCCCGGCTGGACCACGCTCGCACCCTGCGTGAACGTCAGCGGCTGCAGCAGGATGGCCGCGAGCGCGACGAGCGCCAACCGCCGCGACATCACTTCGTCCCCGCCTTCGGCGTCAACGTGACGATCGTCCGGTTGTTGTCGGTGAAATATTTCGCCGCCATCGTACGCATGTCCCCGGGCGTCACCTGCTGATAGAGCGCGAACACCTTGTTGATGGTGTCGGGCGTGCGCGTGAGCAGGATGTAGGGTGCGAGCGCGGCCGCGATGGCCGGCGAGCTGTTCATGCGGAGCGCGAAGCTGTACCGCATGCGCGAGCGCGTGGCGTCGAGCTGTGCCTGATCCACCGGATCCCTGGTGAACCGGGCGAAGGTCGCGAGAATCCGGTCGCGCACCTCGTCGAGGTCCTTCACGTTCTTCACCCGCGCGTAGACGGTGAAGAGCTCCGGATCGGGATGGTTGCCGAAATCGGCGCCGAGGTCGTCGACCTTCTGCTCTTCGAGGACGAGCCGCTTGTAGAGATCCGAATTCGGCCCGAACGCCATCGGTGAGAGCAGATCGAGCGCGGGCTTGTCCCTGGCCGTGTCGGAATACGCCGGCCCCTTGAAGGCGACCGCGACCCACGGCAGCGTCGGCGACGGCCAGTCCACGTGCGCGGTGCGTGGCTCGGTCTGCGGCGGCTCCGCAGGAATATTCGGCGCGTAGCTGCCGCGCGCCCACCCACCGAAATACTTCTTCGTCAAGTCGAGGGCGCGCTCGCGCGTCACGTCGCCGACGAGCAGCACCGTGGCGTATTCGGGGGTGTAGAACCGTTTGTAGAACTCCAGGCTGTAGGCGTACTGGTTCGGCATGTCCTGGATGTCCTTCAGGTAGCCCATCGTCGTGTGGGCGTAGGTATGCCGCGTGAACGCCGTCTCGTACAGCGCCTCGTCGAGCTTCTGCGTCGGCTCCGCGCTGTTCTTGTTGTATTCGCCGAGCACCGCGAGCGACTCGGTCTTGTAGGCCGGCTCCGCGTACTTCAGGCGCTGGAACCGGTCGGCCTCCACCTTCATCACCTCGTCGAGGTCTTCCTTCGAGAACACCGCGTAGTAGGTCGTCCGGTCCTGGTTGGTCGTCGCGTTGCTGTCGGCGCCGGCGCGCTTCATGATGTCGTCGCGCTGCCGCGGCGTGAAGTTCTCGCTGCCGCGGAACATCAGGTGCTCGAACAGGTGCGCGTAGCCGCTCTTGCCGGGCTCCACTTCGTCTCGTGAGCCCGCGCGCACGACGATGTACAGGGCGACCATGTTGGGATAGTCGGTGGGCACCGTCACCAGCCGGAGCCCGTTCGGCAGGTCGTCAACGCTGTACGGATACGTAAACAGATTCGAGCCAGCGGTTTCGCCAGTGGCAGGGCGCAGGTACCAGGCGCCGATGCCGACGAGCGCGAGCACCGTGACGACAATCCAGCGGCGAGCTTTCATGACGGCTCCTTGGCGAGGGATCTTACGCCTTCGCCAGCCCCGGCGATGCGTCCCAGGCTCTTCTGCACGCACTACGACCGTCTGGCGCGAGGATGCGCTTTCCGGTAGACGTCGAGCAACTGCGCGACGTTGACGTGCGTGTAGCGCTGGGTCGTCGAGAGCTGGACATGACCAAGCAGCTCCTGGATCGTGCGCAGGTCCGCGCCGGCCTGCAGGAGATGCGTCGCGAAGGAATGCCGCAGCGCGTGCGGGCTGATGCCGAAGCGCGTGCTGCAGCCCCTTACGTACCGACCGACGAGTCTCTGCACGCTTCGCCCCGTCAATCGACCGCCACGCGCATTGACGAAAAGCGCGTCGCCCGCCGTCAGCGCGACCCGATCCCTGAGCCAGGCACGCAGCGCTGCCGCGGCCTTCGGATTGAACGGAACGATGCGCTCCTTGCGCCCCTTGCCCATCACGCGAACCATGCGGCCGGAGAGGTCCACGTCCTCGAGATCGAGCGCCACGAGCTCGCTCAAGCGGATGCCCGACGCGTAGAACAACTCGAGGATGCCGCGATCGCGCCGCCCGAGCGGCGTGGACGCGTCGGGCGCGTCGAGCAGCCGCGACATCTCGTCGACCGAGAGATGAGCGGGCACCTTCTGCTCGCGCTTCGGTGCCACCGCGAGCGCCGCCGGGTCGGACTCGATCCACCCTTCGCGGCGGAGGTACCGCACGAAGGTGCGCAGCGCGGAGACCTTCCGCGCCACGGACGCGCGCGCCTGCCCCTGCCGATAGAGCTCGCCGAGAAAGCCGCGAATCAGGTCCAGGTCGAGATGCTTCGGCTGGAGCGCCTCGCGCGTGCCGCGCTCGCGGCCCGCAAAGGCGATGAACTGCGACAGGTCGCTTTCGTACGCGGCGACCGTGTGGGCCGACGCGTTGCGGTTCAGGCGGATGTAGTCGAGAAACTCGCGGAGCTGTTCCATCGGGCCAGGTCCTCGAGCGCACGCTCGGACGTCGCGAGCTTTCTGTCGGCGCGCCCCGGCTTCTTCCCGCCGGATGGCCTGTCCCGAACGAAGTCGAGGGGCGGCGACGCCATGATGCCGAACGTGATGTTGGTCGGCTGGTAGTTTCGAGGATCGGCGTGCGAGACGTAATAGGCGAGCGCGCCGATCGCGGTGGTGCGCGGCGGCACGCGCGGCTCTTCGCCGCGCACGAGCGCCGCCGCGTTGCGTCCGGCAATCAGCCCCGACGCGGCGGACTCGACGTAGCCCTCGACGCCCGAAATCTGTCCCGCGAAGAAGAGATCGTCGCGGAACTTCGTCTGCCACGTGTCGCGCAGCACTCGCGGTCCGTTGATGTAGGTGTTGCGATGGACCATGCCGAAGCGGACGAACTCCGCCTGCTCGAGCCCCGGCACGAGCTTCAGCACGCGCGCCTGCTCGCTCCACTTCAACTGCGTCTGGAAGCCGACGAGGCTGAAATGGTCGCCCGCCAGCGTGTCCTGGCGAAGCTGCACGGCCGCGTACGGCGAGCGGCCGGTTCTCGGATCGACGAGACCGACCGGCTTCATCGGACCGAAGCGCAGCGTGTCGCGTCCGCGGTGCGCCATCACCTCGATCGGCAGGCACCCCTCGAAGAACTTCTCCTTGTCGAAGTCGTGCACCGTCGCCGATTCGGCGGAGACCACCGCGTCGTAGAAGCGATCGTAGTCCTCCCTGCTCATCGGACAGTTCAGGTAATCGCCTTCCTCCGTCGTCCCGCGCTCCCACCGCGACCCGCGAAACACCTTGCCCATGTCAATCGTCTCGGCAAGCACGATCGGGCTGATCGCGTCGTAGAAATAGAGGTGATCGCCGCCGACGAGGCGCGCGATGTCGGCCGAGAGCGTCTCGGACGTCAGCGGCCCCGTCGCGATGACGAGCGGATACATGGCGGGATCGTCGGGAATGCGCGGCACCTCTTCGCGCGTCACGGAGATCAGCGGATGCGACTGCACGGTCTCGGTGACCGCGCGCGAAAAGCGCTCCCGATCGACCGCCAGCGCCGCGCCGGCGGGCACGCGATGCGTGTCGGCGGCGCGCATCACGAGCGAGCCGAGCCGCCGCATCTCCTCTTTCAGCAGGCCGACGGCGTTATCGAGCTTGTCGCCGCGCAGCGAGTTCGAGCAGACCAACTCCGCCAGCTGATCGGTCTTGTGCACGGCCGTGCCGCGGACGGGACGCATCTCGTGCAGCACGACACGAACGTCCAGCGAGGCTGCCTGCCACGCGGCCTCGCAGCCGGCGAGTCCACCGCCGATGATGTGGATCATGAGGGCTCAGGGCTCAGGGCTGCCTTAAGCCATTCTACGCGCGTGCGGCTTTGCGTGAGGTCTTTCGTGCCCGTGGAGCGGCGGCGGCCGCTGCCGCGGCGCGGCGGCGTCCGCCACCGGGTGCGCCGCGGCGTGGCGACGGCGCGGCGTTGCGGCGCGCCTCGAGCAGCTCGGTTGCCTGCTCGAAGGTGACGGATTCGGGATTGACGCCCTTCGGCACCGACGCGTTCGTCGTGCCGTCGGTGACGTACGGCCCGTAGCGTCCCTCGAGCAGCTTGATCGTGGTGCCGTTGTTGGTGAGCTCCTTCAACACCTTCTTCTTCGTCGCCTGGCGGCGGCGCGACACCTTCGGCGCGCGCAGCAGCGCGAGCGCCGCGTCGAACGAGATGTTGAACACGTCGTCCTCGGACTCGAGCGATCGGAACTCGTCGTTGTGCTTCACGTACGGGCCGAAGCGGCCGAAGTTGGTGACGATGGGCTGATTGTCGTCCGGGTGCAGGCCGACCTCGCGCGGCAGCGACAGCAGCTTCAGCGCTTCGTCGAGCGTGATGGTCTGCTCGGTCGTGCCCGCCTGCAGCGACGCGCGCTTCGGCTTCTCCGCCTTCTTCCCCTCCGGCGTCTCGCCGAGCTGCACGTAGGCGCCGTAGCGGCCGTTCATGACGTAGACGTTCATCCCCGTCGCAGGATCGACGCCGACCGTTCGCGGCCCCTCGGCCTTCGCGCGAACGAGCTCGAGCGCCTTGTCGAGCGTCAGGTCCGCCGGCGCGATGTCGTCGGGGAGCGATGCGGTGCGGCCGGGACCGCCTTCGGCCACCTGGACGAACGGGCCGAAGCGTCCGATGCGGATGCGAACCGGATCGCCGGTCTCGGGCTCCTCGCCGAGACCCAGCACCGGATAGACGGCGTTCTCCTCGCCCTTCTCGACCGCGCCGAGCAGGCCGCGGTGCTTCTTCTTCTTGTCGCCGTAATAGAACTCGCGGAGGAACTCGATCGACTCGCGCTCGCCGCGCGAGATCTCGTCGAGGTCCTCCTCCATCTCCGCGGTGAAGTCGGTCTCGACGAAGTCGCCGAAATGGTCGCGCAGCAGCGTGGTCACCGCGAACGCGGTAAAGCTGGGCACGAGCGCCTTGCCCTGGCGGAACACGTAGCCGCGGCGCACGATGGTGGCGATCGTCGGTGCGAACGTGGACGGGCGGCCGATCCCCAGCCGCTCGAGCTCCTTGATGAGCGAGGCTTCCGTGAAGCGCGCCGGCGGCGAGGTCTCGTGCCGCTTCGGCGCGGTGTCGAGCAGCACGATCGGCGTGCCGCTCCTGTCTACCCGATCGCCGACCGTGCACGGCGGCAGGATCGTCTCCTGGTCTTCGAGCTCCGCGGCGGGGTCGTCGCTCCCCTCGACGTAGGCGCGGCGGAAGCCGGCGAACTCGATGGCCTTGCCGCTCGCCGTGAGCACCGCGACGTCGCTGCCGGGGCCCTTCGCCGACATCTCGATCGTCGTGCGCAGCACGCGCGCATCCACCATCTGCGACGCCATCGTCCGCTTCCAGATCAACTCGTAGACCTTGAGGTCCTCGCTGTCGAGAATCCGTTCGAGCTGGCTCGGCGCGAGGCGGAAGTCGGTCGGGCGAATCGCCTCGTGCGCCTCCTGCGCGTTCTTCACCCGCGTCTGGTAGCGGCGCGGCCCGTCGTAGTACTCGCCGCCGAACATCTCGCGGATGACGCGCGCCGATTCCTGGATCGCCTTGTCCGAGAGCGTCGTCGAGTCGGTGCGGTGATAGGTGATGAGCCCTTCCATCTCGTCGTTGCCGACGTCCACGCCCTGGAACAGCCGCTGCGCCGACTGCATCGTCCGTTCGGTGGAGAATCCGAGCTTGCGGCTGGCTTCCTGCGTCAGGGTGGACGTCGTGAACGGCGGCGCCGGCCGTTCGATGCCGGGCTTCTGTTCGACGCTGCTGATCGTCCACGGCACGTTGGCGGCCATCGCGCCGGCGAGCGTCGCGGCGGCGACCTCGTCCAGCAGGCGCGCGTTCTGGTTCTTCAGCTCGCCGGTCTTCGCGTCGAAGTCCTTGCCGTTGGCGATGCGCTGATCGTTGATGCGCGCGAGCGTCGCGACGAAGTCGCGTCCCTCGCCCCGCAGCTTCGCCTCGAGATCCCAGTAGACCGCCGTGCGGAACGCGCGCCGCTCTTCCTCCCGCTCGACGATCAGCCTGACCGCGACGCTCTGGACGCGCCCCGCGCTCAACCCCGTCTGCACTTTCTTCCAGAGCAGCGGCGACAGCGTGTAGCCGTACAGTCGATCGAGAATGCGCCGGCTCTCCTGCGCGCGAACCAGGTCCTCGTTGACCTTGCCCGGGGTGGCGAGCGCTTCCCGGACAGCCTCCTCGGTGATTTCGTGGAAGACGATGCGGCGGACGGGAATCTTCGGCTTGAGCACCTGCGTGAGGTGCCAGCTGATCGCTTCACCCTCACGGTCGGGGTCGGTCGCCAGCAGCAGCTCCGACGCGTCCTTCACCGCGGTCTTGAGGTGCGCGACCTGCTTCTTCTTGTCGTTGGGAACGACGTAGTACGGCGTGAAGTCGCTCTCTACGTCCACGCCGAGGCGTCCCCACTCCTTCTGCTTGATCTCCTTCGGGACCTCGGCGGCCGACTCGGGCAGATCGCGGATGTGGCCGTAGCTCGCCTCGACCCGGTATTTCGACCCGAGGAAGCGGCCCAGCGTCTTCGCCTTCGCCGGCGACTCGACGATCACTAGCGGCTTGGCCATCGCGCGACTCAAAATCAATTCACACTAGCACGTTCATCCACAACGCATGAAACGGCCGCCGCCGACTCGGCGGACGCGGCCCTGCAATTCGAGGTCGAGCAATCGCGGGAGCAGGCGCACGTGTTCGAGCCCTGACACGGCGGCAAGCCCGTCCACGTCATAGGCCTCGCCGGCCCGCATGCGTGAGACGATTGGATCCGCCGAAACGTCTGTCGACGCTGAACTTAGTGCGGTCTGCTGGCGGTGGGGCGAGACCGCCGAACCCCACAGCTCTTCCACGATATCGTCCGCACATTCGACAATCTTTGCCCCGTCCCTGATGAGGGCGTGCGCGCCGCGGTTGCGCCCGCTCAGGACGTTGCCGGGAACCGCCATCACCTCGCGCCCCTGCTCGAGCGCACAGGCCGCCGTAATCAGCGAGCCGGATTTCTCGTTGGCTTCGATCACGACGACCGCGCGCGACAGTCCACTGATCAGACGGTTGCGCATCGGAAAGAACAGCGGCAGCGGAGGCGTCGCGGGCGGGTACTCGCTGACGACGATGCCGTCGCGGGCGATCTGCGCCGCGAGCGGCTCGTGCTCGGCGGGATACATGCGATCCAATCCCGACCCGAGGACCGCGGCGGTCCGCCCCGTTTCGAGCGCGCCACGGTGTGCCGCGGAATCCACCCCGCGCGCGAGGCCGCTCACCACGGTGATGCCGCGCGACGCGAGATCGTTGGCGATTCGCGTGGCCGTCTCGATGGCCACGGCTGACGCGGCCCGCGAGCCGACGATCGCGACCGCCGGCGCGGTCAGCGCATCGAGCTCGCCGCGAAACCAGAGCGCGGGCGGCAGATCGTCCAATGTCAGCAGCGCCGCAGGGAACGCGGGCTCGTTCCAGGCCACCGTGCGGATCCCGCGGCTGGCGGCAGCCGCGCGAACGGCAGCCGCCTGCGGCAACAGGGCACGCGCGCGTTCGAGAAGATGGGGATCGTCGGCGCGAAGCCGGTCGGTCAGACCGGGGCGCGGAACGTCGGAAAAGAGGGCAAACGAGAGCGCAACGGCTTCATCGGGCGACATGACACCACCTCGATGGCGCCCGCGCGCCCGACCTCGACGGCGATTATAGCGCGTCCGTTCGCGACGTCCGGCGTCTCTCCGGCCGCTCGTCGAGCCTGTCGAATGAGTCACACGTGTTGCGAAACAGTGGACAGGCCGTGAAACGAGGGGACGCCGCCGGTTGTAATTTGGCGTCGAAACAGATGTTTTCCGTGGGAATCGCGTGGCATATGCCTTGCTCATCCGCACGCTGGCTTGTTCCCGTGCCGCCGCGCTTCGGCACGCTCCCGCCTTCGCGCGTAGCGCTTTGGCGAGGCAAGCCGCCCGCGCGCGTTGCGCTCGGGCGAGGCAAACCGCCCGCGCGCTTTACGCTTCGGGGAGGCAAGCGCTTGGCGTATATTGAGGCACTTCTCCATGCGTACCCGCGTCCTGACGGTTCTCCTGCTCCTCGGGGCCACGGCGGCGCCATTGGCGGCCGACGCGAGGTCGGACGCGAAAAAACAGGTCGAGTTCGGTATCACGGTCGCCCAGCGCGGCCTCTGGCGGGAAGCCATTTACCGGTGGGAGCGCGCGGCGCAGATCGACCCGAAGTACGCGGAAGCGTACAACGACCTCGCGATCGCGTACGAGCACGAAGGGGACCTCGAGAAAGCCCGCGTCGCGTACGAAAAGGCGCTGGGACTCGAGCCGAACAACGCGCTCATCAAACAGAACTACGAGCTCTTCAAGGAAATCAATGACCGGACGACTCGCAAGGATACGCAGGATGACCCCGGCAACCAGAATCCTTAGCAGCGTCGCCGCAATCCTCTTCATCGCGGGTTGCACGAACTACTACGAGATTCCCATCGAGACGCCGATCAAGCCGAAGCTCGACGTGTCGGCGTTCCAGCGCGTGCTGGTCGCGGGCTTCATCGCGGGCGGCACCGACGACGTGGACGGCAACCTCGAGACCACGCGTCTGCTTCGCAGCCAGCTGCGCACGAAGTCGGAGCTGCGTGTCATCGACACCGATGTGCTGCCGTTGATGGACGTCGCGACGGAAGCGCCGGGGACGCCGGAGGTGAAGGCCGAGCCGAAGCCCGTTCCGACAGCCGAGGGCGCCGAGGGGCGCGAAGGCAAGGAAGGCAAGGAAGGCAAGCAAGGTAAGGAAGGCAAGGTGGAGCCTAAGCCCGAGTCACGGGGCGAGGCGCCCCAGGCCGCGACGCCCGACAAGCCCGCCGCAATCAAGGACCCCAAGGACCTCGAGCCTTACGAGCACATCTTCGCGGACGTCGAGTACTGGAAGAAGATCGGCGAGGAATATCAGAACCCGTTGATCGTCACCGGCACGGTGATGTTCACGCCTCACCAGCGCTCGGGCATCGTCCAGCGTGAGGAAGAGGTGTACGACTCGTTCGGACGCCGCCGCGTCGTGCCCGTGCGCACCTACATGGAGCGCAAGGGGTACATCCTGCAGCCGAAGTTCGTCTTCATCGACGGCCGCACCGGGACCGTGATGCACTCCGAGAACTTCCGGGAAGAGGTGCTCTACAACGCGAACCAGAGCACGCCGGCGCTCTCCTCGTATTTCGAGTTGATGGACCGGCTGATCCCGAGCTTCCTCAGCACGCTCAGCAGCCAGAAGATCAAGGGCACCCGCGTCCTTCTTCAGTAGGCGGACCTGAAGGTCCGCCTCTACGTCCGATCTGGGCCTCTACGTCCGATCTGGTAAGGGCCGACCTTCGGGTCGGCCCTTCTCATGTGTTAAGCTAAATCCTTTGCACAGGCCCGGTTGGGCCTGATAGAGAGGTACTCGTGTACGCGATCATCCAGGCGCGCGGCCGCCAGATCAAGGTCACTCCGGGAGCCGTCATCGAGGTCGACGGAACCGCAGGTGAAGCGGGCAAGGAGTTCACCTTCGAGCAGGTGCTGCTCGTCGAGAAGGACGCGGGCGACATCGTCGCCGGCGCGCCGTTTGTCGCCAACGCGAAGGTGATTGGCATCGTCGACGGCGAGTCGCGCGGGCCGAAGCTGCGCGTCTTCAAGAAGAAGCGGCGCAAGGGCTTCCGCAAGACACGCGGGCATCGCAGCACGATGACGCGCGTGCGGATCACGGATATTCAGGTGTAGGCGGACCTGAAGGTCCGCCTCTACGATCAGGACTGTGGGTAGGGCGGGTCTTTTCAGACCCGCCGAGTGGAACAACACCATGGCTCATAAAAAAGGACAGGGCAGCTCACGCAACGGCCGCGACAGCAACTCGCAGCGCCTCGGCGTCAAGAGCCACGACGGCAACGTCGTGACGGGCGGTTCGATTCTCGTCCGGCAGAAGGGGCGCCGTTTCGATCCGGGCCTGAACGTCGGGCTCGGCAAGGACCACACGCTGTTTGCGAAGATCGACGGCAAGGTCCGCTTCGAGGATCACGGCAAGCACGGCCGCAGAATCTCTGTCATTCCGGTTGAATAGTTCGCGACCTGCGAACGTAGAGGCCGACCTTCAGGTCGGCCTAAACCTATACTGATATCGATGTTCGTCGACGAGGTGGACATCCACGTCGCGGCCGGCAACGGCGGCAATGGCTGCCTCAGCTTCCGGCGCGAGAAGTTCGTCCCGCGTGGCGGTCCCGATGGCGGCAACGGCGGCGGGGGCGGATCCGTGTTCATCGTCGCGACCCCGTCCAAGAACACGCTCGTCGATTTCCGGTTCCATCCCGAGTTCGAGGCCAAGCGCGGCGCGCACGGCCAGGGCGCGAACAAGACCGGGTACACCGGCAACGATCTCGACATCGCGGTGCCGATCGGCACGCTCGTCTTCGACAAGAGCTCCCAGAATGGCGAGTTGACGCCGCTGGCGGATCTCACCGAGGAAGGCCAGCGCGTGCTCGTCGCGAAAGGCGGCCGCGGAGGCCGCGGCAACGCGTGCTTCGTGTCGTCGACCAACCGCGCGCCCCGGCGCACGGAACCGGGCGAGGAAGGCGAGGAGCGGTTCATCCGTCTGCAACTCAAGCTGATTGCCGACGCGGGGCTCGTCGGCTTTCCGAACGCGGGCAAGTCGACGCTGATCTCGCGCATCTCGGCGGCGCGGCCGAAGATCGCCGACTATCCGTTCACAACGCTCACCCCGAACCTCGGGGTCGTCACCCTCACCGACGACCGCAGCTTCGTGGTCGCCGACGTCCCTGGATTGATCGAAGGCGCGCACGAAGGACACGGCCTTGGCGACACGTTTCTGCGCCACATCGAGCGGACGAAGGTGCTCGTCCATCTCGTCGACGTCTCCGGCGCCTCCGGACGCGACCCGGTGCACGACTTCGACACCATCCTGAACGAGCTGCGGCTGTTCGACCCGAAGGTCGCCGCCAAGCCGATGATCGTCGCGGCGACGAAGATGGACGCCGTGGACGAGCCGTCGCGCGTCGAGGCGCTCGAGCGTCACGTGCGCGAGCGCGGGCTTCCGTTCTTCCGGATCTCCGCGGTCGCGGGCCTCGGCGTCGCCGACCTCCTCGAAGCGATGTGGCGGCAGATTGCCGCCGTGCGTGCGGTGCCCGTTCCCGCGGCATGAAGAGCGCGAGGCTTGGCATTCTCGGTGGCACGTTCGACCCCATTCACGTCGGGCATCTCGACGCGGCAGACGCCGCGAGCGCCGCGATGGCGCTCGAGGAGATCGTCCTGATTCCCGCGTACGACCAGCCGCTGCGGGTGATCGACCCGCGCGCCACCGCCTATCAGCGCTTTGCGCTCGCGGTCCTCGCGGTCGCGGATCGGCCCGAATGCCACGTGTCGGAGGTCGAGCTGCTGCGCCAGGGCCGCTCGTACACCGAGGACACGCTGCGGAGGTTCCACGCCGCCGGCCGCCGAACGTCGCAACTTTTCTTCATTCTCGGCAGCGATGCGTTTGCAGGAATTGCCGCATGGCACGGGTACCCGGGGTTCCTGGACCTCGCGCATTTCGTGGTCATCGCGCGGCCGGGCGTGAGCATCGAGGAGGCGACGCGGCGCACGCCGGAGCTGCGGCCGCGGGTGTCCCCGGCGCCCCGCGAACCGGTCGCAAGTGACGGTCCTGCGCGGATTTTTCTCGTTCACGCGCACACGCGCGACGTCTCCTCGACGATGATCCGGGAACGGCTCGCGAGCGGGAAGCCGATCGACGAACTGGTGCCGCCGGCGGTGGCGCGGCACATCCAGAAACACCATTTGTACGGGGCGGTAGACAGCTTGCATGGCGAAGACGAGCGCTTCTAAGAAGGTCGCGACTCCACGGAGGAAAGCGAAGCTGCCAAAGAGCGTGCTCGGCGCGGTGCACGCGGCACAGGACAAGAAGGGGCTCGACGTCGTCGTGCTCGACCTGAGGAAGGCGGGCGGCTTCACCGACTTCTTCGTCATCTGCACCGGCACGAACCCGCGGCAGATAACGGCGATCGCGGACTCCGTGGAAGACACGCTGCGGACCGAATTCGGCGAGCGGCCGCACCTGACGGAAGGCGTCGAGAAATCGCAGTGGATCCTGCTCGATTATTTCAACTTCGTCGTGCACATCTTCAGCCGCGAGTGCCGCAACTTCTACGACCTCGAACGCCTCTGGGGAAACGCCGAGCGGCACGAGTTCTCCGAGGAAGCCTCGACGCACTGATTGCCGCGACGCTCGCGCCCGCCTGCGCGGCGTGCGGCGCCCCTCTCGACTCGCCGCTCCACGGCTGCGTCTGTCCGGCCTGCTGGGGCGGCATCGTGGCAGCGTCGCTCCCCCGGTGGTCCACCGCTCATATCACGGCCGGCATCTCGGGCGGGCGCTACGAAGGCGCGCTGCGTGACGTCATCCACGCATTCAAGTACGAGGGACGTCGATCGCTCGCGGCGCCGCTGGCGGCGCTGACGCACGGCGCGGGGTGGCCCCTGCTCGAGGACTGCGACTGCGTCGTGCCGGTGCCGCTGCATCCGTGGCGGCGTCTGCGGCGCGGGTTCAACCAGGCGCGCGACCTCGCCGAACGGCTCGATCGTCCGGTCGCCGACGCGCTGTGGCGCATCCGCGCGACACCGTCGCAGATGGCGCTGCATGCCGACGCGCGCAGGACCAACCTGCGTAGCGCGTTCATGATGTCGCCATTCTGTGGTCGTGGGGCGCCCCTGTACGTGGCGCCGGTTCGCGATCGTGTCGTGGTGCTCGTCGACGACGTGCGGACGACCGGCGCGACGCTGGATGAATGCGCGAAAGTGCTGCTGCGGGGCGGCGCGCGGGAAGTCCGCGCGCTGACGGTGGCGCTGGCCTAAAATCGTTGCGCCCGATGAGCGGCGCGACCCCTCCTTCGACGGCCTGCTACAACTGCGGAACGCCACTCGCCGGCCCGTTCTGTTCGGCGTGCGGACAGAAGACAGGCCCGCTCGACCCAACCGTCCACGATTTCGTTCACGACTTCGCGGACGAGATGTTTCACGTGGACGGGCGGATCTTCAGATCTGTCTGGAAGCTGATCTCGGCGCCAGGCGTTCTGACGCGTGATCACTTCCAGGGGCGGCGCGCCGCTCTATTTCGCGGCCTCGACGCTGCCGGCGTCGCGCCCCGTCATCATCGAACCGAACGACGAGCCGGAAGCCAGCGCGTTCCTGCAGCGCCTCGGCTTCAACAGCCCGGAGGCGTTGCGAGAGTGGGTCGGCGAGACGTTCGCGCATTGGGGTCCGCGGGCGATGTTCGTGCTGGTTCCCGTCTTC
>Ga0209438_1000320_pt1 | contig 14223 bp, 16 predicted proteins | sample GraSoi_2013_20cm_FD_185825 | JGI IMG/M metagenome (GOLD analysis project Ga0209438, IMG submission 185825) | Grasslands soil microbial communities from the Angelo Coastal Reserve, California, USA - Sample 9_17_2013_20cm (SPAdes) (version 2) | ecosystem: Environmental > Terrestrial > Soil >...
CGAGCCTCTCGCGAGTGGAGACGCTGAGTCCCGGCTGGTAGAGCTCGTAGCGCCCGCGCCCCTCGGCCTTGGCCTGGTACATCGCGAGATCCGCGTTGTGGAGCACCTCGTCGGGCTGCATGGAGCCGCCCGCGGTCAGGGCGATCCCGATGCTGGCCGAGATCAGCACGTCGCGACCCTCGACCACGAAGGGACGCTGGATCTCGGTGGAGACCCGCTCCGCCACCGCGGTGGCGCCAGCCAGGTCGGCGGTGTCCTCGAGCAGCAGGCCGAACTCGTCGCCGCCCAGGCGGGCCACCGTGTCCTCGGGCCGCAGGCACGCGGCGACGCGATGCCCGACCTCCACCAGCAGGCGGTCGCCGACCTCGTGCCCGAGGGTCTCGTTCAGGATCTTGAAGCGGTCCAGGTCGAGGAAGAGCACGGCCAGGTTCGTGCCCGCTCGCTCGGCGCGCGTGAGGGCGTGGGCGAGACGGTCCATGAAGAGCGCCCGGTTCGGCAGGCTGGTCAGGGAGTCGCGGAAGGCCTCGCGGATGAGCTGGTCGAGCCGCCGGGGAAACTCGTTGATCTCGTGCGACTGCTGCTCGATGGTCGCGAGCATGCGCGCGAAGGAGCTCATGAGGGTACCGATCTCGTCCTTGCGGCCGGGCTCGACGGGCAGCGCCGGGTTCTCCTCGTTGCTGATGTGCGCCGCGCGCGACAGCGCGGTCGCGATGTCCCACACCACGAAGGCGCCGCCCGCCATCAGGATCGCGGTGAAGACCAGGAGCGCCGGGATGCTGATCGCGTCGGCCAGGCCGGCGAGCGGGCCCAGCAGCTCGCGGACCGGCGTGCTGAAGGCATAAGTGAGGAGCAGCAGCGGGAGGACCGAGCAGAGGGTGAGGGCGAAGATGACCTTGCGCCGGACCTGCTGGCCGGCGAACGCCACCTCACGATTGATCGGTCCCTGGGGCATGAAGAGGCTCCAAGGGGTGACCGATCGAGCAAGAGAAGTGCCACGGGGCAGGGGATCTAACCGGCTGATAAGACGGGGCCGCCTGCGCCCCCGCGCTTACAAATTGTCGAGAAAAGCGACGATTTTCGTCTACGGAGCCTTCCACACCGCGTTGCCGTCGCGATCCGAGAGCAGCAGGCTGGGGGCGAGCGTGGGGCTGGTGGCGAGCGAGATCTGCGGCTTGCCCGATTCGTTGCCGAGCCCGAGGCTCGACCCGCTCGGGGCCGCGACCAGCCATCCTCGCTGGCCGCGGGTGCTGACCGAGAGCTGGCCGTTGTCGCCGGTGGTGGCGAGCTGCGCCTGCGCCCCCGCGCGGGCGAGGGAGAGCGCGGCGGACTGCCCCGGAACCACGGTGAGATCGGCGGTGGTGCCGTTGTCGCGATCGGTGAGCGACAGGCGCGTGCGGTCGCTGTCGTCTACCGTGAAGAGGGCGCGCGCGCGGCCGTCGCCGTCCGTGATCACCAGCCGGCGCGTCTTCACCTCGTCCGGGTTCGTGCTGACGGTGGCCGCCACCGCGCCGAGCAGTCCCACGCAGGCCAGCGCCGCGATGCCCGCGCGACGCCACCACGTGACCTCGCGCTCGAGGCGCTCCAGGCGTCCGTGCAGCCCATCGAGAGTCGGCTCCGTCATCGTGCTCCTCCGTGGTGGGGCGAGTGTGGGCCGCGGCGGCGGCCGCGACCCCAGCCTGCCCCGGCCCGGGGCCGAAGTCCAGGGGCTCCCCGCCTTGACCCTCCGGGAGCCCGCGTGCTACACAGGGGCGGCTCCCGATGACGCGACCCGGCCCCGTTCCGCTCGCACTCGATTCCGAGGAGAACTGACCATGCCCCGTCGCCTGGCTCTCGTGTTGATCCTGTGCTCGATCGCGGTCGTGGGCGCGGCCTCCGTCGCGCCGGCCCAGACCGCGCCGCAGTACGCGTGGAAGGCGGGCACGGTGACCGCGGGCGGCAACCCGCTGAACGACACGATGGAACACTTCGCCAAGCAGCTCGCGGAAAAGAGCCGGGGCCGGATCAAGGTCGACGTCCACATCGCCAACGCGCTGGCCAAGGGGGAGGGCGCGCATCTCGAGGGCGTGCAGCTCGGCACCATCGACGTGGTCGCGATCGGCAGCGCGCCGGTGGGCGGCATGTTCGAGCCGCTCTACCAGGCCCTCGACCTTCCCTTCCTCTGGTCGACGCGGGAGCAGGTGTGGAAGGTCATGGACGGCCCGCTCGGGCAGGAGCTGCTCAAGAAGATGGAGAGCAAGAACCTGAAGGCCTTCTGCTTCGGCGGCGGCTGGGGCTTCCGCAACATGATGTCCAACAAACGCCCGGTGGTCACCCCCGACGACATGAAGGGGCAGACCATTCGCGTGCAGGAGTCGCCGACGTACGTGGCCATGATGAAGGCGATGGGCGCGAACCCGGTGCCGATGGCCTACGTCGAGGTGTACCTCGCGATGAAGCAGGGGACGATCGACGGGATGGAGCTGCCGTCGTTCACGTTCACCTCGGACAAGTTTCAGGAAGTGACCAAGTACTACTCGCTGACCCGGCATTCGTATCCGCCGATCGCCTGGTTCATGAACCTCAAGAAGTACCAGGCTCTTCCCGGCGACGTCCAGAAGGTGGTGGACGACTCGATGAAGGACGCCTGTCAGCTTCACCGCCGGCTCGAGGTCGAGAAGGAGAAGAACGACTTCGACGTCATGAAGAAGGCGGGAGTGCAGATCAACGACGTGAAGGACATCCGGGCGTTCCAGGCCCTCATGAAGCCGGCCTACGACTACGTCGAAGGCCAGGTGGGCAAGGAGTTCATGACCCGGCTCCGGGCGGCGGTCCAGGCGGCGTCGAAGTAGTCCGTGGTGGCCCGGGCGCTGTCCCAGGTCGTCGAGGGCCTGCTGCTGGTGATGATGGTGGTGCTGTGCGCGGACGTGTTTCTCGGGGTCTTCTCCCGCTACGTGATGGCCCGCACGTTCACCTGGTACGACGAGATCGCCCGCCTCCTCTTCGTGTGGATCGTGTTCCTGGGCGCGGCGGTGGGGGTGCGGCGCAGCGCCCACTTCCGCCTGCACCTCCTGGTCGACCGCTTTCCGCCCGGGCTCCGCCGCGTGGCCCACGTGGTCGGAGTGCTGGTCGTGATGGGCTTCGGCCTGCTCCTGATCCAGCAGGGCTGGAAGCTCGTGGAGCTGGGCCAGTTCCAGCGCACGCCGGTGATGGGCCTCTCCAAGCAGTACGTCTACCTGTCGGTGCCGGCGGGCGGCGCCCTGATCGTCCTCTACAGCCTGCCGCACCTCTGGCGCGCCCTCCGCGGGGTGCCGGGAGCGGCCGCGGCATGATCCCGATCATCGCGGTCTCCTTCGCGGTCCTTCTCCTGCTGGGGATCCCGGTGGCCTTCGTCATCGGGGTGGCCGGCTTCATCGGCCTCTGGTGGAGCGGGGAGTACCCGCTCACCGTGATCGTGAAGCAGATCTTCGAGGGCGTGGACTCGTTCGTGCTGCTCGCGATCCCGCTCTTCATCCTGGCCGGCGCCTTCATGGAGACCGGCGGCATCGCGGTGCGGCTGGTCCGGCTCGCCCAGGTGCTGGTGGGGTGGATCCGGGGCGGTCTCTCGATGGCGGTGGTGGTCGCGGAGTACATCTTCTCCGGCATCTCCGGCTCCACGGTGGCCGACGTGTCCGCCATCGGCTCCCGCCAATGCTGCGGGCGGGCTACCGGCCCGAGCAGGCGGTGGCGGTGGTCTCGGCCGCCTCCGCGATGGGCATCCTCGTCCCGCCCTGCATCCTCATGATCGTGATCGGCTCGGTGGCCAACGTCTCGGTGGCCGCCCTGTTCGCGGCCGGCTTCCTGCCCGCGGTGGTCCTGGCCCTTGCGATCATGGCCTATATCTGGTACGACGCGGGCCGGAGCGGCATCGAGGCGCGGGCGCGGGCCTCCTGGGGCGACATCGGGCGAGCTTTCGCCGACGCGGTGATCCCGCTCGGCCTGCCCGCCATCATCTTCGGCGGCATCCTGGGCGGGGTGGTGACCCCGACCGAGGCCGCGGTGCTCGCGGTGATCTACGCGTTCATCGTCGGGGTCTTCGTGTATCGCGAGATCGCCTGGGCCGACCTGCCCCGGATCCTGGTCCACAGCGCGGTGGTGACCGCCGCGGTGTGCTTCCTCCTCGGCACCGCCGCGGTGGTGGCGTGGGTGTTGGCGGTGCAGCAGATCCCGCAGCTCCTGCTGAAGGCGATGCTCGCGGTGCCCGGCGGCAACCTCGTGTTCCTCGCCCTGACCGCGCTGCTCTTCATCGTGCTCGGCGCGGTGCTGGAGGGGCTGCCCGCGGTGGTGATCCTGCTGCCGACCTTCATGCCGGTGGTGAGCCGGCTCGGCATCGACGTGATCCACTACAGCACGGTGGTGGTCGCGGCCACCGGCATCGGGCTGTTTCTGCCTCCGATCGGCGTCGGCTTCTTCATCGCCTGCGGGATCGCCAACATCCCGGGCGACCGCGCGACCCGCGCGATGATGCCCTACGTCTACATGATGTGCGTGGGACTCCTGATCGTGATCCTGGTGCCGTGGGTCACCCTGGTGGTCCCGCGGCTGCTCGGGCTCGGCTGACCGGGCGGGAGGCTTGCAGGTCCGGCCGACCCCAGAGTACGCTTGGACGGCTCGAGCGGGCGATGGGCACGAAGGAGAAGCTGGCGATGATCCGCGATATCGGACTGACGCGCAACCTGGGCGGCCCCGGATCGGTTTCCGAGGTCGCGATTCTCTCCCAGCCCTGAGCGCGCGACGGGCGGGCGCACCGCGGCCCCCCTTGAGCGACGCGAGGCGATCGAGATGCCAGAGCTGACCCGGCGCTACATCGTGATGACCATGGCCACCGAAGCGCCCTTCGACACGCAGGATCCGGAGGCGCCGTTCGTGCTGAAGCCGTGGAAGGACCCGGCCGCCCTCCGGGCGCTCGAGACCTACCGCGACCACGCCTACCCCGAGCTGGCCGCCGATCTCGCCGCGTGGATCAAGGCGATCGCGGGCGGACCCCGGATGCGGGGCGGTGTCGGGGCCCGGAACGATGCGCACCTGGCCGGCCGACCGAAGGCCCGTCCGGCCACGGCCCGACCCAAGGCCAAGCCTAAAGCGGCCAAGAAGCGGCCGACCAGGAAACCCCCGAAAGCGAAGAAGAAGCGCCGCTCGTGATGCCATCCGAGGTCGAGCGGCTGGCCGATCTCGTCTCGAGAGCGGGCCGCATCGTCGCGTTCACCGGCGCCGGCGTCAGCACCGAGTCGGGCATCCCCGACTTCCGCAGCCCGGGTGGGGTCTGGGACCGCTTCGATCCCAACGAGTTCACCTTCCAGAACTTCATGGGCAGCGAGGCCGGCCGCCGCCGCTACTGGGAGCTTGGCCGCACCACCTTCCCGGTGATCCGGCGGGCCGAGCCGAATCCTGGGCACCACGCCCTGGTGACCCTGTGGCGGCTCGGCAAGCTCGACTGCGTCATCACCCAGAACATCGACAACCTCCACCAGCGGGCGGGACTTCCGGCCGATCGGGTCATCGAGCTGCACGGCAACGCCACCCGCGCGCGCTGCCTCACCTGCGAGACGGCGTACGAGCGGGAGCGGGTCCAGGAGTGGCTCGACGCCGGTGTGGCGATTCCGATGTGCGACCCGCCCTGCGGGGGCATCATCAAGCCGCGCACGGTCATGTTCGGCGAGGCGATGCCGCGGGTGGAGCTGGAGGAGGCGGAGCGCCGGGCCCGGGCCAGCGATCTGTTCGTGGTGGTGGGCTCGTCCCTCGTCGTCTACCCGGCCGCCTACATGCCGCTGCACGCTAAGGATGCGGGCGCCACCCTCGCGATCGTGAACCTGACCGAGACCCCGCACGACGCCCAGGCCGACCTGCTGGTGCGCGGGAGCGCCGCAGGGGTCCTGGCCGCGGTCGTCGATCGGCTGCAACCGCGGCCCGTGGCCCGCTGAGTCGGGCCGCGCCGTGACCGCCTCTCTCGTCGAGCATCTCCTCGCGGGTCGCCTGGGGCGCCGCCCGGCGAGCCCGCTGAGCGAATCCACGCCCGATCTCACGCTCGAGCGCGCGTATGCTCTCCAGCGCGAGCTCGAGCAGGCCCTGATCGGGCGCGGCGAGCGCGTGATCGGATGGAAGGTGGGCTTCACCACCGCCGCGCTCCAGGAGCGGCACGGAGTGACCGAGCCGGTGCTGGGCTTCCTGCTCGGCTCCGGCGTCTTCGGGAGCGGGGACGCGGTACCCGTCGCGCGCTTCATCGCGCCCGGCGTCGAGGTCGAGGTCGCGTTCCTCCTCAAGGCGGACCTGGCCGGACCGGGGGTGACCGCCGCCTCCGCGCTGCTCGCAGTCGAGGGAGCCATGCCGTCGTTCGAGCTGATCGACTTCCGCCTGAGCGGCACCCCGCGCGGGGTCGACGTGATCGCGGACGGCGTGTATACCAACGCTATCGTGCTGGGCCGGCCGCTCACGCCGCTCGCAGGCCTCGACCTGGCCCTCGAGGGCGTGGTGTTCGAGCAGGACGGCCAGATCGTCGCGACCCAGACCGCGGCCGAGGTACTGGGCAACCCACTGGTGTCGCTCGCGTGGGCCGCCAACACGCTCGGCCGAATGGGGCGCGGCCTCCGCGCGGGGGACATCGTGCTGACCGGCTCCATCTCGAAGGTGCTGCGTCCCGTCGCGGGCCAGTCCGCGCGCGCCTCCTTCACCCGCCTCGGCAGCGTGTCGTGCCGGTTCGTCTGACCGCCGGATGGACCTGGAGGCCCTGCGGAGACGCCTCGACGCGGCGCTGAGCCGCCGCCCGCGCGTGGCCCTCGACCGCAGCGATCTGGTCTCGGCGGCGGTGCTGGTGCCGGTCACGGATCGCGACGGTCCCCACTTGGTCTTCACCAAGAAGACGTCCGGCGTGCCCCACCACAAGGGGCAGTTCTCGTTCCCGGGCGGGGTCGTGGAGACCGGCGACGGCTCGCGTGTCGAGACCGCGCTGCGCGAAGCGTGGGAGGAGATCCGGCTGCCCGCCGAGGCGGTGGAGGTGCTGGGCCTGCTCGACGACACCCCCACGCGGGCCACCAACTTCGTGATCACCCCGGTGGTGGGCATCGTGCGGGCCCCGGTCGTGTTCAAGCCGGACGGGCGCGAGATCGAGCGCGTCATCGAGGTGCCCCTCGCCACCCTGCGCGACCCCGCGATCTTCCGCACCGAGCTGTGGGAGCGAGACGGCGAGCCGCACCCGGTCCTCTTCTACCAGGTCTCGGCCGAGGACCTGGTCTGGGGGGCCACCGCGCGCATCCTGAGTCAGTTCCTCGCGTTGCTCGACGAGGAGGCGGAGTGAGCGAGCCGGTCCCGCTCGTGGAGGTGGCCGACGGCGTGGCCCGCGTGACCCTCAACCGCCTCGAGGTGCGCAACGCCCTCAACGAGGCCCTCCTGCGCGAGCTGGAGGCGACCCTGCGCCGCCTCGAGGACGATCCGGATGCGCGGGTCATCGTGCTGCGCGGGGCCGGGGAGCGAGCGTTCTGCGCGGGCGCGGACCTCAACCGCGTGGCCGACCGCGGCACCACGCTCCAGGCCCGCGAGTCTTTCGGCGGGCTCGGCCGCATCCTGGAGCACATGGCCCGGATGCGCACGCCGGTCATCGCGCAGGTCCACGGCTACGCGCTGGCGGGCGGCTGCGGGCTCGCCGCCGGGGCCGACATCGTGGTGGCGGCGGACGACGCGGTCTTCGGCCTGCCCGAGAGCAAGGTCGGCCTGCTCCCGCTGATCGTGATGGCGCCGGCGCGGCGCTGCGCTATCTCCGGGAGCTGATCACGCTGGTGGCACTGTCCGACGACGCGCGCGAGGGAATCGCCGCCTTCTTCGAGAAGCGGCCCCCGCGCTTCACCGGCCGCTAGCCATTTCCCGGCCGCCGGAGGGAGCGCGCGCGTCGACCGAAGACCCCGGGCTCTGCGCCGGCTGCCTCCACGGTCGCTGCATCGTGTCGGGACGCGGATCTGCGTTCTGGCTCTGCGCGCTCGCGAGTCGGGACCCGGCGTTTGCGAAGTATCCACGCCTGCCCGTGCTACGCTGTCCGGGACACCAACCGAAGTCCACGGAGGTCTGAGCGTGCCCAAGATCTTGCGGGCGGCCGTCCTGGGTGGGGTCGTTCTCGTCGGTGCCGTCGCCCCCGGAGCGTGGGCGCAGCCGCGCGAGCTGCCCGCCCAGCTCGTGACGCTCGGCGGTGTCGCCGAGCTGCACCGGAAGGACACGCCCGCGTGGGCGCCGGCGACCCTGCGGGCCGAATTGGGAGAAGGCGACAGCCTCCGCACCCAGCTGGGCGGGCGAGTCACCATCCGGACCGCCAGCGGTCAGGCGTTGCGGCTCGGCTCGCACTCGCAGATTGCGGTGATGGCCTCCGACGGAGCCGCGACCACGCCGGGCCCGACCCGCATCCGGCTCGACAGCGGATGGCTCTGGGTCGCGGTGATGCCGGGCAGCCCCGCGCCGACGCAGATCGAGGTGCGGGCCGGGCCGGCGGTGGTCACGGTTCGCGGCGCCGGGGCGGGGCTTCGACGCAGCGCGGACGGCGCCCTGCTCGTGCAGGTCCATCACGGGAGCGCGGTATGCGCGGGGCCGGACCGGCAGTGGGAGCGGACGCTGACGGGCCCGCAGCAGCTCGTCGTTCCCGCGTCGGGCGTTCCCGCTCAGCCGGTCGCGATTGCGGTGGATCCGCTCGAGACGACCTGGGTCCGATGGAACGCGGAGCAGGATCTCGCCGGAGGCTACGGCGGCACCGTTCCTAAGCCCTGAGGACGGGATGAGCCTCGACGCCCTCGTCGTGGGGACCGAGCTCCCGGAATACCGGGTGAGCGCCACCCCGACGCACGACGCGTGGGAGAACAAGATCCACGAGGACGGGCTCGCCCGCGAGTTCGGGTTTCGCGGCGGGCTGGTGCCCGGGGTGACGGTCTACGCGTGGATGACGCGCCCGGTGGTGGCCGCGCTCGGCGGCGCGTGGCTCGATCACGGGCGGTTCTCGGTGCGCTTCGCCAAGCCGGTCTATTTCGGCCAGCCGGTCACGGTGCGCACGAGCGTCGCCGCGCACTCCAAGGACGAGGTCACGATCCAGGCCCGGGTGGTGAACGACGAGGACGAGGTGTGTGCCACCGCGACGATGGGGCTGCCGCTCGGTCCGCTGCTGGCGCTGCCGGAGCTGGCCGCCTATCCCGCCGCTCCGCTCCCCGCCGAGCGACCGGTGGCGACCCGGGCCCACCTCGCGGGGCACACGATCCTGGGCTCGCCCGAGCTGCTGCTCGAGCGGTCGGTGATCGACGCGTTCCTCACGCGCGTGAGCGACACGCTGCCGGTCTACCGGGACGCCGACGCCCCCGCGCACCCCGGGCTCTACCTCGATCAGGCCAACCGGGCGCTGGACCGCAACGTGCGGGTGAGCCCGTGGATCCACGTGGAGAGCCACGGCCAGCATCTCACCGTGCCCCGGCTGGGGGAGCGTCTGGCCACGCGCGCCAAGGTGAAGAACCTCTTCCGGGGCAAGGGGCACGAGTTCGTGGAGCTGGACCTGCTCCTGGTGGCGGAGGGGACGCGGCCGGTGGCGTCGATCCGTCACGTCGCCATCTACCAGCTCCGGGCCACGGGATGATCCGGTGATCAAGATCCTGGTGGTCGACGACGAGGCCGAGATTCGATCGCTCCTCGCGGCGGTCCTCCAGAACAAGGGCTACGAGGTGGTCACCGCCGAGGACGGGGCCGCCGCGCTCCAGGCGGTGCCGCGCGAGCGCCCCGCGGTGATCCTGATGGACCTGAGCATGCCGCGCATGAACGGCATGGACGCGCTTCCCGAGATCAAGCGCCTCGACGGGGAGGTCCCGGTCATCATCTGCACCGCGCACGCGGACCTGGCCACCGCGGTGCGGGCGATGAAGCTGGGAGCCTACGACTACCTGACCAAACCCTTCGACGTGGAGCTGCTGATCCTCACCCTCGAGCGCGCGGTGGAGCGCCACCGGCTTCACTCGCGCATCGAGGAGCTGAAGCGGCAGGGGCAGGGCAGCTCGCTGGCCGAGCGCATGGGCGGCAGCCCGGCGATCGCGCAGGTGATCCAGCAGGTGACCCAGGTGGCGGAGTCGAACTTCACGGTGCTCGTCCAGGGCGAGACCGGGACCGGCAAGGAGCTGGTGGCGCGCGCCATCCACCAGCAGAGCCCGCGCCGGCCGGCGCCGTTCGTGGCGGTCGACTGCGGCGCGATCCCGGAGACGCTCGTGGAGTCGGAGCTGTTCGGGCACGAGCGGGGCGCCTTCACCGGGGCGCAGGCCCGCCGCGAGGGCCACTTCCAGCTGGCCAAGGGCGGGACCCTGTTCCTCGACGAGATCGGCAACGTGCCGCTCGCCACCCAGGCGAAGCTCCTGCGGGCGCTCGAGCAGCGCGAGGTCAACCCGCTCGGCGCCACGCGGTCGGTGGCGGTGGACGCGCGCATCATCGCAGCGACCAACTCGGAGCTCGAGGAGAGCGTGAAGGCCGGGCGGTTCCGCGCCGACCTGTACTACCGCCTCAGCGAGTTCACGATCGCGCTGCCCCCGCTGCGGAGCCGACGGGAGGACATCATGCACCTCTCGCAGCGCTTCCTCGACGAGGTGAGCATGGAGCTGCGGCGGCCGGTGCGGCGGATCGCGGACGAGGCCATGCAGGTGCTGCTGCACCACGACTGGCCCGGCAATGTCCGCGAGCTGCGCAACGTGGTGCGCAAGGCCGCCCTGCTCGCGACCGACGTGGTGACGCCCGAGCATGTTCCCGCGCTCAGCGCGTCGGTCCCCGCGCCGTCGCGCGCGGCCGCCGAGCCGATGGGCGAGGACCTCTCGCTGCGCGAGGTCGCCGAGCTGGCCGCGGGACAGGCCGAGCGGGAGGTCATCCGCCACGCGCTCGAGTCGACCAAGGGCAACAAGAGCCAGGCCGCGCGCCTGCTCCGGACCGACTACACCACGCTCCACGCGAAGATGAAGCGTTACGGCATCTCCGCCCGGGATTTCACGCCCCGCTAGACCGGCGTCCGTCCCTGGCCGTCTTCCTATGGCGCCCCCGCCATAGCTCTGGTGCCGCTCCGCTATTGTCCGCGCTTTCCACCGGCCGCGCCCCACCCGGTCGATCACGTAAGTAGCGAGAATCGCTCGGGCCCGGCTCTCGACTCGGGGTCGCGCGCCTTGGCACTGCCCTTGCCCGGCTATCAGTGTGGCTTCGTACCACGTCACCACCACTGAAGGAGAGCAAGACATGAGCACTCTCGAGGCCGCCCCGCGGTGGTTCTCCGTCCCCGATCTCGGGGCCCCGTCCCAGCCCGCCGTCGAGGCTCTGCGACCGCCGCTGGCCGAATCGCCGGCGGCGAGCCGCGCCCCGATGCGCGTCGGACTCTTCTCGCTCCGGCAGATCGTCGATTCGGCGGTGACCCGGGCGGAGGTGGAGGCGATCCGCCGCGCGCTGGCCAGCACGCTCGGCAACAAGAGCCACGCGGCGCGGCTACTGCGCACGAACTACACCACGCTGCACGGAAAGATGAAGCGGTACGGGATCTCCGCGCGGGAGTTCCAGCGCTCGGTGTAGCGCGGGAGATCGAGCTCTGGCGGACCAGCGCGTGACCATGGGTGGCGGTCGAGGATCGGTGCGTGGGACGTCGGCCGGTGCCGTTTCGGGCCCGGCGACGCCGGGCGCATGGGCCGGAGGACTGGGCCGGGTCCTGCTCGACGCGCTCCCCGCGATGACCGTGATCGTCGACGACCACGGCGTCATCGCGGCCGCGAACGAGGCGTGGCGGCGCTTCGGCCGGGAGAACGGCGCCGGCCCCGCGGTCGCGGAGGGCGTGGGCCTGGACTACTTCGCGATCTGCCGCGACGGGACGCTGGCGGGCTGCCCGCGGAGTCCCCGGGCGCAGGCGGGCGTCGCCCGCGTGCTCCGGCGCGAGCTGCCGATCTTCACCCTCGACTACGCCAGCCACAGCTCCGACGACCCGCGGTGGTTCATGTTGACGGTGACCCCGCTCGAAGGGGGCGCCGCGGTCATCGCCCACTCGGACATCACCGAGCGCCGCCGCACCGAGATGTCGGCCGCCGCCCTCATCGAGACCGGGCGCGAGCTGGCCGGAGGACTCGAGCCCGCGGACGTGGCCCGCCAGATCGCGACCTCGGTGGTTCGGGTGTTCGACGCCCGGCATTCGACGCTCTACCGCTTGCAGCGGGAGACCGGGCAGCTCCTCTGCATCGCGGCCGCGGGCATCGGCGACGCGGAGACGTGGCGCGGCCGGACCATGATGGTGGGCGAGGGCGTCGCGGGCCGCGCGGTGGCGGAGGAGCGGTGCGTCTGGACCCCCGACGTGCTCGACGACCCGAAGATCTCGCTGCCGGCCTGGGCCCCGGAGCAGGTGCGCGCGGCCGGGTTCCGCTCGGTGCTCGCGATGCCGCTCAAGGCGGGGGACCGGGTCATCGGGGTGCTGGGCCTGGGCGACGTGGCGGGCCGTACCTACACCGAGGACGAGCTGGCCCTGCTCGCCGCGTTCGTGGGCCAGGGCGCGGTGGCCCTCGAGAACTCGGCCCTGTACCGCGAGATCCGGGACGCGCGGGACTTCCTCCAGTCCATCACCGACCACTCCCCGGACGCGATCGTCACCACCGACGGGCAGGGGCGGGTGACCTACTTCAGCCGGGGAGCCGAGGCGATGTTCGGCTGCCGCGCCGACGAGATGATCGGAGAGGCGGTGGCCAACCTCTATCCGGGCGGGATCGAGGAGGCGCGGGTGGTACGGCAGCGTCTCGTCCTCGAGGGTCCGCTGCGGAACTACGAGACCGGCTTCCTCGCCAAGGACGGCCGACGCGTCGAGGTCAGCGCGTCGATCGCAATGCTTCGCGATCCGGCCGGCGCGGAGGTCGGCACCCTCGGCGTCCTCAAGGACATCGGGGAGCGGCGCCATCTGGAGGAGCAGCTCCGCCAGTCCCAGAAGATGGACGCGATCGGGCGCCTCGCCGGGGGGATCGCCCACGACTTCAACAACTTGCTCACCGTGATCGCGGGCCGCGCGCAGCTGATCCTCTCGCGCATTCGCCCCGAGGAGCCGATCCACCGGGACGCCACCCTGGTTCGCAGCACCGCGGACCGCGCCGCGGCGCTCACCCATCAGCTCCTCGCCTTCAGCCGCAAGCAGGTGCTCCAGCCCCAGGTGCTGAACCTCAACACGGTGGTGACCGGCATGGAGCCGATGCTGGGCCGGCTCATCGGAGAGGACATCGACCTCTCGGTCATTCCCGCCGAGGGACTCGGACGCGTCAGGGCCGACCCCGGCCAGCTCGAGCAGGTCATCGTCAACCTGGTCGTCAACGCCCGCGACGCGATGCCCGAGGGGGGCCGCCTCACGATCGAGACCGCCGAGGTGGAGCTCGACGCGGCCTACGCGAGCCGGCACCTCACGGTGCCGGCCGGGCCCTACGTCATGCTGGAGGTGACCGACACCGGAGAGGGAATGGACGAGCAGACACGCTCGCGGGTGTTCGAGCCCTTCTTCACCACGAAGGGTCCCGGGAAGGGCACCGGCCTGGGCCTGGCCACCGTGTACGGCATCGTCAAGCAGAGCGGCGGCGACATCCAGCTCTCGAGCGAGCGGGGGCGCGGCACCAGCTTCAAGATCTACCTGCCGCGCGTGGCGGAGCAGGCGAGTGAGCCCGGCCCGACGAGGTCGGCGGCCGCCCCGGTGCCGCCCGGTGACGAGACCGTGTTGCTGGTGGAGGACGAGCCGGAGGTGCGAGATCTCGCGCGCGAGATCCTGGAGGCGAGCGGCTACACCGTGCTCCAGGCGTGCGATCCCCAGGACGCGGTGCTGATCGCGGAGCGCCACGCGGGGCCCATCCGCCTGCTGCTGACCGACGTCATCATGCCGCGGCAGAGCGGGCGGGCCCTCGCCGAGCGACTGCGCCCGCTCCGGCCCGAGCTGCAGGTGCTCTACATGTCCGGCTACACGAACGAGGCGATCGTGCGCCACGGGGTCCTCGAGCCGGACACCATGTTCATCCAGAAGCCCTTCACGCCCGCCGCGCTCGGACACAAGGTCCGCGACGCGCTCGACCGGGACCGGCCCCGGCTCGGCTCAGCCGAGCTGCCCGCCTAGGGCCACCACCGGGCCGCCCGCCTAGGGCCACCAGAGGTACAGGAAGCGCGGCCCGCTGACCCCGAGCGCGGTCGCGAACTGGCCCAGGGTGCTCTCCGCGGTGGCCGGCGCCTGGC
>Ga0209438_1000325_pt1 | contig 14187 bp, 14 predicted proteins | sample GraSoi_2013_20cm_FD_185825 | JGI IMG/M metagenome (GOLD analysis project Ga0209438, IMG submission 185825) | Grasslands soil microbial communities from the Angelo Coastal Reserve, California, USA - Sample 9_17_2013_20cm (SPAdes) (version 2) | ecosystem: Environmental > Terrestrial > Soil >...
TCTGCTGCGCGACTGGCGAGTAGCCATTGATGGCGAAGAACTGTCTTGGCGCAGGCGCCTCGCGCGTCTGCTGCATCTGCCGAATGGTGGCGGTCCCATTCTGCACCTGCAAGGCGACGTCGACGTTTGACAACCGGGAGCTCTTGCCCTTGCTTTCGAAGGATCGTGGTGTGAGGTCTGCGGCGGCCCGGAAGACGGTGTCGAGAGGCACCGGCGTGCCGCGGTCGGTGAACAGGAACGTGTCCGTCAGTACGAGTGAGGCGCTCTCGCGGCGGATTTGATAGGTTTCCTCGCCGATCGCTTGTCCGAACTTGTACAACCGGTACTTCCCGGATTCGAGCAAATTGCCGGCCGGCTGCTGAGCCGAAGCTATGCCGATCAGGAAGTAATGAGCGACGAGAACCGCGACACATCCGGCGACGAAAGGTCGATTGCGCACGAGACCTCCCCGAGTGATTTCTCATCGGCCGTTTAACGGCAATCCGATTTCAGATGCGTTCTGGACGGCATAACTGTATGCCAACTGCCAGCGGTCCGTCGTGAGGGGTCGACCGACAAGCAACCAGGTGGGTGACGAGTGCCGCGACCGCGATTTAGTGCTCCGCCGTTTGTAGCGAAATACTCGCCGCGCCTTCGCGGTGGTGAATCGCCAGATGATCTTCCGCCGTGCGCGGTCGGCACGCGCGGTCCACGCGCGCGTGCGATCACGAAGGGCTTCGAATGTGGCGACGCGATCACCACGGTTCGGTCGGGGCACTAGCGGCTTCGTTCTAACGCCGAAGCGTTTACGAATGCCCGGGGCAAAGCTCACCAGAGGTCTGGGCTAGGCAACGTCGAGAAGTGCACGCGGGTTCTTTTCAGCGATCAGCAACAGTGTTCGGGCAGCACCCGATGGCGCCCGGCGACCCTGCTCCCACTCCTGCAGCGTACGGACAGACACACCAAGCAACTCTGCAAACCGCGGCTGCGAGAGGCCAGTCTTCTCTCGGATGCTCGTGACAGAGGACACTTTCATCACGCGTCCGTGCTCGCCGCGTTTGAGCTGCCGAATCCCCTCGAGAATCTCCTGGCCGATGTTCCGCTTACCCTTCGGCATCGATCTCCTCCTCGATCTTCCTCAGCACATTCGCCGGAATCTTCTTCGCCACGTTCTTGGCGTACTGGCGCGCCCTGGGGGACTCAAAACTTGCGGTGCCCATCAGCGGCGTGATCAGGCTCGTCGCCTGAGACGGAAAGTGCAAGACAACTCAACGGTGGTGGGCTGTCGGTCGATAAATCCGCCCGTTAGCCCGAGTTGAATGCAAACGGGTTTACGGCCTAGGGTTGAAGCCGAATGACCACCGACTGTGAGCGTCCGCCGTAGGTCGCGCTCAACGTGACCTCCGCCGGCCCCGAGACACCGCTGCTGGTGACCGACAGAGGAAACATCGCGCTCGTGCTGCCTCCGGCGATGGTGACCGTCGATGGACGTATGAGCGCGCTGCTCTGGGCGCCGACGGTCTGCAGCGTAATCGCCACACCGCTTGCTGGTGCTGCGGCGCTGAGCGTCACGGTGCCCGTCGCGGTTTCATTGCGGTGCAGGATCCCCCCGCCGGCTCCCGATGGTCCGACGATGGTCAGCGACTGCAGCACGGCTCCCGACGGGCTCGTTGGAGTGTCGTCTCGGCACGCTGCGGCAAATACACATGTCGCAATCATCGCTGCGCGGAGAAGGTGCCCTGCCAAGACGCAACGCCTCCTGGTTGAGGGGGGACCGCAGTATAGCGTGCGTGGTAATCGAAGAATCAGAAGGCGCGTTCCGACTCGTCCACCGGTTCGGCGAGCGCAGCGAGCCGAGAGGTGAGCTAGAGATTGCGGAGCGTGGCCAACTTCACAAAAATGTGGTTTCTGACTGATTAAACTCCCGCGCGATTCGCTGTAACTGATCGACCGTTAGATCGGCGGCGTCCTCGACGACGGCAAGCGGATTGCCGGTGAGGGGCTCGACGGCAAACACGTCCACGAAATGGAATCGACAACTCCTTCGTCCGTCATTCATATTCATGCCTGGGGCAGTTTGCCGATGGTTACGGTAGTGGCGGCCTCGATCACCCACGGGCAGTGGATGTAATCCAGAATGCGGTCGATCCGTTGGCCGATCACATCGAAACGGATGGCAGAGTAGGGCGTCCACGCGTCCGCACCACGTTTGAGAATGAGGACCACCGGCTCACCGTCCACGTCACCCACCGCCAATTTCCAAGGCCAGGGCCACCGTTCGTAATTGACGAAGTACGGCGCCTCCGCCGCTCTCCCCGCAAACCGTTCGAAGACCTGGAGTCGAGCGTCGGCGCTGATCAATTCGCGCACGCCGTCCCAATCGTGGCGGTTGAACCTATCGACGTAGAGTTGCATGAGTTGCCTCAACTCCGGACTGGCGCGTCGCGCCGATTTCAGCGGTGGAGAGGCTTCCGCCAGTTTTGTTCGGGCCCGATTCAAGGCCGCCTTGACGCCACCGACGGTCGAATCCGTCAAGTCCGCAATCTCCTCGAGGGGGTAATCGAAGACATCTTTCAGGAGAATCGAGGCGCGTTCTTTTGGAGGCAGAACGGCGACGAGATGTTCGATCGCCTTGCCGATACCCAACAACGGTGCATCTGTGGGCAAGGCCACATCTCGTACCCCAGCAACTGCCGCGGCCTCGTCCCGCACGCCTTTCCGTCGCAGAAAGTCGATGCAGCGATTGTGGGCGATGCGGAACAGCCACGGCTTGAGTGGGCGACCCTCATCAAACTTGTCCAGCTTTCGATAGGCCTCGAAGAGCGCCTCTTGCACGACGTCTTCACCGTCCAACACCGAACCGGTCATACGGGCACAGTACCGGTGCAGACTCGGTCGAAGCGACGAGATCGTCTCAAGGAAGGCCAGGTAGCGGGTTTCAAGCGGCCCCTCGCCCTCGAGAAACTGGCTGTTGTACACGTTACCTCCGACTGCGAATCGTTGTGGCCTGCGCGGCTACAGAGATTTGAAGCAAGAGCTTCAGCGCCTCGGTCGCTTTCGGACTCTGTCTGACATCGCCCCGGTCTGGCCCGTCGTCGGAGTGCGCATCTTCTGTTCTGGTTGACAGCGCGCGACACGCGACGACAGCGGCTTGCACGTCATCCGGGACGCTCATCTTGCTCTGGTCCTTGGTCGCGGTAGACCTCTTTCTGCGCCTGCACACGCGCCTTGTTGTCGGAATGAAGGCCGCCGTCGAGCGCCACGCGGTCCAGGGGGTACTCTTGCATGAAGATCATGAACTTCGGCAAGTGATAAGCCTCAACAATAGCGTCGTTGATTTTCGTCAACATCTTGCGCTTCGCATCGATGTTGGCGCCCTCTGGGACATGCATCATGAAAACAGGTCTAACCGGCTCGGAGGCAAGGTGCCCATCCTGGCTCACACTGTCAGGCCGCCATTCACGCAGAAAGATCCGAACGTCATCTGGATACGGGTAGGCCTCATGGAGCGCCGCGTAGATGGCTCCCACCAGTTTGTGTTTGCCGTCCATGCGAATGCCCTCGGGCACATCGAGGTATGTAATCGGCATTGTCTTGGTCCAAGCGGTTACAGAGAATTCAAACCCTTACTTCGGCAAGCACCACACGTCTGTGATCTTGCAGAGTTGCGACAGCATCGCTTCGTTCTCTTCGGCGATCGCTGCCGCTTCAGTCACGCCGAGCATCTGAATGTGGTACCCATGCGGGCCAGGCATGATCACGAACGGAGCGGGGCTGGCCGGCCAGCGGCCGTGCTGAATGTAGTACTGCATAACTTCGGGCGCCGGGAATGCCCCTCCGACATCTTCATTGGACACGTTCGGGGCGTAGTGCATCACGTGCGGATTCATGCTGGTCGCCAAGGTTCCGTCCACCTCGGGATTCGAGTACGTCCTGAGAATCGGCGACAACATGTAGGAGACACCGGCTCGTTCTGGCGCTTTGTACACGTGCGTTTTGTAGCGCTGCTGGATGATCCGTTTGAGGTCCTGCGGCGGCGTTCCCTTGGCCTGCATCTCGGCGATATCCAGGAAGACCGGAAGCAGCGCTTTGGCGCCGGCGAGATCCCACGAGATCGGGTACAGAACGTCACCTGGATATGCGGTCAACGGCCAGGGCCCTCTCATCGCATCATCGCCCGTGCGAGCGACGAGGGCGGAGAAGCCGTTCGTGCCCGTACGGGCGACTTCAAACCCTTTCGCAGGATTGAGAACATAGACGGTCGCGTGATCCCTCAGATGTGCCGGCAGAGAGCTGAGCGCGAGCCGGATTTCGAGGTCGCGCGGCAGCGGCACGATCGTGCCGGCTCGCTTGGCCGGTTGTTGATTTTGCGCGCCCACCGTCAGTGACGACAATAGACAGAACGTCAGTGCGATCGTGTTTCGATGTGTCAGCATGGGTTCTCCTCTCGTTCAAGCGCCCCTCGGGGCTTCTCCTGCTATTACGGCTCTGGGAGCCGGGAGGATACGCGGCACCTCCTTCTGTGGGCGCGAATTGGAGGGCCTCTGGGACAGGCTGGATGGCACCATCAGGCCCTCCGGCGACACGACGAGACTGGCGTGTGCATTAGCTCGACAACAGTCTCATTCCAGCCTTCGTCTGAAATATTCCGCAGACCTGCGTGTGCTGCCAGGGAAATTACCGAGACCTTCTGTTGGAGCATCATCTCGATTCTGCTTTCTGTCGTCTCGCTGCCGACGTTTACTCGGCTCTTGCCGCTGTCAAATGCACGAATGCCTTGAACTCGCGCTCAAGCGTTTTCGATACGCCATTGCGCCATCCTTCCGCGATCGATTGCGAACCCGGGTCGGGAAAGATCTCCTCTTCACCCTTTTCAAAACCATCGAAGATGCCGGCTGCCGCTGCTTCGGGCGCCGCCTTCGGAATCTCCAGGCCGCGGTTCATATCCGTGTCGATGGGGCCGATGACGACGGCATGAACCGCGACGCCTTGGTCGGCCAGCAGCGCTCTCAGCGACTGCGTCAGGTTCAGCGCGGCCGCCTTCGAGGCGGAGTACGACGGTATCATCGGCAGGGGAGCGAGCCCCGCCAGGGACACGTTATTGAGGATGGCTCCTTTGGAACGTTTCAGAAGCGGCAGGAACGCGCTGGTCACTCCGAGCAGACCGAAGAAATTGACCGCGAAGGTCTGTTCAAGCACTTCGAGACTGCTCAAGTCGTCGTAGATGGCGATGCCCGCATTGTTGACGAGCACGTCAAGCGTGTCGACCGCTCCCACTTCACGTTGGATCTGTGAACCGTTCGTCACGTCCAACGTCAGCGGCGTCACACGGTTGTCGGGGTGTTGGACCGGGCTCCGCATTCCCGCATAGACCTTCTTCGCTCCCCGTCGAAGTGCTTCGGCTTGGGGACCCGCATCACCTTCCACCGCGAGATCGGGGGACAGCCTCTCGTCAACGACGTCGAGATCACCGAGTTTGCGCCGGAGGTGGCGATCGGCTTCACGAGCCGCAGCGGTCCCACGCCTTTTACCTACCGCTACCTCCTCCGCCCCGCCGCACATGATGCCGACGAAACGGAGCTCACGTTGAAGGGCGAGATCTCCGGCCAAGGCCTCGCCGGTCCGGTAAGCCTCCTCGGCCCCCTGGCCGCTCGTCTCTTCGAAGGCGGCATGCGCACGAACCTGGAAGCGCTGAAGGCCTGGGTGGAGGGTGGTTTAGGTCCGGCGTGACTGCGTAGGGCGAGGCGCCCTAACGCCGCACAGCTATGCGGGCTGTGCTCGGTGAGTGTATAGCCGAGCAGTACTTGGTTCGCTAGGTGGATGCCGCCTCGGCGGCATGCGCGAGCGCAGACGGCGTTTTGCAGCCAACGATCGCCGGTGCTTCGTGGACAAGCCCGTCATTTTCGAGAGCAGCCACCATGAAGAGCGCAAAGTCCACGCGGCGCGTGATGTTGCTCGCCAGGATGGGGTCGCCAACGTGCCGACTCCAGACTGGCAGACCCTGGCTCTCACCTTCTTCGAGGTCGCTCCCTCTTACAACCGTCCACCTCGTGCTGCTTGCAAACACGCGCCGGCAAGCCTCCACTTGGTCATCGAGGTCCACGACGCGGGCGAGGCGAGCAAGCCGGCCGACGACATGCACGAGCAGTTTGATCTTCCACGAGTACACGTCCTTGCCATCCCGTGTAATGTGCCACCCGCACGAGAACACGAGGCGCGCCCCCGGACGTGCGTAGTCGAGAACAGCTTGCGCTGTTCCTGACGCGTACTGGTGGACGCCCATCGGGGCAAGCACGACGAGAACGCCGTCGCAACTAGCGACGGCACGCTTGATGACCTCGCGGTCGTTGGTCGCTCCCGGTATGATCGTGATGCGTTCCTTGAAGGCATCGAGCTTTTCCACGCTGGCGTCGCGGCACACGCCGACGACCTCGTAGCCGCGATCCAGGGCGTGCTGCACCATGTACTGCCCGAGCTTTCCTGAAGCCCCAACGATGCAGACCTTCCTCACGTGCGCAAGCTTACTCTTGGTCGACGAGCGGCGGCGCCTCTGCGTATCAATCGGTATTCGTCGATGTGTGTGAGCGGAAGTGACGCTGGGGATTGTGATAGGACTGTGATACGTCCGGCTCAAAACCTCGAAGAATATCGAGGTTTACGGACGCACACCGAGTGATCGTTTTGGAAGGTTAAGTCGCGAATCGCGTGTGCGTTAACGTACTTCCGAGTGGCTTACCATTGCTGGCCCGCTTCGTTTTCCAAGCGTGGCTTGTCCGTGCTTCGCGGGCCGTCCTTGAGTTCTTCGCGTGGTGGATGAGCGCCGCTCAAAGTCGAGGACGCCGAGCTGGTGGTTGTCGCGGTGACCGCCGAACGCCGGGAGCACTCCTGCATCGGTCGCGCAGCGTCGTCGCCGTCAGCCAGGATTGCACTTCGCGGAGCTACTGGAAGCATTGCTCGGCGAGACGGACAGTTACGACGTCGTCATCGTCGAATCGATCGCGCGCGGGTACTCACGCATCAAGGAGGTCGCGCCAAACACGATCATCGTGTTCGTAGAGATGGACGATCCATTTGTCTGCCAACTGCTGTCCATGCTGACAGCCGATCGCGGCACGTCCAACATTCCGATCGTTTCTGGACGAAGAGACCGTCGCTCCTTCAGGCGCCCTCTCAACCTCGCCTCGCTGCCATAGCCACTTAGCGGCGCGCGTGCGCTGACACACACCTGTCTGTTCTCAGGCAGCCCCACCACGGTGGTCGTGAATTTGCCGCAATGTTTCGTCAGACCCACGGCTCGCCAGTTGCACACCGACGCGTCGTGCAGCGAATGCTCGCGAAGTGGAGGCAGAACATGTCGAGGATGCTTCGGGCAGGCATATGTGGACTGATCGTCGCCGCAACGACGATCGGCAGCGCGAAGGAATCGGTTTCCATCCAGGTGTCTCCAGCCGTCGCGTTCGCACCAGCGGAGCTCGTCATCCGGGCAAGCATCGAACCCGACCCCGGCAATCGCGCGCTCGAAATCGTCGCGGATTCCGTTGAGTTCTTTCGTTCGAGCGAGATTCAGCTCGAAGGGAATCGCGCACCGAAGACCAACATGGTGCAGTTTCATGGCGTTCCCCCTGGCGAATACGAGGTGACCGCGGCGGTCATCGGCGCGGACGGCCATCGGCGAGCGGAGGCGCATGCACGCGTGAACGTCATCGGCGCCAAATGATTTCTCATCTTCACGTCCTTCAATCGCTCCAGCCTGCCTGACTCCCCGCCCGCCACGGACGGCTCCAACACGGCAAACACGTCGCAGCCGTCCGGCCGCCATTCCGGCGCGATTGGCGCGGGGCTGGCGAGCGCACATTGACGCGTATGCCTATGAACAACGTGTCCCCGCATACCGTTCAACTGCTGAGTGGGCGGCCGTCACGGGTGCAGCGTGTAGGGGGCATTCGTCCAGCGTCTTTGTCCCCTTCGCGTCAGCGCGCCTTCGGTGCGTGCCGCGCGTGCTGCCTCGCAGGGAAGTTCATCGGCGGTAGAACATTCAGAGAGGGCTAGCGCTTTCGGCGAAGAGTCTCTGTCGCTGGAAAGTTGTGCCGCCCGCAGCAGCACACCCCGCGGGCAGCACTCGGCCCGGCGTTACCGCGCCGTGTTGATGATGACCGCGGCATACACGCGGTGCATGTAACGGGTGTCGCGGCCGAAAAACGCCGGCGCATCGTCCTTCGACCTGGTCACCGCGAAGCGATAGTCGCCCCGCAGGCCCCAGTGATTGTTCGGCGCATACCACTTCACCCCACCGCCGACATTGCCGGCCAGGAAGGTTTCGTCGTTCACGACGCCGAGTTGCGGCCGCTCGAACATCGTGAGTCCGCCCAGACCGCCGGTGCCGTACGGAACGATCCGATGGCCGGTCCAGGGCGACACGACCGCGTTGGCCGTGTAGCTGAGGATGTTCGGCGACTTGATATCGCTGTCGAGATCGCCAAACTGCAGACCTGACGTTGTCGCGATCATCGCACCAAGCTCCCCCTCGACACCGACATAGCGATTGATGTTAAAGGTGACGGCGGTACCAAAGCCGTAGTTCCCGAAGCTTGGGGAGTTGTTCTTCGACGCGAAGTATTCCGCGCCCGCCGGGATGTACGTCACTTCGACGAAGCCCGGACCGGGCGTCGCTTCCTGAGCATATGCGCCCGCGGCGGTGACGAGAGTTGCCGCCGCGACAAGCGCTGCGATCTTCCCTGACATGTGATTCTCCTTTCGACACGGTGACCGAGGGTGCGACCTGAGTCGCGGTCGCACACTCTCGCGGCCACTGATCGCTGTCGCCTCGCGGAGCGTTCAGCGCACGCGCGACCAGGGAAGGCAAGGCGTGTTCCCTTGGTCTCCGTGACGATTTGCCTTGTGAAATCGGCGCGTTCTCGTGATTCGAACTGGCGAGTGCGTGTCAACACATCGTGTGGGCGTGTGTTCTCGCACACCCCTCTCGAAGGACCGTGCACTCGGTAGGACGCCGTGAGCGCGCACGGTGGCTGACTTGGCTCGCAGACGACGGAGTCCGCGGGCGCAGGTGCTCGAGGCGCAGGCGACTTCTCGGATACCCATTGTTTTCCCGCTCATCTGAGGCGTTCACGGCGCTCAGGTGGCGTTCGCATCAAGGGCACTCGTTCCACAATCGGATCGCGGGCTCGTTCTGACCGTGGTCGTAACCGAGGATGCTTACAGAGCCGGTATCCAGGTACAGCCGACGGCCCTCGCGGCCTGGCAAGTCGAGCCACCGCGCCGTCACGACTCTCAAGATATCCCGGTGGGCGAATAGAAGGACGTTTCCGCTGCACTGCCGAACCCTGGTTATGACGCGCTCCGTCCGCAACACAACGTCTTCTAGTGATTCTCCGTTTGGGCACCCATCGTTGAAGAGACGCCAGCCCGGACGAATGTCCACGATTTCCGAGGTGCGTAGTCCTTCGTAATCCCCGTAGTTCCACTCAAGCAAGTCAGGATCGATCGTGGCGCCAATTGCGAAGCCGGCCAGCTCGCAAGTCCGTCTTGCCCGCTCTAGCGGACTAGTGAATACATCGGTGAAATGCATGTCGTGGAGACGCGCAGTCAGCGTCCTCGCCTGGTCCTCACCGCGAGCTGTCAGAGGTATGTCTGTGCGGCCGGTGTGCTGACCCGTGAGCGTCCACGGCGTCTCACCGTGCCGCACAAGGCACACGAAGGATAGAACGCTCGCAGTCACGGGTCCGTCGTTCCACACCATTGGCACACCGGAATGGCGTGTGGGCCTCGTTTGATCCCGGCTCGCCGATTCAGCCTGTTCTTTCACCCGACGGAGCTGGTGGTCCCAGAAACGATGAAAGATCTTCTCGCAGTGAGCCGTCGCCTGCTCGCGCGTCACTCTCACGGATGCACCCCTTGCTCACCGGGTTCACCGGCCATCGGCGCAGCCGGCGGACACTCTTGCGAGCGACATCGTGCTCGATCCGCCGTCTTCGTTCGCCTCGCACGCCCGTCCGCTGGGTCTACGGAATCTTGAGGTAAGTTCGCCAATTGCTCGCTGCCTCTCCGAGGGCCCTCGCGAACGCGAGTTTGGCCACGTTGTGTGCCAGAACGCTGTTGATCACATCGAGTTGAGCCGTGGCCACTGCTTCCTGCGCTTGCACGAGTTCCACGTTGTCGGAGACACCGGCCTGCAATTTCTGACGAATCAACTCGAGGTTCTCTCTGGCGACCTTGAGATTGTCGTCAGCGACGGACACCTGGCTGGCCGCAGCTTGCATGTCCAGCACCGCACCGCGGACCTCGGCTTCGATCCGGCTGATCGCATTCTCACGCTCGGCCGCGCGTTGTCTCAACGCGGCCTCGGCCACCTGAACGGAGCCTTCCGTTCGCCCGCCGAGCCAGAGCGGGACGCTCACGAGCGCGGTCGCCGAGAACGTTCGGTGCGCTTCGTCCGTACTCGTTCCGTTGACGCCGTAGTCGCCATTCACGGACAGCGTCGGCAGACGTTCAGCACGTGCTGCCCTTCGCGTAAACTGTGCCGCCCTCAACTGCGCGTCGTTCGCCTTGAGATCCTCACGCTGTCCGAGCGCTGTCATGAGTGCGGCACCCACATCGATCGCAGACCCTGATGAGTATCCGACGAGATCGGACACGTCGAAGTGATCGTCGGCAGGTAGACCAATCAACCGCGCCAGGTTGATCTTCTGCTTCGCCAGGTCGTTTCGAAGGGTCTCCAGACGCTGCCGCTCGGTGAGCATCTGAATCCGACTGCGGTTGACGTCAGTCTGGGCCAGCACGCCTACGTCGCGTTGCTGTGAGGCCTGCTGAAAGAGGGCGGTCGCCGTATCGAGTTGGGCCAGTTCCGCCGTGACCCGCTCCTTCGCCGCGGACACCTGGAGGTAGGAGGCGCCAACCGCGAGGACGACGAGATCTCGGGCGTCCTTCATGACGTGATCGTCGGCGCGGACGATCTCCGCTGCCGACTGATAGTTTCGCCACGCCGTCACGTCCAAGACCGCCTGGGTCACACGGGCCCTGACGTCAAAGTAGTTGTACGGGCCGACGACGGTCGGAATCGGTACACCGCCAAACGTGTTGGCCTGCAACCCGACAACGGCCAGGTTTATTTGCAACCTCGTTTCGCTCGCGGTGGCGCCGATGTGGGGTAGCAGTTCGCTTCGCGCGATCGTGGCTTGCCCCTGCGCCTGCCGAATCGCCTGCGCAATGCCCTCCGCGCCGAGATTGAAGTCGAGGCCGCGATCGATGGCGTCAGCAATTCCCAGCGCTCCCGAGAACCGTCGGCGCGCAGACCCATTGACGCTCCCGGAGAACGGCCCGAGCGTTTGCGTCGTCACGTTCAGCGTGTTGACGCTGGTTGTCGTGCCGGGGACGGGTGCCTGGCCCACGATCACGGCGCCACCCTGCGGTGATTCTCCAGAGAGGGGCAGCTGAGACGCGACCGCGCCTTGCGTCGGCGGGCTCGCGACGACTTGACCCTGGGCCGGCCGCGCGACCAGCAGCATCAGAGCGAGGCTGCCGGACGACGCCAGCCTGTACGTTGTATCGAACCGCTTCATAAAGGGCAATCTTCCTATGCGAGTTGCTTGCGAAAACGCATGATGCTCAGCGTCAGAAGGGCAAGCGCGATCAGCGCGAGCGCCAGAAAATTCGGCCAGAGCGTTTCGAGTCCGCTCCCCTTCAACATGCTGCCGCGCGCAATGACGCCGAAGTGGTAGATCGGATTGATCTGCGTGACGGGTCGCAGCCACGCAGGCATCGCTTCGACCGGGGTCACCGCACCTGACAGGAACGCCAGCGGGGGATTGATGAAGAAGGACGCGAGCTGCGTCTGGTATGCCGATCTCGTGAATGTGGCGAGGAATATGCCGATGCCGATGCCGCCCAGCAGACAGAGGGCCGCGCCGGCGAACACGAGGAACACGCTGCCGTTGAAGGGCACGCCAAAGACCACGCGTCCGATGCCGACCACCAGAATCACCACCATCACGCAAAGCGCGGCGAACAGCGGGGCGATTTTCGCCACGATGATTTCTGTGGTCGTGGCTGGCGACATGAGCAGTTGCTCGATCGTGCCAGCCTCGCGCTCCTTCACCAGGGCCGATGAGGCGACGAGCGTACCATTCAGGATGCAGAGCAGTCCCACCACGCCAGTGACCGTGAACCACGCGGCAAACAACCCCGGGTTATAGAGAAACGATGGCTGGAGCTCGACGCCGCCTGGCCTCGCGACTGCGCCCGCGACTTCATCGAACCGCGCGTGAACGCCAGGTCCGCGCACACCCTTGGCGTAAGCGGATACCACGCCTTGGGCGTACGTCTTCGCGACCGTCGCCGTATTCGCATCCATCGCATTCAGGACGAACTGCACGGTCGCCTGACGGCCCTTCTCGAGATCACGACCGAACTCCGCCGGAATGATGAGGCCCGCCTGCACGCGGCCGTCCATCACGGCGTCACTCAGATCGCCCGGCGACAGAAACGCACGTGTGAGCCGGAAACTCCTGCTCACGCTCAAGTCGGCGACGAGCTCACGGCTCTCGCTCGTGCCCGATTGGTCGATCACGCCCAACCGCACGTTTTCGATTTTCGAATTGAGCACCAATCCGAACACCAGCAGCAGCAGGGCGGGCGGCACGATGAGGGACATGACAATGCGCGTGTCGCGCCGAATCTGGTTGAACTCTTTCCGCATGAGCGCCAGGAGCCGGGAGTTGAAGAATTCGCGCAGCATGGGGTGCTCCTAGGCGCTCACTTGCATGGGGCGCAGGGTCTTCCACGCAATCGCGTAGAAGACAAGGCCAGTAACGGCGATGATCACGATTTCCAGCCAGGTAGAGCGCCACCCGCCGCCTTGAAGAAACGCGTCGCGGACAACGGCGATGTAGTGCTTGGCCCACACGAAGTTCGAAATCCACCGGAGCTGCCACGGAATGTTGTCTACTGGAAAAACTAGACCGGAGAGCAGGAACGTGAGGAGGAATCCGCCTATGGAGACCACCTGCGTCGCCAAAGCGCGGACGGGGATCGCAGCCCCGGCCATCACCCCGAATGCGGCAATACAGAAGGCATAGAGCACGGTGCCCACAATGAACGGGGTCGGATCGCCGGCGAACGACATGCCGAAGTAGACCTTGAGCGTGACGAGCATAGGAAGGCTCTCGGCGAGGGAGACCACGGTAAACGCGAGCACCTTGCCGAGCAGGAATTGATGGGCAGAAATGTTCGACACGTAGACCTGTAGGATCGTTTTCGTCTCGCTCTCTTTGGCCATCGCCAACGACGCGAGGAGCGGCGCGAACAGCGACAGGTTGAGCACGTACGCGCCAGGTCCGGAGTACTTCTTACTGTCGAGGCCAGGGTTGTACCAGAGGCGCGTCTCGGCTCTCACCGGAGCTGCATCCTGGGCGCGGCCGTGGGACTGGTTGTACGCCGATACGATCGAGGTCACGTATCCGGCCACAAGAGCCGCCGTGTTCGAGTCGGACCCGTCGGCGAGCAGTTGCACGGGTGCTCCGCCGCGCCGCAACAGGTCGCGTTCAAAATGAGAGGGAATCACGAGTGCGGCCCGTGCCTTGTTCAGCAGGAGCGCGTCTTCAGGACCGCGATCGGTCGGCCATGAGACCACGTAGAGTGAATCGGACGCGCGGAACGCGTCCGCGAATTCACGCGACGTGCCTGAGCCGTCGAAATCCTGAATCACGATCGGCAGGTGACTGACCTTCAAGTTGATCGCCGATCCAATGACAATCAGGAGGATGACGGGCAGCGCGAGAATCAGGATCAACGACATGCGATCGCGCGTGATCTGAATGAGTTCGATGCGCGCCTGAGCGAGGATTCGGTTCATGGGAGCCACCTAGTTGTCGACGGCGACTTTTCCTTGTTGTCGGGCCTTCTCCACAACGCCGATGAAGACGTCCTCGAGAGAAAAGGTCACGTCTCTGGCAGAGAGCACACGAATGCCGTGACGGGCGAGCCGCGACGTGGTTCGCTCGATCCCGCGAATCGGCGTATCGTCCGAGATGACGTGCAGCCGATCGCCGAAGAGTGAAATCCGCCAGCGATCGAGATCCTGCTTGAGCACGTCCGCGGCGAACTGAGGGTTGTCGACGGACAATTCGAGGAGGGTCCCTTCCTGCCGGCCCTTTATTTCGCTGGGTGTGCCTTCCGCGACCAGTTCGCCGGCCA
>Ga0209438_1000329_pt1 | contig 14099 bp, 17 predicted proteins | sample GraSoi_2013_20cm_FD_185825 | JGI IMG/M metagenome (GOLD analysis project Ga0209438, IMG submission 185825) | Grasslands soil microbial communities from the Angelo Coastal Reserve, California, USA - Sample 9_17_2013_20cm (SPAdes) (version 2) | ecosystem: Environmental > Terrestrial > Soil >...
CAGGGACACTTCGGTTCCGCGAAGGAGGTCGAGCTGATTCAGTTCATGGATGCGCCCTTCTACCGCGCGCAGGATCAGGAAGGACGCACCCTGCTGCTGACCGCGGACCACGGTCCCGCGATGAAGGACGGCTTCACCGAGGCGGAGCTGCTGGCGGCGGCGAGCGCGGCGATGCCCGGCGTCCGCTCACAGGAGGCGGTCTGGCTCACCAGTTACGACAGCTACTACTACGACCGCGCCCGCGAGCGGCCGCTGCCGGTGCTGCGCGTCAAGTATGCGGACGCGGACAACAGCTGGCTGTACCTGTCGGCGCGGGATGGCGCCATCGTGCAACGCGAGACGGCGGGCGGCCGTCCGGTGCGGTGGCTCTATCACGGCCTGCATAGCCTCGACTTTCCCGGGTTGTATCAGGCCGGCTGGCTGTGGGACGTCGTCATCGTGACGCTCTGCGTTGGCGGCCTGCTCCTCAGCATGACGTCCGTGATCGTGGGCTGGCGATTCTTACGGAGGTCGTGAGCACGGGCGAAAACCTGAAAATTTATTCAGGTACTCTTCAGGGGACGGCCAGAGGCCGGTCTGCTTACTATTAGGGAGCCATGAAGCGAGCCGCGACCGTCCTGCTGCTGTTCGCCGCACTCCTGTGCGGGCGGCAGGTCTCCGCGCACCATTCGTTCGCGGCCACCTATCTCGAGACCAAGCAGCTGTCGATCGAGGGCGAGCTGCTGCAGTTCTCCTTCCGCAACCCGCACACGCTGCTGCAGGTGCTGGCGCCCGACTCGAACCGCCAGCTGCAACGGTGGACCGTGGAGTGGGAGGCGCGCGGGCAGCTCGACCACCAGGGCGTGACGAGCATGACGCTCAAGCCCGGCGATCGCATCGTCATTACCGGCAATCCCGGCAAGAACGAAGCGGACCACTGGCTGCGCGCGCAGTCTATTGTCCGTCCGAAGGACGGATGGAAGTGGACGCTGAACGCCGGGTCAATGCGGTAGGGCCGCGGTCGCGGTCTTCACGCCGCCGATTCCGCCGTTTTCCGGCGTATCGACCCACGCAAACACCAGCTCGCTGCCCGACCGCGCCATGCGCGGCACCCCGCCGGCGCGCCCGGTGCCCGCGGCTCCGGCAACGGTGACGGGCGCCGACTTCGCGCCCGACGCCTCGATGCGACGCACGCGGAACTGCGAGCGCTGGTTCGCGAACTCCATCCACGCCGCCACCGCGCTGCCATCGTCGAGCATCTCGATGTCGACCTTGCCGAGCGACGCCGCGTCGTCGAGGCGGATTGGCTGGCCCCAGGTGCGTCCCGCGTCGTTCGAGAAGGCGGCAAACGCCTGCCCCTGGTCGTTCTTCGCCACGAACCACGCCACCGCCACGTTGCGGCCGATGGCGCTGACGGCCGGGCCGTTCACCGGGCACGCGTGGATGGACCAGCCGTCGTCGTGCACGGTCTTGCCAGCGGTCCACGCGCCGTTCTCGTAGCGCGTCACGTAGATGTCGCGAATCTCGTCGTCCGTGCGGTTGCGATAGACGGCAATCGGACCGTCCGCGGTCATCGCGACGCTCGTCGTGCAGCAGTCGCAGACCTTCACGTCGATCCCGCGGTCGGACACCTGCGCCCACTCCGCGTTGTAAGCGCCGTAGCGGAGCGTCATCGGGCCATGCTCGCGGTCCTTCACGGTCAGGCGTCCATCGAGCCAGACGACTCCGAGGTTGCCGTTGGCCAGCTCGAACAGCGTGGCAAAGGCATGCTGGGTGATCGTCCCGTCGTGATGCGGCAGGAACGTCTTCGACCAGGTCTTGCCGTTGTCCTTCGAATAGGAGAGGCGCAGGTTCGACGCCTCGAATTCGTCGCTGCTGCTCTGCATCCAGTCGGCGACGAGCGCGCCGTTCGACAGGCGCAGCACCGATGGCGTGTCCGCTTCGGTGATGAACCAGTCCTCGCCCGACGCGACCCTGACGGGCTGCGTCCAGCCTGTCGCGGTTCGCTCGGCGAACTTCAGCGCCGGCTCGTCGTTGTCGGTCTCGAGCCAGCTGAGGAGCACCCCGCGCTTCGACACGCTCACCTGCGCGCCGCTGCTCCCGCGCTGGCTCGCGAGCTCGAGCGGCTGAATCCTGAGCGCCCAAGGCTGGGGCGTCTGGGCCGCCGCCGCGACGCCGAGCAGGGCGACGGTCGCAAGTATGGTCGAGCGCATGGTGCGCAGCATAACAGACTCGGTACGGCGCTTGCGACCTGGTCCGCCTTCAGGCGGACGGAGGACCTCTATGAGATCTCGAGCGTGGGCTTGGCTGCTGGCGTTGATCGCCCTGGTGCTCGCTGTCATCCCGATGGCCGCGATGGCCGGCGTATTCGGCGGAGGGCCACTGAGCGTCGCCACCGCGAACTCACTGTGGATTGCGGCGATCGTGCTGACGATCGTGTCCTTTGTGATGTCCCTGCGCCAGGGGCTGCGGACGCGGTCGCGCGTCTAGCCGTCTCAGGCCATCATCGGTTCGGTCGCGTGCTGCAGCACGCGGCCCAGCGCGGCGGCCGCATTCGGATCGAACTGCGATCCGCTGCAGCGCTCGATTTCGCGCATGGCCATGGCCGGCGGCATCGCGGGCCGCTGCGTGTGCGGATGCGTCATCGCGTCGTAGGAGTCGGCGATCGTCAGGATGCGCGCGACGAGCGGAATGTTCTTTCCCTTGAGCCCGTGCGGGTACCCGCTGCCGTCGAATGCCTCGTGGTGCGCGAGCACGATTTCGGCAGCGCCCGCCAGGTGAGGCAGTTTTCTCACGAGGTCGTAGCCGACCTGCGGATGCGTGCGCATCACGTCCCATTCCGCGTCGTTGAGCGGCGCCGGCTTGCACAGGATTTCGGTCGGCATGTCGATCTTGCCGACGTCGTGGAGCATGGCGCCATATTCGAGCTCCTCGAGCTGGTCATCGGGGATGCCGAGCTCGTCGGCGAGCGCAATCGCGAGCCGCGTGACGCGCGTCGAGTGGCCGCGGCCGTCCTTCTCGTGCATCTGCAGCATCGAGATGAGGCTGTCGGCGGCCTGCTGCGCGCTGGCCTGCGCCTGCGCCAGCGTGGCGGCGACCGCCGCGCGCCGCGTCCGCAGCCGCGACTGCAGCGCGTGATGCAGGTCCTCGTCGCCCACGCTCGCGCGGTGCCAGTCGAGGCCGAGTGCGAGCGCTTCGCGGAGCCTGGTGCTGTCGAACGGCTTCAGCAGGTAGTCGACGACATCGTTGCTCAGCGTCGAGACCGCGACGTCCGCGTCGTCGACGGAGGTCGCCATGATGACCGCCGTGGTCGGGTGGCGCTCGCGAATGCGCGCGGCGAGCCACACCCCGTCGTGACCGGGCATGTTGACGTCACAAATCGCGATGTCGGCCGGCGTCTGGTCGAGTTGCTGAAGCGCGGCCTCTGCCGAGGCGGCTTCGTAGGCGGTGAAGCCGAACCGGTTGACCCACGCGGCTAGCATCGGCCGCAACGAGATGTCGTCGTCAACGACGAGCACCGAATGCATGACCATGGAGTTCACTGGGGGCACCTGGATGCGATGGTAGAGACCATGCGTGCATCAATCAACGGAGAAGTGACGTATCGATGAGCTCTCTCTATACTGATGAGATGTCTGTGCACCACAAATCGCGACAGATCGCGAATCCGCTGCGCCGCAACGTCGCCATCATCGCGCACGTCGATCACGGAAAGACCACGCTCGTCGACGCCCTCTTGCGACAGAGCGGCGCGTTTCGCGCCATCCATCATGCGGTCGCCGAGCGCATCATGGACAACACCGACCTCGAGCGCGAGCGCGGCATCACCATCCTCGCGAAGAACACGGCGGTCCATTACAAGGACCTGCTGATCAACATCTGCGACACGCCCGGCCATGCGGATTTCGGCGGCGAGGTCGAGCGGACGCTCTCGATGGTCGACGGCGTGATGCTGCTGGTCGATGCGTCGGAGGGGCCGCTGCCGCAGACGCGGTTCGTGCTGCGCAAGGCGCTCGAGCGCGGGCTGCCGCCGATCGTGGTGCTCAACAAGATCGATCGGCCCGATGCGCGGCCGAAGGAAGTGCTCAACGAGGTGTACGACCTGTTCATCGATCTCGACGCGACCGAGGACCAGATTGAATTTCCCGTTCTCTACACCAACGCGCGCGATGGAATCGCCTCGACGGAGATGAACGTCCGCGGCGAGAGCCTGCAGCCGCTCTTCGAGGCCATCGTCGATCACGTGCCGCCGCCGCGCGGCAATCCCGACGCGCCGCTGCAGATCCTCGTCGCCAACCTCGATTCGAGCGACTACCTGGGCCGCATCGCCATCGGCCGCGTCTTCAACGGCACGGTGAATCTCAACGACCCCGTCGTGGTGCTGAAGCTCGGAGGCGTGACGCAGGAGACGCGAATCACCAAGCTGTTCGCCTTCGACGGCCTCAAGCGCGTGGAGGTCAATCGCGCCGCGGCCGGCGACATTGTCTGCCTGGCCGGTATCGAAGACATCACGATCGGCGAGACGATCGCGTCGGTCGATCAGCCGGTGGCCATTCCGCCGATCGCGATCGACGAGCCGACGGTCTCGATGATCTTCGGCGTGAACACCTCGCCGATGGCCGGACGCGACGGCCAGTACGTGACGTCGAGAAACCTGCGCGAGCGGCTCGCCAAGGAGCTGCTCGGCAACGTGTCGGTGCGCGTCGAGGACACGGACTCGCCCGAGCAGATGAAGGTGATCGGCCGCGGAGAGCTGCAGCTGTCGATCCTGATCGAGATGATGCGCCGCGAGGGCTACGAGCTGCAGGTCTCGCGTCCGGAGATCGTGACCAGGGACATCGACGGCGTCAAGATGGAGCCGGTCGAAGACCTGGTCATCGACGTGCCGGAGGAGTTCCAGGGCGTGGTCATCGCGCAGGCGGGCACGCGGCGCGGCGTGCCGACGAAGATGGTCAACCACGGAAGCGGCCGCGTACGCCTCGAGTTCCGCATCCCCGCGCGCGGGCTGATCGGATTCAGGTCGCAGTTCCTCACCGACACCAGGGGAACCGGCATCATGAATCACCTCTTTGCCGGGTGGGAGCCGTGGCACGGCGCCATTCCGTCGCGTACCACAGGCGCGCTCGTTGCCGATCGCACAGGCATTGCGACCCCCTACGCGATCTGGAATCTCCAGGAGCGCGGCGAGATCCTCATCGGGCCGCAGACCCCGGTCTACGAAGGGATGATCATCGGCGAGAACGCGCGGGCTCGCGACATGGACGTGAACGTCACGAAGGAAAAGAAGCAGACGAACATGCGCGCCTCGACCGCCGACGAGGCCATCCGCATCGTCCCGCCCCGCCTGCTCAGCCTCGAGCAATCGATCGAGTTCATCAACGACGACGAGCTGGTCGAGGTGACGCCGAAGAACATCCGGCTGAGGAAGAAGATCTTGGCCGCCAATCAGCGGCCGCGACCAGACGCCTGAATCGCGTTTCTTGACCCTCGACCCAGGGCGGTTGAAAGATCTGGAGTCCATCGAATTCCCGAGTGTTTCGAATGACAGCAACGAACCTGTACGACCTCGGGTTCCGACCGCAGGCGTTCTCGACCTCGGCAGAGTGCCCGATCAGGAACCAGAACAGTCGCGCACGCGTGGACTGGCCGAGAAAGCCGGCGTCAATGCTTCCGGTCGCCCACGCGTCGGGCTGCGCGTCGAACAGGTCGGCAAGCGCCTTGATGATTTCAGCATCATGTCTTTCTGTTCGCGCAAGTCCGCAAGCAGGTCGCGCCGGACGCCCGCTCCGCCTTCGGCAGGCGCGGCAGCGGAGGCAGGCGCCGCGGAGCTCTGCACCTCAGGCTGAGAGGTGTTGCCGCCGCAGCCGGCGACCCGTGCCAGTGCAATCACGCATGTCCATGGACGAATTCTCATCGCGTGATCTTGAACGATGTGCCGGTCGTCCACCACGCGCGAACGTATACTGAAGCGCGATCGCGATGATTTCCGTTGTCGTGCCTCTCTATAACGAGCGTCCCAGCCTCGAGCAGCTGCACCGGGAGATCGTGCAGACGGCCGAGCGGCAGCAGCTCGAGCTCGAGATCATCTTCGTCGACGACGGCAGCACTGACGGGTCGTGGGAAGTCATCACGGCGCTTGCCGGGAAGGATCCGCGTGTACGCGGGCTGCGTTTTCGCCGCAATTTCGGCAAGGCAGCGGCGCTCGAGGGCGGCTTCCGCGCCGCGCGCGGCACGCGCATCGTCACGATGGATGCCGACCTGCAGGACGACCCGTCCGAGCTGCCGCGGCTCCTTGATGTGCTCGACGCCGGATACGATCTGGTCAGCGGCTGGAAGCGCACCAGGCGCGATCCCTGGCGGCGGCGCGTCGCCAGCCGGGTCTTCAACGCCGTCGTGAGCCGGGCGACCGGCGTTCGCCTGCACGATCACAACTGCGGATTGAAGGTCTACCGCAGCGACGTCGTGCGCGAAATCAGGCTGTATGGAGAGCTCCATCGCTTCGTGCCTGCGCTCGTGCATGCGCGTGGATTCAGGGTGACGGAGGTCGTGGTGAATCATCGTCCTCGCGCGTTCGGCGCGTCGAAGTACGGCCCACTCCGATTTCTGAGCGGCTTGCTCGATCTGGCCAGCGTCACTTTCACAACCGGTTTCGGCGTTCGCCCACTTCACCTGCTGGGCTCGGCGGGCCTCGCTGCGCTCATGTTCGGCGTGGCCGGTATGACGTATCTCGCCGTTCTCTGGGTAATGCGTCTGTCCGATCCCAGCATCACTCCCCTGCACGAGCGGCCGATGCTCACCTACTCGGCGGCAGCGGTCATCGTCGGCGCGCAGCTGATCTCATTGGGTCTTCTCGCCGAGCTCGTCACCGCGTACCTGCGCCGCGATGCCGACACCTACAGCATTGCCGAGGAGGCGTGAAGAGCACTGTCCGGGCCGATACGACCGCCCGGCACATTGACAAGTACGAATCGCGGAACCCGGTTCAGCGCTGGCTCCTCGAGCGCTTCCACCGGCACATACGCGCATGGATCGACGAGCTGCGGCCCGTTCGCGTACTCGACTTCGGCTGCGGTGAGGGCTATTTCTGGGAGGCCATGGCGCGTCTGGGACCGATTCCCGACGTCGTCGGCCTGGATGTGCGCGAAGACGCGCTCCAGGCGGCGCGCCGAAGGCTGCCTGGGTTGACGTTTCTCCGTCAGGATCTCTTCGACTTCAACCCTGCAGAACGGTTCGACCTGGTCGTGGCGTCAGAAACGCTCGAACATCTGTACGAGCCGGCGCGTGTGCTCGCGCAGCTCTGTCGCCTGTCGCGCGGCTCGGTGCTGCTCACCGTGCCGCACGAGCCTTTCTTCCAGCTGTCGAATTTGTTGCGCGGGCGGGACCTCTGCGGCTTCGGCAATCATCCAGAGCACGTGCAGCACTGGTCGCGGCGGAGCTTCGTGGAATTCGTGTCTCCGATGGTCATTGCGGACCGCGTCGAGACATCGTTCCCGTTCATCCTGCTGCTGGGCCGGCCCCGCTAGTCTCTATTACCTCTTTACTGCGGAGCCGCAGCGTCAGATGACTGCGGGACCGCTGCAGATCGCCATCATGCTGTTCGGCTTCGGGCTCGAGATCGTTCTCATCGGCTTGCTCGCCGAGCTGATTGTCAGTCGCACGACTGTCGGTACCACGTACGCCGTGCTTGAGATGCGAAGACCCCAGCGGCAGGGTGTTTTTTTCATAGATAAGGCCGGGCCTGTCCATGACAGGCCCGCCGACAGCTGACATTCAGCGATTTCGTTTGATGGCGTTTCCTTCGCCGCCATAGCCCATGTCGATCGACGTGGCGCCAAAGCCGTCCTCGTTGATGTCGGCGCCCGGGCCCCTGAATTCGCCGTCGGCCTCGCCCAGCGCGCGAGCGCGGCGGCGCGCGACCTCGTCAGGGTCGTTGGTGGCGCGGATGTCGTTCTCGTCCTGCGGAACCGGCGCATCGGCGATGCCGAGCGGGTCATCCAGCGGGAGCTTGTCCTTATCCATGAAGTTCCCTCCACCCCTGTTCAAGGCAAGCGAAGTGCCACGGCCCGAAGCCCGAAGCCCGAAGGCGGCCGTGCAATTACGTGTAACGAACAAGCTCGTCCGTCGGAAACGGCTGACTTCGGTGTGACTCCAACGACGCGCCGAATTTGGACTTCGGGCAGGTGCACGTGCTGTGCAGCTACGCGCCAATCGGCCGATAAACGGTTCGAGGCCGGGAGTCAAGCCCCGGCCGTTAATCACCCGATTACGAATCAGTTACCGGCAAGGGAGGCCCCCGTGTTCCTCGGAGCGTTGGCAATCTTTTCAAACGACCTGGCGATCGATCTCGGTACCGCGAACACCTGCGTCTTCGCGCGCGGCCGCGGCATCGTGCTCAGCGAGCCGTCAATCGTTGCATTCAATACCACCAACGCCCAGATCGAGGCCGTCGGCATCGAAGCGAAGGAGATGCTCGGGCGCACGCCGGGCAACATCACCGCCATCAAGCCGATGCGCGACGGGGTCATTGCCGATTTCGAGGCGGCCGAGCGAATGCTTGGCTATTTCATCCGCAAGGCGCACAAAGGCAAGCGGCTCGTCCGTCCGCGCGTCATCATCGGCGTGCCGTCGGAGATCACACAGGTCGAGCGACGCGCCGTCAAGGACAGTGCGTACCGCGCGAAGGCGAGCGAAGTGCACCTCATCGAAGAGGGCATGGCCGCGGCGATTGGCGCCGGCATGCCGATCACCGAAGCCTCCGGCAACATGGTCGTTGACATCGGCGGCGGCACCACCGACATCGCCGTGCTGTCACTGGCCGGCACGGTCTACAGCAAGTCGGTCCGCGTCGCGGGCAACGCGATGGACGAAGCGATCACGCAGTACGTTCGCAAGGAGCACAACCTGCTGATCGGCGAGCGGACGGCCGAGCGCATCAAGATGGAAATCGGCTCGGCGGCGCCGCTCGACCGGACCAAGACCATCGAGGTCAAGGGCCGTCACCAGCTCGAAGGCAAGCCGACGACGATCACGATCAGCGACGGCGAGATTCGCGAGGCGCTCGCCGAGCCGATCCGGATGATCATCCAGGCGGTGCGCGACGGCCTCGAGCGGACTCCGCCGGAGCTCGCGGCGGACATCTGCGACCGCGGCATCGTCCTGACGGGCGGCGGCGCGCTGTTGCAGAAGATGGACGAGCGGCTGCGGATGGAGACGGGACTGCCGGTCTCGGTCGCGGAGGACCCGCTCTCGTCGGTCGTCCTCGGCGCCGGCAAGATGCTGTCGGACTTCAACCTGCTGCGGAAGATCTCAATCGAGTAGCAGCGGGGCAAGCAGAGACACAGAGACGCAGAGAATCAATGATTCCTGCGTCTCTTTTCATTTGCCACCCACCATCCACTAACCAGCCTGGATCCACTCCGGTGGCGGCTGAATCGTGGGCTCGGGCGTCTTGCCCGGGTCCGGACGCCCGCTTCCTTCCAGCCGGCTGATCGCGCGGACGGTCATGTCGTGGTCGCACTCGATCTGACACGACAGCCGGACGCCCGTTAATCCTTTCTCCTCGAGGCGGGTCTTCTCGGCCTTCGTCATCCTCTGCGGTTCGCCGCTGATGAACTCGACCCGGCAGGTCGTGCAGCGCGCGTTGCCGCCGCACGCGTGCAGGACGTCCACGTGCGCGTCCTGCTCGATCGCAAGCACAAGGCGCTTGCCGAATGCAACTTCAACCGGTGTGAAACCTTCGACGCTCAGCCTGGGCATAGAAGCGCTATGTTAACGTATCGATTTCAGCATGGCCGACACTCCTGACATTCCCGACATTCCGCGCCCCTCGCAGCTGTGGAAGACGCTCGATCCCGGGAAGCGGCGCCAGGCGGCCGACGCGTTCTGGCGCGACGAGAACGCCGACAGCGAACAGGCCGAGGCGATCGGGCTGATCGCCCAGCGCATCAAGTTCCGCCTGAAGAGCGTCCTTGCGCTGCCGATCGACAAGAAGTCGCAGTACATCCTGTCGATGCCGGCGGTGTCCGAGATGCTCGCGGCGCGGATGCTCGTCGCCTACCACCTCGCGCACCAGCGGCCGATGATGGGGGCGTTCCTCGACGCGCTCGGCATCGCGCACGAAGAAGGCATCATTGCGGCGGACGAGGTGAAGCCGCCGTCGCCTGATGCGCTCGGCAAGGCCGCGAAAGCGCTCGCGGCGTCCTACCCGGCAGCCGACGTGTCCTTATATCTCTCTACTCTCGTGTGGCAGGACCCCGACACCTGGGGCGTTCTCGCTGACCTTCCGGAGACGAGGTCAGTGGTTGGTGGTTGACCACTGACCACGAACCACCAACGACGAACCGCGGACCACCATGGCATGGATGACGACGGCCGAGGGATGGGCCGCGCTCCTGACGCTCACCGTCATGGAGATCGTCCTCGGCATCGACAACATCATCTTCATCGCGATCGTCGCGGGGAAGCTGCCGCCCGGGCTGCGCGAGCGCGCGCGGCGCACCGGCCTCTTCCTCGCGATGTTCATCCGCATCGGCCTGCTGATGTCGATCGTCTGGGTGATGAGCCTGACCCGCCCGCTGATGACGATGTTCGGCATGGAGCTGTCGGGGCGATCGCTCATCCTCGCGGGCGGCGGGCTCTTCCTGATCTTCAAGAGCACGCGCGAGATTCACGAGAACCTGGAAGGTGAGGCGCCGGAACAGGATGTGCGGCGAGCCGTCTCGTTCACCGGTGTCATCGTCCAGATTCTGATCCTCGACATCGTCTTCTCGCTCGACTCGGTCATCACGGCGGTCGGGATGGCGGAGTTCGTCTCCATCATGGTCGCGGCGATCGTCATCGCGGTCTGCACGATGCTCTTTGCGTCCACCTCCATCGCCGAGTTCGTCGAGCGGCACCCGACGGTGAAGATGCTCGCGCTGGCGTTCCTGCTCCTGATCGGCCTGTCGCTCATCGCCGAAGGGTTCGGCCAGCACGTCCCGAAGGGGTATATCTACTTCGCGATGGCCTTCTCGGTGTTCGTCGAGACCATCAACCTGCGCGTGCGATCGAAGGCGAAGCCCGTCCACCTGCATCGGAGCCTTCCGGACGAATGAACGACAGCGCGCCGTCGCTGACGACCGTCGAAGCGCGCGTGCACGGCCGCATGCTGGTCCGCACGCCGGGCGTCCCGGCGCCCTGGCCGCTGCTCGTCGGCTTCCACGGCTATGCGGAGACGGCGGGCGATCACATGGACGCGCTGCAAACGATTCCCGGGACCGATCAGTGGCTGCTGGTGTCGGTCCAGGCGTTGCATCCGTTCTATACCCGCACCGAACGCGTCGTCGCGAGCTGGATGACGCGCGACGATCGCGACCTCGCCGTTGCCGACAATATCGATTACGTCGGCCGCGTGCTCGAACACGTTCGCGCCCGCCATCCCGTCGGCCGCACGCTCGTGTTCTCCGGCTTTTCGCAGGGTGGCGCGATGGCGTACCGCGCGGCGTCGACCTATCGCGCCGATAGTGTCATCATCCTCGCGGCCGACGTGCCGCCCGACATCCTCGAACGCCGCGTCGTTCCGCTGCCGCCGATCCTGCTCGGACGCGGGACGAAAGACGAGTGGTATACGGAGGCGAAGGAAGCCGCGGACCGCGCCGCGCTGGCGCGCATCGGTGCTCGCGTGGAGACGTGCGTCTTCGAGGGTGGCCACGAATGGACTGACGCGTTTCGCGTCGCCGCATCCGCGTTCCTGCGCCGCTCCGAGGCGCCGTGACGAATCGAGTCAGGCGACCCACGACCACTGGCTGCGGCAATACCCGATCCCGCCAAGCCCTTCCTTGAAGAACATCACGCCGGCGTTGATGCTCTCATCGCTGGCGCTTGGGCCGAAATCAAGCCAGCGACAGCCGCGCTCGCGGAGGCTGTCGATGAGGCCGGCAACCGCCACGATCGCGCCCGACGCACCCCTGTGCTCCGCGCTGCTGCAGATGTAGAACGTGACGGCGACATCGGCGGTGAGCTGCATCACGAGCAGCCCTGCGGTCACGCGGGTATCCTCGCGCGCGAATACCAGGCGTATTCGGTTCGGAAAGCGGCGCAGAAGCAGCTCGATTTCGTCGAGCGTGTGTGTCGGCTGCACTCCATGCCGCGCGTACGTCTCGTCGAAGACGCGTCCAAATTCCACAAGACCGTCGGCACCGGCATCGCTCGCGACCGCGCCGCGCCGCGCCGCGCTTCGCAGCGCCTGCACCTGCCTCTTCTCGAACAGTGCTTCGGCGGACGGCGTTCCGGCCGGCACGGCCGACAGATCGATCATCGGACAGAGCCAGCGCTGCCGCTCCCGAAACCCATGGCGGAACAAGGCGAAGCCGGCGAGGTCCCCGAGTCGCGGATGGTAGACAGCCGGGGGCAGAGTCATGTCGATCCCGGTCCACCCCTGCATTTGCGCATGCCGTTGCAAAGCCTCGACGACCGCAAGCACCTCTTGAAGACGTTGGCCGGGCGCAAGAGCTGGTCCTCCGACGGACGCGCCGACTGGCGAACGCCAGATCCGGCCGCCATCGGCCTCGACGAGCCCGCCAGGCGCGAGCGCAACGATCGCGCTCCCACTGCGAACGACGAGGTGATGGAAACGAAATCGATCGGGAGGGTGATAGCCGAGGAATCCGAGATCGTGGAACAGCGTGGCGTTGACCGATGATTGCAGAAACGCGTGCCAGGCACGCTCGCCGTCCGGTTCCAGGAGATGAACGGTCAGCGACTCCGCCACGGGTGCGTTCAGCCGAGCACGCCTGGCAATGTCCGCCAGAGCCGGTTCACCTCGCCGGCAGTCACCGTCCGGACGCGACCCGCGGCGATCTCCTCCAGGAGGTCCATCAGGAGGGTCCGCACCCCCTTGCATGGGTGACGCGCGGCGAGAAGCGCATCCGGATCATGATAGTGCGGCCGCGTCGCCTGATACATGTCGTCGCACGGCGCGTTGATGTAGACCATGTTCGGGTGAAAGTCGAGCACCTTCAGCCCCGGCCGATCCAGTCTCAGTCCCGAGACGCGAAATCCCGTGGCGCACGTGTGCAGGTCGAGCTGATCGGCATAGTACGTGGGAATCGCGAGCACGTCGTGCAGCAACCGCACCGGCCTCAGGTCGGGCGCGAACGGCACCCGCGGGTTGCAGTCATACTGCAAGCCGAACTTCCCGAACTGCCAGTGGAGCGTCGACTCGGAGTACAGGCAATGCGAGCGCAGCCCGGTGGCCTCCGGCGCGAACGACAGCGTGCGGCCGAGCACGAACGCATGAATCTCCTCGTCGTTCGGCTCCGGCGCACCGGGCTCGCGCTCGGCAAGAAACGCGCGATAGCTGTCGCCGTTGCGCCGGAAATTCGGATGCAATCCCCGCTCGTGACCGGGGAGGTCGATGCCCTCATGCGTCACGAAGAACGTGCCGGCGACTCCGGCGGCGCCAAACAACGAGACGAGATCGGCGAGCACGACGGGATGCGCCCATTCGACATCAACGGTGAGGCACACGGCGTCCGGGGCGAGGCCATCTGGCCAGGGGCGTTTCGTTGTGGGCAAGCCGCCGAATTCTAACCCATTGCGCGAAGCAGTTGGCGTTTCGCGCATCGCTCCGGCATACTGCGCGGGACATGACACAGTCGATGGCCCGTCATCAGGCAGGACAACGACCCGTACTGTCCGTGATCGTGCCTGTCTGCAACGAGCGCGACAACGTCGCGCCGATGCACGCTGCGTTGAGCGACACGGCGCGGGTGGCGGATTGGCTCGACTGGGAGTTCCTGTTCGTCGACGATGGCAGCACGGACGACACATTTTCGCTTCTCCGGCAGGCGACGATTACCGATCCGCGGATGAAGGTCATTCGCCTGTCACGCAACTACGGCAGCCACACGGCGGTCGCCGCGGGCCTGCAGTTCGCCCGGGGCGACGCGGCTGTGCTCATGGCGGGCGACCTGCAGGATCATCCGCGCGAGATCCTGCGTTTTCTCGAACGCTGGCGTGAGGGCTACCACGTGGTGTGGGGGGTACGGGCCACGCGCGACGACAGCTGGATCGACATTGCGCTCTCGCGCTCCTTCGCCGCGGTGATTCGCCGCATTGCGCTGCCGACATATCCGCCGTCC
>Ga0209438_1000330_pt1 | contig 14085 bp, 15 predicted proteins | sample GraSoi_2013_20cm_FD_185825 | JGI IMG/M metagenome (GOLD analysis project Ga0209438, IMG submission 185825) | Grasslands soil microbial communities from the Angelo Coastal Reserve, California, USA - Sample 9_17_2013_20cm (SPAdes) (version 2) | ecosystem: Environmental > Terrestrial > Soil >...
ACATGGTCGTGCACCGTCACCTTCATGTGCCGTCCGGCCTCGACCAGGTCGCGGGTCAGGCGGATATCCTGTTGGCTCGGGCTGGGATCGCCGCTCGGGTGATTGTGGACGATGATGATGGCCGTCGCGCCGAGCGCGATGGCGCGCGCGATCACTTCGCGGACATGCACCGACGCCTCGTCGACCGAGCCCTGCCACAGCGCTTCGTTGGCGATCAGCATGTTCTTGGCGTTGATGCAGAATACGTTGACCGCATCCCAATGAAATCAATGACTTAAGGTAGGTAGCATGTTCTTCAAGGCTATGAAGAGGATGCAAACTGGCGGAACACTGCGTGAACACAGACTGGATAACTATGCCGTCGCTCCTTGACCAAGGGTGTCGCGATGACCAACTGTGTTCTTGCTCGGCGGAGAATTATTTCATGAACAGTGGTGAAGGGGCCGAAGACCAAGTTGACGGTCCACTTGCCGCCCTTCCGGATACGTACTCTCGCAGAAAACGAATGCGCTCAGGCGCAGGCGATCCGTTGCAGTATGACGTTATACCGCACAAGGTCCGCGTCCAAATTCTGCACATCGTTGACGCGACAATCAAGCGCATCAGCACTCAGAAGTTCTACGAACTTAAGGCTCGATTCTATGACGAAGTTCGCGACTTCATGCGGACTGAGCAAGGCGTACTTCATCTCGCGAGCGGAAATTATTCGCACGAGGAGGTGAGGAACTGGTTTTTGGAACACCCGGAAACCGATGACGTCGTTGATTGCATCGAGGCTATCTGTCGTCGATTGTTTTGGGTTTCTAGCCAGTGGTCATCGATGCAAGAATTTGTCCCCGAACGGGTGAACGAGATCAACGCGAGGCTGTTGGAAGCCGGCGTTGGCTTTCAATTTGAGAGCGGCACCATGATCGAGGCCAATTCCAAGTATCTCCACTCTGAGCTTGTCGTGCCAGCATTGGAGCTTTTGTCTGATCGCAGATTTGCGGCACCTAACAGTGAGTTCCTCGGGGCGCACAAGGCTTTCCGCGAACAAGACTACGAACAGTGCTTGGTTGAATGCTGCAAGGCGTTCGAAAGCGTGATCAAAGTCATTGCCGCCGAGCGAAACTGGGATGTTTCACCAAATGCGCCAGCGAAAACGCTTGTGAAAGCGGTGTTCGATAACGGCCTTATCCCGAATTATCTGGAAAGCGAGTTCGCTGGAATTCGTACCGTTTTGGAGAATGGCATCGGCACGGTGCGCAACAAGGCCGGTGGACATGGCGCTGGCACGGAGGTCAGGGTGGTGGCACGGCATTTGGCAGCATTCCAGCTGCATCAAACTGGCGCAGCCATCACCCTGCTGGCGGAAGCACACTCTGCCTAGAGGTAGCCAATCTGCCGGGCGGCACCATCGGTGGTCGGAAGTGCTGGTTTTTGGGGTCGCAGCGAAACGCCCAGACCAAATTAGCGAACTTGTCGACCAAGTTCGGCAGGGTAACAACAATGGCAATCCACAGGCCCAACAACATGGTTGTCTCCTCAATCGGCCGGGGTTTGGACCCCCGGCAACGGACACCACGGTGCGTTGGGACACCGGGAAAATCCCTCGACGCACACGGCATCGGGGACGAGCAAACTACGTGGTGGGCGGCTCCTCAATCGTCAAGAGTTAGCACTTCGCGTTGTTCAGGTTGAGGAACAGCACGCGGACCTCCTCGATCCGGGCGTGGGCCATCGCCGCGTGGAGATAATCGCCGAGCGCATCCCAGCTCGACAGCACGGCTCTGTCCTCGATCCGCGCCTCGAGCAGGCGCAGCGCCGTCGCTTGCGCGATTTTCAGCGCCGCGACCGCCGCATCGCTGAGCCGTTCGCGCTTCAGCGCATCGGGGCTGGCCGACAGCAACGGCCCAATTCCGCCGAAATCGTGTAGCAAGCGCTTGGCGAGCGGTTTGGTGTCGACGCGCGGGATGGTCAGGGAGAGCAGATATTCGAGCAGCTCATAATCGTGGAACGCGTCCGGCCCGGCGTCGAGCAGCTTGCGCCTGAGCCGCGCGCGATGCCCGGCCGATTGCTTGTCGTTCCCGCTTGCGATGCCTCGCCCGTCCATGCCGCTCCCTTGCGACCGATCGAGCAACGCGTACTCAACCACAGATGCGCGGGCGAGGGAAGCGGTCATGCCGCGTCTGGAACGGTCATCGCGCAAGGGGGTTAGTTAGCCCCATGGGCGAGCGGTTTCATGAGGAGGCGACGGTGATTGTGCGCCGCGGGCCGCGTTGGCGCCGCATCGCGATGTTTGGCGCGCTCGGGCTCGTCGCGATTGTGCTTATCGCGATAGCCGTGCTGTGGACCGAGCGAAGGTCCCTCGCGACGCAATATTTGCAGAGCGCGTTCGAGGATCGCGGGGTCCAGGCGAGTTATCATCTGGACCGCGTCGGGTTCCGCACTCAGCAGGTCAGCAACTTGGTCATCGGCGATCCCCGGCGGCCCGACGTCACCGCCCGCGTCGCCCAGATCCAGATGCGCGTGAAGTGGAACGGCAGCTTCGAAGTCTATCGCATCGTCGCCCGCGGCGTCCGGCTGCGTGGACGAATGATCAACGGCAAGGTCAGCTGGGGCCAGATCGACAAGCTGCTGCCGCCACCCAGCGGCAAGCCGTTCCAGCTGCCCAATTTCGTCCTCGACGTCGCCGACAGCAGCATTTCGCTGGCCACGCCCTTTGGGCCGATCGGGGTCGCACTCGAAGGCAATGGCAAGCTCAGCGGCGGCTTCAAGGGCCGCGCGGCGGTCGTCAGCCCGCAGCTGATCCCCGGCCGCTGCGCCGCCACGAACCTGCGCGCTTATGTCGCGGTCGCGGTTGTCGCCAGACGTCCCGGCGTGGATGGCCCAATCACCCTCGACCGGTTCGCCTGTCCCGCCAGCCGCTTCGACATCGTTAGCCCGCGGTTTGATGCGGCGACGAGCTTCAATGAGTCGTTCACCAGCGTCGATGGCCGCGGGCGGATGGCGATCTCGACCCTGACAGCCGGTGCGAATGGCCTCGCGGCGTTCGCCGGTGAACTCAGCTACAAAGGGCCGTTGGCGGACGTGCGCGGTAACGTGAAACTTGCGGCTCAAAAATCGCGCATGGCGACGATTTACGCCGACCGGACGCGGCTCGACGGCAGTTACCGTCTCGGGATTCGTGCTGGCACCTTTTCGTTGGCCGGCGACTTCGCTGCCGACAGCGCCGCGCTCGATCCGTCAATGCTCGCCGGAGTGACCGAACCACTCAAGGCCGCTGCCAGGACCCCGATCGGGCCGATTGCCACCGCCATAGGCGACGCGATCGGCCGGACGGCGCGGAGCTTCAACAGTGCGGGCCACATCAAGGTCGTGAACTTCCCCGGCGGCGGCGCTGCCCGCATCGAGCGCGCCCAGGTAATCGGTCCGGGCGGCGCCCGCGCCCGCATCGCCGGCGGCAGCGGCGTGACTTACTATTGGCCGTCCAACGCGCTCCGGATCGACAGCGATATTGCCCTGGCCGGCGATGGGCTGCCCAATGGCCATGTGTCGCTTCGCCAGGCGAAAGCCGGCATGCCGATGAGCGGGATCGCCGAGTTTGCACCTTACTTGGCGCACGGTTCGCGCCTCGCGCTGACGCCGATCCGCTTTGGCCCGGGACCGAACAACAGCACCCAGCTCCACACGCTCGCCCAGCTCGATGGCCCGTTTCCCGACGGCCAGGTCCAGGCGCTGCGCGTCCCGATCGACGGCCGCATCGGCCGCGGCGGCAGCTTCGCTTTCGGCACGTCCTGCGCGGTCGTCGGCTTCAACGCCCTGCGGACCGGCGCGCTCCAATTGGGCGCCGCGCGGCTTCCGATCTGTCCGGTCGGACCGGCCATGGTGTCGAAGCAGCCGGGCGGGCCGGTCCTCGCCAGCGCGCGGTTCAGCGGACCGGTCCTCGATGGCAGCCTGGGCAAGTCGCCGCTGCATCTGGCCGCGGCCGGCGGCCAGATCGTCGGCAAGCAATTCGGCATGGATCGCCTGGCCATGCGGCTCGGCAAGCCGGCTTCGCCAATCCTGTTCGACGCCGCGCGTTTGACTGGCAGCTTTGTCGGGTCGGGCGTTAGTGGTGGTTTCGAAGGTGGGCGGACGACCATCGGCAATGTCCCGCTGCTGCTCAGCGAGGCGTCGGGCAAGTGGCTCGTCCACAACGGCGATCTGAGTATCGACGCCAATACCCAGGTGACCGATCGCGACGCGAACCCACGCTTCTATCCGCTCAAGAGCGACAATCTCCATTTCACGCTGGCCGGCGACTATGTCCGCGCGACCGGCACGCTCAAGCATCCCGCCAGCGGAACGCGGGTGACCGAGGTCGCGATCGAGCACCGCCTGTCGACCGGCGCCGGTCACGCCACGCTCGATGTCCCGTCATTGACGTTTGGCGAGGGCCTTCAGCCGGAAGAACTGACACGGCTTACCGAGGACGTGATCGCGTTGGTCGTCGGCACCATCAGCGGGCAGGGGCGGATCGACTGGGACTCGGACGGGAAGGTCACCTCGACCGGCGATTTCACGACCGCGCACCTCGATTTCGCTGCACCGTTCGGACCAGTCACCGGGATGCGCGGCACCATCCATTTCAACGATCTGCTCGGGCTCACCACCCCGCCCGGTCAGTCCATGACCGTCGAGTCGATCAACCCCGGTATTCTGGTCGAAAACGGCGTGATCCACTACCAGCTGCTGCCCGACAACCTGGTGAAGATCGAGCGCGGCGAATGGCCGTTCATGGGTGGCCGCCTCGTTCTTCAGGAAACGGTGCTCAATTTCAGCAAGCCGACGGCGAAACGGCTGACGTTCGAGGTCGTCGGCCTCGACGCGAAGACCTTCATCGACAGCCTCGGCTTCAAGGAGGTCGCCGCCACCGGGAAGTTCGATGGTGTGCTGCCGATGATTTTCGACGAAAACGGGGGGAGGATCGTCGGCGGGCGGCTGGATTCGCGTCCGGAGGGCGGGACGCTGTCCTATGTCGGCGTCATCAACAAATCGAACCTGGGGATGATGGCGAACATCGCTTTCGAATCCCTAAAACAGTTGCGCTACCGCTCGATGATCGTGCGCCTCGACGGTGACTTGGCCGGCGAATTCGCGACGCGTCTGACCATCGAGCAACTCGGTCTTAGCGGAAGCACGGGCCCGGCCAAGATCCTGCGCAATGCCTTCCGCAAGGTGCCCTTCCGGTTCAACATCACGATCAAGGGGCCGTTCCGCGCGCTGATCCAGACCGCCAAATCGTACCGCGACCCGCGCCAGCAGATCGGCGCCGTGCTCCCGCAGCCACTCGAAAACGTGCCCGGGATCGTCACCGAAGTCCGCCGCCGCGACGAAGACCAGCAGCAATCGCAAACCCCGGTCAAAGAGACCGTCACTCCAACCCCTGCCAGCGAGAGATGACCATGACCTACAAATCGAGGATCCTGCGCGTGGCCGCGGCCGGCCTTGCCGCTGTGCCGCTGACTAGCTGCATATCGGTCAAGACCCCTGAAAAACCAATTGAAATCAACCTCAACGTGACGATCCGACAGGAGGTGCTGGTGCGGTTGCAGCGCGACGTCGAACAATTGATCCAGCAGAACCCGCAAGCCTTCCCGCCGACGAATCCGACGCAGCCGCCCAAATGAGAGTCCTGGTTCTCCTTCTCGCGGCGCTGCTCGCCAGCGCGCCTGCGGTCGCGCAGACCTCGGCGATCAACGCGGCACGGGCCGCGGGCATCGTCGGCGAGCGCTACGACGGTTATCTTGGCATTGCCGCGCCGGTATCGTCCGCGGTGCGCAGCCAGGTCGCGGCGATCAACATCCAGCGCCGCGCGCTCTACAGCCGGCTCGCCGCGAGCAAGGGCGCGAGCCCCCGGGATGTCGGGATCACGGCTGGCTGCCAGCTCCTGGCGCGCGTCGCAATTGGCGAAGTCTATCTCGGAACCGACGGCCAATGGCGGCGGCGCGCGCCTGGCCACTCGCCGGTGCCGGACTATTGCCGCTGAGCCACGGCGGCCGCGGTTGACTAACTAAACGCCCGTTCATAAAGGGTCGGCGCCTTGGCGGGCTCGTTTGCCGCCATGTTCCTCGCCTTCGCTTGAGTCCTTGAAATTGAGCAGGGGCGACGCACAGGGGAGATGCATGGCAGAGGACGAAACCGACGAGGTTCCGAAGCTTCCACCCGACGCACGGCTCGAATCGCTCGATCAGCGGCTCGATAAGATGCAACAGGCGGAAGCGAAGCGGACCGGAGTAGAGCAGCCGAGCCCGGGCACCCGGGTCGCGCAGCAGGCCTTCGGTCATCTGATCGGCGCCCCGGTCGGTGGCGCAGTGATCGGATGGGGACTGGATTCCCTGGCCGCGTTGACCGGCCATCGGACCTTCCCATTGTTCCTGTTGCTGATGCTGTTCTTCGGGTTCGGCGTCGGCGTCCGGAACGTCATACGGATTACTAACACCCGGACGCCTCCGGGTTATTGATAGAGGTAGCGAAGAGCGTGGCGGCCGAAGGCAAGATCGACCCGATGCATCAGTTTACAGTGGAGCCGCTGGTTCCGCTGCATCTCGGGCCGTACGACATCAGCTTCACGACCAGCTCGCTGTGGCTGCTGGTCGCTTTGGTCGTGATCTACGGCTTCATGGCGCTGGGCATGAAGCGGCAGCTGGTGCCCGGCCGCTGGCAGGTGGCGGTCGAGGGCCTGACCGGTTTCATCGATGACATGGTCCGGGTGAACATCGGGCCCAAGGGCAAGGCGTACGTCCCGTACATCTTTTCGCTGTTCATGTTCATCCTCGTGTCGAACCTGCTCGGCCTGCTTCCGCTCGCGGTCGTCGGCATTCACCCGTTCACGACCACCAGCCACTTCAGTATCACCGGCGTGCTCGCTGTGCTGAGCTTTTCGATCGTCCTCGTCGTCGGATTCTGGCGCCACGGTCTGCACTTCTTCTCGCTATTCGTGCCGCACGGCACGCCCAAGATCATGATCCCGCTGATCGCGGGAATCGAATTCATTTCCTTCATGGTGCGGCCGTTCAGCCTGGGCCTGCGACTGTTCGTCGCGATGATTGCCGGTCACATCCTCATGGAAGTGTTTGGAAGCTTCATCGTCAGCGGATTTAACGGCGGCGCCATCGGCTGGGGTGTCGGCGCGCTCAGTTTCGCCTTCATCATCGGAGTCGCGGCGTTGGAACTGCTGGTTTGCGCCATCCAGGCTTACGTCTTCGCGCTTCTGACGACGCTCTATCTCAACGACGCAATCAACCTTCACTAAGGAGTTACAACATGGATTTCGCTTCCGCACAGGTCATCGGGGCCGGTCTCGCGGCGATCGGCGTCGGCGCCGCCGCCGTCGGCGTTGGCAACGTCTTCGGCTCGTTCCTCGAGAGCGCGCTGCGCAACCCGGCTGCGGCCGACAGCCAGCAGGGCCGGCTGTTCATTGGCTTCGCGGCCGCCGAGCTTCTCGGCCTCATCGCGTTCGCCGTGGCGATGATCATCCTCTACGCGCGTTAATCGCGAGCGTAGCCAGGAACCGAGAACCGTAAATGCCTCAGATCGTCCAACTTCCGTACATTTTCGCATCGCAGCTGTTCTGGCTGGCGGTGGTGTTCGGCATCATTTTCTTCGTCATTGGACGGGGAATGCTGCCGAAGATCCAGTCGACCGTCGAACTGCGCGAGAAGCAGATCGCGGACGATCTCGAACGCGCGCAGGCCGCCCGTTCCGAAGCCGAGGAAACCGAGGCTGCGTGGCGGGCGCGGATGGACGTGGCGGGCGCCGATGCGGCCCGGATCGCCCAGGAAGCCAAGCAGGACAGCGCGGCCAAGACCGAAGCCAAGGTCCGCGCCGCGGCCGACAAGCTCAACGCCAAGGTTGAAGGCGCCGAAGCCAGGATTCGCGACGCGGTTGCGGCTGCGCGTACCGAGATCGAGGCGGTGTCGGCCGATGCGACGCGGGACATGGTTGCGCGGCTGACGGGCATCAAAATCGACGCGAAGGAAGCCGCTGGCGCGGTGAAGGCGGAACTGAATGTCTGAGCTTTCGGCCATGACCCTCGTCAGCGAACCGGCTGGGGCCGAGCATGCGGAGCCGGCCGCGTTCGGCTTCGTGACTGCCCCCGTCGCGATCTCGCTAGCGATGCTGGTCGTGATTGCGATCATCATCTGGCAGCGCGTTCCGGCCGCGATCGCCAAGGCGCTCGACGACAAGATTAAGCTGATCCGTGATCAACTCGCCGAGGCCGAGGACCTGCGCAAGGAGGCCGAAGCGCTCAAGAAAGAATATGAAAAGAAGTCCAAGTCGGCCGACAAGGACGCGGCCGCGCTGCTCGAGCGCGCGAAGCACGAGGCTGAGGAAATCGTCGCCAAAGCGAAGACCGACGCCGAGGCGTTGATCGAACGCCGCACCCGCATGGCCGAAGGCAAGATCGCTGCCGAGGAGCGCGCGGCGATCGACCAGCTCCGCGCGACCGCCGCCGAAGCGGCGACCAAGGCCGCGGCGCGGCTCATTGCGGAACGCCACGACGCAGCGAGCGACGGCAAGCTCGTCGATCAGGCGATCAAGGAAATCGCCGGGCGCTAAGCCGTTCCCCGGCGAAGGCCGGGGTCCAGTCCGAAAAAAAGAGCCTGGGCTCCTGCCTTCGCGGGAGCGCAGTCCGTTATTGCTGATGCTGGCCGCCTGGCTGGCTGACACCTTCCAGGGCCTGACTTGCCGCCCCACTGTCGGTTTCGCGGCTGAGGTCGCCCAGGCTGACGATCCCGCACAGCTTCTCCTGCTCGTCGATTACCGGCAAGCGGCGAACCTGCGCCTTACTCATCCTGCTCGCGGCATCTTCGATCTCTTCGTCGTGGCGCGCGCAGACGACGTCGTTCGACATCAGATCGCGGACCAGGGTCTCGGGACCAAAGCCCTTCGCAACGCCGCGCACTGCGATGTCGCGGTCGGTGATCATTCCGATCAGTCTGTCGCCGTCGGTTACGGGAATCGACCCAGCGTCGGCACTCAGCATGAAGGACGCGGCTTCCCGTGCGCGTTGGTCCGGACTGATCGTCTGGACATCGCGGGTCATCACTTCGCTGACTTTCATGTTCGCTCTCCCTCGAGGAAATTCGACAACCCAACGAATGGCCGTCGCGGGAAGTTGCGAGCGTCAGGGCATGTTCTCGGTCAGCAGGTCGTAGGTCGCGACCAGCTCGTCCTTCTGGTTGAACACCTCGACCGCCCAGCGGACCACGCCGGTGTCCTCGCTCTTGAGCGATTTCGAGCGGACCGTGAGCTCGACCCGCAGTGAATCGCCAGGATAGAGCGGGGTCAGGAAGCGCAGGTTCTCGAGGCCGGTATTGGCCAGCACCGGACCCGGGTCCGGGTGAACGAACAGCCCGGCGGCGAAGCTCAGGATCAAATAGCCATGGGCGACGCGCCCCTCGAAGATCGGCGAGGCCTTGGCCGCCTCCTCGTCCATGTGGGCGTAGAATCTGTCGCCGGTGAATTCGGCGAAATGCTCGATGTCCTCGATGCTGACCGTTCGGCTGCCGGTGTTCCAGGTGTCGCCGATCGCAAGCTCGCTCATCTTCCGGCGGAACGGGTGGACGTTGATCAGTTGCTTCGGTCCACCGGGAATGTACTGCTCGGTAATCGCCGCGATCATCGTCGGTGACGACTGGATCGCGGTGCGCTGCATGTAATGCTTGACCCCCCGCACCCCGCCCATCTCTTCGCTGCCGCCGGCTCGACCGGGACCGCCGTGGACTAGCACCGGTAGCGGAGAGCCGTGGCCGGTCGATTCCGCCGCGTTGGTGCGGTCGATGACCAGCATCCGCCCGTGATAGGCGGCGGCGCCCCGGACGAACTCGCGCGCGGCATCGGGTGAGTGGGTGAACAGCGACAGGGCAAGGCTGCCCATGCCGCGATTGGCGAGCGCGATTGCGTCATCGAGATCGCGGTAGGGCATGACGGTCGACACCGGGCCGAAGGCTTCGACATCGTGAACCGCGGCCGCGCCCCACGGATCGTCGGTGCGCAGCAGGATCGGCTCGAGAAACGCGCCGCCGGCAGTGCCGGGCGAGGCTTCGGGATCGCCCGACACGATCCGCGCGCCCGATGCCACCAGCTTGGCGATCTGGCCGCGAACATCGTCGCGCTGGGCGCAACTGACCAGTGCGCCCATCCGCGAGTCCTTGTCGCGCGGGTCGCCGACTTTGGTCGCCTGGAGGCGTTCGCGGATCGCGGCCTCAACCGCGTCGAGATGCTCGGCCGGCGCCATGGCGCGCCTGATTGCGGTGCATTTCTGTCCGGCCTTGACCGTCATCTCGGTCACGACCTCTTTGACAAACAGGTCGAACTCCGGCGTGCCCGGCGCGGCGTCGGGGCCGAGCAGCGACGCGTTCAGGCTATCCTGCTCGGCGACGAATTTCACCGATTCGCGCTGCACGACGGGGTGCGATCGCAATTTCAGTGCGGTCGAGGCCGATCCAGTGAAGCTGACCACGTCCTGCCCCGTCAGATGGTCGAACAGGTCGCCGACGCCGCCGACAATCAGCTGGATCGCGCCCGGCGGCAAAACGCCGCTGTCGATCATCACCCGGAACGCCGCCTCGCACAGATACGCCGTCGAGCTGGCCGGCTTGACGATCGCCGGGACGCCCGCGAGCAAGGTCGGCGCAAGCTTCTCGAGCATTCCCCACACGGGGAAGTTGAAGGCGTTGATGTGCACGGCCGCGCCTTGCAGCGAGGTGTAGATGTGCTGGCCCATGAACGTGCCGTTCTTCGACAGCGTCTCGAGCGGACCGTCGAGCAGCACATGCCCGTCGGGCAGCTCGCGCCGCCCCTTGGACGAGAAAGAGAACAATGTCCCGGCGCCGCCCTCGATATCGATCCAGCCGTCCTTGCGCGTCGCGCCGGTCAGGTAATTGAGCTCGTACAGTTCCTCCTTGCGGGCCATGACCGCCTGGCCCAGCGCCTTGATCATCCGCGCCCGTTCGTGGAACGTCAGCTTGCGCAGCGCCGGGCCGCCAACCTCACGGGCGTGGCGCAGCATGCCGCCGAAATCCAACCCGCCCGAACCGGTCGTCGCCACCGGCGCACCGTCGATCGCGCTCGACAGTTCGGCGAGATTGCCGTCGCCCGCGATCCACCGGTCGCGCTCGTAGTTCAAGAGCTGCTGGGTCTTCATTTCACTCCGCCCGGATGTGGTAGCGCGGACTATATGGGTGGCTGCTCGACAGCCCGCCATCGACGACCAGCGCCTGGCCGTTGACGTAGCTCGCCTCGTCCGACGCGAGGAACAGGGCCGCCCGGGCAATCTCGATCGGCTCGCCGCCGCGTTGGAGCGGGTTAAGCTCGCCGATGCGGTGCGTCTGGCCCTTCTCGCGGGCGAGGTCGTACATCATTTTGGTCATGCCGGTCTCGATCAGGCCAGGGCAAACCGCGTTGAAGCGGATGTTGGTCCCCGCGAATTGCTGCGCGGCGCTCTGGACGAGATTGATCACGCCCGCCTTGGATGCCGAATAAGCCGCTCCGCCGGCACCGGCGCGGAGGCCCGCGACGCTGGCGGTGCAGACGATCGATCCGCCGCCCTGTGCGCGCATCACCGGCGCGGCATGTTTGATCGCGAGGAACGGCCCGATCAAATTGATGCGCAGGATTTCGGCCCAGTCTTCGGCCGTTTGCTCGACAATCGACGCGAGCCCACCGGAAATTCCGGCATTGGCGAAGAACACGTCGAGCTTGCCGTGCCGGGCGACGACATCGTCGATCAGCCGCTTCACGTCGGCGTCACTGCCAGCGTCTGCGTGAACGTCAGCCCCATCGGACACATCGGCGCCGACGACCGTCGCGCCCTCGCTCCGGAACAGCTCGACCGCCGCCTTGCCGATGCCCGATGCGGCGCCGGTTACGATAGCTACCTTGCCAGTCAAACGTCCGCTCATGTCGCCGCTCATAGCAGAGGGCTGTGACGGCGAAACTCCGCTGTTATAGCAGCGCAATGGATTTCACCCTGGCCCCGGCCGAAACCGAGTGGCGCGATCGCGTTCGCGCCTTCATGGACGCGCATGTCCGCCCCAGCGTGGCTGACTATGACGCGCAGCAGCGCGAGGGCGAGCGGTGGAAGGTCCTGCCGGTCATCGAGGCGCTGAAGGCCAAGGCGCGCGCCGAGGGCCTGTGGAACCTGTTCATGCCGCCGTCGCACGGCGCGACTCCGGTCGACGACAGCTTTGCGTTCGAGGGGCCGGGCCTCAGCAACCTCCAATATGCCTTTTGCGCCGAGGAGATGGGGCGAATCCTGTGGTCGTCCGAAGCGTTCAACTGTTCGGCCCCCGACACCGGCAACATGGAGGTGATCCACCGCTACGGCACGCGCGAACAGAAGGACGAATGGCTGAAGCCGCTGATGGACGGCGACATTCGCTCGGCCTTCCTGATGACCGAGCCCGATGTTGCGTCGTCGGACGCGACCAACATCAAGTGCTCGATCGAGATGCGCGGCAACGAATATGTGATCAACGGCCGCAAATGGTGGTCGAGCGGGGCCGGCGATCCGCGCTGCAAGGTCGCGATCCTGATGGGTAAGACCGACCCCGGCGCGGAGACCCACAAACAGCAGTCGATGATCCTGGTGCCGCTCGATGCGCCGGGCGTGACCATCAAGCGTCACCTGCCGGTGTTCGGCTATGACGACGCGCCGCATGGTCACATGGAGATCGTACTCGACGACGTGCGCATGCCGCCGTCGAACATGCTGCTCGGCGAGGGGCGCGGGTTCGAGATCGCACAGGGGCGCTTGGGCCCGGGCCGGATCCACCACTGCATGCGCACCATCGGCGCGGCCGAGGAAGCGCTCGATGCGATGGTCAAGCGGCTGATGTCGCGCACCGCGTTCGGCAAGACGCTGGCCGAGCAGGGCGTGTGGGAAGAACGCATCGCCAACGCCCGCATCGATATCGAAATGACCCGGCTGCTGTGCCTCAAGGCCGCCGACATGATGGACCGCGCCGGCAACAAGGCCGCCCAGGGCGAAATCGCGATGATCAAGGTCGCGGCGCCGCTGATGGCGCTCAAGATCATCGACGATGCGATCCAGGCGTTCGGCGCCGCCGGGGTGTCGGAGGATGCCGGCCTCGCCCGGACCTACGCTTCGATCCGTACCTTGCGGCTCGCCGACGGTCCCGACGAGGTCCACCGCCGCGCCATTGCCCGGCTGGAGTTCAAGAAGCACAAATGAGCGAGCAAGGGCTCGACGAGGACGCGCTCGGACGCTGGCTCGAAGCCAACGTCTTGGGCTTCATCGGCCCATTCGAGCTGACCAAATTCCCGTCGGGTCAGTCCAATCCGACCTATCGGATTGCCGCCGCGTCGGGCGATTATGTCCTCCGCCGCAAGCCGTTCGGAGAATTGCTGCCCTCGGCGCACGCGGTCGACCGCGAATATCGCTTGCTCTCGGCGCTTCACCCGCTCGACTTTCCAGTCCCGCGACCGCTCGCCTTGTGCGCCGACCCGGGCGTTATCGGCTCGATCTTTTATGTGATGGAGCTGGCCCGGGGCCGCCCTTACGTGAATGGCGCATTGCCCGAGTTCGACCCGCCGACCCGGCAACATATGTACGGGCAGCTGGTCGATACGCTCGCCGACCTCCACAGCATCGATCCACGAGCAGCGGAACTCGACGACTTCGGCAAGCCGGGCAATTATTTCGAGCGGCAGGTCGCGCGCTGGACGCGGCAGTATCGCGACTCGCAGACCGACTACATCATCGAAGTGGAGCGGCTGATTTCGTTCCTGCCCGAGACGGTTCCCGAGCAGGCGCGAACCTCGATCGTCCACGGCGATTATCGCATCGACAATGTCGTGTTCGACGGCGACGGGACGCTGACCGCGGTGCTCGATTGGGAGCTGGCAACGCTTGGCGACCCGTTGGCCGATTTCTCCTATCTCGCGATGCAGTGGATGATGCCGGCGGATGGCGGCGCGGGACTGGGCGGGCTGGACCTGGAGACGCTCGGCATTCCGAGCCTCAAGGAGATCGTCGCGCGTTATTCGGAGCGATCGGGCGTGCCCGTGGCCGACCGGCTCGACTGGTATTTTGCG
>Ga0209438_1000332_pt1 | contig 14069 bp, 11 predicted proteins | sample GraSoi_2013_20cm_FD_185825 | JGI IMG/M metagenome (GOLD analysis project Ga0209438, IMG submission 185825) | Grasslands soil microbial communities from the Angelo Coastal Reserve, California, USA - Sample 9_17_2013_20cm (SPAdes) (version 2) | ecosystem: Environmental > Terrestrial > Soil >...
CGCCGGTCTCGTCCTGCACGTCGCGCAGGCGCATCAGGTGCTCGATGCGTTCCTCGTCGGTCTCCACGGTCCCGTACATCATCGTCGCCGTCGTGCGCAGGCCGGCATGATGGGCTTCGCGCATCACGCCGAGCCATTCGTCGCTCGTCGCCTTGCCGTAGCAGTTCAGCAGCATGCGTACGCGGTCCACGAGGATTTCGGCGCCGCCGCCCGGGATGCTGTCGAGTCCGGCCGCGATGAGGCGCCTGATGACGTCCGGCACCGGCACCTGGTTCAGCCTCGAAATGTGGAGCACTTCGGGCGGCGACAGCGCGTGCAGCTTGAACGCCGGGTAGCGCGACTTCACCGCGCGGAACAGGTCCTCGTACCAGGCGATCGGCAGGTCCGGATTGTGGCCGCCCTGCAGCAGCAGTTGGTTTCCGCCGACGGCGATCGTCTCGTCGATCTTCCGGAAGATCTCGTCGAAGCCGAGGACGTACCCGTCCGCCGATCCGACGGGCCGATAGAACGCGCAGAAGTTGCAGCGCGCCACGCAGACGTTCGTATAGTTGACGTTGCGGTCGATGATGTAGGTGACGACGCGCTCGGGGTGCTTTCTCGCGCGGATCGCATCCGCGAGTCGGCCGAGCAGGTGCGTCGGCGCGTGGCGATAGAGCTCGAGCGCCTCGGCGCGATCGACGCGTCCGCCGTCCAGCACTTTCGTCGCGAGCATGTCGATCATCGTCATCATCTGCCGGGTCCGAAAGGACCCGGCCTACGTACGGGCCTGCCTAGAAAAACTCCAGCCGCCGTTTGCGCGGCGCCAGCCCCAGGTCCGCCGCGTGGTCGAGGAACAGCCGCAGCCCCTTCTCTTCGTCGGGGCCGAGACCGTAACGCATATTATCCCTTAGGTACACGAGGGCCCGCTGCGTCGCGGCCGCGTCGCCGTTGCCGTACTCCGTGGCAATCTCCGGATACGACCGCACGCCTTCCGCCTGCGCCTCCTGCAGCAGCCGCGCCGTGTCCGCGCCGACGGCGCCCGCGCGGCCCGTCCAGGCCGCGTAGACGAACGGCAAGCCTGTCATCGCGGTCCACTCGGCGCCGAGATCGATCTTGGTCACGCCGAGCGCCTTCGGGTCTGCCTCGAGCGCCGGGTCGCCAATCAGCAGGCCGGCGTCGTAGTCGCGCACCATCGCCGCCAGGTCGGGGCCGTGCGGCACGAACTCCGGCGCGATGCGGTACTTGTATTGACACAGGACGCGGATGAGCACCACCGATGTGCGCGAGCTCGTGTCGAGCGCGATGTGCCGGATCTCGCTCAGCGGACGGCGCGTGAAGAGCGCGACGGATGCGACGGCGCCGCGCGACCCGATGCCGACTCCGGGCACGAACCGGTACTGGTCGGAGCGCAGGTACTCGATCGACGGTACGAGCCCGAGGTCCACTTCGCCGTCGTAGAGGAGGCGCGCGCAGACGGACGGCAGGTCGTATCGCACCTGCCAGCATTCCGGCGAGCGGTCGAGCGCCCACGTCAACGGACGCGCGTTGAGATAGCCCACCGCACCAATGCGGACCGGGCCCTGGTCCGAGCGAGCGCAGCGAGTCGAGGACATCAGGCGATCAGCTCGAAGCGCCCGTCGCGTTCCGCCGGCTCGAGCCCCGCGGCCTCGATGTTGCGCCGCACGTCCTCGAGCGGCGCGCGGCGCCGTCCGTCGGGCGCTTCGTCGCTCGCGGTGACGTTGTCGATGTCGTCGGCGCCGAAGGTGAGCGCCACCTGCGCGAGCTTCGGGCCGTAGCGCAGCCAGTCCACCTGGATGGTCGGGATGTTCGGCGCCGCCAGCCGCGCCATCGCCACGCTCTTCACGTCGTCGTAGCCGGTCGTCGGACGCATCGCGTCGAGCACCATCGGCAACGGGTTGATGGAGCGAATGGCCGGAAACTTCTCCTGGAGCACGGCGGCCACGACGAAGAGCTTCGCGCGCGCGTCGGCCGGCGCCTTGTCGATGGTCAGCCGCAGCTGGCGGTATCCGGCGGTGACGATCGTCTCGATGACGGCGGCCGCGTCGTCGAGGTCGTCGAGCGGCAGTTCCGCCAGCGCATCGAGGCCTGCGGATCGCAGACGCTCGAGCACGGTCGAGGCCCTGTGCGACTCCCGGGTCGCGAGCCGCTCCACGTCGAGCCACGAAAAAGCCGATACGGCGCGATCGCCGGCGACGGCGCGTGCCGCCTCGACGGCGGTCACCGCGACCTCGAGCGAATCCGGCTTCCCCGTGACGCGAACCTCGCGCGCGGCAAGCGGCACCGCGTCGGTGAACGGCTTGTCGAACGGGCACAGGGCGACGCGGACGTAGGTCACCTGCGCGCTATGCACCCGCCGCCGCACCGTGTCCGCAAGCATCCCCAGCTGCAGGATGTCGGGCGTCGCCGCGAGCTGCGCGAGATCGTCGGCGCCGAGGCGTTCGCCGGCGCTCACCCTCTCCACCAGCGTGTCGAAGATCGAAGAGATCGTCATGCCTCCATCTCCTTCGCGACGCGCGTCGCCAGCGCGAGCGCATCGAGTCCGTCGCGTCCGGTCACGCCGGGACTCCGGCCGTCGCGGACGGCGTCGATGAAGTCTGCGAGCTCGCGGTGCAACGGCTCTTCGTGCGTGACGTCCATCTTGCCGCCCTGGATGATGGGGCGCGCGCCGTCCTTGACCAGGCGGAATACCTCGAGCTCCTGCGCCGCGTAGTCGATCGACACGTACGAGTCGTGCTGAAAAAAGCGCGCCTTGCGCACGCGCTCGCGGCTGATGCGGCTCGCCGTCACGTTGGCAATGCAGCCCGACGCGAACCGCAGGCGTGCGTTCGCGATGTCGGCCTTCGCCGTGAGCACGTTGACGCCCACCGCCTCGATAGCGACGACCTCCGACCTCACCACGCTCAGCAGGAGATCGAGATCGTGAATCATGAGATCGAAGATGACGTCGATGTCGAGGCTGCGCTCAGGAAACGTGCCGAGGCGGTGAATCTCGATGAACCGCGGTTCCGAAATCAGCGGCAGCGCCATCGCCACCGCCGGGTTGAACCGCTCGGTATGTCCCGTGGCGAGCAGCGCGCCGCGGCGCTCGGCGGCGATCACAAGGCGATCGGCATCCTCGACGCTGGGGGCAATCGGCTTCTCGACGAGCGTGGCAACGCCGGCCTCGAGAAACGGCAGCGCGACCTCAACGTGGGCGATGGTCGGCACGGCAACAGTCACCGCGTCCACCCGGCCCAGCAGCTCGCGCGAATCTCCGAACACCTGGCCGCCGAACTTCGACGCGATCTCCTCCGCCCGTGGCCGATTCGTGTCGCAGATGCCGACCAGCTCGACGCCCTCCATCGACGCGAGCAGACGCGCGTGGTGCTGCCCGAGGTGACCGACCCCGATGACGCCGACGCGCGTTTTCATCTCGCGCCGAGTCCGCCAACGCCGATGCCGGGTCCGCCTCCGATGGATCCGGTCGTCGGCGGGACCCGGCCTACAACGGTAATGCCCGCGTCGTCCGCGGAGGCGAGGATCGCCTCGCCGTCAATCATGAGCGTCTTGCCCGCGTCCACCGACAGCGCGTTCGCGCCCGCCACGCGCATCGCCTCGATGGTCGCCACGCCGACGACGGGGACGTCGAAGCGCATGTCCTGCTTCGGCTTTGCCACCTTGATGATGCGGACGCCGGGACCGGCGAGATGCCCGGCGCGGCCGATCACTTCGTCGGTCCCTTCCATCGCCTCGACGGCGACGACCGCCTGGTGCTTCACCGCGATCGTCTGCCCGATGTCGAGCGCCGCAATCGCGTCGGCCATCCGGTAGCCGAACTCGAAGTCCTTCTGCTCGTCCTCCGTCGGCGCGCGCCTGGTCAGCACGCCGGGGCGCGCCAGCAGCGGCTGCAGCAGCGCCGTGGAGTCGAGCAGTTCGATGCCGCGGTCGCGCAGGACGCTGGCGACGGCGCCAATCAACCCGTCCGTGTTCTTCGAGGTGAGCTGCCTGAGGACGCTGAGGAACGTGAGGTCCGGGACGATGCCGCCGGAGAAGATCTTCGTGTGCTTGACCTGGCCGGCCATGACGGCATGCGTCACCCCCGCCTCCTTCAGCACCGAGATGCACTTGCCGAGCTGGCCGAGCGAGATCCAGTGAATCGCCGCGCCCTGCCGGCGCGCCGCGTCGTTCAGCTCCGGAAACGTCTCTTCCTTCGCCGCGACAATCGTGACGTCGTGCCCCTGCGCGCGCGCCGCGTCGAGCACGAGAAACGGGAACCGCCCGTTGCCGGCGATGAGCCCCAGCTTCATTCGTCGGCGACCAGCTCCTCGGTGCGCCGCGTGGGGCGGCGGAGAATGACGCCGCGCTGCGACGTGCGGATGAAGTCCACCAGGTAGCGCACCTCCGGCGAGGTCAGCGTCGGGTCCGCCTCGATCTGCTCGAGCGCGTGCGTGGTGTTGGCCTGCAGCAGGTAGCGGTACGCGCGTTTGAGCTGGTTGATGGTGTCGGTGCTGAAGCCGCGGCGCGCCAGGCCGATGCTGTTGACGCCGAAGATGCGCGCCGGGCGGCCGCCGATCGTCCGCCCGAACGGCAGCGCGTCCTTCGTCACCACCGAGTAGCCGCCGATGAACCCGTGCTTGCCGACGCGGCAGAACTGGTGGACCGCGGAACCCGCGCTGATGTTCGAGAAATCCTCGACGGTCACGTGCCCGCCGAGCGTCGCGTGCGGGCCGAAAATCGTGTGGCTGCCGACGTGACAGTCGTGCGCGACGTGCACGTACGCCATCAGCAGGTTGTTGTCGCCGATGCTCGTGTGGCCGCCGCCGCCGGCGGTGCCGCGGTTGATCGTCGCGAACTCGCGAATGGTGTTGCGCCGGCCGATGGTCAGCCGCGTCCGCTCGCCCCGGTACTTCAGGTCCTGCGGCGCCAGGCCGATCGACGCCATCGGGAAGATGCGCGTCTCGTCGCCGATGTCCGTCCAGCCGTCGATGACGACCGACGCGTCGATGCGGCAGCGGCGCCCGATGGTCACCTCGGGCCCGATCGAGCAGTTGGCGCCGACGATGGTCCCCTCGCCCAGCCGTGCGGAGGAATGCACGTCCGCGGTGGGATCGATGTACGCCGCGCCCGGCTCGACGGCGAGCAGCAGCTCGGCTTCCGCAACGCGCTGACCCTCGACGTAGGCGACCGCCGCGATCTTCGCGAGCCTCGACCGCCGCCGCACCATCGAGACCTCGAGCATCAGCCGATCGCCGGGCTGCACCTGCCGCCGGAACTTGGCCTGGTTGACGCCGCGCAGCGACACGCGCGTCGTCGGCGTGACGCCCGGCTGCTCGAGGATCAGCACCCCCGCAAGCTGCGTGAGGGCCTCGATCGTCAGGACCGCGGGCATCACGGGCGCGCCGGGAAAATGTCCCGCGAAAAAATCTTCGTTGATCGTGAGGTTCTTGAACGCCGTGAGCCGGGCGCCCGGCTCGTGCTCCCCGACCGCGTCGATCAGGACCGACGGGTAACGGTAATGAACGCGGTCGAGGAGCGACGGGAGATCGAGGGACACCTACCTACTTTTTCGGCGCCGGCACGGGGGCCGCCGGCCGGGGCAACGCGGGGGCCGCGGGCCTCGGAGCGGCCGCGGCAGGAGCCACCGGTCGCGGAGCCGCGGGCACAGCCGCCGCCGCCGGGGCGGGGTTCGCCGCGTCGAAGCGCCGGATGACTTCCGTCGTCAGGTCGAGACCGGGATCCGCGATCAGCACACCGGCGTCGGTCGCGCTGAAGAGGATCTCGAGCTTCTTCTCGTTGAAGACCGCCTGGACGATCGGCCCGAGCTTCTGCTGGAACTCGAGCTGCAGCTCGTTCTGGAGCTCCTGTACGTCCTTCTGCGCGTCGTCGGTGAAGCGCTGGATGTCGGTCTGCTGGCGGTCGATGTCTTTCTCCAGCTGCCCGCGCGCGTTGTCGCTGAGCACGCTGGCGCCGGAGTCGAGCTTCTGTTGCGACGCCTGCAGCGCCGAGTTCTTCGCGTTCAGCTCGGTGACCTTCTGGTTGTTGAGGGCCTGTACGCGCGAGCTGAGCGCCTTGCCCTGCTGCGACTCCGCGGCAATGCGCTGGATGTTGACGAACGCGTACTTCGCGCCGGTGGGAAACGGCGCGTCGGGAGCGGCCGCTGCCTGGGCCGCGAGCGGCGGCGCCGGCGCCGCTGCCGGTGCCTGGGCGAAGGTTGGAGCGGCAGCCAGCATGAGGCTGAGGGCCGCGGCAACGACAAAAGCTCTCATTACAGTCAATCCTTTCCTGTCGAACGGAACAGGCGATTTTAACATGCCGGCCTCACGACCCGGCGGGTCCGCGCCACGATGGCACCGGCCCCACGGCCTTGTCCGTACGTAGGCCGGGTGCCGCCGTGCCGCCGGTGCCGCGGCGCGGCGGACCCGGCATCAATAGCGGCGACCCGGCATCAAAAATGATCGATCAACAGCTCGTAATTCGCCGAACCGGGGACGAAGCCGACGTCGTAGACCCGAACGCAGAGGTTGCCTGCCGCCGTGGCCCGGCCGCTGATGCTCGAGCCCTGCGACACGTTGTCGTTGGCAATCACGATGGCGCAGCTCGTGCCGTTCCAGGTTCCGAGGCTGACGCCGAGCGACACCGTGTTATCGGGCTGCGCGGCGTCGGTGCTCCGGATGAGAAAAACCGACACGTCGCCCGCGTCGCCCACGACGAACGGATGCGTATACGCCGAATTCTTCGTGAGCGTCCCCGAGAACGTCTCGGTCATCACCGTCGGAGGCGTTGTCGGTCCGGTCGGAAGAAAGGGGTCCTTCTGGCCGCACGCCGCCCCCAGTCCCGCCACGGCAACCAGCAGCAGCACACGGCCGAACAGTCGTCGCATCGAAAAGGCGCTCCTAGAAGGTTGAACCAACGGCGAACTTGAACGTGAAGGCCTTCGCCGGCAGCAGCGTGTTGTTCAGCACGCCGCCGCGCTGCGGGTTGGCCGCGAAGATCAGCCGGAACGGCACGTTCAGCACCGGCATGAAGAACCGGATCTCGGCGCCCGTGGACGTCTTGAACGCGCTCGTGCGTCCGATGACCTCGGTATGCGGACCGAGGGCGTTCGGGTCCTCGAGCCCGCCGAAGGAAAATCCCGAGAACGGATCGACCAGCAGCGGCGGCGCCGGGAACACCTGCCGCGTCAGGTCTTCCTTCCACGAGAACTGCTGCCGGAAGTCGCGGACCTGGCCCGCGTCGTAGAACAGGACCAGGCGCACGGGACCGGCGACGGTGATGATGTATTCGCCGTTGAACAGCAGGCTCTTGTTGCCGCCGAGGACGATCTGCGAGCCCGGCACCGTCGGCCCGATCGATCGGATGTCGTAGCCGCGGACGCTGTACTCGCCGCCGAGGAACAACCGCTCGAACACGGGCAGGCTCGTCGTCCCGCGGTACGGCTCGATGTACTCGAACTGCACGCGGCCGCCGAACGAGCTGCGCGACGTGTGCGGGTGATACCAGATGGCCTCGAGCGTCGGCTTGTAGTAGCTCGTGTTGCCGCCAAGCCCGCCAAGGTCGATTGCCGCCGTCAACCGCTTGCCGTTCCCCGGGAAGATCGGGTTGTCGATCGTGTTGAACACGTAGCTCGGCTGCACCTTGCTGATGGTGCGGTTCCCCTTCGAGCCGATGAGGAACGAGTCGAACAGGAACGGGTTGCGCCGCAGCGACTCGAGCGCCGTCGGGCTGATCTTCGACAGATCGGTCACGTTGATCGTGCTGCAGCCGCGCGAGGAAACGACGCAGGCCGGGTCGAGCAGCGCTTCGTTCAGGTCGGTCACGCCAACCGACTCGTAGGAGTAGTTGATGAACATCCGCGCGAAGTCCTGCACGGGGAACCCGAACGTCAGGTTGCCTCCCGTGGACTTCTGCGTGTAGTAGCCGATGTACTGCAGCGAGCGCTTGTAGATGTCGACGCCGCCCGTGAGGTTGCGGTCGAACAGGAACGGCTCGGTGAAGGCGAGCTGGTAGTTCTGCGACCGCGAGCCGGCCTGCGCCGACGCGGTCAGGCTCTCGCCGCGGCCGAGGAAGTTGGCCGTCTGGAACGACAGCTGGCCGAAGAACCCTTCGTACTGCGAGACGCCGGCGCCGAAGGTGACCTGGTTGCGGTTCTGCTCCTCGACCCGCAGCGTGACGTCGACCGCGTTGTCGCGCCCCGCGGTCTTGTCCACCTTCATGTCCTTGTCGTTGCCCTCGAGCTGCTTGAAGTACCCGAGCTGATTCAGCCGCCGGATGCTGTACTTCAGCGACTCGGTGTTGAACACCGAGCCCTCGACCAGGCGCATCTCGCGCCGGATGACGTTATCGCGCGTCGTCGCGTTTCCGATGAACGAGATGCGGTTGACGAAGAACTGCTTGCCTTCCGACAGCCGCATCGTCACGTCGACGATCGGCTTCAGCGCGGCGCCGTCGGTCGGCGGCGGTACGGGCTCCGGCGTGGCCGCGGCCTTGGCAGCGGCAGCGGCGCCGTCGGTCTGCAGGGGCGCGAGGCCGTCGTTCTTCGGATTGAGGTCCGGGTAGCCCGTGAATTCCATGTAGCCGCCGGCCCCGTACGCCTCCTGCGCCTTCTTCAGCCCGTCACGGACCTTCTTCTCGCTGTACCACTCGCCCTCTTTCATCTTGAACATCGGGCGCAGGTTGTCGCTCTTGACGACGGTGTTGCCGGCGAAGTCGAGGGTGCCGACGCGGTAACGCGGACCCTCGGTGACGGGGATGCGCAGCTCGATCCAGCGCGTCTTGCCGTCCTTCTCGTCCGCGAGCGTCCTCACCTCGGGGTTGCCGACGCGCGCGCGCACGTAGCCCTGCTCGCGGTAGTAGCCGGCCACTTTCTCGGCGTCCTCTTCGTACTTGTCTTCCTTGTAGGTGGCGCTGCGGAAGAGCGTCATGAAGATCAGGCCTTTCTTGGCCTTGTTGTCCTTCATCTTCCGCGAGAGCGTGCTGTCGCCGAACGCCTGGTTGCCGACGAACTCGATGTCGCGGATGCGCAGCTTGGGACCGTCGGCGATGGTGAACGCCACGTTCACCAGCTTCGTCCCGCCCTCGATCGGCGCCGTCTTGTGCGACACCTCCGCGTTGGTGAAGCCCTTCTCCGCCATCATCTCCTTCAGCACGCTGTCGACGCGGTGAAGGATGTTGTCGTCGAGGAACGAGTCGAGGCGCAGCTCGATCCCCTTTTCCTTGAGCTGCTCGGTGATTTTCGTGCGGTCGATGTTCTTCGTCCCCTCGTAGGTGACGTTCTTGACGCGCTGGCGCTCCTCCATGTCGTAGAGCACGATCTTGCCGACGACGCCGTTCGAGAAGGTGTAGTCCTGCGTCTCGATGGAGAGGTCATCGAGGAAGTTCGTGGCCCAGAGGCGGCCGAAGTCGTCTTTCGCGGTCTGCTCGGTCGCCTCGTTCCACGGCGTCCACATGCCCTGCGACGGGCGGCTGACCAGCGGCACGAGCTTCATGTAATAGAGGTAGGTCTCGGGTTCGATCACCGGCGACCCGCCCTGCTTGGCGAAGCACGGCACGATCTGGAACAGGACCGGCGGGGAATCGGCCGGTGGCAGCGCCGCAGGCGCCGGAATCGGGAGCCCGCACGCGGTCGACGGGTTCGTGTTTGCGGCGGCAGGATTGCCGGCCGGGGCAGCAGGGTTGCCGGCCTGGGCGAACGCCGGCGAGGTTGCGGCCGCGGCCAGAAGCCCCGCCAAAGCGAGCGTTCGAGCCAACTGCATCTGCATCAGAGGATTCCGGAACACCCTAGTTTACTGGATTCTCTGCGGAATTCAGACGTCCCGGGAGGCCGGATGGCCGGGAAAACGGCCTACGGCCAACGGCTACCGCCTGACGGCTAACGGAAAATCAGGTGAGGCGGCGGCCTGCGGTGAGCTCCCCGGCGGGTCGGTAGGCGAGCTGGCCACCGTCGAGGTAGACCTCGATGTCGCCGTCGCGGAGGTTGCCGCGAATCAACTCCTCCGAGAGCGGGTCCTCGACGTAGCGCTGGATCGCCCGGCGGAGCGGGCGCGCGCCGTACGAGCGGTCCTTGCACGTCACATCGATGATCCAGTCGATCACGTCGGGCGTGAGGATGACCCGCATCCGGCGGTCGGCCAGGTTCAGGTTCAGCTGCTCGACGAGCAGCGCCATGATGCGGCGCAGGTCTTCGTCGGTCAGCGCCTCGAACACGATGATCTCGTCGATGCGGTTGATGAACTCGGGGTTGAAGGTGCGCTTCACCTCGCCGAGCACCATGTCGTTGACGTTCTTGTCGATGGTGCCCGCGTCGTTGCTCTGGAACCCGAGCGACGCCTTCTTCTGGATGAAGCGGGCGCCGATGTTCGACGTCATGATGATGATCGTGTTCTTGAAGTTCACCCGGTTGCCGAGGCCGTCGGTGAGGTGGCCGTCCTCGAACACCTGCAGCAGGATGTTGAAGATGTCCGGGTGCGCCTTCTCGATTTCGTCGAGCAGGACGACGGAATAGGGATTCCGCTTCACCTTCTCGGTGAGCTGTCCGCCCTCTTCGTGCCCGACGTATCCGGGCGGCGAGCCAATCAGCTTGCTGACCGAGTGCTTCTCCATGTACTCGGACATGTCGAACCGGATCAGCGCGTGGTCGCTGCCGAACAGGAAGTTGGCGAGCGCGCGCGCGAGCTCGGTCTTGCCGACACCCGTCGGCCCGAGGAAGATGAAGCTGCCCGTCGGGCGGTTCGGGTTCTTCAGCCCGGCGCGCGAACGGCGGATCGCACGCGACAGCGCGGAGATCGCCGTCTCCTGGCTGACCACGCGCTTGTGGAGGTCGGCCTCCATGCGCAGCAGCTTGTCGCCCTCGTCCTGGTTGATCGAGGCAATCGGCACGCCGGTCCACTTCGAGACGACCTCGTCGATGTCGCCCTTCGAGACGATGACCTTGCGCGCGCTCGACTTGACGTCGAACTTCTCGCGGACGAACTGCAGGTTCTCGCGGGCCGACACCTCCTGCTCGCGGTAGAACTGCGCCTTCTCGAAATCCTTCTGCGAGACCGCGGTCTCCATCTGCTCGACGGCGACGCGGATGCTCTTGTTGATCTCGCCGAACTCCTCGCTGTAGCCCGCTTCCTTCAGCTTCGCGCGCGCGCCGGCTTCGTCCACGAGATCGATCGCCTTGTCGGGCAGGAAGCGATCCGTGATGTAGCGGCTCGACTGGTACACGGCCGCCTCGATCGCGTCGCGCGTGTACTCCACGTGATGGAACTGCTCGTAGCGGTCCTTCACGCCCATCAGGATCTCGATCGTTTCCTTCTCGGCGGGCGGATCGACCTTGATCGCCTGGAAGCGGCGCTCGAGCGAGCGATCCTTTTCGATGTACTTGCGGTACTCCGCAGGGGTCGTGGCGCCGATGCAGCGGATTTCGCCGCGGCTCAGTGCGGGCTTCAGGATGTTGGCCGCGTCGAGCGAGCCCTCGGCGGACCCCGCGCCGACCAGCGTGTGCAGCTCGTCGATGAACACGATGATGTTCGGGTTCTCGGTGAGCTCCTTCATGATCGCCTTGAGGCGCTCTTCGAACTGGCCGCGGTACTTCGTGCCGGCGACGATCAGCGAGATGTCGAGCGCGAGGATGCGCTTGTCGGCCAGGAAGTGCGGCACGTCTCCATAGACGATCTTCTGCGCCAGCCCTTCGACGATCGCCGTCTTGCCGACGCCGGGCTCGCCGATCAGCACCGCGTTGTTCTTCGTGCGGCGGCAGAGCACCTGCTGCACGCGCTCGAGCTCGTAGTCGCGGCCGACGAGCGGGTCGAGCATGTTCTTCATCGCCGCTTCCGTCAGGTCGCGGCTGAACTCGGCCAGCAGCGGCGTCTCCTTCACCCGCGTCAGCGTCGTCTTCTCGTTGAGGAGCTGGACGATGTCTTCGCGCACGGTGTGGAGGCGCATCCCCTTTTCCATCAGGATGGATGCGGCGACCGATCGCTCTTCGCGGAGGATGCCGAGCAGGAGGTGCTCGGTGCCGATGTAGTTGTGCAGCAGGCGGTCGGCTTCTTCCGCGGCGAACTGCAGCACGCGCTTGGTTTCCGCGCTGAACGGGATCTCGACCGAGGTCGAGACCTTCTCGCGGAACACGGTGCGGCCTTCGATTTCCTTGCGGATGTTTTCGAGCGAGAGATGCGAGCGCGCGAAGATGCGGCTCGTCAGCCCCTTGCCTTCGCGGATCAGTCCGAGAAGGAGATGCTCGGTCTCAATCGAGATGCTGCCGAGCTGGCTGGCCTCGTAACGGGCGAAGAAGAGAACCCGCCGCGCCCTTTCTGTATAACGTTCGAACATCCGGCCTGCCTAAGGGTTTATCGGTTGATCGCGAGAAGACCTTCTCTCTGTGGGCATTATAAGGCATAGCTTGCATGGGGCAGATGCCTGAGGGCCGGGTGCTCCGATTGGTGCGCCGGGTCAACCGGGCGCGGGTATCCGTCGCCCGACGGCGACCCGGCCTGCACACGTAGGGCGGGTTCCGGGACACGACGCGTGCCAACGTGTCGCGGACCCGTCGCAGATCAACTCTTCACATTGATGCCCGTCAGCTTCGTCGGCTCGCGGGTCAGGATCGCGCGATCGCCGACCTCCTTAAACGCCAGAAAGTGCGCAGAGGCGCGATGATCGACCCAGTCCTGCTCCTTTTCGTACACTTCGTACAGGACCCATCTGGTTGGATCGTCTTCCTGCTGGAGGACATCGAAGCGGACGCAGCCGGGGCTCGCGTTGAACCGACACTTCCGCATTCTTCAGGATCGCCGTCCTGAAGTCCGCGACGAGCTCCGGCCGCACCTGCATCTTCACGAGCGCGATGAACATGGCCCCGGCACTATACTCCGCGCATGCCTGAGACGATCGGCTTCATCGGCCTGGGACTCATGGGTCGCCCGATGGCGACGAACCTGATCAAGGCGGGCCACGCGCTCGTCGTGCACAGCCGGAGCCCGCAGCCGGTGGACGCGCTCGTCGCGCTCGGCGCGAAACGCGCGGAGACGCCCGCCGACATCGCGCGGCAGGTCACGCGCATCATCACGATGGTCCCCGACTCGCCCGATGTCGAGCAGGTGCTCGAGGGCGACACCGGCGTGTTCGGTGCGCTGCAACGCGGCACCATCATCATCGACAACAGCAGCATCGCGCCCGGCGTCGCGCGCCGGCTCGCGGCGAAGGCGAAGTCGCTCGGCGCGCAGATGCTCGACGCGCCGGTCAGCGGCGGCGAGATTGGCGCCGTCAGCGGCACGCTGTCGATCATGGTCGGCGGCGACGCGGACGCGTTCGAGAAGGTGAAGCCGATTCTCGACGTGATGGGCAATCCCGAAAAGGTCGTGCGCATCGGCGAGGCCGGCGCGGGTCAGCTCTGCAAGGTCTGCAACCAGATGGTCATCGCCGGCACGCTCGGCGTCGTCGCCGAGGCGTTCGCGCTGGCGAAGAAGTCGGGCATCGACGCGGAGCGGATGCGCGAGGCGCTGCTCGGCGGGTTCGCGGCGAGCCGCGTGCTCGAAGTGCACGGCGAGCGCATCCTCAAGGGCAACTTCAAGCCTGGCTTCAAGACGAAGCTGTTCGCGAAGGACCTGAAGATTGCGTCGGCGACGCTCGGCGAATACCAGGTGGCCGCGCCGATCGTCGCGGTCGCGCAGCAGGAGATCAACGCGCGGATGGCGGCCGGCGCGGCGGAGGAAGATTATTCGGGCATGGCGAAGGTGGTACTGGAGCTCGCAAGATTGGATTGACGGTGCCGGGTCCGTCGCGCATTGGATTCAGTTTGCGCGACGGAACCCGGCCTACGTACGTGGGGCGGGTCCCGCGATGCGTATTGGATCCATCGCATCGCGGACCCGCCACCGCCACCGCCAATCGCATCGCGGACCTGCCGGCTGACCTGCCGGGTCCGCCTTCGGCTGGCTTCGGCCCTCGGCGGGACCCGGCCTACACCGGAACCAATTGGCTACACCGGAACCAATTGGCCCAACTCCAGCCGCAGGATCCGATCGCAGCCGGCGGCAAGCCGCGGGTTGTGGGTCGCGATGACCGAGGTCAGGCCGTACTCCGCGTGCATGCCGCGCAGCAGCGCG
>Ga0209438_1000333_pt1 | contig 14065 bp, 14 predicted proteins | sample GraSoi_2013_20cm_FD_185825 | JGI IMG/M metagenome (GOLD analysis project Ga0209438, IMG submission 185825) | Grasslands soil microbial communities from the Angelo Coastal Reserve, California, USA - Sample 9_17_2013_20cm (SPAdes) (version 2) | ecosystem: Environmental > Terrestrial > Soil >...
AGGCGTCAGGACCACACGACTTCACCGTCCGCAAGCAGCGCCGTCGTCTTGCATGCCGCTAACCGCTCACGGAGAGCAATCCGCCCTGCGCTCGCATCGCACGCCCAACACTGCCGCGTCCACCGCACCCCTCCCCGCGTCCGTGACGATCATGATACGCCCCTCTGGTGGGGTGGGATGGCGACAGTTCTAGATTTGATTTGGGTCAGAGGGAACAAATATTTTTCGGAAAATCAGAAATAAAAGACTCGACACCAAACAGCCCGACGGGCAAATCACTCGATTGTGCCGTTCGATCTGCCCTCCGGTCACGTGGCTCGATCACGGTTCTGCGATCAGGATTTTACGAAGCGTCGCGGATCGTCGCACGCACTCGATGAAAAAGCCTCAGGTGTCATTGCCGGACCTGATCCGGCAATCCATCTTCTTACCAAGGTTGATGGATACGCGGGTCATCTTGCGCGAAGACGCGCTTCGCGCTTTTGCCCGCGCATGACGACTTTGCGCGTATGACGGCGGTGATCATAGCGCCATTTCAAAACAGCGGCGGGATCTGCGCCACCTTCAGCGGCCCCAGAAAAACCGTGCCGTCGACAAAGCGCAGTGGAAACGCCCGCGCTTTCTTGCCTTCCAGCACCGCTTCCTTGCCAAGCGCGTTGATACCAGCGGCGACCCCGACATTGGCGTTCTGCTTCACCACCTTGCCAAGACCGGGAATCGCCCGGTCCAGCGCGCCGAGCAGATTGTTGACGTCCCGTGTTTTGACACCCGGCGCGACCCGATCGAGCGTCGCCTGCGGCACGCCCTCCTCCAGCATTTTTTCAATACCGAGCGCCGGAATCACTTTCTCGATTCCGGCAACCGTCATCTGCAGTTCGCCATCGAGACGGCCGCCGGCGGTAAGACCCAGGGTGCCCGCGGCGACCGCGATCAAATCGCCCTGCGCAATCCGGGACTGCACGATCTCGACATGCCCGCCGGCGGCCTGGATTTCGCGAAACCGCTCGGGCCAGGGCTTTGGCGAAAAATCCTTCAGGCCGCTCAGCATGGTCCGCACGTCGGCGTCGAACGGCTGCACCAGCAGCGGATGCAGCCCTTGCACGCTGCCGCCCGCGATCTGCAACACGGTTTCGATCACCGGACGATCCAGCGCCGAGCCTTCGGCAAGGCGGCCGTGCAGCTCAACGTGTTTTGCGCCCGCAAGCGGCGCCTGCACCGGTCCATCGACGCGATTGACCGAAGCGTCGTCGAAGGTGATGGATGCGCGTTGCGGAACCGCCGGCAGTCCCACCACGCTGCTGTGGGCCTTGCTCCAGTTCACGATCATCGAAGTTTGCTGGCCGCGATCGGAGATCGTTGCCGGAGCGGTGAATTCGGCGATCAGCAGTTTCGGATCGTAGACCTGCGCCACCACGAGAATTTCGCCGAGCTGCGCGGTGATTGGCGCCTGCGTCGCCGCCTGCGCCGCGGTCTGCGACAACAGCGTCACGCTGGCGCCGTCGCAGCGGACTTCAAGCCGGAACGGAAAACCTGCCACCGAGCGTTTGGCACAATCGTAGACCCGGCCTGATTTCGCCTCCTGCGCGCGCCAGGCATCGGCTCTTGCATCGACCTGGGAGGCGGCAAAGAACCAAAATGCGCTCCATGCCGCGGCGGCGACAAGGAGCAAAATCGGCATAATGAAAAGGCGCCAAAGCGGGCGCCGGCGCGGCGCGAGGGTCATATCGGACATTCGGCGACCTTTGGTCCATGATTTTGTCAATTAAGCGATGCATGCCCGACACAATCAAGTTAACGGACGTTCACGGAACAAGGAATCTGCTTCGCCTGAAAACCTTCTTCTGATAGCCGTGCGCGCGATGCCAGCGAAAATCGAGTCCGAAGCGGAATTGTCCAAAGGCGACCTGTGGGTGTTCGGCTATGGCTCGCTGATGTGGCGGCCGGGCTTCGAATTCATCGAGCAGGTTCCGGCGCGGCTGATCGGCGAGCATCGCGCCCTCTGTGTCTATTCGTTCGATCATCGCGGGACGCCGGAAAAGCCCGGCCTTGTGCTCGGGCTCGATCGTGGCGGCGCCTGCCGCGGCGTTGGCTTCCGGGTTGCGGCGAAGCACCGTGGCGATACCGTGGACTATCTGCGCAGCCGCGAGCAGACGACCAACGTCTATCGCGAAGTGATGCGTTCAGTTTGGCTTGAAGACGAGGCCCGGCAACGAGTGAGTGCGCTGGCCTATGTGGTCGACCGCGGTCATGTGCAATACGCCGGGCGACTGTCGCTGGCAGATCAACTCCGTCACGTGCAGCAGGGGCACGGCCGTTCCGGCAACAATCGCGACTACGTCCTGTCCACGGTGAAGTCGATCGAGGCGCAAGGCTTTCGCGACGCGCAATTGCATCAGCTGGCGTTGATGCTGCACGAGGGGTGAATGGCAGCCCGGAGGGATCCAACGGCCTTAAGCCTTCGCTGGCGTGGAATCCGGCACGCGGCCGAACAACTGTGCCTGCTCCTGCCGCGCAACCTCGACCAGCCGGTTGGTCGCGTCCTCGATCGACGACCTGATCCGCGTGATGAATTCGCGGCGCGACAGGTCCGGCGGCAACGGATCGAGGAATTCGACCACCAGCGTGCCGGGATAGCGCATGAAAGTCCGGCGCGGCCAGAACAGTCCGGAATTCAGCGCCACCGGAATGCAGGGCACGCCGCTGCTGACGTAGATCTGCCCTACCCCGGTCATATAGTCCGGCGGCGCGCCGACCGGGGTACGGGTGCCCTCGGGAAAAATGATCAACTGCCGGCCGCTGCGAATTTCCTTTGGCGCACGCCGCGCCATCTGCATCAGCGACCGCATGCCGCCGTCGCGATCGACGCCGATCATCTTCGACTTCATCAGATACCAGCCAAAGAACGGAATCCAGCCCAGTTCGCGCTTGTAGATGAACAGCGGCGCATCGAAGAACTGCAGCAGCGCGAAGGTTTCCCACATCGACTGATGCTTCGAGGCGACGATCAGCGGCCCTTTCGGAATTTTCTCCAGCCCGCGATATTCCACCCTGGTGTTGCAGATCACCCGCATCAGCCGGATGCTGCTGCGCGCCCATGCCTTGGCGACGGCCATGAAAGCCCGCGGCGGCATCAGATAGGTGGGAACCGCAATCAGAATCCAGAACACCAACAGCGCATAAAACAGCACGTTGTAGACCAGCGAACGCAAGAAAATCGAAACCATCGAAAACCCGATCAGTTGGCTTGAGCCGTCGCCGGCCTGCGCGGCGCGAGGAATCCAGTCGGCTGATCCGCAAGCTCGGGCGTCAGTTCGAGACCGGCATCAGCCAGACGCACCCGCACTTCGGCGGCGACGTATTTTACGTACTCCGATAGCAGCAACCGCAATGTCGCGCCACTCGTCCACCACGGCTCGTCGCGCCATTTGTCGCCGACCACCGCGAACGGAATCAGCGCGACATCTGGCATCGCATGCGACAATTCGACGATTGCCCGCGGCATATGGTAATTCGATGTCACCACGATCAGCGACTTGAAGCCGCGCTCGCGCGCCCAGCGCCGCGTTTCGGCGGCGTTGCTGCGGGTGTTGACGGCGGAGCGGTCGAGATCGACGCAGCAGCTCAGCAATGACTGATTGTCCGAGAGCGAACGCGAGATGTCGCTGGCGGCGTTGGTCGGGTGCACGCCGGAGATCAACAGCCGCTTGCCATAGCCGCCGGCCAGCAGTTCCATCGCGTCGGAGACCCGCGATGAACCGCCGGTCAGCACCACGATGCCGTCGGCTTTGTGGTCAGGCTTGATTTCGGCACCATGCAACTGCGAGAGAAAGCCGACGAAGCCGACCGCAGCGCCGACGAACACCATCGCCAGCGCCGCGACAATCGTCGCGCGCAGCCAGCTGCGCGGCGCGACAATCGGCGCGTTCTGCGATTTATCGTCGGAATACAGACTCATGTGTTGCCGGCGACTTCCCCTCATTCAGGCTAGATCATGATCCGATTAGATTGAATCGGATCATGATCTCATCTTTTGTTTGAGCATTTCCGAAAACCGGTACCCACTTTTCCGGATCATGCTGCAGCGGGATGACTTTTCCTCGAATCGTCATCCCGCTCCATCTTTTGTTTGAGCATGATCTTTTCGGAAAACCGGTACTCACTTTTCCGGATCATGCTCTAAAGCGCTTTCAGACCAAGTGGAGTCTGGCGGGCGCGGCATTCATGCAAACCGCATCAGTCGATTTCGTCCAGCGTGGTGAACAGCGTACGCCGCGATGCCCAGGCGGTGATTGCCGCGATCAGCGCAGCCTGCGCCGCCAGCGCCAGATAGCCGGACGGGCGCAGCGCAAACGTCCCCAGCAAAGCTGCGAATTGATCCCCGACCGGGGTGCCTGAGAACCAGCCGGCGATTGATTCGGAAAACCCGAAAGTGAGCATCGCGATGCCGCCGCCGATCACGCCGCCCTGCAGCCCGAGCCGCAGAAAATGCCGCAGGAACCGGTTGGCGATGTAGCGGTCGCCGGCTCCAACGAAGTGCAGAACTTCGACGATCGGGCGATTGGCCGCCATCGCGCCGCGGGTGGCGAACGATACCGAGATGATGGTCGCAATAATCACCAGTGTGAGGACGCCGATGCCGGCGAACACGGTAGCGCCGGTCATCGATCGCATCCGCTCGATCCAGGCGCGGTGATCGTCGACGCTGGCCGAACGCGACGCCTGGGTCACCCGGCTGCGCAGCGCCGCCAGATCCAGCACCGTTCCGGGCTGAACCCGCGCGACAATGACGCGCGGCACCGGCAGATCGTCGAGCGAAAGTCCACTGCCCAGCCATGGTTCCAGCAGTTTGGCGGACTCGGTTTTGGTGAAGGGCCTGATCTCGACGATGCCGGGCTGCCCGCGCATCGCTTCAGCTACCGCTGCCGCATCGCGGTCGATATCGCGCCCGGCCGCGGGGCGCACCTGAATGGTGATTTCGCTCGCGACCTCCGACTGCCACTCCGCCGCCGACGAGCTCACCAACAGCACCGCGCCCGTGGTCATCGATGCGAGGAACGTCATGATGGCGACGACGGCGACCAGCGCGCGACCGGCGATCGAGCCGCGCGGCACGATCGGCGACAGATTGCGCGCGTTCGCGGACAGCCGCGGACGCTCGTGTCCCAGATCCACCAACAGGCCGCGCTCTTCGCCTGGTCTATTCATAGATATGCAACCGTCCATGATGCAGCACCATCCGCCGCGCCTCATACTGATCCATCAGCGTGATGTCGTGGGTTGCGATAACCACCGCGGTGCCGGACTTGTTCAGCTCGATGAACAACCGCAGCAATCGCCGCCCCAGGGTCGGATCGACGTTGCCGGTCGGCTCATCCGCCAGCAACAGCAGCGGCCGCGAGATCACGGCGCGCGCGATCGCCGCGCGCTGCTTCTCGCCCCCGGACAACACCGGCGGCAGGGCATCCATTCGCTCGCCAAGCCCGACCCATTTCAACAGATCGATCACCTCCTTGCGATAGCTCGATTCCTCGCGCCCCATCACCCGGAATGGCAGCGCCACGTTTTCATAGGTAGTCATATGATCGAGCAGGCGGAAGTCCTGCAGCACGATACCTATTCGCTTGCGCAGGTCGGCAACTTCATCTTTGCCGAGCATCGAGACGTCGTGGCCGAACAGATTGACCAGGCCGCGGGTCGGCCGCAGCGACAGGAACAGCAGCCTCAACAGCGAGGTCTTGCCGGCGCCGGACGGCCCGGTGAGGAACTGGAAGGAATGGGCGGGGATCAGGAAACTGAGGTCGCGCAGAATCTCCGGGCCAAGCCCGTAACGCAATCCGACATTTTCGAACCGAACCAAGCTCAGCTCCGTTCGATGTGGGGCGCGGCCGGAAACCGGGAACCGGAGGCCCGCAGCTCGCTGGCTTCGCGGCGACTGCCAGCCCGACAAAATAGTTGTGCGTCGGTTATGGTTTCCGATTCGTTAACGGTCGCCTTGTACCATTCCGGCAGCGTCATTGTGGCGATTGGTTCCATGCACATCATTTGTCCCCATTGTACAACCTCCTATGCCATTGATTTGGCTACCTTGGGAGCGTCTGGCCGTACCGTCCGCTGTTCCCGCTGCAAGGAGGTCTGGCTGGCACGGCCGCAGGATGCGACCGAGGTTGCCGCTTCGGTGCCGGCGATGGCGGGAGCCGGCGGGCAAACCACGGAGCCGGACGCCGCCGCGGAATGGGACGCTCTCGCGCGCGAGGACGATAGCCAGGAACAGGAGACCCCCGTCGTCGACAGCCCTTCGATATCGAGCGACTGGCCGGTCTCCGCTGACGAGCAAGGCTCGGCTGATCTTAGCGGAACCGACGGGCCGTCGATAGCCCGGTACGGCCTTTCCGACACCGAGGCCGGCCGGCAAGGCCGCTCCTGGCTGCGGCGGCTGGCGAAACCGCCGGGGCTGCTGCGCACCTCCGGCAAGACATTCGTCAGCCTGCCGACGGTCTGCGCCGCCATGGGCGCGCTGGTGCTGGCGCTGATGATCTGGCGCGTCGACGTGGTGCGGCTGCTGCCGCAGACCGCCACTTTCTACAAAATGGTCGGCCTCGACGTGAATCTGCGCGGGCTCGTGTTCAAGGACGTCAAGATCACCACCGAAACCGTCGAGGGCAAACCGGTGCTGGTGATCGAGGGCGCCATCGTCGGCGAAGCCCGCAAGCCGGTCGAATTGCCGCGGCTGCGCTTCAGCGTCCGCGACGCGCAGGGCGCCGAGATCTATGCCTGGAACGCGGTACTGGAGCAGCCCGTGCTGAAGCCGGGCGAAAGAGCCTGGTTCAAGTCGCGGCTGGCTTCGCCGCCGCCGGAAGGGCGCAATATCGATGTGCGCTTCTTCAGCAGGCGGGATATCGTCAGCGGCAATATATGACCAGGGGCCACGCGGCTCGCTCACCAAGGACGATGGATCGATGCCGCGCGTGCTGATCGCCGACGATGAGGACTCGATGCGCACGCTGGTGGCGCGCGTCATTGCCATGGACGGCCACGACACCGTTACCGCGGAAGACGGTGCCGAAGCGCTGGAGATCCTGACCCGTGAACGCGGCGCATTCGATCTGCTGCTGACCGATATCCAGATGCCGGTGATGGACGGCATCGCGCTGGCGCTGGCGGCGGCCCGCGATTTTCCCAAGCTGACGATTTTATTGATGACGGGCTTTGCGGCCCAGCGCGAACGCGCCTCGGGCCTCAGCGCCATCGCGCATGACGTCATCACCAAGCCGTTTTCAGTCGCCGATATCCGCACCGCCGTGGCCGATGCGCTGGCCGCGGGGAAGAAAGCCTAGCGGAGGCGACGCCAATTAATTCGTCATTGCGGGGCATAGTAGTCTGCCTTGCGCAGACTACGTAAACTTGTCTGCGCTCCCGGCAATCCATCTCCTTCGAAAGACTCTCGTGAAGATGATGGATACGCGGGTCAAGCCCGCGTATGACGATTATCCCGCCGACGATGCCGTCAGCGCCGACATGAAGCCCTAATAATCCTTCAGCAGCCGCTCGATATAATCGAGCTCGATCTGCGGGCGCTGCGGATCGGCCAGGCGGCGGCGAAGCTCTTCGAGAATCCGGCGCACCCGCTGCACATCGATTTCGCCGGGAATCTTCACCGTCAGATCGTCGCCGAATTCGCGCCCGTGCAGCGGCCGTCCGAGCGGATCGTTGCCGTTGGCGCCGCTCTGCTGCCGGCCGGCGCGATTGCCCGGGCTGTCGCCTTGGCCGTCGCCATCGCCCTGCTGCATCGCCTCCGCCAAGCTCTGGGCGCCCTTGCGCAGCGCTTCCAGCGCTTGGCCTTGCGAATCCACGGCGCCGTCGGCGTTGCCTTCGCCGAGCTTGCCGCTGGCGTCGCCCATGGCGGAATCGGCCTCGCCGAGACCGTCCTCACCGTCGCCCTGGTCGCCTTGCTGACCTTGCTGACCCTGCTGCCCTTGCTGGCCTTGCTGACCCTGCTGCCCCTTCTCGCCGCGCTGGCCCTGCCCCATGCCGCGCTTGGCCAGTTCCTGCTGCAACCTCTTGAGCCGGTCGCGCAGGCCCTGCTGATCCTGCTGCAGATCCTGCAGATCGCCCATGCCTTGGTCGCCCTGCTTGCCGCGCTGGCGGTCGCGCCGCGCATCCTGGCCCTGCTTGAAGGTCTTGTCGCGCAACTGCTGCTGCTTGCGGATCATGTCGCCGAGTTCGTTCAGCGCCTGCTCCATCTCGCTGTCGCCGGACTGGCCGGGCTGCGCCATCTGCAGATTTTCCAGCATCTGCTGCAGCTGTTCGAGCAATTGCTTCGCCGCGTCCTTGTCGCCGGAGCGCGACATGCGCTCCATGCGGTCGATCATGTTCTTGAGGTCCTGCTGGCTCAACATCTTGGTGTTGGGGTCGAGCGGCCGCGCCAGCTGCTGCGGATTGTTGCGCTGCTGTTCGGCGAGCTGACGGATGAAATTATCCAGCGCCGCGCGCAGGTTCTCGGTAAGCTTCTTGATCTCTTCGTCGCTGGCGCCACGTTCCAGCGCCTGCTTGAGCGCCTCCTGCGCGGCTCGCAGCGCCTTGTCCACGTCGGTGATGTTGCCATCCTCGATGGTGACGGCGAGCGCCCACAGGCTGGCGACGACCTCACGCATCGCGTCGTCGGTACGGGCGGCTTCGAGCTGCCTTGCGACGCTGTACAGCCCGAGATACTGGCCGGCTTCGGGCGTGAACAGGTCCGGTGCGATCATCAGCGCATCCAGCGCGGCATAGACCTGCCCGTTCTGATTGGCGTCGAGCGCGAGATTGCGGCGCTGCTCGATCAGCGCCCGCGCCAGCGGCTTGGTGAACAGCCGCTCCGGAAGCCGCATGTTGAACGGCTCACTGCGGCCCTCATTGCCGGCCTCGTCCTTTGCCGTCAGGGTCAGCGTGACATCGGCGCCGGCATACGGATCCTCGCTCAGATCCTTGACGGTCTGGCCGACGCCATTGCGGGTCCGCGCGTTGGGAAGCACCAGCGAAAATCGCGGCGCCTCGAACAAGGGCCGCGGCTCCGCCGCAGGTTTCGGCGCGTCACCGGGACGGAATGCAAAACGCGCCTGCGCTTCGGTGACGCCGTAGTCATCCTCGATCTTGTAGGACATCTGCAGCGAACCGCGGGCCTGACGTTCCGGATCTTTCGCCAGCGCAATGGTCGGGGCGCGGTCCGGAATAGCGCTGAACTTCCATTGCGGCTGACCGGAAGGCGCTCGGACATGCGCCGTACCATCGCCCGTTATCGTGAAATGCCGCTCGTTGGTGCCCTTGGGCGCCTGCTCGGTCGGCACCGCCTCGATCACGGCGCCGCCGGCGACGACATCGAGCGTGCCGCCACTCGAGCGCACAATCAACGTACTGCCCGCCGGGACCGGCATCGGTCCCGCGGCCGGCACAGCGGCTTCCTTGTTGGCCGCCGAAAGAATGATGGGTGGCTTGGCGGTGTAGAGCGGCGGCGTCACCCAGGCATCGACCCTGATATTGGCCGGCGACAGCACGCCATTCCAGTCGAACGCCGCGTAGGTGCGCAGCATGCGCTCGTCGCCCGCGGCAACATAGGCCGCAACCATCAGCACCGCGACCAGCGCGCGCAGCGCCCAGGGGTCGTGGATCGCAAGCCGCGGCGACGGCAGGCCGGCGCGGATGCGCTTGATCGACGCCAGCGTGCGCTCGCGTTGCGCCTGCCACAGCGCCAGCGCGACCGGATCCTGCGTCGCAAGCGTATCGGTGAGCGCGGTTGCCGGGCGATGGCGGATGCCGGTACCGCGGTCCAGCCGGTTCAAAGCCGCTTCGCGGCTCGGCCAGCGAAACCGGAGCAGCGGAAACACCGCCCCCAGCGCCAAGAACACGAACAGGCCAAGCCCAATGGCGCGCGCCGCGAACGGCAGCGCCAGCCACAATCCGGTCCAGGACACCGCCAGAAACAGTCCGGCGACAGTCAACAGGCGCGCCAGATGCGGCCAGCCCGTCTCCCAGGCGATCGCATATTTCGCCCGCTGCAGGGCCTGCGTCAGCTGCAGCCGTGAAACGGCGTCAGGGTCGCGCGCTCGTTCTGAGGGGTCGGGGGTGGAGCCGCTCAATCAACCAACTCTCCAGGTTACCGAACAGCACCTTAGCACAACGGCGGCAATGAGGCACGTCTCGCAACGCACAACCCACACCTCAAAACGCGCATAACACGAAGGCGTGACGACGGCCGCCCGACCTCGTACCGTCCGATGCCATCTCACCAAAAGGGAACCCTATGGACCAGAAAACGCACGATAAGGGGCTGGAAATTCGCAAAGCCGTGCTGGGCGAGGCTTACGTCGCCAACGCCCTGAAGAACGCCGATGATTTCAACAAGCCGTTTCAGGAACTGGTTACCGAATATTGCTGGGGCGCGGTGTGGGGCCGGGAGGAACTGCCGCGCAAGACCCGCAGCATGCTCAATCTGGCCATGATCTCGATTCTCAACCGGCCGCATGAGTTGCGGGTGCACATCAAGGGAGCCCTGGTCAACGGCGCCACCAAGGATGAGATCCGCGAAATCTTCATGCAGGTGGCGATCTATGCCGGCGTGCCCGCGGGCGTCGACAGTTTTCGCATCGCGCGCGAAGTGTTCGCCGAAATCGACAAGGGCTAAATCATCATGGACATCGGATTCATTGGCCTCGGGAAGATGGGCTTCCCCATGGCCCGCCGCCTGATCGAGGCTAAACATCAACTCACCGTGTTCGACCAGCGCCAGGAGGCGGTGGAAAAACTGGTTGCGCTGGGCGCGCAGGCCGCCTCGTCAACGAAGGACGTCGCCGACCGCGCCGAGACCGTGCTGGCCAGCCTGCCGTCGCTGCAGGCTTCGCTGGAAGTCGCGACCGGCACCGGCGGCGTCATCGAGGGCAAGCGCGTCAGGCGCTTCGTCGATCTCTCGACCGTCGGGTCGCACATGGCGGTGCGGATTCACGATGTCCTGGCCAAGCGCAACATCGTGCAGCTCGACAGTCCCGTGAGCGGTGGCGTCGGCGGCGCCGAAAAGGGAACGCTCGCCGTGATGGTGTCGGGCCCGAGAGCGGATTTCGAAGCGGTGAAAACAGCGCTCGACGTCATCGGCAAGGTGTTCTTCATCGGCGAGAAGCCCGGCTCGGCGCAAACCATGAAGCTTGCCAACAACCTGCTGTCGGCCACCGCTGTGGTCGCCACGTCCGAGGCGGTGGTGATGGGCGTCAAATCGGGGCTCGACGCCAGCGTCATGGTTGACGTGATCAATGCGGGCTCGGGCATGAACACCGCGAGCCGCGACAAGTTTCCGCGCGCGATCCTGCCGCGCACCTTCGATTTCGGTTTTGCGACCGGGCTGATGGTCAAGGACGTTCGGCTTTACCTCGAAGAGGCCAAGGCGCTCGGGCTATCGATGGAGGTTGCCGAAGCGGTCGGGCGGCTGTGGGAAGTGGTGATTCGCGAAATGGGCGCGGAGTCCGATTTCACCTCGGCGATCAAACCGATCGAGCGGGCGGCGGGCGTGGTGGTTGGGGGGACGAGCGCTCACGCCGCCAAGTGAAGGACACGTGCCCCGGATGCGTGGCGCGGCGGACGATGCTTCGCATCGCCTCCGGGACACGAGGCCATCACAGCCACGGCGCCGGCTTGTCCATCGCAATCAGCGTATCGACCTCGACGCGGGGCCGCACCACCGCATATTGGTCGTCCTTGACCAGCACTTCCGGCACCAGCGCGCGGGTGTTGTAGGTGCCGGACTGCACCGCGCCGTAGGCCCCGGCGGTCATGATCGCCAGAAGATCGCCGGAGCTGGGCTCCGGCATGCTCCGGTCAAGCGCGAGATAGTCGCCGCTTTCGCAAACCGGTCCGACCACGTCGGCGACGATCGAGGCTGCGCCCGGCTCGGCCAGCCGCACCGGCAGCAGGTCGTGATAGGCCTCGTACAAAGTGGGGCGGATCAGGTCGTTCATCGCCGCATCGACGATCACGAAATTCCTGGCTTCGCCATGCTTCACGTAGATCACGCGGGTCACGAGAATGCCGGCGTTGCCGACGATCATCCGCCCGGGCTCGAACATCAGCGTGCAATCGAGGCCGCGCGTCGCCCGCTTGACGATGGCGGCATAGGCGGCCGGCTCGGGCGGCGGCGTCGTATCCGGGTGATAGGGGATGCCCAACCCGCCGCCGAAATCGATATGCGAAATGGTATGACCGTCGGCGCGCAACACCCGGGCGAAGTCCGCGAGCAGGTTGAACGCGGCTTCCAGCGGTCCGAGATCGGTGATCTGGCTGCCGATATGCATGTCGACGCCGGTGACCTCGATCCCCGGCAGCTTCGCGGCGCGGGCGTAGACCGCGCGGGCGCGGTCCAGCGGCACGCCGAACTTGTTCTCGGACTTGCCGGTGGAGATTTTGGCGTGGGAACCGGAATCGACGTCGGGATTGACCCGGACCGAGATCCTTGCGATTCGGCCGGTCTCGCTGGCAAGCCGCGAGAGCAGTTCGAGCTCCGGCTCGGATTCGACGTTGATGCAGAGAATGTCCGAAAGCAGCGCCGCGCGCAGTTCGGCTTCGGTCTTGCCGATCCCTGAAAACAAAATCTTGCCGGGCGGAATGCCGGCCGCCAGCGCGCGCTTCAGCTCGCCTCCCGAAACCACATCGGCTCCGGCGCCGAGCTTCGCCAGCGTGCGCAGCACCGATTGATTGGAGTTGGCCTTCATGGCGTAACACACCAGCGCCTTCTCGTCGGCAAAGGCGTCGCTGAACACCCGGTAGTGGCGCTCCAGGGTCGCGGTCGAATAGCAATAGAACGGCGTGCCGACCGCAGCCGCGAGCTCAGAAAGATTGACTGCCTCGGCGTGAAGTACGCCGCTGCGATAGTCGAAATGGTTCATGGCAGGCTCAGTCGTTCAGGAGCGGGTCGAGAACGAATGCTTTCTTGCGGCCCTTGGGGGCGACTGGCCCCGATTCGGCGCCGTAAGTCGGATTGAACACGCTTGGCTTGCTCGCGGCCCGATCAGCCTCGGCATCGGCCTGTTCAGCGGCGGTTGCCTGCGCCGATGCGGCGTTCGGCGGCAGGTCTAGTCCACCCTTGCGTCCGCAGCCGCCGAGCGCGAGCACGGCCGCGCTGAGCAGGATGACGGCCCATCGCGAAGATGTCGGACAGTTCGTACGATTCACGGCAAAATCCCCAATGCGGCGGCACCATACAAAGATTGCCCTGCTCTGGCGAGACCCAGACCATCATGAATTTGCAGCGAGTTTCCCGGGCTCAGCCCAATTTTTGCTCTTTTTCCAGTCGCTTCCGCCACGCCTTGGCCTGGGCGAGGACGTTCTTCGGCGCCGTCCCGCCATAACTGGTGCGGCTTTTCACCGATGCTTCCACCGAAAGCACGGCCATGACCTCGGCCGTGATCTTCGGCTCGATCGCCTGCATGTCCTTCAAGGGCAGCTCGTGCAGCGGCACGCCCGCTTTCGACGCCATGGCGACGATGCGTCCGGTGACGTGATGGGCGTCGCGGAACGGCATTTTCAGCGTTCGCACCAGCCAGTCCGCCAGATCGGTGGCGGTGGCGTAGCCCTCGCCGGCGGCAGCCTTCATCCGCGCCTCGTCCGGCATGATGTCGGCGACCATCCCGGTCATCGCGCGAATCGCCAGCGAGAGCGCGGCGAACGCCTCCATGGCGCCCTGCTTGTCTTCCTGCATGTCCTTTTGATAAGCCAGCGGCAGGCCCTTCATCACGATCAGCAAAGCGGTGAGCGCGCCGATGACCCGGCCGGTCTTGGCGCGAACCAGTTCGGCGGCATCGGGGTTGCGCTTCTGCGGCATGATCGAAGAGCCCGACGTGAATTTGTCGCTCAGTCGCACCAGCCCGACCAGCGGTGAAGTCCAGATCACGATTTCCTCGGCAAAACGCGACAGGTGCACCGACGCGATCGCCGCCGCCGACAACGTCTCGAGCACGAAGTCGCGGTCCGAAACCGCGTCGAGCGAATTGGCCATCGGCCGGTCGAAACCGAGCGTCTTGGCGGTGGCATCGCGATCGATCGGGAACGA
>Ga0209438_1000334_pt1 | contig 14063 bp, 14 predicted proteins | sample GraSoi_2013_20cm_FD_185825 | JGI IMG/M metagenome (GOLD analysis project Ga0209438, IMG submission 185825) | Grasslands soil microbial communities from the Angelo Coastal Reserve, California, USA - Sample 9_17_2013_20cm (SPAdes) (version 2) | ecosystem: Environmental > Terrestrial > Soil >...
ATGCTCGCGCAGAATCTTTTCCGGGTGCGTGGCGGCCACTTCCTCGATGTCCATGCCGCCCGCGGCGCTGGCGATGATCACCGGACGTCCGGCGGCGCGATCGATCAGCACGCTCAGATAGAGCTCGCGGTCGATCTGCAGGCCTTCCTCGATGAGCACGCGACCGACCTTCCGTCCCTCGGGGCCCGTCTGGTGCGTGACGAGCGTCATCCCGATCATCTGCCTGGCGAGGCGCTCGGCTTCGTGCGGCGATTTCGCCAGCTTGACGCCGCCGCCTTTGCCGCGGCCGCCCGCATGGATCTGCGCCTTCACGACGACGACGCTCGTGCCGAGCCGCTCGGCGATCGCCGCCGCATCTTGAGCCGTAGAGGTCACTTCGCCGCGTGGGACAGGAACGCCGAAGCGCGCAAGGACGGACTTGGCCTGATACTCGTGAATCTTCAAAAGGAATGGAACTCCCGCGAGTTAGTAAACCCGGCCATGTTACCATTCCCCGCCACTTTCTCAGGAGATGTGCATGAAGCGATTCTCCACGTCATTGACACTCGTCGGCGTATTGCTCGTCACGGTCGCCATCTCGGCGCAGGCACCCCAGGGCGGTGGTCGTGGTCGCGCGGGCGGCGCGGCGCCGGAGGGTCGGGGCGGCGGCGCACCTCAACTTCCCGCGCCGAAGAATCTCATGTTCTTCCCGAAAGACTTCACCGCACAGCAGATCCTTCCGGTGATGCAGAACTTCAACGCCGCGCTCGGCGTCAACTGCGGCTACTGCCACGTGTTCGACGGCCCGCCGGCCACGAATCCGAAGAACGACTTCGCCTCCGACGACAAGGAGACGAAGAAGAAGGCGCGCGTGATGCTCGCGATGGCGCGCGACGTCAACATGAAGCTGCAGTCGGAGCTCGGCAAGCCCGCGGCCGAGCTCACCAACGTGCAGTGCATCACCTGCCATCGCGGTGTCGCCATCCCGAAACAGCTCGTGACGGTCATGATGGAGACCGCCGGGAAGGAAGGCGTGAACAAGGCCATCGCGCAGTACAACGACCTTCGCAAGCAGTACTACGGCGCGCAGGCGTACGACTTCTCGGACGCGACGCTCTTCAACGCCGCGACGCAATCACTGGCGGCCAACAAGCCGGACGACGCGATCGCGTTCGCGCAGACCAACCTCGCGTACCACGGGGACTCCGCGCGCAGCTACCAGGTGCTGTCGCAGGGCTACCAGCGGAAGATGGATACAAACCACGCGATCCAGGCGCTCGAGAAGGCTGTCGAGCTGGACCCGATGAACCAGGGGTTCAAGAATCAGCTCCAGCAGTTGAAGGGCGGCGCGTAACACAAATCCCAAAAACCAAATCCCACGGTCCAAATCCCAAGCCCGAGCGGCTTGGGATTTGGGGTTGGGGGTTTCGCGGTCTGGGATTTACCGGTAGAGGAACTCGTGACCGACAGTGGCGCCGAGCTCGTACCACGCGGCGATGGGGCGGGGCTGGTTGGCGGTCGCCTCACCGAATGCGATGGGCGTGTTCTTCGGCATCCTGCGCGGACGCTCGACCGTGTTCGTGAAGCCCATATAGAGCGGCTTTCCTGACCGCGCTTCGCGGACCACGATGACGTCGAGCGCCGTCGGGCTCGCGACGTCGAACGAGTACGACCCCGCGGGCAGCACGACGCCCGGCAGCGCCACCGGCCTGCTGAAGGTCAACAGGTTCTGGTGGTTGTATCCCCACGCGTGGCCGGACGCCGCCAGCAGCATCGCAAACGCCGCGGCGGCCAATCCGGTTCGAACAGATTTCGAATTCGTCATTTCCTTCCTCCTTACCCGGAAACAACGTTGCGTAGGACGAAACCTTACGGGCGGAGGAACCTGTCGAGCAGCCGCCGGGAGGCCGGCGCGCTGAGCGCCTCCAGCAGCTCGCCGCCGGTCTGGTAGCGGCCATCGGGGTCCTTGACCAGCAGGCGCATGACGACTCGCTCGAGGAAGGCCGACCGTTCCGGGGAAAGCGTCGTGACCGGTGTCGGCTGGTTCTCGAGGATGTTGGTCACCGTCTCGCCCGGGGACGCGCCCGCAAACGGCAGCCGCCCGGTCGCCATCTCGTACATGACCACGCCGAGGGAAAAGAGATCGCTCCGCGGGTCCAGCGGTCCCTGCAGGATGCGCTCGGGCGCCATATAGTTCGCGGTTCCGAGCGGACGGCCGGGAATGGTCGACCCGTACATCGTCACCTCGCCGGTCTCGGGCATCCTGAACCGGCGCGCCAGCCCGAAGTCGAGCACCTTCACCGTCCCGCCGGGGCCGACCATGATGTTCCCGGGCTTGATGTCGCGGTGGACGATCCCCTTTTCGTGCGCCGCCTCGAGCGCCGCGGCGATCTGCCGGCTGATCTTCACGATGTCGCCGTCGGCGAGCGTCGTCCGCGTCATGTGCAGCTTCAGATTGATGCCGTCGAGCCGCTCCATCGCGATGAACCGGCTCCCCTCGTGTTCGTCGATTTCGTAAATCGTGCAGATGTTCGGGTGGTTGAGGAGCGCAATCGTCTCCGCCTCGCGCTGGAGGCGGCGCGCGGCATCGGGGTCGCTCGAGAGCTCCTGGGGCAGGAACTTGAGGGCCACGCGGCGCGGCAGCCGGGTGTCCTCGGCGTCGTAGACCACCCCCATCCCTCCAATGCCGAGCTTCCCGACGATGCGATAGTGCGAGATCGTGGTGCCGACCATGCCTGCCCGCGAAATTATGGCCGACTTGTCCGCTGGAGTGCAGCGCGAACGTGGGACTTGTCCGCCGAAGCGCAACGCGCGAAGGCGGATGTTCGATCGGTCCCGGGGGGACGTTATTAATCGCGAGGACCGATTCTCTTATGCCCGGCTTGACTATGATCAGCGGCATCCACCTGCGGATGCGAGACGAACACTTACCGGAAGGGTCTGGAGTGGCGCTGCTCAGTGACGAGCCGACCATCGAGCTCGTACTGGCGGCACGAACTGGCGACCGGATGGCGCTCGAAGCGCTGCTCGAGCGCTGCCTGCCCCCGCTGAAGCGCTGGGCTCACGGACGCCTTCCCGCGCACGCGCGCGGCACGCTCGACACCGGCGACCTGGTGCAGGAGGCGGCGATGCACGTGCTCGCCCGCCTCGACAAGTTCGAGCCCCGCCATGTCGGCGCCATGCAGGCCTACCTGCGGATGTCGGTCATCAACCGCATTCGCGACGAGATTCGCCGCGTCGGGCGGCGCCCCGAGTCCGTGGAGCTCACGACCGAGCCCCCGTCGGACGACACGTCGCCGCTCGAAGCCGTCATCCGCGAGGAGGCGTACGAGCGGTATCGCGCGGCGCTCGACAAGCTGCGGACGCGCGACCGCGAAATGGTGGTCGCGCGCGTTGAAGTGCAATGGACCATTCAGGAGATCGCGCATCGCTTCGGCATGGCCTCGGTCGATGCGGCGCGCGTGGCGGTGAGCCGCTCCCTCAAGCGGCTCACCGCTCAGTTGCAGGTGGCGGGGCGAGCGTAATTTACATTCCGATCACGTCAACCAGCTCTTTCACGGCCGCTGCCGATTTCTTCAGCGCCGCGTCTTCCTCCGGCGTCAGCTTGATCTGAATAATCTGCTCGACGCCGCGGGCACCGAGCTTGACCGGCACGCCGACGAACAGCCCGTTGATCCCGTATTCACCCTCGAGGTAGACCGAGCACGGGAGGATCTTCTTCTTGTCACGGAGGATCGCTTCCACCATCTCGGTGGCCGCCTGACCAGGCGCGTACCACGCGCTCGTACCGACGAGCTTGGTGATCTCGAGTCCGCCACCCGCGGTCCGTTTCGCAATCGCGTCGATCTGCTCTTTCGACATCAGATCCGTAATCGGTATGCCCGCGACCGTCGAATAGCGCGGCAGCGGGACCATCGTGTCGCCGTGGCCGCCGAGCACGAACGAGCTGACGTTCTCCACCGACACACCGAGCTCCATCGCGATGAACGTGCTCATGCGGGCCGAGTCGAGCACGCCGGCCATGCCGATGACCCGCTGCTTCGGAAACTTGGTCAGCTTGAACAGCGCCTGCGCCATCGCGTCGAGCGGGTTCGCAACCGGGATGATGATCGCGTTGGGCGTATGCTCCACCAGCTTCGGGGCGATGCTCTTCATGATGTTGAAGTTGTCGCGCACCAGGTCGTCCCGGCTCATGGTCGGGTTGCGCGGCTTGCCGGACGTGATCACGACGATGTCGGAGCCGGCGGCGGGCGCCCAGTCGCTGCCGCCGATGACGCGCACATCGGAGCCGATGATCGGACACGTCTCGTAGATATCGAGGCCGACGCCAGCCGCCTTCGATTCGGCGATGTCGATGATGACGACATCGGCCAGTTCCTTCTCGGCGATCTGGCGGGCCACCGTCGCGCCGACGTTGCCCGCGCCGCCAACGACCGTCACTTTGCGCTTCATGAATCTCCTTTGAGCTTCAGTCCGCCTGCGTTAGGTCAGCATCCTGCGCACGCGCGTGAAGTTACTCACACTTTCTGTTGAAAACTCTGTTGAAAAGGTTCGGCTGCGCGCGCGATCGTCGCTCGATCCCGAGCAATTTAGCGGTTTGCACCATCGTAGTGCGCGCGTTACAACCAGCCGCAGATTATACTTGGCACATCAACGCGTCGTGACGCCTCATCCCTGGTTCCAACATTGAAAATCGTAGTCGCCGACGACCTTCCCGCATCCGCGCTCGACTTGCTCCGCGCGGAAGGATGGACCGTCGACGCTCGTACAGGCCGGGCGCCCGAACAACTGGCCGGTGATCTTGCCGACGCCGACGCGATCGTCGTCCGCAGCGCAACCAAAATCACGTCAGCGCTCATCAACGCCGCTCCGAAGCTTCGCGTCATCGCGCGCGCGGGCACCGGCGTCGACAACGTCGATGTGTCGACCGCCAGCACGCGCGGCATCGTCGTGATGAATGCTCCCGGCGCCAACAGCATCAGCGTCGCGGAGCTCGCCGTCGGCCTGATGCTCGCGATGGCGCGACACCTCCCAGCCGCCGATGCCGCGATGAAACAGGGCAAATGGGAGAAAAAGAAGTTCCTCGGCGAAGAGGTCCGCGAGAAGACGCTCGGCCTGGCTGGTCTTGGACGAATCGGCCAGGAGGTCGCGCGGCGCGCGGGCGCGTTCGGGATGCGCATCATCGCGCACGACCCGTACATCTCCGAGGATGTGGTGGCCGATCTGGGCGTCGAGCTCGTGTCGCTCGACGATCTCTTCGCGCGCTCCGATTACCTGTCGCTCCACATGCCATCGACGTCGACGACGAAGAACATCGTCAACGCCGAACGGCTGGCCAGGGCGAAGAAGGGCATCCGGATCATCAACACCGCGCGCGGCGATCTGGTGGACGAAAAAGCGCTCGCCGATGCGATCGAAGCTGGACAGGTCGGCGGCGCGGCACTGGACGTCTTTCAGAAAGAGCCGACCGTCGATCTCCGGCTTCAGAAGCTGCCGCAGGTCGTCGCCACCCCGCACATCGCCGCCTCCACGCGCGAAGGGCAGGAACTGGTTGGCATGGAAACGATGGCGGCGCTGCGCGACTTCCTGCGCGACGGCATCATCCGCAACGCGGTGAACTTCCCGTCGGTGTCCGCCGAGGAATTCATCCGGCTGAAGCCCTTCCTCGAGCTTGGCGAGCGCCTGGGCCACTTCGTGGCGCAGATGAACGAGGGGCGCGTCAAGGCGCTCGGGGTCCGGTACTACGGCGACCTCGCGCTCGGCCGCAACGAGATGCTCGTGAACTCGGTCCTGGTGGGCCTCTTCAAGCCGATGCTCGAGGCCGGCGTCACCCCGGTGAACGCCCGCAACGTCGCCAACGAGCGTGGCATCGAGATCATCGAGTCGCGCAGCACGCGGTCGCGCAATTACACGAGCCTGCTCTCGGTGAAGCTGCACACGCCAGCCGGCGATCGCTGGGTCGAGGGAGCGGTCTTCGAACGCACCTACCCGCGTCTCGTGCTGCTCGACGGGATAGGTGTGGAGACACCGCTCGATGGAACGATGATCGTGATCCGCAACACCGATCAGCCCGGCGTGATCGGTGACATCGGCACGATCCTCGGCAAGCACCGCGTCAACATCGCGAACTTCGCGCTCGGACGCCAGGGCGACAGCGCCGTCGGCGTCGTCATCGTCGACGCGGAATCCGTTCCGGACGGCGTGCTGGATGAAATCAGGAGCGTGAAAGGGATCCGCGAGGTGAGATTGGTGCGCGTGTAGCCCTACCGCAATCCCAATCGCAGCACGGAGCCGTCGTCGATCTTCACCAGCTCAACCGCGTCAGCCGCGATCTTCGCGACGCGATAGCCCGCGACCTCGTCGCCTTCCTTCGCCAGGACAACTCCCGCGTCGGTATGCAGCACGGCGGTCCGCTGATCCACGCCGCCCGCGTTGTCCGCGGCCACACCGTCGAGCGTGATGCGCGGAGGCGGCGGCGGCAGCGGCGCAACCGGCACCGGCGGGGGTGAGGGTGCTTCGACACCCGTCGTCGCACGCGCGGGTTCTCGCCGTTCGCTGAAACGGAACGGATTGCGTGACGGCTCGGTGTAGTGCTGCTCCTGCGGCGGCCTGATCTGCAGCCGCGCGGCTTCTCGTTCGATGTCGATGCTTGATGTCGACGGTTGGTTGGGGCGCGCAGCGGGAGCGACCGCGCCCAGGGGCGCGTGCGCGGGCGGCATCGAGAAGAACCAGGTTGCCAGGATGCCGGCGCCGGAAATGACGGCGGTCGATTTCCAATCCATGCGCAGAAAACCACAGCTATTCTAGCATCGCGCGCACCGAGACCCCGGCGCATGAAGGGCCGCGGCCGGCTTCGTCGTGCTACTATTCGTCGTGCACCCTGTCGGGTTCGCCGATCCCTTCGACAGAACACTTCCCCCTCCACAAATTGTCGCCGTCATCCCCTCCCGCTACGACGCTACGCGTCTGCCCGGCAAGCCGCTGGCCGACCTCGCCGGCCGGCCGATGATCGAGCACGTCTATCGGCGCACGGCTGCCGCGCGCGGCGTCGATGCGGTCGTGGTCGCGACCGACGACGAGCGGATCGCTGCGGCGGTGAAAGGGTTCGGCGGCATCGTGATGATGACGGGCTCGGCGCATCGCACTGGAACCGATCGCATCGCCGAAGTGGCCGCGAAGCTGCCGTGCGAGATCGTGTTGAACGTCCAGGGGGACGAGCCGCTCATCGAGCCGGAGACGATCGAGGCCGTGATCGCGCCGCTCATCGCCGATCCGATGCTCGAGATGTCGACGGCGTGCGTCGCCCTCCTCGACCGATCCGACTACGCAAACCCGGACGTCGTGAAGGTCGTCAAGGATCGCGCGGGCCGCGCGCTCTATTTCTCGCGCTCGCCGATTCCCCACGTCCGCGGTCGGGATTCGGGCTCGGGCCCCTTCAAGCATCTCGGGCTGTACGGGTATCGACGCACGTTCCTGCTGAAATTCGCGGCGCTGCCGCAGACGCCGCTCGAGCAGGTCGAATCGCTCGAGCAGCTGCGCGCGCTGGAACACGGCTACCGCATTCACACGGTTGAAACGAAGTACGACTCCATCGGCGTGGACACGCCCGAGGACCTGGAGCGGGTGCGGCGCCAGCTGCTGGCGGGCACCGTCCGAACATGAGACGGCATGACCTATAGACCTGAGGGACGTCCCGTGAAGTACATCTTCGTGACCGGCGGCGTGGTTTCCTCTCTCGGCAAAGGGCTCGCGGCGGCGTCAATCGGCCGGCTGCTCGAGGACCACGGCTACAAGGTGGCGCTCCAGAAGTTCGACCCGTACATCAATGTCGACCCGGGCACCATGAGCCCGTATCAGCACGGCGAGGTGTACGTCACCGACGACGGGGCCGAAACGGACCTCGACCTTGGTCACTACGAGCGCTTCACCAGCCTGGTCGCCTCGCGCAACAGCAACTGGACCACCGGCAAGATCTACCTGTCGGTCATCCAGAAGGAGCGGCGCGGCGACTACCTCGGCCGCACGGTCCAGGTGATTCCGCACATCACCAACGAAATCAAGGACGCCATTCGCCTCGCGGCACGCGATGTCGACGTGGTGCTCGTCGAGATTGGCGGCACCGTCGGCGACATCGAGAGCATGCCGTTCCTCGAGGCCATCCGTCAGTTCCGGCTCGACGTCGGCCGCGAGAACGCCATCTACATTCACCTGACGCTCGTGCCCTTCATCGGCACCGCCGGCGAGCTGAAGACGAAGCCGACGCAGCACAGCGTCCGCGACCTGCGGTCGATCGGCATCCAGCCGGACATCCTGCTGTGCCGCACGGATCGGTTCCTCGACGCCGACATCAAGCGCAAGATCTCGCTCTTCTGCGACGTCAACGAGGAAGCGGTCATCACGGCCAAGGACGTCGAGACGATCTACGAGGTGCCGCTGGTGCTGTCGGCCGAGGGGCTCGACCGGATCATCCTGAAGCTGCTCCACCTGCCCGAGACCGAGGCGCACACGGCCGCGTGGCAGGAGCTCGTGCACCGCATCAAGAACCCGAAGGACGACCTGACGATTCACGTCGTCGGCAAGTACACCGGCTACGAGGACTCGTACAAGAGCCTCAACGAGGCCGTCTACCACGGCGGCTTCGCCAGCAACCTGCGCGTGCGCCTGAACTGGATCGAGGCGGAAGCGCTGGAAAAGGAAAGCGGCGCGCGGTTGCTGGACGACGCGCACGGCATTCTCGTCCCGGGCGGTTTCGGCTCGCGCGGCACGCGCGGCATGATGAAGGCCGCGGAGTACTCGCGAACCAGGGGCGTCCCCTTCTTCGGCATCTGCTACGGCTTCCAGTGGGCGACGGTGGAGTTCGCGCGCAACGTCTGCGCGCTCGACGGGGCCGATTCAACCGAGGTCGACGAAAACGCGCCGCACAAGGTGATCTACAAGCTGCGCGACCTGCTCGGCGTGGACGACCTCGGCGGGACGATGCGCCTCGGACGCTATGCGTGCGAGCTCGCGCCGGGCTCGGTAGCGCGACGCATCTACGGCCAGGACATGATCCACGAGCGCCACCGGCATCGCTTCGAGTTCAACTGCCTGTACGAGCCCGCGCTCGCGCAGAACGGGATGAAGGTGTCGGGCCGATCGCCCGACGGCAAGTTCGTCGAGATCGCGGAGATACCGTCGCACCCGTGGTTCGTCTCGGTGCAGTTCCATCCGGAATTCCAGTCGAAGCCGCTCAAGCCGCATCCGCTGTTTGCCAGCTTCATCGAGGCCAGCTACCGGCATAAGGTGGGAGAGCTCGAGACAACTGGCAGCCGGCAGCTGGCAGCTGGCGGTCGCCGGCAGTAACGCGCTGGCAGCCACGCGTCTTCGTGTTCCTGCTGCGCGCTGCCCGCTGCCCGCTGCCAACTATAATTGCTCCGTGAAACCGGTCCGGGTCGGCTCCCTGTTCATCGGGGGCGGGCACCCGCTCGCCTTCATCCTCGGCCCGTGCGTGATCGAGAGCGCATCGCACGCGCTCGAGACCGCCGCCGCCATCCGCGAGAGCGCGTCACGGTGCGGCGTCCCCGTCATTTTCAAGGCCTCCTACGACAAGGCCAACCGCACGTCGCTCTCGTCGTTCCGCGGCCCCGGCCTCGACGCGGGGCTTCGGATTCTCGCGGACGTGCGCGCACGGACGGGCCTGCCCGTGCTGACCGATATTCACGAGCCCGCGCAGGCGGCGCCGACGGCCGAGGTGGTCGACGTGCTGCAGATCCCCGCATTCCTGGCGCGGCAGACCGACCTGGTGGTCGCCGCCGCGAAGACGGGCAAGCCGGTGAACGTGAAAAAGGCGCAGTTCCTCTCTCCGAAGGACATGACACACGTCATCGCCAAGATTACGGCCTCGGGCAACGAGTCGGTGCTGGTCACCGAACGCGGCGTCACCTTCGGCTACAACGACCTCGTCGTGGACATGCGCGCGCTGCCGATGCTGCGCGAGCTCGGCTATCCGGTGGTGTTCGACGTGACGCACAGCCTGCAGTTGCCGGGCGCGGGCGACGGCGTGACGGCCGGGCTCGCGCAGTACATCGAGCCGCTCGCCTCTGCCGGCGTGGCCGCCGGCGTCGATGCCGTGTTCATGGAGGTCCACGCGGAGCCATCGAAGGCGAGGAGCGATGCGGCCAACGCCCTGCGGCTCGATCGCCTGGAGCCGCTTATCATGAAGCTGAAACGGATCGATATCGCCGCCCGTGAGACCGTCATTGCCTCCGGAGCACGGACGTGAGCCGCATCATCGGGATCGATATCGCGCTGGCGCGCAAGGTCCTGCAGACCGAGGCGGCGGCGATCCTGGCGCTCGTCGATCGCCTCGACGAACGGTTCGAGGACGCCGTCCGCATCCTGCTCGAATGCCGCGGCCGCGTTATCGTCACGGGTATGGGCAAGTCGGGCATCATCGCCCGCAAGATCGCGGCGACCCTGTCGAGCACCGGGACGCCGGCGTTCTTCCTCCACGCAGCCGAAGCGGTCCATGGTGACCTTGGAGTCCTCCAGACAGGGGATGTCATCCTCGCGGTGTCCAACAGCGGCGAGACCGAGGAGCTGTTGCGGCTGGTCGAGACGATCAAGCGTCTCGGCGCACAGATGATCGCGATGACTGGCGATTGCAAGTCCCCGCTCGCCCAAGCAGCTGACGTCGCGCTCGACTGCCACGTCTCCGAAGAAGCGTGCCCGATGAATTTGCTGCCTACAGCGAGCACGACCGCCGCGCTGGCGCTGGGTGATGCGCTGGCGATGACGCTGTTCGTCGCGAAAGGTTTCAGCCAGGAGAGTCTCGCCAATATTCATCCCGCCGGAAAGATCGGCAAGCGGCTGATGCGCGTCGAGCAGTTGATGCACGGTGGCGAACAGCGGCCGATGGTGACCGCCGATATGCCGATGGCCGACGTGATGGCCGAGATGTCGCGCAAGAGCTTCGGCATGACGTGCGTCGTCGAAGGCGACGAGCGCCTCGTCGGCATCATCACGGACGGCGACCTGCGCCGACATATGCTTGCCGCGCAGCAGGGCGCCGGCGGATCGATTCTCGATCGCCGCGCGGGCGAGATCATGACCCGCAACCCGGTGACCGTGACGCGCAAGACGCTGGCGGTCGAAGCGCTCCGCCTGATGGAAGAGCGCAAAATCACCTCGATCGTGGTCGTCGGCGCCGATCGCAAGGTGGAGGGCATTGTGCACCTGCACGATCTCTGGCGCACACAGTTGTTCTAGGCTGGTTCAGGATGAGCGCGTACCTGCCGCTGCTCGGCGTCCTGTTCGCGCTGCTCCTCGGGCTCATCGTCGGCAAGGCCTGGGAGCGCTACAAGCTCCGCGACGGCCGCTGGGTCGACCGCCGCCGCCTCCGGGAAACCCCGCACTACATGCTCGGCCTCAACTTCCTCGTCGACAACCAGGTGGACCAGGCGATCGAGGAGCTGACGCAGGCGACGAGCATGAGCGACACCGACGCGCTCGAAATCCAGATGATTCTCGGCAACCTGTATCGCGCGAAGGGACAGGTCGGCCGCGCGATCACGCTGCACCAGTCGCTGCTGCAGCGGCCGGACCTCACCCGGCTCGAGCAGGCCTACGTGCAGCTGTGCCTCGCGCTCGATTTCCGCCATGGCGGCTTCGTCGACCGGGCGCTCGAAGCGTTCCAGGAGGTCGTGCGGCTCGATCCCCGAAACCGCTACGCGCTCGTGAACCTGCAGAAGCTGCACGAGGAGCAGCGGCAGTGGACCGACGCGCTGCGCGTGCGCGGCGAGATTGCGAAGCTCGACGCCGGCCGCGGCTCCGAGGACCGGCAGATTCTCGCGTTCCTGACCAACGAGATCGGCACCGGCCGCGCGCGCAACGGCGAAGCGGACGCCGCGGGACGCACCTTCGCCGAGGCGATCGACATCGATCCGCGAACGGCGCCAGCCCACCTGAACCTCGGCGACGTCCGCGAGCGGCAGGGGAACATCGCCGGCGCCGTCGAGGCGTGGGAAGCGCTCGCGCGCGAGGCGCCGGACCGCGCGCACCTCGCGTTCGCGCGCCTCGAGCGCGCGTACGCGACGCTCGGCGCGCCGCGGCGGTTCGCGGAGCTCTGCCAGCGGCTGATCGCGCAGAACCCGCAGGACTGGCGGGCGCGGCTCGCGCTCTCGAAGCACCTGGCCGCCCAGTCGCGGCACCGCGAGGCGCTCGACCAGCTGCTCGACGCGCTGCCGCTGAACCCGCACGCGCTCGCTATCCACCAGCAGATCTGGCAGACGCTCTCGGCGATCGGCCTCGATCCGTCGCTCGTCCGCCGCTACATGGCGCTGACGAGCGACGCGGTCTTCTACCTCGACCCGCACGTCTGCACGCGCTGCCGCTATCGCAGCACGGAGCTGCTGTGGCAGTGCCCGCAATGCCACGAGTGGAACACGTTCGTCGAGGAGCGGCTGTCGCCGGCGAAGGATTCGCCGACCGCGGAGCTGGAGCCCACGGAGGGTTAGTGGCCCGCGTGAAGCGTCTCGGGCTGACCGGGGGGATCGCCACGGGAAAAAGTCACGTCCGCGCTCGGTTCGCGGAGCTCGGCGTTCCGACCATTGACGCCGATACCCTCGCGCGGGACGCCGTGGCTCCGGGCAGCGCCGGCCTCGATGCCGTACTTCGCCGCTTCGGAACGAATATTCGCGATGCCAGCGGAGGGTTGGACCGGAAGAAGTTGGCCGCGATCGTATTTGCCGATCGGGAAGCACGGCACGATCTCGAACAGATCATTCACCCCTTCGTTCGCCGGATGACGGATCAATGGTTTGCCTCGCTGGATCCGGCACAACACGGATTCGCGATTGCCGATATTCCGCTCCTGTTCGAGGCAGGACGCAGGTCTGATTTCGATCAGGTCATCGTCGTTGCGTGCGATGCCAACACGCAGCTTCAACGGCTGATGGCACGGGATGGCCTGAGTGAAGAAGACGCCAGGGCCCGAATCGTCGCGCAGTGGCCGCTCGACGAGAAGATCGCGAACGCCGACTACGTCATCCGCACCGACGGGACGTTCGACGACACACACCGTCAGGTGGATACGGTCATACGTCAGCTCCGCCGCTAGCCGACCGGCTGCCCGACGCGCGCCCTTGCCGCCCGCAGGGTGTTCCGCATCAGCAGCGTGATGGTCAGCGGTCCGACGCCGCCGGGCACGGGCGTCAGCGCGCCGGCGACCTCCGCCACACCAGGATGGACGTCTCCGACCAGCACGGACCCCTTCGACCGGAACAAGGCGAGACGGGAATGACCCTCTGGAAACAGCGATGCCGCCACGCCCGCGTCGGTCACCGTGTTCATCCCCACGTCGATCACGGCCGCGCCCGGCTTGACGTACTCGCGCGTGACGAGACCCGCCTTCCCGACCGCGGCCACGAGAATGTCCGCGCTGCGGCAGACCTCCGCCAGGTTTGGTGTCCGCGAATGACAGACGGTCACCGTCGCGTCGCGATGCAGCAGCAGCAGCGCCATCGGCTTGCCGACGATGTCGCTGCGGCCGATGACGACGGCGTGGCGTCCCGCGATGGCGACCTTCTCGCGGTCGAGCAGCTCGATGATCCCCGAGGGCGTGCACGCGACGAGCACCGCGCGTTTCTGCACGAGCAGGCCGACGTTGACCGGCGTCAGGCCGTCGACGTCCTTCTCCGGCGCGATGGCGTCGAACACGCGCTGCTCCGCCCCGGGGCCCATCGCCTTCGGCAGCGGCGACTGCACCAGGATGCCGTCGTGGACGTTGCTGCGGTTCAGGCGATCGACGAGCGCCAGCGTCTCGGCGAGCGTCGCCGACGCCGGGAGCCGCTCGAGATCCGTCCGGAAACCGATGTCGCCTCCGGCTTTCAGCTTGTGGCGGACGTACACCTCCGATGCCGTGTCGTTTCCCACGAGCACGATCCCGAGCCCCGGCGGCCGGCCGTGCTGCGCGGCAAACGCCGCCACCTCGGGCCTGATCTCTTCCTGCATGGCCCTGGCGAGCGCCTGCCCGTCGAGCACGCGAGCGCTCATGCCACGACCCCCTTCTCTTTTTCCAACGCCTTCACGCTGTCCGTCCGTCCGAG
>Ga0209438_1000336_pt1 | contig 14015 bp, 15 predicted proteins | sample GraSoi_2013_20cm_FD_185825 | JGI IMG/M metagenome (GOLD analysis project Ga0209438, IMG submission 185825) | Grasslands soil microbial communities from the Angelo Coastal Reserve, California, USA - Sample 9_17_2013_20cm (SPAdes) (version 2) | ecosystem: Environmental > Terrestrial > Soil >...
CCGGCTCTCCGCCTTCGATGCGCCTGCGCGCCTCCTCGCGCGGGATATTCCGGCACCGGCCGACGTACTTGGGGGGCTGCATGTTCCGCAACGCCTGGTAGCGGTCCATCTCCAGCTGCTCCTCCGAGCAGAAGCAGTGGTACGCCTGCCCCTTCGACAGCAGCTCGACCGCGTGCGCGCGATAGATGTGCAGCCGCTCGGACTGCCGATACGGGCCGTGCGCGCCGCCGGCGTCCGCCCCCTCGTCCCAGTTCAACCCGAGCCAGCGCAGGTCGTCGATCGCCGATCCCTCGGCCTCCTTCGTCGAGCGGGCGAAGTCGGTGTCCTCGATGCGCAGCACGAACGTCGCGCCCGCGCCGCGGGCCATCAGCCAGTTGAACAGCGCCGTGCGCGCGTTGCCGACGTGGATTTGTCCCGTCGGACTCGGCGCAAATCTAAGACGCATGGTGAATCAGGGCGACCGCGTGAACCGCAATCGCCTCGCCGGCGCCCGTGGAATCGACGCCTTCGTTGGTCTTACCTTTGACGCTCACCTGGTCCATGTCGATCCCGAGCGCGCAGGCCAGGCTCGCGCGCATCGAATCCACGTACGGGGACAGCTTCGGCCGCTGCGCGATGACGATGACGTCGACGTTGGCGACGCCGAAGCCGGCCGCCTTCACGATGGCGACCGCGCGCTTCAACAGGTCGACGCTGTCGGCCCCTTTCCAGGCGGGATCGGTGTCCGGGAAGTGGCGCCCGATGTCGCCCGCCGATGCGGCGCCCAGGATCGCGTCGGTGACGGCGTGGCAGACCACGTCCGCATCCGAATGCCCGTCGAGCCCCTTCTCGAACGGGATGGAGACGCCGCCGAGAACCAGCGGCCGGCCCGCGACGAGCCGATGCAGGTCGTATCCGTTCCCGATGCGGATGGCCGCCGCGCCGCCCTTGCGGGCCAGCAGGCGCTCGGCCATGTCCAGATCGTCGGGCGTCGTGATCTTCAGGTTGCGGACGTCGCCCTCGACCAGGTGCACGTGATGCCCGGCCTGCTCCGCCAGCGTTGCCTCGTCCGTGGCGTCGGCCGCGGTCGAGGCGAGCGAGAGCGCATCGCGGAGCACGCCGACGCGGAACGCCTGCGGCGTCTGCGCGAGGAAGATCTCGTTGCGCGGCAGCGTGCCGCGAATCGTCCGCGACGCGTCGCCGCGCTTCACCGTGTCCCTCGCCGCGAGCGCCGCAATCGCGGCGCCATGCTCGATCGCCGCCGCCACCGTGCGCTCGATCAGCGAGGGCGAGACGAGCGGCCGCGCGGCATCGTGAATGACGATCACCTGCGAGCTGGGCGCCACGGCCGCGAACGCGTTGGCGACCGAGTCCTGCCTGCGCTCGCCGCCCTCGACGACGATCACGTCGTCGAGATACGCGGGTGGGTTCGCGGCCAGCTCCGAAGGAAGCGCGACGACGACCTCGTCGAAGGGATACCCGGTGAGGAACGTATCGACGGTGCGCTTGAGGATGGGAACGCCGGCGAGCAACTCGAACTGCTTGGGCTGCGCGCCGCCAAACCGGGAACCGCGGCCGCCCGCGGCGATGATCGCAGAGACGTGCACGAATTCGATTCTAGTCCCACTATCCGGCCAGCAGCCGCGCCGCTTCCCGGCAGCCCGTGTACTGCTGCATCCGCTCCGACGTCACGTCCATCACGCGCGTCAACCGCGCGGCGTCCACCTCGCGCGGCGCGAACACCACGAGCAGCCCGCGCGTCGTGGCGGTCGTCACCATCGTCCTCGCGGAATCGGACGTCGGGTTGCCGAAGGGACCCGCGGCATCGACGAGCGCGATGCGGCCGCCGACGTGCACGTCGTCCTTGCGGATGCCCGGGTACGACTCGCCCTCGCGTCCAATCCGCAGCATGACGTCGCCCTCGATGTGCGCCGCGTCGTACAGGCCGTACGGCAGCTGGAACTCGAACGAGCACCAGTTGCAGACGTCCACCATCGAGTTGATGCGCGGCAGCGTGTCGCCCTTGCGGACGCGCCGCAGCAGCGCCTCCGACGACGGGCGCGTCTTGGTCGGGTCGATCCCCACGCGCTTGTACATCGTCCGCACCGCGGTCGTCTCCGCGGGAGGGTTGATGCGGACGGCGGCCTCGGCGGCGGCAAGCGGGGCGTCCATCCGATGATCGTGTTCGGCGACGGTCGCGCCGTCGAACCAGAGCACGCCGGGCCGGACGACCGACGCGAGCGCGGGGTCGAGCGTGAAGGTCATGCGGCGGGCGCCGCCACGTCGGACTCGGCGGCGGGCGCGATGACTTCGCGCACGCGCGCGGCAAACGCCCTCGCGGCGCGCGGATTGCCCGAGAGTCCCGTCGTGTCGATCGGCTCGTGGACGATCAGCTTCACGCGGCCAGGAGAGGTCGCGAGCCGGCCCTTCAGCATCACGTGCCGGCTGCCGACGATCGCGATGGGCACGACCGGCAGCCCTGCCTCGAGCGCGAGGTAGAAGCTGCCGCCCTTGAACGGCGCGACGCGCCCGTCGCGGCTGCGCGTCCCCTCCGGGAACACAATCAGAGACAGCCCTTCTCTCATCAGCCTCGACGCGCGGCCGAAGATGGCCGCGCGATTCGGATGCCGGCGGTCAACAAGGATGTGCCCCGTCCGGCTCAGATGCCATCCGAGGAACGGAAAGCGCCCGAGCGATGCCTTCGCGATGATCCGAATCTGGTACGGCAGCGACCAGAAGACGATCGGAATGTCGTAGATGCTCTGGTGGTTCGCGACGAAGACGTACGCGCGTTCGCGGTCGAGCCGCTCGAGACCGCTGACCTCCACGCGCACGCCGGTCGTCACGAGAATCAGGCGCGACCACGTCCGCGCGCACCAGTGCGCGAAGCGGCCGCTGTGCTCGAAGAGGCTGGAGCCGATCGACAGCGTCCCGAGTACGACGGTGTACACGGTGATGGCGGGAATCAGGTAGAAGACCGTCCGCCACCAGTGATACGGAGGAAGGCGGAAACTCAACCCCAGCCGCTACTTGCCCGCGGCCGCGGCCGAAGGAGGCATCTGCGCGCGCGCGCGCCGCACCGGCTCGCCCTCGGGCGCGGCAGCCGGCGTCGCGGACGTCGAGGGCGCGGCCTGCGCCGCCGTCGCGGAATCGATGAACCGCCCGAAGATCATCTTCCCCGCGGTCGTCTGCAGCACGCTCGTGACGACGACGTCGATGGTCTTGCCGATCATCTTGCGCGCGTTGTCGACGACGACCATCGTCCCGTCGTCCAGGTACGCGACGCCCTGGTTGTATTCCTTCCCTTCCTTCAGGATGAAGACCTTCATGAGCTCGCCGGGCAGGACCACGGGCTTGAGCGAGTTGGCCAGCTCGTTGATGTTGAGCACCGCGACCCCGCGCAGCTGCGCCACCTTGTTCAGGTTGAAGTCGTTGGTGACGATCTTTCCCTCGAGCGTGCGCGCGAGCTCGATCAGCTTCAGGTCGACTTCCTTGATGTCGGGGAAATCGACGTCCGAGATCATGACGTCCACGCCGGCCATCTTCTGAATCTTCTGGAGGATGTCGAGGCCGCGGCGCCCGCGGTTGCGCTTCATCGAGTCCGACGAGTCGGCGACGAACTGCAGCTCCTTCAGCACGAACTGCGGGATGACGAGCGTGCCGTCCATGAAGCCGGTCTCGCAGATGTCGGCGATGCGGCCGTCGATGATGACGCTCGTGTCGAGGACGCGGTAGCGGCGGCGTGGTCCCGTGTTGCGGAACAGGCTGACGATGCGCTCGGGCTCGAGCCATTCGGCGTTGCGCGCACCCATCACCAGCCCGAGGTACGGCAGGCCGAGCAGAATGAGGCTGTGCAGGAAGACGACGCGGTGGTCGTTGACGTCGGCCCAGTACAGCGCCGCGCCGATGGTCTTCGCCGCGCCGAGGCCGACGGCGCCCCCGAGGAGGCTCCCCAGCATGTGGGTCATTGCAATGTGCTGGAGGCGCTGCTCGAGGAAGATGACGAGCGTGCCGAGCCCGACGCCAAAACCGAGGCTGGGAATCGGGTCGTCCCCGAGCGGTTGCAGCTGGTACGCGGAATAGCCGACCGCCAGGATGAATAAGAGCCGCGCGATGATGGACCAGACCATGGCGTGTCCCCCGGGTTTATGACCGAATCACACAGAGCGCTATGAGTGGGTGAACCTTAGAGCGCTCCGGGGGTGAAAATCAAGCGATCAGCTCGTCGAGCGCCTCCCCAACGGTCCGGACGCCAATTAATTGGCAATCCTTTGACTCCGAAGGGTCGAGGTTGGCCGTGGGCAGGACGATTCGGGTAAATCCCATTTGGACGGCCTCGCGAATCCGAAGGGGGGCCTGTGGAATACCCCTGATTTCCCCGCTCAACCCCACTTCCCCGAACACGGCCGTGGAGGGCGAAAGGCCGCGGTTGCGGACGCTGGAAGCCACCGCCGCGACAACGCTCAGGTCGGCCGCCGGCTCTTCGATGCTCATACCCCCTGCAATATTCACGTACACATCGTCGCCGGCCAGGCTCAGGCCTGCACGTTTTTCGAGGACTGCCAGCAGGAGCGCGAGCCGGTTCTGGTCGATGCCGATCGCCATCCGCCTCGCGTTTCCGTAGGTGCTGGTGCTGACGAGCGCCTGCACCTCGACCAGGATGGGCCGGGACCCCTCGACGCAGCAGAGCACCGCGGACCCCGGCGTCCCCGATGCCCGTTCGGAGAGAAACAATCGCGAAGGGTTGGCAACCGGGCGCAGGCCGGTGCCGGTCATCTCGAACACGCCGAGCTCGCTCACCGCTCCGAAGCGGTTCTTGATGGCGCGGACGACGCGATGGGAGTGGTGGCGCTCCCCCTCGAAGTAGAGCACCGTGTCCACGACGTGCTCGAGCGCCTTCGGCCCGGCGAGGTTGCCGTCCTTCGTCACGTGGCCGACGAGGACGATCGGAATGTTCTGGCCCTTGGCGGCAAAGAGGAACTGCGTCGCGGCTTCGCGCACCTGCCCGATGCTGCCGGGGGCCGACTGGAACTTGATCGAAAAGACGGTCTGGATGGAGTCGATGACGACGAGCGCAGGCTTGAGGCGCGCGATCTCCTCCAGGATCCGTTCGATGCAGGTCTCGGACAGCAGATACAGCGGCGCGGCGCCGACGCCGAGCCGGTCGCCGCGGCTCTTGATCTGATGTTCGGATTCCTCGCCGGACGCGTAGAGGACGGGACCGGCGGCGTTCGCGAAGTGCGCCGCCGCCTGCAGCAGCAGCGTGGACTTGCCGATGCCCGGCTCGCCACCGAGCAGGATGAGCGAACCGGGGACAATGCCGCCGCCGAGCACGCGGTCGAACTCGGTGATGCCCGACGAGAGGCGAACGGCGTTGGCGGTGTCGACGTCGGCGTACAGCTTCGCGGACCCCGACGCGCCAAGCTGCGAGTAGCGGTTACCCGCCGCCGCGCCGCCCGCGGGTTCCTGCGACAGGCGCTCCTCGACGAGCGAGTTCCACGCGCCGCAGTCGTTGCAGCGGCCCGCCCACTTCGGGGCCTGGGCGCCGCACTCCTGGCAGACAAACACGACTTTGGGTGGCTTCACGATGTGGGTTTTGGGTTTTGGGATTTACTCATACTGACGTTCAATTCGCGAGCCGATCCGGCAGACGACCTCGTAGGGGATCGTGCCGATCGCGGCGGCCATCTCGCGCGCGTCGATCTGCTGCCACGATTCGCTGCCCTGCCGGCCGATGATGACCACCTCGTCTCCCGGCGACACATCGTCGAGGCCCGTGACGTCCACCATCATCATGTCCATCGACACCGCGCCGACGATCGGCACGCGGCGGCCGCGGATGAGCACGTGGCACCGGCCCGAGACGCGGAGGTCGATGCCGTCAGCGTAGCCGGCGGGAATGACGGCAGTGGTCACGGGCGCGTCCGCCGTGAAGCGAAGACCGTATCCGACGCCTTCACCCGGCCGAATCCCTTTGACCGCGACGACACGGCTCGTGAGCGACATCACCGGCGTCAGCGGGATCGTCGATGCGAGCGGCGGCGGCACGATGCCGTACAGGAGCAGGCCGGGGCGGACGAAGTCATACCAGACGCGGGAATCACGAAGAGTAGCCGCACTGTTCGCCGCGTGGATTGAGCGGCGCGGACCCTGTGGGTCCGCGATCGCATCGATCGTCTTCAGTGCCGCCTCGAAATTCGCCCGCTGCTGGTCGAAGAACGGTGTCTCAGGCTCGTCCGCCGTCGCGAAATGGGTGTAGATGGCCTCGAGCCTGAGGTTCGGGCTCGCGAGCACCTCCGGCAGCGTCCGCCGCAGGTTGTCGTGGCGGAAGCCGAGGCGGTTCATCCCGGTATCGATCTTCAGGTGGTAGCCGAGTGTCGTCCCGTGCTTCGCCGCGGCCTTCTGGACGGCACGCGCGGCCGACGGGGTCGAGATGGTCGGCGTCAACGAGAACTCGAACAGGCCGTCGAGATCGCTGACGCTCAGCGCGCCGAAGATCAGGACTGGCGCGCGCACGCCGGCGCGCCGCAGCACGACCGCCTCCTCGATGTCGGCGCACGCGAGCAGGTCCGCGCCCGCCGATTCGAGCGCCAGCGCGACACGCTCGGAGCCGTGACCGTACGCGTTGGCCTTGACGACGGCAATCACTTTGGGGGTGTGGGGCGAACCCTGTCGGGTTCGCCCGGGCGGGCCTGACAAGGCCCTCCCCACTTCCAGGAATTGGTGTATCGCTCTGAAATTGGCCTGCAGCGCCGCGAGGTCAACGTGCGCGACGGTGCTACGAATCACGATCTTGGGGTTTGGGATTTGGAGCCTGGGATTTGGGATTTCGCCATCTGGCCGTCAGGCTCCAGCGGCCAGGTTGGCAAACCTCGTCTGCTCGCGGAGGAACGCGAGCCGGACGATGCCCGTCGGGCCATTGCGCTGCTTGGCGAGGATCAGTTCCGCGGTGCCGGCGTCCGGGTTGTTCGGGTCGCGGTTGTACGCGTCATCGCGGTAGATGAGGATGACGACGTCGGCGTCCTGCTCGAGGGCGCCCGATTCGCGAAGGTCGGAGAGCTGCGGACGATGGTCCGAGCGCGACTCCGGCGCGCGCGACAGCTGCGACAACACCACGATGGGGACGTTCAATTCCTTCGCGAGGCCTTTCATCGAACGCGAGATCGACGCCAGCTCCAGCGTGCGGTTCTCGTAGCGCCCGCGCGCGCTCATCAGCTGGATGTAGTCCACGACGAGCAGGCTGAGACCGTGCTCCGACTGAAGGCGGCGCGACTTGGCGCGCATCTCCAGCACGCCGACGTTCGCGGTGTCGTCGATGAAGAGGCCCATGCTGCTGAGCCGCTCGAGCGCCTGCGAAATGCGCCCGTAGTCGCGCTCGGCGATGTGCCCGCTCATCAGGCGGTGGCTGTCGATCTGCGCCTCGGACGTGAGCAGCCTGATGAAGAGCGACTCCTTCGACATTTCGAGGCTGAAGAACCCGACCACCATCTGCGGCTGGACGGCGACGTGCTGCGCGATGTTCAGCACGAGGCTCGTCTTCCCCATCGACGGCCGCGCCGCGATGATGATCAGGTCGCCGCCCTGGAAGCCGCGCGTCATCTCGTCGAGATCGACGAAGCCGGTGGGAACGCCGGTGACCAGCCGCTTGTGCTCGAACAGCTGCTCGATCTTCGGGAAGCTCTCGTTGACGAGCGTCCGCATCGGCACGAAGCCGGCCTTCAGCCGGTCGTCGGCCACCGCGAAAATCAGGCTCTCCGCCTCGTCGAGAATGAGGTCCGATTCCTGCTCCGCCTCGTACGCGTTGGCGACGATCTTGTTGGCCGCGTAAATCAGGTTTCGCAGCGTCGCCTTTTCCTTGACGATCTTCGCGTAGTACTCGACGTTGGTCGCTCGCGGCACGCCGTCCACGAGCGACGCGACGTACGCCGGGCCGCCGACGGCGTCCAGCTCGCCGCCGCGCGACAGCTCCTCTTTCAGCGTGATGAAGTCGATCGCCTCGCTCCGCTCGCTGAGCGTGACCATGCGATCGAAGATGCGGCGGTGCGCGTCGCGGTAGAAGTCGCGGCCGTCGATCACCTGCGCCGCGGTGTTGAACGCGTCGTTGTGCACGAGGATCGCGCCGAGCACCGAGCGCTCCGCCTCGAGATTATGCGGAAGCGTACGTTCGGCGGTTGCGATGGTTTCGGCCATGAGGGAGCAGCGAGAGAGGAGAGCAGGGATTGTAACGAGGAGCCGCGATTGTCACAAGAAGAAGAGTTGCCAATCGCGCCCCGCATGCCGGTCATCCGCCCAAGCACTGGAGAGCAAGATGTAGAATCATCGACCCATGCAGGACCTCACGAGCGGCTCGCTCTCGCGTCACCTGCTCAAGACATCGAGCTTCATGCTCGTGGCGATGGTGTTCCAGACCCTGTACGTGCTGATCGATCTGTATTGGGTTGGGCGTCTTGGCACCGACGCGGTCGCCGCGGTCGCCGTCAGCGGCAACCTGATGTTTGTCGTGCTTGCCGCGACGCAGATGCTGGGCGTCGGCACGACGACGCTGGTCTCGCACGCCGTGGGACGGAAGGACCACGACACCGCCCGCCTGGTCTTCAATCAATCGCTCGGACTGTCCGCCACGCTCGGCCTGCTCTTTTTCGCGATCGCGGCCGTGCTGACGACGCCGTACGCAAACACGCTCAGCGCCGACGCGGAGACCGCGTCGCTCGCCCGCGATTACCTGCGCTGGTTCATTCCCTCGCTGGCGCTGCAGTTCCCGCTGGTGGCGATGGGCGCCGCGATGCGCGGCACGGGCAACTTCAAGCCGGGGATGATCGTCCAGAGCGCAACGATCGTCATCAACATCGTCCTCGCGCCGGTGCTGGTCTTCGGCTGGGGCACCGGGGTCGCACTCGGCGTCGCGGGCGCCGCGATAGCCACGCTGGTGGCCATCGTCGTCGGCAACGTCTGGATGACCCTGTACTTCCGGCCGCACGAGTCGTACCTGAAATTCGCGCCGTCGCAGATGCCTCCACGCCGCCATCTCTGGACGAACATGCTGAAGGTCGGCCTGCCGGCGGGCGCGGAATTCGGGTTGATGTCGGTGTATCTGGTGGTCATCTACGCCGTGAGCCGCCCCTTCGGCGCGAGCGCGCAGGCGGGCTTCGGCATCGGGATGCGCATCATCCAGGCGTGCTTCATGCCGGTGGTGGCGCTCGGATTCGCGGTGGCGCCGGTGGCGGGACAGAACTTCGGCGCGCGCCGCCCCGAGCGCGTGCGGCAGACGTTCTATGTCGCCGCGGGCATGGCCGCGGCAGGCATGGTGCTGGTCTTTCTCGCGTCGCAATTCGCGGCCGCGGGGATGGTGGGCGTGTTCACGAACGAAGCGGCGGTCGTCGCCGTGGGCGAGGAATACCTGCGCATCGTCTCCTGGAGCTTCATGGCGTCCGGGGTCATCTTCGTGGCGTCGAGCATGTTCCAGGCGATGGGCAACACGATCCCGTCGCTTGTCAGCTCGTTCACGCGCATCGTGGGGACCGCGATCCCGGTCGTGTTCCTCTCGAGGATGCCGGGATTCAGCCTGCGGTGGGTGTGGCTGTTGTCGGCGGTGACGGTCTTCGCGCAGATGGCGCTCAGCCTGCTGCTGCTCCGCCGCGAGTTCCGCCGGCGGCTGACGTTCGCCGCCGACGCTACAGCTTCGCCAGCGCCTCTCTGACCTTTCCGTAGTCGGGCTCGTTCCTCGCGTCGTCCAGGATCTCGCGGTACCTGATCGTTCCGCCGCGATCGATCACGAAGGTGGCGCGCTTCGCGATGTCCTTCAGGCCGATCATGTCGGGGTTGACGACGCCGTACTGGCGGATGACGGTCTTGTTGTAGTCGCTGAGGAGGGGGAACTCGAGGCGCTGCGCGTCGGCCCACGCCTTCAGCGCGAAGAACGTGTCGGTGCTGACCCCGATCACGTTGGCCGAGAGCCGGTTCAACTCGGACATCGTGTCGCGGAACGTGCACATCTCCTTCGTGCACGTGCCGCTGAACGCGGCGGGGAAGAACGCCAGGACCACCGGCCCCTTCTTCAGCTCCTCGCCGAGCGTGACGGGCGTGCGGTCCTGGTTCGTGAGCGTGAAGTCCGGCGCCTTCGCGCCGACGTCGGCGGCCACGTCGATCAGGCGCCGGGCGTCTCGGCGCCCTCTTTGACGACCTTCACCTTCAGCGGCACGGTCACGTCGCGGTGCAGCTTCAGCGGCACGTTGTGCTCGCCGATCGACTTGATCGCTTCCGGCAGGATCAGCTTGCGCCGATCGATCTCGAAGCCCTTGCCCTTCAGGTAATCGGTGATGTCGGCCGCGGTCACCGATCCGTACAGCTGCTCGGTATCGCCGACTCGGCGCGCGATCGTGATGTCGATCGAGGCCAGGCGCGCCGCAATCGCCTCGGCCCCCGACTTCTCGTCCGCCTCGCGCGATTCCATGATCTTCCGTTCGCGCTCGACGTGCTTCTTGTTGCCCTCGGTCGCCAGCAGCGCCAGCTTCCGCGGCAGCAGGTAGTTGCGCGCGTAGCCGTCGGAGACCTTGACGATCTCGCCGCGCCTGCCCAGTTTCTCGACGTGGTCTCTGAGAATGACTTCCATGATGTCCTCGTCAGGCGGACCTGAAGGTCCGCCTCTACGTACTACGTTCGAATCGACACGCGGCGTTACGGACGCATGACGTGACGGACGTAGAGGCGGACCTTCAGGTCCGCCTGCAATCTATTCGGCCGTGTACGGGATCAGCGCGAGCTGCCGCGCGCGCATGATCGCCGTGCGCAGCTTCCGCTGGTGCAGGGCGCAGGTTCCCGAGATCCGCCGCGGCAGGATCTTCGCGCGCTCCGGCACGAACGGCATCAGGAGCTTCATGTCCTTGTAGTTGATGTCGTCGATCTTGTCCGCGCAGAACTTGCAGACCTTGCGGCGGCGGAACATGGGACGGCGCTGGCCGTCCTTCCCCTGCTGCGCGCCGCGTGCGCCGGTCTTGCCGCGTCCTCCACCGCCTCCGAAGCTTCTCTTGCTGCCGTTCATCGGTCCAACCCCTCAGGCATGTCAAAACGATCGTCGCGGTCGTCGTCCACGTCGGCGCGCTGGCCCTCGCCCGGCTGCCGGTCGGGCGGCAGGCCGCGCGCGACGCGCCGCCGGCGCACGTTCTCGGTGCGCCGCGAGCGCGTGCGATCGACGACCGACTGCTCCTCGTCGGTGCGGACGATCAGGTGGCGGATGACGAGATCCGAGACCTTGAGCCGGCGGTCGATCTCCTTCATCAGCTCGCCGCCGCCGTCGATGGTCTCGAGGACGTAGGTGCCTTCCTTGTGCGGCCCGATCTCGTAGGCCAGCTTGCGCCGGCCCCAGTTGTCGGTCTTCTCGATGGTTCCGCCAAGACGCTGGGCGATCTGGTCGACCTGCGTGTGCAGGTCGGTGACCTGGGCGTCGGTCGCCTCGGGCGACACGATGTAGACGAGTTCGTACTTCCGTTTCATTGCTCTCCTTCTGGACTAAGCGGCTGCCATTGAAAACCACGAAGGTGATCAGGCCTTCGTGGTTATCGAAGCAGCAAGGAGCTAGTCATTCAGTCCGGGTCCGTGGCGCCCGGGTTGTACGTGTTCATCACCTTTGCGATGCCTTCCGCGGCAAACATCTCGGCGGCGTCGGCCGCCCGGGCGATGAACTCTCCGAGGGCCGGCTGTTCGTCGGCCTCGAACTTCGAGAGCACGTGATCCGCGAGATCCCTCCGCGCATCGCCGCGCCCCACCCCCAGCCGGAGCCGGGAAAACTCCGTGGTCCCGAGCCGCTCGATGCACGACTTGAGACCGTTGTGGCCGCCCGCCGAGCCGCGCGCCCGCGCGCGCAAGCGGCCGAAGGGCAACGCCACCTCGTCGACGACCACGATCAGGTCGGCGGCGTCAATGCCATAGTAGCGCGTCAGCGCCGCGACCGCGTCGCCGCTGCGGTTCATGAACGTCAGCGGCTTGGCGATCAGCAGCGGATCCGCGCCGAACTTCTTCGCGATGAATGCGTCCGGCACCTGCGATGGCGCCATCGCCATCGTGAGGCTGTGCCGCGTCGCAATCTCGTCGACCACCATGAAGCCGACGTTGTGTCGCGTGTCCCGGTACTCGCGACCAGGATTGCCAAGACCAACGATCAGCTTCACCCGCCCTACTTCTTTTCCTTCTCTTCCTTCTTCTTTTCCTTCTCTTCCTTCTCGTCGGTCTTGCCCTTCTTGATGACCTCGGGCTCGGCCGCCGCCGCGCCCGCAGCCGGTGCCGCCACCGCGCCCTCCGCCGCCGCCGTCGTCACCGCCGACTCCTCGGCCTTCGGCATCACGACATGCACGAGCATCGTCTCGCCGTCGGTCATCGCCTTCCATTTCGGGTTGGTCGGGACGTCCTTCACGCGAATCGACTGGTGGAGCATCAGCTCGCTGACGTCGATGTCGATGTGCTCGGGGATGTCGGTCGGCAGGCACTGCACCTGGATGTCACGCGTGACGAAGTCGAGCAGGCCGCCCTGCTGCTTCACGCCCTGCGGCTCGCCCTTGATGAGGACGGGCACGGACACGACGATCGCCTTGTCCATCGCGAGCTGGTAGAAATCGGCGTGGAGGAGCTGGTGCGTGACCGGATCGAGCTGATAGTCACGGACCATGACGCGCGACTCGCCGCCATCGAGCTTGAGATTGATGAGCGTGTTGGCGCCCGACTCGGAGTGGAGGATGCGAAGCACCTCCTTCGGGTCAACGGCCACGGGCACGCCTTCCGGCGCCTGGCCTTCCTTGCGCGCGCCGTACACGACGGCGGGGATCTGGCCCCCCACGCGGAGACGCCGCGCCTCGTTCTTGCCCCTGCCGTCACGCTTCTTTGCGTCGAGTGTCGCGTCCATAAGTCCTCTATACGAACAACGAAGAGACGGAGGTCTCTTCGTGAATGCTGCGAATCGCCTGTCCCAGCAGGCGGGCCACCGAGAGCACGACGATCTTCCTGCACTGCTGAGCGTTGGCGCACAGCGGGATCGTGTTGGTCACGATCAGCTGGTCGAGCGGCGAGTTCTCAATCCGATCGATCGCCGGCCCCGACAGCACGCCGTGTACCGCGCAGGCCAGCACGCGCTCGGCGCCCGCCGCCTTCAACGCGCTTGCGCCCTTCTGAATCGTTCCCGCCGTGTCGATGATGTCGTCCTGGAGAATACAGGTGCGCCCCTGCACGTCGCCGATGACATTCATCACTTCCGCCGCGCCGTCTTCCGATCGCCGCTTGTCGATGATCGCCAGCTCGGCATCGATCCGCTTCGCATACGCCCGCGCGCGCTCGGCGCCCCCCGCATCGGGCGACACGATGGTCAGCTTCGGGTAATTCAACCGCGACAGGTACTCGATGATCACCGGCGCCGCGAACAGGTGATCCACCGGAATGTCGAAGAACCCCTGGATCTGCGCCTTGTGCAGATCCATCGTCAGCACGCGATTGGTGCCCGACGCGCTCAGCAGGTTGGCCACGAGCTTCGCCGAGATCGGCACGCGCGGCTTGTCCTTGCGGTCCTGCCGTGCGTAGCCGTAATACGGAATCACCGCCGTGATGCGCGCCGCCGACGAGCGGCGGAACGCGTCGACCATGATCAGCATCTCCATGAGATGCTCGTCCACGGGGCACGACGTCGGCTGCACGATGAACACGTCGGTGCCGCGGATGTTCTCGTCGATCTGGAACGACACCTCACTGTCCGGGAAGCGGCGCAGCCGCGCCTGCCCGACGGCAATGCCGAGGAAGTCCGCGATTTCCCGCGTCAACTGCGGATGGGCGCTTCCCGAAAAGACCTTCAGGTCTCCCAAGCCCGTCGACATCAACCCTTCACCGCTGAGCGGCCTTCTCATCCCTGCTCGACCTGTCGACGTGTGGACGGCCTGTTCGCTGAATCGCCCCCCACCCGCCTTGGCACGCACTTCGCGCGTGCTTCGGCGCGGCCCGCCTACGCTCCGCTTCGGCGAGGCAGGCTTTGGTTGGGGCGGAAGGATTCGAACCTTCGAATA
>Ga0209438_1000337_pt1 | contig 14012 bp, 9 predicted proteins | sample GraSoi_2013_20cm_FD_185825 | JGI IMG/M metagenome (GOLD analysis project Ga0209438, IMG submission 185825) | Grasslands soil microbial communities from the Angelo Coastal Reserve, California, USA - Sample 9_17_2013_20cm (SPAdes) (version 2) | ecosystem: Environmental > Terrestrial > Soil >...
CCCGTCATCACGCACCCGCATTTCACCGGCACGGGCACGAGGACAGTCCAGGACAACGGAAGGAAAGCCATCGACGGGCTGTTCGATCGCTCGTTCGGATAATCGGCACGCGCCCCTGCCGTTACGTGCCACCGACGCCTGGCGCCGGCGTTCCCCCTGTTGGCGGCCACCCTCTGTTTCTGTCAGTATTGCGGACCTACGGGAGGAATGTGAGATGCGTGTCACCGCTTTGGTTCTGGCGTCCGTTCTCGGTGTGTGCGGCCTCGCGTTCGCGCAGGAGTTTGACCTCTACACGAACAACGAAGATGGCTTCAAGGTCGATTTCCCTGGCACGCCGAAAGTGACCCAGACGACCTACAAGTCGGAATATGGGGCGGATCTTCCCTCCCGTGTCTACACCGCGGCCAGAGGGGCGGAGAAGTACTCAGTGACGGTCGTGGATTACCGCGAGGCGCCGAGGCTGCTGGACGAGAAAGCCAAGCTGACTTGCCCGACGGATTTTCCCGACGAGCGCTCGTGCGGGTTGACGCTGGCCGGCCGCGGCTACTGGAAAGAAGACATGGCTGGCGCGACGCTCCATGCGACCTATCAGTTCGTCCAGCGCAACGCGAAAGTCACGCACCTGGCGTTCGCGTGGCAGGACCTGGTCTCCGGCCACGAGCTGTCGCTGTTGAACCCCGACGGCTCGCGTACCTTCGCGTTCATTGCGATGCACACCGATCGCCTCTACATCCTCGAAGGGACCGTGCCGAAGGGCTATCCGCCGCCGGCGTTGTTCCAGCAGTCGCTCGGCTACGTCGACCGGAACGGCAACGGCATGCGCTACACCGCGATCTACTCGAACATGCAGGCGGAGCATCCGGAGGCGTTTCCCGCCAAGCCGACGCTGACGGGACAGGGACGTGGCGGCGGCGCCGGCGCGCCGCAGAACGCGCCGCCCGCGGGCAGGTAATAGTTCGTCCCAGTCCAGTCGGTCCGGCCGCACCGCCGGCCGCGCAGCGAGGGAGGTAAACGTGGCGCTCAGGATTGTTCGCGTTGCGGTCGTCGCGCTGGCGTTCGTGCTGTGCGCGCGCCTGGCCGCGGCGGCGACCGTCAGCTGGACGGTTGATGGCGTCGAGCGTTTCGCCATCGTCTATGCGCCCAAGTCGCCGCCGCCGGGCAAGCTGCCGCTGATCTTCTCCTTTCACGGCCACGGCGACGACGCGGAGAACTTCCAGTTCGTCGGCCTCCAGACCGCGTGGCCCGACGCGATCGTCGTGTACTTCGAGGGCCTGCCGAGCCGCGACGGCTATGCCGGGTGGCAGGTGGAGCCGGGGGAGTACGGCGACCGCGACCTGAAGCTGGTTGACGCCGCGCTGGCCGCGCTGAAGGCGAAATACAACGTCGACGAGAACCGCATCTACGCGACCGGGTTCTCCAACGGCGCGCACTTCACCTACCTGCTCTGGGCGACGCGGCCGAATGTGTTCGCCGCGTTCGCGCCGGTCGCAGGACGCATCCGCGCGGCGGCGATGCCGAAAGATCCACGGCCCATCCTCGTCATCGGCGGCGCGCGCGACGCGCAGGTCGCCTTCGCGGATCAGCGCCAGGCCATGGGCATCGCGACGCGGGTCAACGGCGTCGAGGGCAGCGGGAAATCGTGCGGCGACGGCTGCACGCTCTACGGCGCCGGGACGGCCGCGCCCGTGATGACCTGGATTCACGCGGGTGGACACGAGTATCCGCGGCCGACGTCGGGCAAGATCGTCGCGTTTTTCCACGAACACGCGAAGGGGACGAGGGGACAAACGGACTAGGGAGCATTCCCGGGTTTCCGGGTAGTATTAGCGCCGCGAGGGGGGACACGTCATGCGCGTAATCGCAATCTTCGTCTCGGTGATGCTGCTGGTCGCCGGGACCGCAGCGGCCCAGGAATGGGAGGAGTTCGTCAGCAAGGACGACGGCTTCAAGGTGGATTTCCCGGGCACGCCAAAAGTGGCCGACGTCACCTGGAAGTCACAGATGGATTACGTCCTTCCTGGCAAGGTGTACAGCGTCGACAAGGGCAAAGAGCGCTACTCCATGACCGTGGTCGATTACCGCTCGCTGGAGCAGCAGGGCATCGAGCGCGCGAAGACGTGCGAGGAAGGCAACCAGCAGTGCCGGCAGAACGCGGGCATCATGGGGCCGGGCTACTGGAAGCATGACGAGCGCGGCGCCGTCATGTACGCGACGTTCAAGTTGATCCAGAAGGGCAAACAGGTGACCAGCCTTGCGTGGGAATGGCAGGACATGGTCGAGGGCAACTTCGTCCAGCTGACCAACCCCGACGACTCGCGGACGTTTGCCTACGTCGCGATGCACGAGAACAAGCTGTACATCCTCGAAGGTACGGTGCCGAAGGGCTATCCGCAGCCGGGTCTCTTTCAGCAGTCGATGGGCTTCGTCGATGCCAACGGCAACGGCCTCCGATACCAGGGAATCATCTACTCGAACGCGTATCACGGCATGGGCGTCTATCCGAAGCCGTCACCGGGGGGCCCGGGGCAAGGTCAGGGCGCTGGAGGCGGTCGCGGCCAGGGCGCCGGCGGCGGCAACCAGAACCCCGGCGCGGGCAGACAGTAGGGCACCATGCGCGTGACCACAATCGTGTTCGCAGTCGCGCTGTCGATCGCTGGCGCTGCGTCCGCGCAGGAATGGGACCAGTTCGTCAGCACGAAGGACGGCTTCAAGGTCGATTTCCCCGGCCAGCCGAAAGTCGCCGAGACGACGTGGATGTCCGAGTACGGCTACATGCTGCCCGCGCGCGTCTACACGGTGGACAAGGGCAAGGAGCACTACTCGATGACCGTTGTCGACTACAACGGCATCCAGAAGCAGGGTCTCGAGCGGCAGGCCAAATGTCCGCCCGGCGCCGAGCCATGTCAGGGGCAGCGCGGCGGGGCGCTCCCGACGATCGGCCCGGCGTATTCGATACACGACATTCGCGGCGCGCTCGTCTACGCGTCGTTCCAGTTCGTGAAGCGCGACGCGACGATCACGCACTACCTCTGGAACTGGCAGGATCTCGTCGAAGGCCACGAGATCCACCTGACCAATCGCGCCGACCAGTCGCGGACGATGGCGTTTGTCGCGATGCGGGAGAACCGGCTCTACATCCTCGAGGGGACGGTGCCAAAGGGCTATCCCGAGCCCGGCCTCTTCTACCAGTCGCTCGGGTGGGTCGACAAGGACGGCAACGGCATCCGGTATCAGCAGATCTATGTCAACGAGATTTACGGGCTCGGCCTGTACCCGGAGCCGCCGCACAACCAGGGTGGACAGTTCCAGGGCGGTGGTGGCGGTGCCGGCGCGCAGGGACAGGGTCGGTAATAAATCCCAAACCCCAAATCCCAAATTCCAAATCCCAACAAATCCCGACCGGTAACGGCTTGGGATTTGGGATTTGGAGCTTGGGATTGGGGATTTTACCAAGAGGTCGCGATGAAGAGGATGCTCGGAGTCGTCGTCACGGCCACCACGGTGCTCTCGTTCCACGTGGCCGCACAGCAGAATGCCGCTCCCGACGCCGGCGCCGTGATCAACACGGTGACGACCGCGATGGGCACGGCGAAGTTGCGCTCGGTGCAGTACACCGGCACCGGCTCGGTCAATCCGACGGGCCAGGCCTATACGACCGGCGGCCCATGGCCCCGCTACACCGTGACGAAGTACACGATGTCGATCGACTACGCGCTGCCCGTGATGCGCCAGGAGCTCGTGCGCATCGACGACGCGAAGCCGCCGCGCGGGGGCGGCGCGGGCGGCTACAACCCGCAGACGTTCCAGGGCGGCATCCGGCCGATTCCCGGCGACATCATTCAGAACAACACGATCAACGCGCGCACCAACGAGAATGCGATGATCCAGTTCTTACTGACGCCGCACGGCTTCCTGAAGGGGATTGCCACGAACATGGCGACCGCCAAGACCGGTACCGTTCGCGGGAAGAAGACGGTGTCCTTCATGGCGTTCGGCAAGTTCCCGATCACCGCGACGCTCGACGACCGGAACCTGATCGAGAAAGTCGAGGCCATGGTCGATATCGGGTTCACCGGCGACACCGTGCTCGACGGCACCTACACCGAGTACCGTGATCTGGACGGCATCCGCTTCCCGATGCACATCGTGATGCGCGAAGGCGGGTTTCCGACGCTGGAGGTCGCCGTCGCGCAGGTGCGCCCGAACTCGCCCGACGCCACCGACACGGTCGCGCGCGCGGCATCGGCGGCGCCGGCCGCGCCAGCTGCGGCAGCCGGCCCACGCACGGAACCGGAACCGGTGAAGCTGGCCGACGGCGTCTGGCAGCTGACGCCGAACGGCGAGGGGAGCATCCTCGTCGAGTTCAACGACTACGTCGTGATGGTCGAAGCGCCTGGTGGCGACGCCGTCACCGCGGCATCGATCGCGTCGGCCAGGCGGCTCGCGCCGAACAAGCCGATCAAGTACGTGATCAACACGCACCATCATGCCGACCACGCCGGCGGGATGCGCGCGTACGTGGCCGAAGGCATCCCGATCATCACGCACGAGTCGCACCGGAAGTATTACGAGGAGCAGATCTTCAAGAACCCGCACTCGCTGAACCCCGACCGCCTGGCGCGGATGCCGCGCGCGCCGATGCTGGAGTTCGTGAAGGACAAGCGCGTGATCACCGACGGCAATCAGACGCTCGAGATCCACCTGATGAAAGATCAGCCGCACAGCGAAGGGCTGCTGATGGTGTATCTGCTGAAGTCGAAGTTGCTGATCCAGTCCGACGCGTACATCCCGCGTCCCGGCGCGCCGCCGCTGCCCGCGCCGAGTCCCTACACGACAAACCTGGTGGACAACATCTCGCGGCTGAAGCTCGACGTCGCGCGCATCGTCCACGTCCATGGCGGCAGCAGCCCGTACAGCGACGTGCTCGCGGCCGCCGGCCGCCCGGTATCGACGAACTAGATCACCTCCCGCGGGTCCGCGATGCTCGCCCTCCGGTGGCATCGCGCGACCCGTCTCACCTGAGGCGTGGCGGCTCGCGACATATCGTCAGCGGCGCGACACCCTTCAGGAATTCCCGTCGAAACCATCCGGGCGCGCGTGGAACCGGAATTGCGGCTGACGGAGGCGATGTCACACGCCGCCCACGCCGCCCACGCCCCGTCAATTCGCGCGGTTCCGTTCGACCAGACCTGGTCCTCGGGCCTGACCACCGAGCTGCTGACCGATGAGCAGCAGCGGCACCTCGCGGAGATCGCCACGGTGCGCTTCGTCCCCGCTCGTACGATCCTCTTCCGCGAGGGGGACCCGGCGGAGTCGGTGTTCATCGTCTCGCGCGGCGTCATGAAGTCGTATCGCGAGCTCCGGAACGGCAAGCAGCGCGTGGTCGCGTTCCTGTTTCCCTCCGACGTCCTCGGCCTGGCCGAAGGCGGCCGCTACGTCAACAACGCGCAGGCGCTGACGCCCGCGACGCTGCACGGCATCCGCATGGACACGCTGAAGGACTCGTTCCGCCGGGATTTCGCGCTGCAGTTTCACTTCCTGTGCAAGGTCACCCACGAGCTCCGGGAATCGCAGCGGCAGACCATCGGCATTGCGCGGCGCGACGCGTCGGGCAAGCTCGCGACGTTCCTGGAGATGCTGCAGCGCAACGCGTCGCTGCGCGAGGAGGCCGAGTCCGGCTCCATCTGGCTGCCCATGAGCCGCGCCGACATCGCGAGTTACCTGGGGCTGACGCAGGAGACCCTGAGCCGGGTGGCCGCGCGTCTCAAGCGGCTCGGCATCGTGAAGTTCCCCGACCGCCGTCACGTGCAGATCACCGATCGAAGCCGGCTGCACGCGCTCGCCGATCCGGCCTGAAGCGGGCACCACCATCCAGGGGTACCACCTCGATGCACGGCAGCGCGTGAAAACCGTGCAAACGCGGCGAGGAAACTGCTGCCGACCGCGCCTTAAGTCGCCATAATAACGACCTTCCGTCGCAACTTTCAGCGCGATCCGCCGTGTATGGCGGCGGCGCATTTTGCAGGGTTATCCACCCCTATGAGTCGTGCCCTGGTCCTGATGTTCGTCGGGTTGTTCGCCGCCGCGGGAGTCGCTGCGTCTCCGGCGCCGGACGTGAACGTGCCGTCCATCCTGTGGAATCAGCCGGCTCCGCATTCAGCGGACGCCACCGCCTGCGTTCCGGCATCGAGCACCGTCGCGAGCCGCGGCATCGCCGTGGGACCGGATCAGAATCCGGTGTTCCTCGGCGACATCGCCCGCTTTTCCACGACGCTGGTGGTCGCGAAGTACGACCGGCAGACTGGCGAACGCCTCTGGTGCACGTCGTTCCAGGTGCGGGCCATCGCCGCCGGCGGCGTCCCGTTTACCGTGGCGTTCGCGCAGGCCGGCGGCGTCGCCATCGATTCCAATGGCACGATCTTCATCGCCGGTCACGGCGTATCGACACCGTTCCCTGTGCCGTTTCCGCCGGGACCAGGACCGGCGCCCACGACACCCGTGCAGCGCTATTTCGTGACCACCTGCTCGGCGTCGGGTGTGTGTGCTCCAGTCGTCACGCTGATCAACCCATCGGTCACCGGTACGCACACCGACACCATTGGCGGCATCGCGATCGGCCCGGATGGGCATCCGGTGTTGACGGGCATGGCGCAATTCCCTGCGGCGATCCCTTCGAAGCCGAGCACCTTCAAGCTGCTCACCGTGAAAGTGAGCCGCGCGACGCTCGCGCCTCTCGGCGTGGCGCAGGGTGACTCCAACGCGCCAGGCGCGGGCTCGCGCGTGGCCGTCGCGGTGGATTCGTCGAACAACATCCTGGTGACCGGCACCGAGGCCTCGACCTCGAAGTACGACGCGCTGCTGTCCCGGCAGCTCTGGACCGCGCGCATCGCGGGGAGCGGAATCGCCATCACGTCATCGGGCCGCGGCGGCGATCGCGACGACCACGGGTCATCCGGCCGTGACGGCGATCGCGACGATCACGGTTCATCCGGCCGCGGCGGCGATCGTTCGAACGACGCGGTCGCGGTGGCGGGAGCGCCGTTCAACGACGCGTCGGGGCGCCGGCATTTCGCCATCGCCGTGCTGGACGGCGGAAGGGGCAACACCCTGTGGACGGCGCCGTACAACAGCGGTTTCGACGACGTCCCGCGCGACATCGCGGCGGACCAGGACGGCAACATCGTCGTCGCCGCAGACACCAGCGGATCGGTCGGCAGTCCAGCGATGGTGTTTCAGCGGGGCGTGCTCGTGAGCGTGAACGGCAGGGGACAGTTGAACTGGATGGTGGTCATCCCCTCCAGCCTCGCCGATCGGAGTCTCCATTCCATCGCCGGCATCGCGGTCGGTGAGGACGGCGCTCCCGTGGTGTCCGACGATTCACGCGGCGATCCGTCGGCCACCGTCGCGCACCAGATCATCCAGCTCGACTTCGACGACCACCGGCACGGCCGGGACGGGCGGGATGACGATGAGGATGACGATGTCAAGAAGGACCGGGGGGCCCTCGCATGGGATCAGCCGGCAACCGACACGGTGACCGGCTTCCTGGTGTGCGTCGACGCGCAGCCTGTATCGGGATGCCAGGATGTCGGCAAGCCGGAGGCGGTTGTCGTCCCGTCCACGACCGTCGGGACGTTCACGTATCAATTCGACCTGGCGGGCATCACGGCGTTGACGAAGGGACGCCACACGCTCGCCGTCGTCGCGTATAACGACGGGACCACCGGCGGCGAGAGCGCCGGCTTGAACGTCGAGGTCGATAACGGACGCCACCGCCACGGGAGAGATTGACGGCGGCGATCGCCGCTAGACGCCCGCGGCGAAGCGCGTGCGCGCGGCGGCGACGATCTGGCCGTACTTCGCCTGCATCAGCTCCCACTCGGTCTCGAGCAGCGAAAGGCGCGCGTCGTTCAGCTCGGTCGACGTGATCACGCCGTTCTCGTACGAGACCTCGGCGATCGAGAGCCCTTCGCGCGCCATCTCCACGGCCTTCTGTTCGGTCGCGACGATCTCGCGCGCCGCGTCGAGCTCCCTCGACGCGGACGCCACCTCGAGCCGCGCGCCGTCGAGCGCGGCGTTGGCCGCGTGCTCCGCCTGCTTCACGCGCGCCGTGGCGGCGCCGCGCTTCGCGGCGACGCTCGGCGCGTTGAACAGCGGCACCGTCATGCTGACCCCGAACTGATAGCTGCGGTTCGTTCCCTGGAGCAGGTTGGAGAGGCCGTCCTCCTGGTACTGGAAGTTGCCGCTGAAGGCGACCATCGGTTTCAGCTCGGCGTTGGCGACCGAGACCAGGCGCTGCGCGGCCTCGCGCTGCTGGCCGAGCGAGCGGATGTCGGCGCGTGACGCGAGCGCGTTCCCGAGCGCCGCCGCCGGCGGCAGGCTCGGAATGTCGTCGAGCGATCCCGCGAGCCGCAGCGGCTCTCCCGCCGGCAGCGACAGCACCGTGCGCAGCGTCTGGTAGGAGACGTCGGCGGCGCTGCGCGCGCGAATCAGCTTCGTCTTCGCGTTCGCCAATTCCACCTCGGCGCGCAGCACGTCGAGCCGGGCGGCGGACCCGGCGTCGAACCGCGCCTTCGCGAGGTCGAGATGCTTCTGCGCGATGGTGACGCCCTCGTCGCTGACGCGGATGCCCTGTTCGTTCATCAGCGCCGCGTAGAACGACTCGTAGACCTGCAGCGTCAGCGCCTGCCGCGAGCGCTCGACGTCCAGGCGGCTGGCTTCCTCGCCAGCGGCCTGCGCCGCGTACGCGTTGGCGAGACGCCCGCCGGTGTAGATCGGCTGCGACAGGTCGAAGCGCATGACGTTCTCGCGGATCATGTTCGCGCGGAACGTCTGCTCGTTCGGGCCGAAGACGCCGGCCGGAATCCTGAGCAGCGGCGATGCCTGCGTCGGGGTGTAGAGGACGTTCAGGTTCAGCGACGGGAGGAACGCGGCCTTCGCTTCCGACACGCGGGCCTGGCTCTCGTGCAGCCGCTCCTCGTCCACCTTGAACGCCTCGTTCCGGCCGACCGCCATCTCCACCGCACGGCTGATGGTCAGCGTGCCCGCCGGCGTGGCCGAAGCCGGCACAGGATTCTGAGCCTGGCCCGCCGAAGCCGCTCAGGAATGCCCCGAGCAGCGCGATCACGACCAGCACGCCGGTGACGCGGGCCGCGGCCCGCCCCCACGCGGGCATCGGCGCCTCTTTCCACGCCTTGACGCGGACGAGCGCGCGGTCGAGCAGCAGGTACGCCACCGGCACCACGACCAGCGTCAGCAGCGTGGACGTCAGCAGGCCGCCGATGGTCGCAATCGAGATCGGCGCGCGGAACTCGCTGCCGTCGCCGCTGCCGAAGGCGGACGGCATCATGCCGAGGATCATCGCCATGGTCGTCATGATGATCGGCCGGAGCCGCACGGGTCCGGCCTTGAGCAGCGCGTCCTTCACCGACAGTCCCTCCCGGCGCATCTGGTTCGTGTAGTCCACCAGCAGAATCGCGTTCTTCGTGACGAGCCCCATCAGCATCACCACGCCGATCATCGCGGGCATGCCGATGTTCTTGCCCGTGGCGAGCAGCAGCAGCAGCGCGCCGACGATGGCGAGCGGCAGCGACAGCATGATGATGAATGGCTCGATGAACGACTCGAACTGCGAGGCGAGCACGATGTAGATGAAGGCGACCGCGAGGATCAGCGCCAGGCCGAGCGCCGCGGCCGACTCCTGCATCATCTCGACGTCGCCGGCAAAGCCCCACTCGACGTTCGCCGGCATCTGGATGGTCGACATGGCCCGCTCGATGCCCTTCGTCACGTCGCCGAGCGCATAGCCGGCCGCGAGGTCGACGCCGATCTTGGCCTGGCGGCGCCGCTGCTCGCGGTCGATGTTGCTCGGACCGACCGCGGGCGCGAAGCGCGCGACGTCGCCCGCGCGCACGGCCGCGCCGGTCGGCGAGTACAGCGGCGTCCGCAGGACCGCGGCGGGGTCGTTGCGATACTCGGGCGCGAGGCGGACGCGGATGTCGTACTCGCGGTTGCCGTCGCGCAGCTTCGTCGGGACGATGCCTTCCACCATGCCGCGAAGCTGCGACCCGATGCTGCCGACGCTGAAGCCGAGGTCCGCCGCCAGCGGCCGATCGACGCGCGCCACGACTTCCGGCTGGCCGCTTTCCAGGTTGGTGCTGATGTCGACCGCGCCCGGCACCTGCCGCACCTTCGCTTCGATCTCGCTGGTGATGCGCTGCAGCACGGCGAGGTCGTCGCCGCGCACGAAGACGTTGATGGGCGGCTCGTAGGGCGCGCCCTGCATGAACTCGGGATCGGCGACCTTGGCGTCGACGAACGGCATCGCGGCGAGCCTGGTCCGCAATTCCGCCTTGATCGCCGCCAGCCCTCTCGCCCGCTGATCCTTCTTGGTCGTCCGCACGCGGATCGTGGACGAGCGGACCTGCCCGTTGATGCCGACGGTGCTGAACACCTGGCGCACTTCGGGAATGGCCTGGACGTCGTGCTCGATCTTCGCCACCGCCGCGACGCTCTGGTCGAAGGAGGTGCCCGGCGGGAGGTCGATGATCACCTGGAACTCCCCGCGGTCCTCGACGGGCACGAACTCCGTGCCCATGAAGGCCATGCTGCTGAGGCTGACGACGAAGATCGTCGCCGCGGCCGCCAGCGTTTTCCACGGGTGGTGCAGCGCCCAGGCGAGCACCGCGTGGTATCGCCGATCGAGCGCGTCGTAGGCGCGCCCCCAGCGCTCGAACAGCCGGCCCGCGCGCGTGCGCGTCCGTTCCTCGGGCGACACGTAGCGGACGAACCGCGACGAGAGCATCGGGTCGAGCGTGAACGCGACGAGCAGCGACATCGCCACCGCGAACGCAATCGTCAGCGCGAACGACTTGAAGAACTGGCCGACGATGCCGGTCATGAAGCCGACCGGCAGGAAGACGGCGAGGATCGTGAACGTGGTCGCCATGACGGCGAGGCCGATTTCCGCGGTCCCGCGATGCGCGGCCGTCATCGGATCCGCGCCAAGCTCCATATGCCGGTAGATGTTCTCGCGCACGACGACCGCGTCGTCGATGAGGATACCGATGACCAGCGACAGCCCCATCAGCGTCATCATGTTGAAGGTGAAGCCGGCGATCCACATGAAGAAGAACGTCGCGATGACGGAGGTCGGCAGCGCGAGCGCGCTGATGAGCGTCGAGCGCCAGTCGCGCATGAACAGGAAGATCACCAGCACGGCCATCACGCCGCCGAAGATGATGTGCTCGCGCACCTGCGCGATGTTCGCCTTGATGAACTCCGCGTCGTCATGGACCTGGCGGATCTGCAGGGCGGGGAAGTTCGGGCCGACGCGCTCGAGCAGCGCATGCACGCGTTCGGAGATGGCCGCGGTGTTCGCGCCGCTCTGCTTCTTGATCGAGAACGAGACCGCGTCGGCGCCGTTCAGGCGCGTGGTGGAGATCCGCTCCTCGTAGCCGTCGACCACGCGGCCGACGTCGCGGACGCGGACGGTCGACCCCGCTTCCGAGCGCAGGATGACGTTCTCGATCTCGGAGACGGCCTGGAACTCGCCTTTCGTCCGCAGCGAGATCGTCTGACCCTCGCGCGTCATGCGGCCACCGGGCACGTCGAGGTTCTCCGCGCCCAGCTTCTCGGCGACGACGCCGACCGGCAGGCCGAGCGCTTCGAGCCGGCCGGGGTCGAGGTCCACCTGGATTTCGCGCACGTCGCCGCCGTTGACTTCGACCGCCGCGACGCCGTCGATCTGCTCGACGATCGGCTTGAGGTCGTCCTCGATCTGCCGGCGCGTGACGTCGGAGGCCTGCGAGGAGCCGACCGCGAAGGTCATGATCGGGAGCGCCGCGACGTCGAAGCGGACGATGGTCGGGTCCTCGACGTCTTTCGGCAGGCGTCCACGGATGGCCGCCACCTTCTCGCGCACCTCGGCGGCCGCGTCCTGGGCGTCCACCTCGAGGCGCAGCTCGACGCCGACCGTCGCGAGCGAGTCGGTCGAGCGCGACTGCACGCGCTTGACGCCGTTGATGCCGGCAACGGCGTCCTCAATCGGCTTGGTCACCAGCGTCTCGACCTCCTCGGGCGACGCGCCCGGGTAGACGACGGTGACGTTGACGAACGGAAAGCTGACGTCGGGGAAGAGGTCGATGCCGAGCCGCGTCATCGACACGATGCCGAGCACCATGAAGCTGACGATGAACATCGTCGCGAATACGGGACGGCGAATCGAGATATCGGAGATCCACATAAGCGTCTACTTCGCGAAAACGGGGTTGACCTTCGTGCCCGGCGCGACGTCGCGCCGCGCGTCGGCGACGATCACGTCGCCGGCCGAGAGGCCGTCTGAAATCTGCACCTGCCTGCCGTTCGAGAGCCCTTCGATGACCGGCACGTCGCGAACGGTCCCCTGATCCACCTTGAACACGACGCGTCGGCCGTCGCGGGTGGCGATCGCGTCGCGCGGGATGGCCAGCGCTCCGGAGACCTGCTCGAGCGGAATCGTGGCGGTCGCATACATGCCCGACAGCAGCGAGCCCGGGTTGCTGGTGCGCACCTCGATGGCGAAATGACGATTGCGCGCGTCGACCTCCGGTGCGATGGCCGCAAGCCGGCCGTCGAAGGTCTCGCCCGGACGGGCCTGGACGCTGATGCGCGCCGGCATGCCGGTGTGCAGGCGCCCCGCCTCGAGCTCGGAAACGCCCGCTTCGAGCTTCAGGACGCGAAGGTCCGCCACGACGACGACCGCCTTCTCTCCCGGGCCGGCGAAGCTGCCGGTGTCGTAGTTGCGCTCGACGACAACGCCGTCGATGGGCGAGGTGAGCGTCGCGTCGCGCTGCACCTCGCGCGCGCGCCGCAGCGCGGCCTCGGCCTGCGCCACGCTGGCGTTCGCCAGGTCGCGCTGCGCCGACGCCGACCGCCGGGTCGTGTCCGCGGCGTCGAGGCGCTGTCTCGAGATGGCGCCGGTGTCGAAGAGCTTCTGCGCGCGCTCGTGCTCGAGGATCGCGTTGGCGAGCGCCGCCTCGGACGACTCGAGGCCGGCGTGCGCGACGTTGACCGCGGCCGCCGCGGCGTCGACCTGCGCGTCGATCTCGCGCCGGTCCATGGTGGCGACCGTCTGGCCGGCGCGCACGCGGTCGCCGATCTCGACGGCGACGTGCGACAGCGTGCCCGGGAGCCTCGCGAAGATCGCGACGCGCGTGCGCGGCGCCAGGTTGCCCGAGATCTGCAGCGTCGATTCGAGGTCGGTGGCGCCGACGGTCAGCGCCGGGACGTCCACGCGGTGCTCGGCGACGGGCGCGGCCGCCGCCGCCGTGGGTTCTGCCTCGCGGCAGGCCGAGAACGCCAGCGCGGCGCCGCTGACGAGGATCAGGGTGGTGACGGAACGGGTGACGTGACTACGCATGGTTGGTTGTCTCGGGCAAAGCCGCGGGCTCGCTCGCGACGAGCGGGCAGTCCGCGGCGACGAATGTGGTGCGAACGTTCGTAGTGAAGCCGGCGAGCAGCGATTCGAGGACGTCGCGCGCGAGCGCATCGGGGCTTTCGTCCGGTGCGAGCCGCTGCGCGAGGCCGATGGCTGCCGCGCCGAGCACGCCGGCCCACAGCACGTGCAGGGCGGCCGCGGGGTCGAGCGCGCTCGAGAACTGCCCGCGCGCGATGCAGGCGCGGACGTCGGCCTCGGCGCGGGCGGTGGTCTGCTGGAAGAACTCGAAGCGCTGGAAGTCCTGCGTCAGGCTCGGCACCGAGCGGTCCAGGAACATCAGCGCGAAGTACTCGGGGTGTGTCTTGGCGAACTGGTAGAACGCCCACAGCCCTCGCCGCAGCCGCTCGAACGGGTCTTCGATGTCACGCACCGCCCCGAGCACGCCGTGCGCGAGGATGTGAAAGCCTTCGGCGGCGAGCGCGAAGAAGATGTCGTCCTTGCTCTCGAAGTAGCTGTAGATCGCGGCCGGGCTGTACTCGATGCGGTCGGCAATCTTGCGCATCGAGACGTGCTGGTACCCCTCCTTGATGAAGAG